>Ga0187772_10001564_pt1 | contig 10957 bp, 6 predicted proteins | sample 0116_SJ02_MP15_2_FD_133137 | JGI IMG/M metagenome (GOLD analysis project Ga0187772, IMG submission 133137) | Tropical peat soil microbial communities from peatlands in Department of Meta, Colombia - 0116_SJ02_MP15_20_MG | ecosystem: Environmental > Terrestrial > Soil > Wetlands > Peat | place... | reverse complement strand
TTCAGGATCGGGGGGAGGCTCAGCACGGAACCGTCCGCGCCCCGCAGCGTGAGGCAGCGGTCTCCCGTCCGACCGAACGCCCCGTAGAGGGCCGCGAGGGGATGCTCGGCGAAGAACCGGGCGCCACCGACCTTCTCGGTGCCATCGAGGGGCACGAACTCGACCCGGTCGACCGGCTCGAGAGCGTACCGGACGGGGAACCGGAACCGTTCGGTCGGGTAGATCCCAAGGCTCGCAGCCCGCCGCCCCCGTCCGATCGTCGCGTGGAGCAGCTCCTGGAACCGGACCGCCTCGGCGAGGAGTCCGGCGTCGATCCCGTCCGGGTCCGGGGCGTGGACCACGACCCCCGCGATCACGGGTCGTAACGGCACCGTCGACGGGTCGACCTCCAGGACCGGCGGGACGCCCGCGGGCGGATGCTCCACGATCGGCGGGATCCCGCGCGCGAGGTCCAAGGCACCGGCCAGGTGCAGACCGAGCCCGCCCTCGCTGAGGAGGTCGAGGCGGTCGGGGGTGACCGAGACGGTGAGCGATTCGGCGTCGTACGCCTCGAGCTCCGCCTTCGAGAGGAACAGGACGTCGAGGAGCGCCGCCTCGGAGATGGGGGCGGGCAACGGCCCGAGGACCCGCGCCCGGTCCAGGACGGACTGCGGCACGGGTCAGGGGCCTCCGCCCCGAAGCTGAGGGAGATCGTCCGCGAAGAGCTCCCGCAGATCGTTCTTCCCGAGGGCGACCAGCGCCAACCGTCCGATCCCGATCCCCCACGCGATCACGGGCACATCGATCCCGAGCGGCCGGAGCATCTCGGGCCGGAGCACTCCGCCCGGAAGGACCTCCATCCACCCGTGACGCGGATGACGGACATACCCCTCGATCGACGGTTCGGTGAACGGGAAGTAGCTCGGGCGGATCTTCAGCTCCCGGATCCCGATCGCTTCCGCAAAGGCGCGGAACATCCCGACCAGGTGCCGCAGGTCGATCCCGGCCTCGCCGATGATCCCCTCGCACTGCGTGAACTCGATGTGGTGACGGGCGTCCACCTCCTCCCGCCGGAAGTTCCGGTCGACGGAGTAGACCCGGAACGGGGGCGTCGGACGCCCCGCCAGGAAGCGGGCCGACACGGCGGTCGTCTGGGACCGAAGCACGGGACGCGCGGCGATCGACGGATCGTACCGTACCCCCCAGCCCGGACCGATGGGGCGCTCCTCGCCGGGCAACGGGCGGCCCTCGTGGACCGCCGCGACCCGCGCGAGAAGCCCCTCGGGCGGGGGCCGACCGGTCACCCCCTCGACCGAGAGCGCGTCGTGGACCGATCGCGCGGGATGGTCCTGCGGCATGAAGAGCACGTCGTTGTTCCAGAACTCCGTCTCGAGGAGCGGTCCCTCCGCCTGCTCGAATCCGAGCCCGACAAGGATCTCCTCGACCTCCTCGAGCCAGGCGGTGTACGGGTTCGGGCGCGTCCCGGTGACGAACGGGACGGGCGCGCGGACGTCGTAGGGCCGGAACGCCCGGCGCTTCCAACCCCCCGACCGGAGCAGCTCGGGGGTCAGCGAGCCGAGGAGCTCCTCGCCCTCCGGCGCGAGGGGGAGCCGTCGTCCCTCCTCCGTCGGGGCCCAGCGCTTGACCGACCGGCGGTCGGTGCGGACCAGCCCGCGCCTCTCGAGCACCTCGAAGATCGGAAGGTCGATCTCCTCCTCCCCGTTCGCGACCTGCTTCAGGACCAGCTCCTCGGGAAGGAGGGCGTCCGGCGGCGGGGCCTCCGATCGGAGGCGGAACGGCAGGCCGTCCTCGAGATACCGGCGCCGGCGCAGGATCCCGATCGCGGCCGACCGCTCTTCTTCGCTCAGTCCCTCGGCCGCGGCGGCGTCCGGGGAGAGGACCCCGCCCCGACGGCCGAGCGCGTCTAGGAAGCGACGCTCGGGGAGTCCGTTCGCGAGGGCCGCCTCGCCCCGCGGGGTCGGGCGCCGTTCGGTAAGGTGCTCCTCCTCGACGGCGACGAGATGCTTCGACCGCAGGCGCTGCAGGCTCCCGCGCACGGCGTCCGGCCCGAGGCGGAGGAGCTCGGCGAGCCGGCCTTCCTCGATCGGAAGGTCGGTCGACGCTCGCAGCGCGGCCAGCACCGAACGCTCCGGCCCCGACAGGGAGATCGGAGCCGCCCCGTCCGGCGCATCGTCCGATGCACCGGGCACGTACGCTCGGAGAGGAGGTCCGGATTAAGGCTTTTGGGACGCGCCGGGGTCGGGTCCGTCAGACCGACTCGTCCGAGGATTTCGGCGCGGGGGGGGCCGCCGGCTCCGTCACCGGACCCGGGCCCGGCGGTGGCGGGGGCGGGGGTCCCGGACTCGCCGCCCCGGGAGCGGCGGGAGGCGGCGAATAGGCGCCCGGGGGCACTCCCTGCTCCTCGCGGGTCGGGCCCCGCAGTCCCAGCACGCCCCCGAGCGCGGACGCGATGCTCATGATCACGACGAACCCAATGACGCTGTACGGGTACGACGCGATCCCTTCGAGCGCCGGGACGAGGGCGAGGAGGTTGACCGGGACCGTCGTGGAGTTGACCCCGTAGTAGCCGTCGGAGACGACCGTCACGGACGCGACCGCGTGCGATCCGAGATAGCAGACCGGGATCGTGATCGTAACCGCGACGTTCCCCGAGGCGTCGGTCGCGGGGCTTGAGGAGCCGAACGTGCCGGCGCACGGGCCGAAATCTTCGTCCGCCACGAGCTCGATGGAGACCGGGACGTCCGCGATCGAGTTCCCCGTCGTGGCGTTCGCGAGGTGGGCGCTGATCGTGATCGAGCCCGCGGGGGCGACCGCCGAAGGGTCGACCGAGATCGAGAGGTTGACGAACGTCGCGGTCAGCGCCTCGTAGAGGTCGACGCCGCGGGGGGAGCCCCAGCCCGTGGCGGCGTCCCAGCCCGGGGCGGCGTTCGCCACGCAGTTCCCGCCGCTGGTGATGTCGTTGAGCCCGTTGCCAATCCTCCCGGAGGATTCGTTCGAGCCGACGGCGTAGAGGCGCGGCGTGATGAAGCCGAACGGCGCGCCGTGGAGCGCGTTCATCTCGGCGACGAGCCCGGCCCAGAGGGGCGTCGCGAAGCTCGTCCCGTCCGCGACCTTCGACTGTCCGGTATAGAAGAGGAAGTTGTTCGACGCGGTCGCGCTCACGTCCGGTACCCCGCGGCTCGGTAGGTTGAGCGCGGCCTGCCAGGCGGGGGTCGAGAACTGCGACGAGTAGCCGCCCCCGCTCCCGATCCACGCCGACTCCGAGATGCCGGAGATCCCCCCGAGCACGCCCTGCTGCAACGAGACGACGGTCCCGCCGATCGCAAGGACCGCCGGGCTCGACGCGGGGTAGTTCGCGCTCGGTCCCCCGGAGCAGCCCGATTCGGCGTCCCCTCCGAGGTCGCCGGTCGCGGCGAGGAGGGTGATGTCCTCCCTGCCGGCCTCAGCGAGGTAGGTCGCCCAGGCGGCCGCCAGGCTCGCGTCGCCCGCCTCGGGCGTACCGAACGACATCGAGATCGTCGTGACGCCCGCGAGCGTCACGGCCGTGTGGAGGGCGTCGGCCATCGAGCCCGCGGAGGGCGAGTACCCGGGCGCCGGTCCCTCGGGAGCGTAGACCGCATCGAGGGTCGCCCCGGGAGCGAACGAACCCGCCCATTCGATGTCGAGCGTCAGTTCCTGGGGCGCGGACTGGTCGGGGTCGTTCACGGCGGCCGCGGACGGCGCGGGAGCGCCGTCGATCGGGTACGGCACGACGTTCGGCTGCGGGAATCCGGAAGGATAGTAGTTCGAGAAGAACCCGCGGATGTCGGAGGGGGCGTACCCGTCCCCCCAGAGGAGGAGGACGATGCCTTGGTCGGTCGCGTACGTCGACGGACCCGTGAGGTTGTAGAGCGGAGAGACGTCGTACCATTGTCGGAGGATCGCGGGGGTGATCGGGTCCCCCGACTGCGACGGGGAGGCGGCGGGCTCGACGGCCGGCGTGACGGGGATCGAGAAGCTGTCGAACCCCGTGGAGAGCCCGAGCACGCTCGCGACGTACGGCTCGATCGAGGGCGGAAGGATCGGAGCGGTGGCCGGGTACAGGGCGGGATGTCCTTCGTACGACCCGGAGATCTCCGAGGTGCCGAACGCCTGGCCGACCGTCACGGCGCTTCCCTCGAGCGACAGCGAGAGCCGGTCCGGCCAGGTGTGGACCACGGTGAGACCCTGGGATACGAAGTACTGCTCGATCGAGTCGTACTGGTCGGTCGGAAGGCCGTAGGTGCTGGCGATCTGCGCGACCGTGAGACGAGGGGAGCCGAACGTCGGGGAGGCGAACAGGCCCGCGTTCGCCGGCTTGAACGTCACCACGACGAGCTCTGAGCCGGTCGCCGGACGGGCGCCGGTGACCGCCGAGGAGTACCAGTCCTCGTACCCCGCCCGGGCGGCGAACGGCTCGGCCAGCGCCGAGAGCACCGCCGAGGTGGCGACCGTCGACGGCGGGTCGGGGCTGGGCCCCATTACCGGACGCGCGTCGGCCGGGGGGACCCAGCCCGCCGCAACCAGGACCGTGAGAAGGAGGACCGCGGCGCTGGCCGCCCACGCCCCGCGGTGCCCCATGCGACCTACAGGGGCGCCCACCGCGGAAATAACTTCGGGAGCGGGATTCGCGGCGGCTCCGCTAGACCCGGATCGGCGCGGTGTACCCCGGCGGACGCGCGAAGCCGCCCGGCCCGCCGAACGGGTCCGGGCGCGGCCCGGTCGTCTCGCCGCGCTTCGCCGCGAGATACGCGTCGATGGCGTTCGCAGCCTCGGTCGCGGTGCCCATCGCGTAGACGACCGACCGACCGCCCGCCGCGAAGATCCCCGGAACGGCGGTCTCGAAGCCCTTCCCTTTGCCTTCGGGCCAGCCCTGGCTCGTCAATTTTAGATCGAGCTCTCGGCCGAACCCCTCCAGGTCGGCCTTCTGGCCCACGGCGACGATCACCGTGTCGCAGGGGATCGTCTCCTCGGAGCCCGGCACGGGCACGGGGCTCCGGCGGCCGCCCGCGTCGGGGGGCCCGAGCTCCATCGACTGGACGACGAGGCCCTCGACGTGCGCCTCTCCGGCGACGCGGAGCGGGGCCTTCAGGAAGACGAAGCGGATCCCCTCCTTCTCGGCCCCGTGGATCTCCTCGGGGTCGGCGGGCATCTCCTCGCGCCCGCGGCGATAGACAAGGGTCACGCGCCCGCCCTCCGACTTGCGGAGTGCGGTCCGCACGGAGTCCATCGCGACGTCGCCGCCGCCGACGACGACGATCTCCTTCCCGACGGTCACCGGTTCGCCGTGATTGACCTTCTTCAAGAAGTCGAGCGCGGGGAGCACCCCGGGGATCGATTCGCCCGGGACGTTCAACGTGCGGTGCGTCGACGTGCCGATCGAGATGAAGACCGCCTGGTAGCCGTCCTCCTTCAGGAGCCGGTCGACCGGGAAGTCGTGCCCGACCTTCGTTCCTTTGACGAACGTGACGTCGAGGTCCCGGAAGCGGGCGCGATCGGTCTCGACGTCCGCGTCGGTCATTCGGTAGGCGGGGATCGTCTGCATGAGGCCCCCGAGGCGCTCCTCCTGCTCGAAGACCGTCACCGAGTAGCCGCGGACCCCGAGCTCCCACGCGGCCATCATGCCCGCCGGCCCGCCGCCGATGACGGCGACCCGCTGCTGCTTCGGCTTCGACGCGACGTAGACGATCTCCGGGGAGCCGAACTCGAGGGCGGCGCGCTTCAGGTGGCGGATGGCGATCGGGACCCCCTTCTTCTTCACGACGCACGAGTCCTCGCAGTAGTGGTAGCAGACCTTGCAAAGACAGGTCGCGAGCGGGTTCTCGCGGAGCGTGACCCGGGCGGCCCCGTCGAAGTCCTCCTCGGCCACGAGCTTGATGTACTCTCGGCAGTCCTGGGTGATCGGGCACGCTTCCACGCACCACGGCCGGCGGCACTGGATGCAGCGCTTCGCCTCGAGCACGGCGTCCTCCTTCGAGTAGGCGTGGAGGACCTCGCGGAAGTCGGTCGTCCGCGCGTCGACCGCCTCCTCCGAGATTGGAACTCGCACCGGGTTCAGCTTCGGAGGCGCTGCCTTTGCGGGGGCCGCCGCGTCGCTAGACATGGAACCAGAGTATCGACCCCGGCGGCTCTTAAGAGGCTTACGTGACGGGGACTGGCACGGGCCCGTCGGTCGGCGCGCGCCGGCCGGTCGTCCTTCACTTATAGAGGCACAAGGCTCAAGGGAATCGGCCGTTCGTCCGGCCGGAGGCGCCGATGGTCCTGGACTCGCTCGGGAAGTCGCTCCGGGGCGTGCTCCAGAAGATCGCCCGGGGCTCGGTCGTGGACGAGGCGCTCCTCGCGGAGGTCGTCCGGGACATCCAGCGGGCGCTCCTGCAGGCCGATGTCAACGTCCAGCTGACGCTCGAGCTAACGCAGCGGGTCCGCCGGCGCGCGACCCAGGAGAAACCCCCCGCGGGGGCGAGCCTCCGCGACTTCCTGATCCGCATCATCTACGAGGAGATCCGCGGGATCCTCGGGAAGGACCGTCCGTTCGACCTGAAACCGAAGCGCATCCTCCTCGCGGGGTTGTTCGGTCAAGGGAAGACCACGACCGCCGGAAAGCTCGCCCGCTATTTCCAGAAGAAGGGGATCCGGGTCGGCCTGGTCGCCGCCGACATCCACCGTCCGGCGGCCGTCGACCAGCTCGAGCAGCTCTCGAAGAAGGTCGGCTGCGAGTTCTACGCGAACCGCACGGAGCGCCGGGCCGAGGTGATCGTGCAGGAGGCGCTCGCCAGGTTCCCGCCGCACCTCGCGGTCCTCGTCGACACCGCCGGCCGCAGCGGGGTCGACGCGGAGCTCATCGAGGAACTGAAGCGGGTGCGCGCGGTCCTCCAGCCGGACGAGACCCTCCTCGTCCTCGATGCGGCGATGGGGCAGGCCGCCGGACGGAGCGCGGAGGCGTTCCACAAGGCGGTCGGCTTGACGGGGGTGATCCTCACCAAGCTCGACGGGTCGGCGAAGGGCGGCGGCGCCCTCTCGGCGGTCGCGGTGAGCGGGGCCCCGATCCTGTTCATCGGCACCGGTGAGCACCTCGACGAGCTCGAGCGGTTCGACCCCACGCGGTTCGTCTCCCGCCTCCTCGGCATGGGCGACATCCAGACCCTCCTCGAGCAGTTCGAGGAGCTCTCGGACAAGGACGCGGCCGAGAAGGCGGCGAAGAATCTCCTCGGCGGCCGTTTCACCCTCCGCGACATGCGCACCCAGCTCCAGTCCCTCGGCGAGATGGGTCCGTTCTCGAAGCTGATGTCGATGATGCCGACCCTCGGCGGCGCGAAGATCGACGAGGGGAAGGTCGACGAGACCCAGCGGCGGCTCCGCCGGTTCCGCACGATCCTCGACTCGATGACGGGCGAGGAGCTCGACGATCCCTCGCTCCTCAAGTCGGACCGGATCCACCGGATCGCGCGCGGCTCAGGCCAGCGGCCGCAGGAGGTCCGCGCGCTCCTGAAGCACTACGAGACGACCCGGAAGGCCGCCCACGGCCTCGCCTCCAACCGGCGCCTCCGGCGCCAGCTCGAAAAGCAGCTCGGCGCCGGCGAAGCACCGGCCGAGTGAAGGGCCGGACGCGAGCGATGGATCTATCGAGCGCGCTCGAGGCCGTCGCCGGGTTCCTCCTGGTCTTCTTCTTGCCCGGGTACACGGTCACGAAGGCCCTGTTCCCGGAGTGGAGGATCCGTGGCCCCGACGCCTATCTGCGCCTCCTGGAGGTCGTGACGCTCGGCTTCGTCCTGAGCGTCGTGCTCACCATCCTCCTCGGGTACCTCCTCCTAGTCGGGGCGCCCTCTGGTTTCCAGGCGTACTGGAGCGCCCCGGTCCTCGAAGGGGCCCTCGCCGCGGTCGCAGTGGGCGGATTCGCAGCCGGGGCCGCTCGGGGGTCCTACGCGCGCGTTCCCCCGCCCTCGCGGGCCCCTCCCGCGGAACCGGACGGCGAGGAGGGGGCCTGGGAGCTCACCCGGCGCCTCGATCGACTGAGCCGAGAGGAACGCCACATCGAACGTACCCTTCGGGCCCCCACCGAACGCCGCTCCGAGGAGTCGGCGCTTCGGACGCGGCTGGCCGAGATCCAGGCCGAGACGCGGGAGCTCGAACGTCGCCGGGAGGCCGAGTATGCCCGGTGAGCGGAGTCCCCCCCGCCGGTCGGGGGCGTACAAGATGGTCGTCGTTCTCCGCGGCGAGCTCGGCCTCACCGCCGGCAAGGCGGCCGTCCAGGTCGCGCACGCCGCGGTGATGCTCTTCGACCGCGCCCAGCGCCACCCCTCGAAGGAGTTCACCGAGTGGCTCAAGGAGGGCCAACGGAAGATCGCGCTCGTGGCTCCGACCCTCTCCGACCTCGAGGAGCTCGAGCGCCGGGCGCGCGCCCGGGGGATCCCTACAGTATGGGTCGAGGACGCGGGTTTCACGGAAGTCGCGCCGGGGACCCGCACCTGCCTCGGGCTCGGGCCTTCTCCCACGGGCGAGCTCGACGTCCTCACGGGCGATCTCGACCTCCTCTAGTTACTGGATCACCGACCCCCGGCCGCCCGGGGCTTTCCCAGCCTCGCCAGCTTACTCGGCCGCCCACCCTCAGCACCCGAGCGGACCCCGGATCCCCTCGGCTCGGATTAAGAAAAAGAAAGGGAGGAAAGGGTTGGTCCTTGGGGATCCCTGTCCCGCTTAGGACGACGGGGGCGGGGGGTTGGTGCCACCGCCCGTGGTGCTGCTGTCAGCGCCCGGGGACCAGCTCTGGGGCGGGTTGGACGGAGGTCGCCGCCGTGCCATCATCGTGGTCACCAGGAAGATGACCGTGAGCAGCACGAACAGCCCGATCAACCCGTACGCCAAGGGGCTCAGGTAGGTGCTCGAGGGGGACGAGGACTGGGTCGTGGGCAGCGCGGTGACCGTGAAGGTCGCTGCGTTCGTGCCCGACGTCACCGTGATCGTCCAGCTCGAGGCCGTGACGTAGTCGCCCGAGTTCGCCGGGAGCAGGACTCCCCACGAGTACGTCCCGATGGGGAGCGTCACCGTGGCGACCGAGCTCGTCTCGGAGTACGTCGCGTTGCCCACGTAGAGCGTCCAGCTCGACGGGATGATTCCCGTAGCGGTGAACGTCGTGCTGTAGAGCGGGATCGGCGACGCGAACGAGATCGCGACCGCGGCCGGAGCGCCTCCGGACACCGTCACGTTCCCGTGGTTCGGGGTCGCGTCGTACCCGACCTCGGCCACCACCTTCCAGCTGAACGTGCCGTTCGGCAGGAACACCTCGATATACGCGTTCGTCGAGGAGAACCCACCGCCGTTCACGTTGACGGTCCACTGCGTGCCGGCCGTCAGTCCGCCTTCCACGAAGGTCGCGTAGAAGTGCGTCCCGACGTACGTCGCAGTGATCGCGACCTGGACGGCAGTCCCGTTCACGCTGACCGTGCCGTTCGCAGGCGAGAACGCGATACCCGCGACCGACTGGGTCGTCCAGCTGAACACCGACGGAGTGCCCGGACTGTTCGTCTCGTAGAACGTGTACGTCGATCCGCCGCTCGTTCCGAGATATCCGTTCACGCTGACTCCCCACGACTGTCCTGCGATGAGGCCCGTCATGGAGAACGTGATCGGGTAGGTCGTGAACGAGATGCCCGTGTACGTGATCGTCTGCGTGAGCACGCTGGTTCCGACGGTCAACGCGACGCCACTGGGCGGCGTGGCGGGGTTGTACCCACCGACGACGGACGCGTAGTACGTGTACGCTCCCTGCTCAAGGGGCACCACGATCGAGGTCGCGTTGGTCGAGAACGAACCGACGTTGGCGATTGTCACCGAGTAGTTCGTCCCCGAGATGAGGCCGACCTCGATGAAGGTCACTTGCGTCGGTTTGCCCGTCTGCGCCGTGAACACGAGGGTCACGGCCGCGTTCGATCCCGAGATCGTGATCGACCCGCTCGCCGGCGAGACCGAGTACCCCGGCACGTAGGCCACCGTGTACGGGAAGGTCCCGTTGCGCAGGTTGCTCACGACCAGGCTCCCCGTGGTGCTGTTCTGCGTGAACGAGCCCGCCACGGTCACCGACCAATTGGTGCCCGACGGAAGCCCCGTCTCGCCGAAGGACGCCGTGTACGCGTTGGACGCGTAGCCCCAGAACGCCCACAGCTGGTCGCTGCCGCCGCCGATCATCACGTTGGTGTCGATCCCGCTCGGGTTGATCCAGATCGCGTAGGTGGCCACCCCGAGGGACTGGTCCCAGTACATGTACAGGGCCAGCTCGTTCGCGATGTGCTCCGCCACGTTGTAGATCAACGTCCGCTCACCCAGGTTCGTCAGGTGACCCGCGCTCTCCATCCAGTAGACCATCGTGTTGTACGCGACCCCCTGGCAGTTGTCCGGGATTCCGCCCACCGAGGTGTTCCACAGGTTCGCCCAGTAGCTCAGGTCCGCCCAGGTGTTGCTCGCGTATCCGCACGCCGTCACGTTCATGTACGGCGCCGAGTCCAACTGCTCCTCGACCGCGTCCGTGTAGGTGTACGTCGCGTTCGGGAAGTACATCGGGCCCACGTAGTCCGTGGGGTCAGGGTAGTCAGGGGCCCATCCATAGCTGTAGATGGGCATGTCTCCCTCGCCCGGCGGAAGGCCAACGTTCGATGCGAGCACTCCCGCGTGGATGTTGTACTGGTACGGGGTCACCGCGCCGTTGGTCAACTGCTCGATCGACGCGATCCAGTTGTCCTCCGAGATCCCGACCGTCGGTCCCTCGAAGATCCCCACGAAGGGGAACTTGCACGGTGAGCTCGACGTGCACGCCGCGAACGTCGAGTCGTACCAGGGCGATCCGACCGTCGTCAACTGGGTCCACCACCAGGTGACGTTCCCGACCTGCGTCGAGTCCGCGACCGGGTTCCCGCTCGGCCAGCTGATGTTCTGCGGGTAGTAGTTG
>Ga0187772_10001563_pt1 | contig 10959 bp, 8 predicted proteins | sample 0116_SJ02_MP15_2_FD_133137 | JGI IMG/M metagenome (GOLD analysis project Ga0187772, IMG submission 133137) | Tropical peat soil microbial communities from peatlands in Department of Meta, Colombia - 0116_SJ02_MP15_20_MG | ecosystem: Environmental > Terrestrial > Soil > Wetlands > Peat | place... | reverse complement strand
CCAGCGTCGTCACAGCAGCCTCGGTAGTCATCATCTTCGCCCTCAGCCAGGCCGCAGCGGTGGTGCTCTTCTACATGGACCTCAGAGAGGAGCCGGGTTCCCTAATACTGATGGTAATCATTCCAATCATGTTCCTGGCCGGTCTCCTCATATCAGTGGTGGCATCCCTGGGGTGAAGTTTCTTGGAAATTGATGAGGAGGAGTTCTCTCCCAGATGGATTCTGATCGTCCTCGCCGCAGTGGCAATGATCGTTCTTGTGGGAGTCGGGGTGGCCCTGGCGGTCCCTCTTCAGCCTTCCTTGGGGGGTGCCTCAGCCACCTCTGCGGCAGCAGGGACCGTCGTCATGCCCGTAGGTGTAGGGGACAACATCAAGCTGGACTTTTCTCCAGCCGTCATCACAGTGATTATTGGGACGAACAACACCGTCACCTGGACCAACCAGGACTCGACCACCCACACCGTTACTGCAACTGACAACAGCTTCAACTCCGGAGACATAAAGGCGGGGGCGTCTTGGACATACACCTTCACGACCCCTGGCAATTACACCTACTATTGCATCTACCATTCAGCCTGGATGAAGGGAACCGTCATCGTCAAATCTTCTTAACGGCATGATACCTTAGCCACGGCGGAGGCATCGGATCACGAGCGGGACCGGTACGGCTGACAAAGGTGAAGGGAACGTCTTCCCCGGGAACTGGGATGTTGTCTCCGAGACTCTCCTGAGGACCTACGAGCTCTGGTTCCCGCAGAACTGGAGCCCCGTTGACCTCCCCTGGGACGAGTGCGACGCAAAGAACTTCTCTTCAGACGAGGCTGTGGCCCAAGCATACTGGCTCTCGAAGCTCGCCCTCTTTGAGAAGTCGGGCATCGGGGCGTTCGGCGCGGCCGCAGTCCAAGCAGCGACCCACGGCTTCGAGGACCCGACAAAGAAGTTCCTTTCCGCCGTCGCCTTCGACGAGTGCAGGCACGACGAAGTCTGCAGGAGGGCCTGTTCGAGGGTCTGTCCAAACTTCCCTTACAGGTTCAAGCCTAAGTCCACTCTCGAGGAGAAGGCCCACGCTAACATAATGGCGCTCTACGAGAACGGAAGCAGGTACTGGAGCGCGTTCAACCAGGCGTGGGGCAAGTACCCACTGGAGCTCATATTCTCGAGTTTCTTCTTCGCGGAGATAGGTGCCCAACTGATATTCAGGGAGGTAGGGGAGCGCTCAACCAACAAGGTCTACACTACGGCCTTCAGGAACATCACCAGGGACGAATCAAGGCATCTGACAGGGACTCTGGCAATGCTAGAGCGTCTCGCAGAGAAGATGTCGAAGGAGGAGAAGTCAACCATCTCCCGCCAGCTCAAGCACGGGTTCATCTATCTCTCGCCTCTGCTGTTCAAGCCCATGAACGATTTCTGGAGACTCCCGGACGATTTCTTCGAGTACGACCAGAAGCTGGAGGACATCGCCGCGAAGTCAGGACTCGGCGTCCCCAAGGTGGAAGAGAGGTCTGAAGCATGGATGCAAGCTATAACGCGGCACAGGTCGAAAATCGAAGAGCTAGGAATCCCCGTCCCAGAGATCAAGGAAATCGGACTGGCTGGTCTCGAGGTCAACGTAAAGAAGGGGGACGAAATAATCGCGACCCCTCTCTAGCGGCGCCACTTCTCCACCATGAGGAAGACCGGAAACAGGAAGCAGAGCGAGATCACCGCACTCCAGATCCAGGCCTGCGAGTAGCCTAGATTCTCAACAATGTACGAGAAGAGAATGGGCGGAAAGAATGAGCCTGTGAGCTGGATGCTGTTGACCCAGGCGATGGCGAGGCTGTCATACTCTGGTCCACTCCTGTTGAAGTCTCTCGCGCCTGCGAAAGCGAAGGTGAAGCCAATTCCGGATACCACCCCACCGAGGGCCGACGAGACCACCGCTGCATAAAGCGAATTCAAACCGTTGACCGCAAGGGCACCCGCGCTTCCTAGCATGGCGACCATCATGATGACCCTGTGTTTTGAGATCGTGTCGTAGACTCTGCCGCCCCAGATAGCAGTGAAAATTGGGATCACGGTGATCAGAGAGGTCACCAGGCCCGCGACCGTGCCCTCAACGGACAGGCTGCTCTTCAGGTAATAGACCATGAACCCGGAGATCAGCGTGTTGCCAATAGAGAATCCGAAGACCCCGAGCCCCAGCAACAGGATTTGTCTGTTCGAGAATATCGCCGAGAGGGCCTTCCTGTCCACACGAAATTCCTGACCCGAATCGTCTCCGGGGACGAAGGCGAACACAAGAACCCCCGTGATCACTCCGAGTATCCCGCTGAGGGCGAGGCTCGGCCTCCACCCTACGGCGGTCGCTATGACAATCCATCCGAATATCGCGAGGAGACCCCCGACGTCGTAGGCTGAATTGAACAGGCCGACTCCCAGTCCTGACTTGCCACCGCGGAGGAGCCGAGAGACAATCACCACCCCGGGAGCGAAGACAAACGCCATCCCTGCGCCAACGAGGAACCTCAGCGCGGCGAGTTCAGCGATTGTCGAGCTTGCCGAGGTGCCGAGCACAGAAAAAGAGGTCAGGAACACGCCGACCACGACGACCTTCTTCAGACCGTATTTCGCGGCCAGGAGCCCGGCCGGGACCTGGACCAGGCCTATGCCGAGATAGAACGCAGCTGTGACGATCCCAAGTCCCGAGACCCCCGCGCCGACATCCTGGCTCATCAGGTAGAAGATGGCGCCGAAGTTAAGCCAGTTGACCGCGTAGATGATTCTCGCGAAGATCAGAGAACCGAGGGCCTTCGAGTCTCGGATTGAGTTGAGCAAGCCGCGCATCCGGCTGATTTCCTCGCTCTATAATCCAATCGCCGGCAAAGGAGCTGCCGCGTTTGGTTTCTGTCCTTTCGGGGGCTTCGCGACGAGAATCCTGCCCCTTAGCATCAAATCGGCGAGGACACTCGTTGGGGCTTTCCCTGCCGTGCGCATGGGCCTTCCCTCGATTTGCTAACAAGGAATTGACACACGGTAGAACTGCCCAATAGCCGCCTAATCCTGAAGAATCCGGCGGGCTGTTACCTTGCGTCATAGGCGATTGAATCCCCAATCGCCACCAAATCAGCATCCGGCCCGAAAAAGCCTCATTTTGAGCCCCGTTACGAGGGTTTATATAGCGAATCGGGCGAATTGCAGCCGAGGCAACTCGCAGTGGTCACAGGATACTGCGTATACGAGAAGAAGAAGAATCGGGAGATCAAGAATCCCAAGCAAATCAAACTGAAGAACGGCAGGCCGGCTATCAAGGGGACATGCGCCTCTTGCGGCAAGCAGATCTTCAGGATTGGCAAGCTGAAGTAGATCTTACTCTCCCGTTCCTTTTTATTTCAAAATACACGACCCCCGTGCGCACCCCCCATGCTGAAATTCTACAATAGCCTCGGCCGGGAGCTGCAGCCATTCGAGCCAATTAGCGAGGGAGAGGTCAAGATGTACACCTGCGGCCCCACCGTCTGGAACTACGCGCACATCGGCAACTTCAGGACCTTTGTCTTCGAGGACGTTCTTCGGCGCTACCTGAAATTCAAGGGATTCAAGGTGTACCATGTGATGAACATCACCGACGTTGAGGACAAGATCATCAAAGGCATCAGGCAGACGCACAAGTCCCTGAAGGAACTGACGGCGCTCTACGAGTCGGCGTTCATGGAGGACCTGGCCACCCTGGGCATTGAGAAGGCCGAGCTCTACCCGAGGGCCACGGATCACATAGCCGACATGGTCAAACTCATCAAGACGCTCCAGGCGAAGGGCTTCGCCTACACAGCTTCCGACGGCTCGGTCTACTTCCAGGTCTCGAAGTTCAAGGCGTACGGCGCCCTGTCCGGCGTCAGGCTCGACTCCCTCAAACCAGCAGGCAGGGTTTCCAGCGACCACTACGAGGAGAAGATGGAGGCAGCAGACTTCGCGCTCTGGAAGGCCTGGGACAAGGACGACGGCGACGTGTTCTGGAAAACAGAGCTAGGGAAGGGGAGGCCGGGCTGGAGCATAGAATGCTCTGCGATGTCGATGAAATATCTGGGGGAGACATTCGACATCCACACCGGGGGCCTCGACAACAAGTTTCCTCACCACGAGAACGAGATAGCCCAGTCCGAGGCTGCCACAGGGAAGAGGTTCGTAAACTACTGGCTTCACTCGGAGTTTCTGAACGTGAAGGGGGAGGAGATGCACAAGTCCGTGGGCAACGTCACCTATCTGCGAGACCTTGTCATGGCGGGGTGGGAACCCATGACAATCCGAACCTTCCTCATCTCCTCAAAGTACAGGGACTCCATCGACCTAACGGACACGGCGCTCGTCCAGGCGAGGGCCCAAAGGTCCCGCCTGCAGGAGTTCATCGCAAGGTTGAGGTCCGTGCCCGAATCCGGGGGAACCAGCTCCTCCGCCTCCCATGAGCTCCTCCACGACTTCGAGGAGGCCATGGACGATGACCTGAACACCCCCAAGGCGCTCTCGGCCATCTTTACCTTCGCTAAGATGATTAACGGAAGGATCGATTCGAAGGCGATAAAGAGTGACGAAGCCTCGGAGGTCCTGCTTGCCCTTGAGCGGATTAATTCTGTGTTGGGGATAATGGATTTCGGGGAGGTGGCACTCCCTCCGCCCCTCGCCGAGCTGTTGGCTAGACGGGATCAAGCCAGGATTCGCAAGGACTTTGCTGCGGCAGACAGGCTGAGGAAGGAGCTCCTGGCGGCCGGCGTGGTCGTGGAAGACACTCCGACAGGGACCCGCTGGAAATGGGCGCCCAAGGTTAACTGACGGACTCCACCAGCTCAAATTCAGTAAATCTCCTCAATCTTATTCCAAATGAAGCCCGGACCAGGCAATGGTCGCCACTGCAGAGTCTCTCCCCTCGAGGGCTCAGGGCCTCAGGTCTTCGAGCCTGAAGAGACCCCTCACGCTGCAATCAGGCGCGTGTCGGATCCTTATGGACCCAGACGGCTCGGTCCGGTCCTTCGACTCCCTCGCAGAGCGGCGTTCGTTGTTTGGCTTCGAACAGTTGTGGCTGTGCAAGGTCCAGGCTGGAATAGTGGTGCACGCTCAGAGGCCAGACTGGGCCATCAGGGCGAGCCCTCGCTCGGCGCAGATTAGCGGCAGGGTGTTCGAAAGCGTAGAGGTCGCCCAGGCGGTCGAGTTCTATCACGGCCGGTCCCTCGGCTACCTCAGGAGGTTGAAGATCAGGAACGGCGGCCTAGGCCAAATGAAGTTCCGTATCATCCAGCTCCTCGACCCAAGCGCGGCTCACTTCGGAAGTTCTGGCCGGCGCTGGGGATCGCTCGGATTGAACGCGTTCAACAGAGAGAGCCACGTCGCCATGGACGAGGTCTCCGACCCACCTTCAGCCAGAGTGGTGGGGGCTGCACCCTCTCCGTCGAAGCTGTACATGACGAGCAGTAGGGCGAGGGCCCAGGAGCTCGTTTCGGCGGGGGAACTCCCTGACACCACCGCAGGAATGTCGGGGCAGGTTCTCGTCCTGTCCTCCCACGAGATCGAGCTCGCGGCCGGAGAGGGAAGGGACCTCCTCTTCGCCTCCCTTTACAATCAGGGGAAGCTCGAAGAAGCACTTTCGGACTTCAGCCGCCTGCAATCCGGGGAGAAGCAGCCGTCTCCAATCCGGCCGTATTTCGCCTGCTCTGACCAGTCTGTCACCGAGGCAGGCGCCTGGGCAATCTCGCAGGTCGAGGGGGGTGCATACTCCCAGGACCCCCTCGAGAGGTACGAATCAATGAGAGGCATTACTTTCTTCTACCCTGCCGAAGCCCAGAGAATTATCGCCGGATGCAGGTCTGTCCTCAGAAGAGACGGCTCGCTCCCTCACTCGCTTGACCCGTCGAAACCCGGGGTGCTGGAGACGGCCGTGATGCTCAAGAGCACGGCCGCCCACCTCGCCCTGTCTCAGGACAAGAAGCTAGTTAGGGGGACCTATCCGATGATCAAGAAGCTCGCTGGATACCTCTTGGCCTCGTCCAAGGACTTTGCGATCGACACGGACTCCACAATCCCTCAGGGATGGCGTAGGCTCATGGGAAGCGGGTATCCCACCGGGGAGATACCCGAAGTCTCACTTGCTGTGGCTGGAGCCCTGGAGGCGGCCTCCCAGGTGGCCAGGATGGTTTCCAAGGCAGATGACGCGAGCAGGTTCCGAGAGCGAGGTGAAATGATTTCGGAGCAGGTGAGAAAGAAGCTGCTAGACGAACGAGGTCTTCTTGCACTCTGCCGAGACTCGTCCGGAAGGTTGCGGACCGACGAGACGGTCGATATGGCCGTCGCTGCCTACAGGCACCAGTTCATGGCCTCGGCCGAACAGGCGGGGGCGCACAGGCTCCTGGAAAAGGACTTTGACACAAGGTACGGGCCCCGCTGCGTTCCCACGACTAACCAGGTCTATTTCAACCCGGCCTACGGAGAAGGGCAGCTCGGGGGGGTGTGGACTCGAGCGGTTCTTTCCCATTCGATCGCCTGCTACCAGGCTGGGCTTGCAGGAATGGGGAGCCTCGCCCTTGCCAAGATAGCCCGACTGGTGACGGACGACTCAGCGAAACTTGCTGGATCTCCTGGAACCTTCCCACACTGGGTTGACGTCGACGGTGGAGAGGTCCATGGAGACGAGAACGACGCGGTGGCGTCTGCCAGGTTCATGGAGGCGATCCTGGAGGGGGAGCTGGGGTTCCCGGCAGGAGCCGAGAAGGCCTGCCTAGCGCCTTCATCCTCATCCACCTTCACCTGGGTGATGGTTTCGGACGTATGGGCAGGCGACGCGGCGGCCGTGTTTCTTGGCCGCGGAGCAGGGCAGCCTCACCTCTTCTTCAGCGGAGGCAGAGTCGAAGCGAAGTCAGGCACGAAATTTGCGAAGTCGGAGAGGCTAGAGATCCCAGTCAAAGGGGTGAGCGGCATCACTTTCCATACTCCCGGGCAACTGATCTGTCTTGGAAACAGCACCGGGAGTCAGGCCCGATTCACGGTCGCCTTCGCGCCGAGGGCGGCAGAGCTCTCTAAACGGCTCAGCACCCCCCTGGAGTCCTATGACCCATCGAAAGGGGTCTGGGTGAAGGCGGGGAGCCTTCGGGTAACACCTGCCATGAGCTTCGAAGCAACCGTAGAGGCGAACGACTGGAAGGTCTTCCGAGTCTCTACACCTTAAAAGCGGCTCGCCGAGTCTGGCCATCGCCTTGGGGGGCGCTACGGTTACAGCCAACGGAGGGATTCAGGTGGACATCGGAAAGACGCGCTACGTCCTCGATCCGCATTCCCACGTGCGGGCGGATTACACTTTCGTCTCGCACGCCCATCTGGACCACATGCACAACCCTTCAAGGAACGAGCGGATTATCTCTTCGGCCCTGACCGCGGAGCTTGCCCAGGCAAGAGGGTACGACCTTGGAGCGACCACGGAGGAGGCCGAAGGGGTCGAGCTACTCGACTCCGGCCACATACTCGGAGCGAGGGCGATAAGGATCCAGGACGAGGTCTACTATACAGGGGACGCTTCCGGCCGGCCCAGGGCGTTCCTAGGGAAGTGCAAAACAAGGCAGGCAAGAATACTCGTCATGGAGACCACCTACGGGTGTCCGGAGTACGTCTTTCCCTCGACCGCCAAGTTGGTCAAAGAGGTCAACGGACTGATCGCCTCTGCCTACGACAGAGGAGTTCCGGTGGTCCTGATGGGCTATCCCCTGGGCAAGGCACAGCTGCTTTCCTACTTCTTCTCGAGCTGGGACCCCATCTTTTATCACGAGAGCGTCGCGACCATGAACAGGATTCACGTCGAGCACGGTGTCCCGCTCAAGCCTGGCAAGAAGTTCGATCCCGTGAAAGACCAGGACCGGCTGCCGAAGGGGCCGTGGGTGATGGTGAGCCCGATGTCGAGCGGGAGGAGCAGGCTGATGTCTCACCTGAAGAAGGAGTACGGCGCGATACTTGTGGCCTTCAGCGGATGGGCACTCGGCCAGGGCTATCGGTACACCCTTGGGGCCGACTACTCGTTCCCGCTCAGCGACCACTGCGACTACCAGGAGCTCATCGATCTCGTTAAGGGGGTATCTCCAGAGATGGTCTACACTGTTCACGGCTTCGCGGCCGATTTTGCGAGAGACCTGAGGAAGATGGGTTTCTCGGCAAGGCCCCTCGCCGCCTATCAATCCTCGCTTACAGACTACGTAAAGGTCTAAGCCCGTTAAATAGGCCGCATGGGGGGTTCCGATTCCTTGGGCTCTCGCCGGATGCGCTCCCTCGACTATTGGTGGAGTTTCATCAAATTCAACATTGTCGGGCTGGTTGGCGTCATCGTCAACGAAGGAGTGCTGCTCCTTCTTGTCTTCGAGGGCGCCTACTACCTTTACGCGAGCGCCGTAGCCATCGAGGTGTCGATAATCTCGAACTTTGTCCTCAATGATCTTTGGACCTTCCGTGACAGGCGACACGGGCACATCGTGGTCAGAATGCTGAAGTTCAACGGACTGATGTTGATCGGGCTGGTGGTCAACCTGGTAATTCTCTTCGCCGGAACTGCCTACCTGGGCATCTCGTATGCAATTTCGAATCTTATTGGAATAGCCGCGGCCTTCATCCTGAGATACTGGTTAAGCATACGATTCGCATGGATAAAGAAGGAAGAGGAGTCGGTGGAGCCATCCCAGTCTGATGGCTCGCTCCGTCCTCCCGGAACACCTACTCAACTTTCAGGTAAATCGGCTTTCCGTCAAGCTCTGCTTCCGACCAGCCTCTGACCCCCGTCTTGTCCGGGACCAGGTTCACCTTCCTCACCCTGACGAGGTAAGCCAGCTCGTTTGCCAAGGGCCTAACCAGCCCCATGTCCTCCTCGTCTAGTCCCGCCACATGCGCGGAACTGAGCATTGCGGTGGGCACGAATCCCCTCTGTTTTCTCAGCGCCTGCAGTCTTCGGGCCACGTCTCTTACCAGGCCCTCTGCCACCAGCTTGCTGTCCCTCTCCCTTTTCATGGCGACGAAGACCCCTGACTTCTCTGCCATCTCGTACCCTTCGCGAGGCGCGGTGACGAGCTCGAAAACAGAAAGTGGGACGTCCACATCCCCCGCCTTCACCGGCCTTCCCCGCCAGTAGGCTCCGAGCGCCCTGGTACCCTCGACCGGCGGGAGGTTTCCGAGGACTTCCCTCGTTTTCTCCTTGAAAAGCGCGCCTACCCTCGACGCGTTGGGCCTGAGCGCGAAGGTGGCAGGAAACTTCGCCGCGTCGGAGGCGACTTCGACGCCTTTCACATTGCAGAGCAGTTTGATCGTCCCCCTTGACCTTTTGGCCACCACCGCAGAAGCGGGTGGGACGAGGACCGCGACCGACCGCAGGGGCCATCTTCTCTTCAGCTTGGCCTTCGTCCTCGCCGAGTTGCAGGCTTCCTCCACCCTGAGAGCGAAGTCGACGGTCTCCTCAGCAGAGCGTGACCTCTGTCCCTTTACATTTCTCCCTCCGGCCGCCAGCAGGGGAGTCTTCCATCTTTGTGGGGCGAAGACCTCCTGGTAGAGGAATTCAGTCGCGAACGGCGCTATAGGGTGGAGAAGCTCATCAGCGGTCCTGAGTGAGTTGCCTAGCACAGCGTATATCGCGAGCCTCCTGCCTCTCCCCTCGGGGTCCTCCTTCCACAGCTCGCTCCTGACCAGCCTGACGTAGGTCTGGCTGAGGTGGGTGATGACCAATTCTTCAAGCGCCTTAGCTCCTTCGTTGAACCTCCCCGAGGAGTAGGCCCCAAGAACCGCCTCTTCCGTCACCGCCAACTTTTCGAGGATCCATCTGTCCACGACGGTCAGGAGCCTCCTCCTCGACGCCCAGGTGACGGTGTTCTTGACCGGGTCGAACCCGTCAACTTCTCCGTTCAGTTGGAGATAGAGGTGGAGGTGATAGAGTGTGTTGAGGACCTGGTATGGACGCCCCGCCATTTCCTTCATGTCGAAGTTGACCGAATCCTCCGGGGAGGCTTTCGAGATCACATAGAACCTAGCAACGTCAACCGAGTTGTTCCGCAGCAGGTCCAGGCCCTGTATCACGTTACCGAGCCTCTTGCTCATCTTCTGCCCTTTCTCATCCAGGACATGCCCCTGGAAGAGGAACTTCCTGTAGGGCGCCTGCGGCTTCCCGGTCCGGATAACGTTCAGGAGAAGCAGGGTGTAGGCCCATCCCCTGGTCTGGTCTATCGCCTCAGTCAGGAAGTTGACGGGGACGAGTGCCTTGACTTCCTCGTCGGTGAACGACGCATACGGGGAGGCGCCGCTGTTGTGCCAGGTGTCGAGCACGAAAGGCTCTCTGTACGACTTCCCCCCACACCTGGGGCACCGGAGCACAACCCGGTCTATCCACGGCCGGTGTAGCTCGAAATCGGGCCCGTCCGGGAGCTCGACCGCCTGGGCTACAATGCTCTTCCTGGAAAAGGCGCCTATCCTTTCTTTGCACGATTCGCAGACCCAGACGGGAAGGGGGGTCCCCCAAACCCTCTCCCTGGTGACGCACCAGGGGGGCGATTCCTCCAGCCCAGCGAGGAACCTGTTCCTCGGACCCTCGAAGAAGTACTCAACTCTTTCTGCCGCCCTGACTACGTCCTTCCTAATTCTGTCGACCCAGTAGAAGTACTCCCTCCTGGCCAGCCAGACCAGCCTGTCGTCTGACCGCCAGCACACGGGATAATCATGCACCAACTTCCCCACGCTTACTAGGCTCCCCTTCTCCCTGAGCGCCTCCACGACACTCTCGTCCGCGTCGCGAGCGAACATCCCTGCGAACCTCCCCGCCTCGGCTGTGAAGTTCACCCTGTCGTCAAACGGTGAAAAAACTGGAAGGCCCCTCTTCTGGGCGACGGCGAAGTCGTCTTCCCCATTCGCCGGGGACATATGGACGAGCCCCGTGCCTGTTGTGACGTCGACGAACTCCTCGGCCACTACCCTGTGG
>Ga0187772_10001562_pt1 | contig 10960 bp, 11 predicted proteins | sample 0116_SJ02_MP15_2_FD_133137 | JGI IMG/M metagenome (GOLD analysis project Ga0187772, IMG submission 133137) | Tropical peat soil microbial communities from peatlands in Department of Meta, Colombia - 0116_SJ02_MP15_20_MG | ecosystem: Environmental > Terrestrial > Soil > Wetlands > Peat | place... | reverse complement strand
TTAGCGAAGCTGCGCTCGCAATCGAGATGGGCGCAACCTTGGAGGACATCGGTTTCACCGTGCACCCGCACCCAACGCTGCCAGAGAGCCTGATGGAGGCAGCCGAAGCCGCGAAGGGAAAAGCGATTCACATTTTACAGAAATGACAACCCAGACAAATCTGCTCGATCTATGTCTGCGAGATTATCTTGAGGTACTAGAGCTGCAACGGAGGCTCGTTGACCTTCGAGCAAGAAAGCTGATTCCAGATACGCTGATAATCGTTGAGCATCCCCACGTCTTCACTGTGGGCAAGGCTGTGCCAGATAACGTCCCCGATGCAGTGGAGGGCGTTCCGGTAATTCGTATTGAAAGAGGAGGGCAATGGACATACCACGGCCCAGGCCAACTAGTCGGCTACCCGATCCTAGACCTCAACGCGCGAGCCAGAGATATTCACGGATTCCTGAGAGCCATCGAACAGACGTTGATTCTTGCTGTCGCAAACTTTGGAATCCTTGGAGGGCGCGGAGAACAGACCGGGGTGTGGGTGGGGAAAAAGAAGATCGCATCAATTGGGGCCGCCATTCGAAACTGGACAAGCTTTCACGGATTCGCCCTTAACGTCAACACCAATCTCACATACTTTCACAAGATAAGCCCATGCGGATTCGATGGCTCAACCATGACATCAATGAAAGCTGAACTCGGCCACGAGGTAAATTTCAACGAGGTAAAAGAACACGTGCTACAAGCATTCGAGAAAGCATTCGACACCAACTTGAGAGTTGCAGCGGAACCTCTGCGGGCAGCTAATTGAATCTGATCTACTCTCAATCGAGATCCAGATCACTGACCGGTCTAGACGATTAGACAAGTCAGGCAACGTGGCCGAACTTGTAACTTGCTATCGCTCTGCAATTTCCACACGTGGCATAGCCAAACTTATCCACGGTGAACTTCGTACGGGTGCCACATGATTGGCAAATGCCCGTGAATCCCTTCATCTTACTAGAATCCGGATCTCTTGGTTCTAGTTTTTTCTGAGCTGCTTTCGCTGCGAAAATCTTAGCTTTCTTCTGTTCCTCGTTGAGTTTCCGCAGGTAGGATGATGGAATCTTTCGAGGCATGGCTGTCCTAGATACGAAGCCTAGCCATTCATAGGTATTCGGTTCTGTCGTCCCTTAGTCGTGTCCTCTAATGGGGCAACGAACGGTACATTACGGAGAGGCTGCACTACCTGGTCTGCAACTTCGGGGCTAGAGCTGTTGATTCGCTTTTGGTTTCCTCACGTTTGAGTTGTGGTAGCCATTTTGCGCCCCAATTTCCAAGAGCCTCCAGTGCAGGTTTAAGTTCTAAACCAGCCTGTGTTAGGGAATACTGAACTAGGAAAGGTCGCGTACTCATGATTTTTCTATCCACTATGCCGTAATCCTCAAGGAACTTCAGTGACGCCGATAGTGTCTTGGAGTTTATGCCCGACGCGCGAAGAAGATCATTGAAGCCTTTCGGGCCGGTAAACAGATGCCTCACAACTAGTAGTCGCGATTCTGTTACGATTGATTTGATCGCCCCCACGACTGGACAATTGTCGCCATGGACAGGCCCCTTCATTCTCACTTTGAGTTGCGCTGGCATTTGAAATGTAACCTGATTACTCTGAGGTTAGCGGACGTTTATATACTTACCTCTATCTACTAACTAGCTAAAATCTAGTTAAGGGAGCTTATACATGACCAACGTTGAGACGGAGCAGCTTGCGATCGAAACCGGGAGAACGGTCGAAAGGCCGATTAAGATCTTGGGCATCGCCGGCAGCCTCCGAGAAAACTCGTACAACAAGCTTCTGCTAAAGGCCGCTTCCAAGCTTCTATCGCCATTCACGGAGCTAGAGATCGCCGATATCGACAAGATTCCGCTCTACAACCAAGATCTGGAAGAAACAGGGTTCCCAGAAGAGGTGAAGGAGTTCAAGGCGAAGATTGAAGCCGCTGACGCCATCTTGATCTCTACACCGGAATACAATCATTCATACCCCGGCGTATTGAAGAACGCAATCGACTGGACTTCCAGACCCTATGGGCATAATTCCTTCGACGGAAAACCGATCGCCGTAATCAGCGCATCGCCCGGGCTGTTCGGCGGAATCGGAGCCCAAGATCAGCTAAAACTAGTCCTGCTAGCCTTAAACGCAAGGCTCGTAACCCAGCCCGCAGTAATAGTAGCCTCAGCCCATCAGAAGATCGACCAAGACGGCAACGTTCTCGACCCGAACACCAAGCAATTCATAACCAAACTAATCGCGAACCTAGTAGACTTCACGAGACGCTTCTCACAACACGAAGCGACCTTCGTCGCCCCTGCACTAAAACCGCTAATTGAAGCAAGAATTATGCCCAGGAGACAGCCTACGAGTTAACTTCCGCCAACTGCCTTCCAATCGACTCCGACGGATAGGCTTACAATTCTAGGGGTTTCCATTGCAAAAGGAGGTTTGTTTTTAGGTAGTCAAAATCATTCTTTAAATGATGCCAATCCAACCTTCCACATAGGCGGTGGTGGGCATGCAGGTCTTAACTGATTCATACGGGCGTATAGCCCGTAAACTTCGCATTTCAGTTACGGACCGCTGCAACTTCCGCTGTCAATTCTGCATGCCCACACACCCCGTCTGGTTACCGCACAGCGAAATTCTCACCTTCGAAGAGATCCACCACGTCGCATCCCTCTTCGTAGACATGGGAATAGAGAACATACGCTTGAGCGGTGGCGAACCACTGATGCGCCGCGATATCGAACAACTCGTCAAGCTTCTCGCCGTAATCCCGGGCTTGCGACACTTCAACATGACCACCAACGGGTTCATGCTTGCTGAAAAGGCGGCGGCACTGAAGCGGGCTGGCCTAAGGGGGATCACTGTAAGCCTGCACAGCCTGAAACCTGAAAAGTTCAGTCGGATAACTGGCGGCGGCCCTTATGACAAAGTCATCGAAGGAATAAAGGTGGCAAAATCAAACGGCTTTAGGCCACTCAAGATAAATTCAGTGATAATTCGTGGATGCAACGATGACGAGATCGCCGATCTAGCGACCCTTGCTGTCGAGGGCGATGTGACGGTCAGGTTCATTGAATACATGCCCTTCGACGGCCAACGACATTGGGGAATGGATAAGGTAGTTAGCGGGAAGGAAATCGTAGACCGAATCCGCGAAAGATATGATCTGGTCCCAGTACCGCGTCCAGCCGGAAGTACAGCGCAACTCTACAAGTTCCAAGACGGAAACGGCGAGATCGGGGTAATCACCTCAATCACCCAACCATTCTGCTCCGACTGCGACAGAGTTCGGATCTCGGCCGACGGGAAAATAGTACCTTGCCTCTTCGACAAAACCGGTTTTGACCTACGCCCTCTACTGAGAACGGGAGCGTCGGATGAAGCAATTCGCACCTTCATGCGCGACGCGGTCCTGCAAAAAGCGCCAGGCGTCGAGACGCTGCTGAAAAAGTACCAGTCACTCGAACACATTCGACCGATGCATACAATAGGCGGCTAGATTTCGCGCTTAGAAGATTTGGCATGCTTAAGAATCTAACCGCAATGCACGAAACAATCTTAATAGATTCCCAACCAACCTCCTAGCTTCCTTGAATCCCATCGAAAAACAACCCCGTCCCTCATTTAACAAAATGCACTCGCTTGGTAGGAAATATGACTCAACCAGATTTCCAACAGAATCTTGTTCGAATCGGCAAAAAACCGATCATGAACTACGTGACTGCCTGCGTCACTCTCTTCAATTCGGGGAACGACGAAGTTATGGTGAGGGCGAGAGGGCAAGCGATCGAGAAAGCCATCGACACCGTGCAGATGTTAAAACGCAGTTTCCTAAAGAACGTACTGGTCAAGACGATAAGGCTCGGATCAGAAGACGTGACGCGATATGATGGAACTAGGGGCAACATCTCAACAATCGAAATCCTGCTCTCCCAAGGAGAAGAAGATGAGGGCGAAGCCGAGGAAGACGAAAGCATCGAAGCTCAATAATTCGCCAAACCTGAAAGCAAACTGATTCTCCTCCACTAAACCCAATATCAGGAAACCAACCCGTAATCGTGAACTATAAGTGAAAAACCAACCCGTAGTCGATTGGTTACTAAAGGAGAGCCAACCCTGCGTAAGATACCTCACATTAACTCAAGTTCTCGGTGAGTCTGAAGCTGACTCGGAGGTAATAGCCGCCAAAAAGATGCTTGCCGTGACTGGTTGGGCCGCGGAGATTCTTTCTAAGCAGTCGCCTCAAGGTTGGTGGGTCACCGGCAAGAGCCTCTACCAACCGAAATACCTCTCGACAAATTGGATGCTCCTGATTCTTTCGGACCTCGGGCTGACGAAGCAGGAGCCTAAGATCCGTACAGCTGCCGAACTTTGGATGAAAAGCTTCGCTAAGAAGGACGGAGGGTTTGGTTCAGAAAGGTGGAAGAAGGGACACTTGTGCACCGTAGGCAATACTGCCAGGGCGCTCGTGAAGTTCGGCTACGCCGACCACCCGAAAGTTAAGCGCTCATTCGATTGGCTCGTGAAGAATCAAAGCCCGAAAGGCGGCTGGAGTTGTTACGGTAGCGGCAGAAACTTGGACTCATGGGAACCAATGAGCGCCTTCGCAGCCCTACCCCGCCAGAAATGGACCAAGAGCGTGCACATTACGGTTGAGAAAGGTGCAGAATTCTTTCTGGAGAGGGAGCTGCATAAGCAGGGTGCAAGGTACCGACCATGGTACCGCTTCCATTACCCGATACACTACTATTACGATATGCTAGTTGGCCTCGACTTTATGACGGCGCTGGGTTACGCCGATGACAAGCGCCTAAGTTACGCAACTCAAGTTCTCAAAAAGAAACGCCGGCGAGACGGTAAATGGCTCTTGGACGGCGTCCACCCAGACGTTGAAGGTGGCATGGCGGATTGGTACGAGAAGCATCCGAAAGACCGACCAATCCCGTTTTCACTCGAACAACCCGGAAAGCCGAGCAAGATCATAACATTAACGGCGCTTCGAGTACTGAAGCGCTTAGACGAAGCGAACTAACAAAATCCGCGCGCTAGGCAAGCTGTCTCGTCTTCGCATCAATTTCAGTCACGTATCGTTGCTTCGTACTTTGATCTAGGAACGACGCTTTAAACGAATTCTTGAGCAACGCAACAACATCCCGTTCACTTAGTCCTACGGCAGTTGTCACTGCCCTGTAGTTTTCAGCCACATATCCGCCGAAGTATGCGGGGTCATCCGAATTCAGCATTACCAGTAACCCGAGGTCGAGCATTTTCTTGATCGGGAATTTATCCATCGATTCGAAGTAGGCTACGCCTACGCTCGCTAACGGACAGGCGGTCATCGGGATTTGCTCTTTCACAAGTCTCTCTATCAGTTTCGGATCTTCGAGGGAGTGATATCCATGGTCCACTCGAGACACGCCAAGCAGATCCAAGGCTTCCCAAACATACTCGGGTGGAGCTTCTTCTCCAGCGTGCGCGACGGCTACAAACCCAGCGTCCCGCGCTCTCTTGAAGACTTCTTGAAACTTCTTCGGAGGATTTCCAAGTTCTTTCGAATCCAAACCGACAGCAAATATCTTGCCCTTGAAAGAGGTTGCCTTGTCCAGAGCCTCCATAGCAGAATCAGCGCTAAGGTCTCTTAGGAAACACATGATCAGCTTTGAACTAATGTTCAGTTTCTTTTGGCCGTCGTCGAGAGCTTGACATATCCCGTTGACAACGGTTTCGAATGGCACGTTCCGGTTCGTGTGCGCTTGCGGGTCGAAGAAGATCTCTGAGTGGCGAACGCCTTGGGAGGAGGCTTTCTTCAGGTAAGCCATGGTGAGGTCGTAAAAATCTCTTTCATGGACTAGTACGCTCATGGCGTTGTAGTATATGTCAAGGAACGATTGAAGGTCAGTGAACCTGTAGGCTCTCTTGACTTCCTCGATGGATTCGTATGGAAGTTTTGTCTTGTTGCGTTGGGCGATTTCGAACATTAGTTCGGGTTCGAAAGTGCCTTCGATGTGAAGATGTAATTCCGTCTTTGGGAATTCGTATATCATTTTCTGAATTCTATTACTGGACAAGATGGAGACTTGTCGTTGTAGCGGGTTGAGAATTCATAAATCTTTGTACCGTTCACGGAAGGGCATCCAATATCAGTTGAAAAGTCTTTTATCCGATGGAGCGCGATAAAGCGCTTTCTAAGGGAAGACTTGTTTGGCTAAACGTGCTGTGTTTGTTCGAGACGCTACTGGCCTCGTAAAGAATGTTTCATTGTTCGACGCTGTCGCCTTGAACATAGCTGACATGTCGGCGGGAGCAGCATTAGCGGTTGTCGGTTTCACAATGATCTTGCTACCGACACTTTCGGGTGTGAATCTGGTCTACGGTTCGGTCATAGCCTTCTTGCTTTCGCTTCCGCAGGTAGTCTTGTACACGATGATGACGCAACGAATCCCGCGGACAGGAGGGGACTACGTGTGGCTTTCGCGCATGTTCGGCGGATTCTGGGGAGGATCCCTTGCCTTCATGGGTCCAGCGCTGGAAACGATGGCGTATTTGGCTCTGATTACGCTCTCAACGATCTTCGCAATTGGTTCAGTGGGCTCGTCTTTGGGTTACACGAGCTGCGGGATTACGACCTGCCTTGGCCTTGCGCTGCCGGGGAACATTCAGGGCGCCGACGTACTATCCCAATTCATTCTTGGAGTAATCATCTTCGCTGTGTTGATAGGCGTCAATATTGCACGGCCTAAGTGGGGCTATAGGATTGTGTCCATCTGTACCGTAATCGGGATTCTTACTCTAATTGCGGGAAACGTTTCCTTACTTTCCGCGGGCAACCAGGGCGTAGTGAATTACATCAACTTCCTGAATTCGATAGGGGCGAACACGACTTATTCACAAGTCGCAGCCTCGTACACGGGGCCGTCATTTAATCTCAACGCCACAGTAATGATGCTTCCATTCTTCGCGATCTTTGTTTACCCATGGGTCTTCGCGGGCCCGGCCGTCGCGTCCGAACTTAAGGGCGGAAATCGAACCCTGAAATGGAATGTCCCAATCGCATCACTCATCACGTTCTTCTTCGTCACCGGCTCCTTTGCCACGATGTACTACGTTGGCGGTTTCAACTTCATCACAGGCGCATTTGGAAACTCAACTCTCGTTTACACGTACTCGTTCAACTTCTGGACCTTAGCCATGGGAGTGGCTAGCACCCCGGCGCTGGCATGGTTCATAGGGTTGGGATGGATTCTTTGGAACGTCGCCATTCTAGCCTACGGGATAATCCTCGTTTCAAGATATTTGTTCGCTGAGGCATTCGACCGCTTTCTCCCATCCAAGATGTCCTACGTAACTCCAACGTGGGGTTCACCGGCGGTAGCTCACCTGTTCGATCTAGTTGTTGTCATCTTCTTGATCGGTGGTGCCTCCTTCCTGTACGGAACCCTCGTATCCCTGTACGGAAGCGTCATAGCATCTATGATCTACTTCGCCTCGATCGGGGCGGCCGGCGCAGTCTACGGTATCAGGAAGGAAAAGGGGCAAGCCAAAACCATCTTAGTAGCATGCGGAGTGTTCACGTCTCTCGTCTTCCTATACCTACTCTACCAGTTTCTAGCATTTCCTTCAGTGTGGGGTGGGAACGTTTTCGCATACTCCTACGTCGCGGCGTCTTTTCTGCTCGGCGCGGGACTCTACAGTGCGTCAAAGTACTATCATGGAAAGAAGGGCATCGATATCTCGCTCGCATACAAAGAAATACCACCCGAGTGAGAACCCGGCGACAACACTCCCCGAATCTAGGTACGCTCTGGCATTTCCCTTTACACCGGTCCTCAAGAGTCTAGAGTAGCTTTGCATCATCGGCAATGGGTAATTGTCGACTCCCATGAGGATATCGCATTCAACTCCCTAGGATTAGGACGAGATTTTCTGGCCTCAGCACTCGAGACTCGTAAGCGAGAGAGTTCCCCGTCGTTTTCGGGTATTGCGACGATTGGTTTTCCCGAGATGGCGCAGGCGAATATCCGCGTGGTCTTAGCATCGATTTGGGCGGCGGCATGTCATAATCCGACTGGGCTCACAATCAAGCCTTGCTACGAGACGGCTGAGGAGGCATACGAGCAAGGGCAGCAGCAACTAGCCTATTACGAGAAACTAACGAGCAACCCATATGTCTCAATTGTACGGACCAAACGCGCCCTAGAAAGAACGACAGAAGGAGAGTATCATCTCGGTTTAGTGATGTCAATGGAAGGTGCTGATCCTATTGTCTCTCCGGAGAATCTGCACGAGTGGGTGAGGAAGGGACTTCGAGTAGTTGGCTTCGCTCACGGAAAGACGCGTTATTCGGGTGGCACAGGACAGCCAGGTCCGTTAACACCAGCGGGACGCGAATTACTCTTAGAGATGGAACGTGAACCAGTTATTCTTGACACATCTCATATGGCCGAAGAAAGTTTCTTCGAAGCCCTCAACCTATTCAAGGGTCCGGTGATAGCTACTCATTCGAATTGCAGAGCTCTGGTCCCGACCGATCGCCAACTCAGCGATGAGATGATTCATGCAATAGTGAAACGCGACGGCGTGATCGGCATTGTACCCTTCAATAAGTTCCTGAGCTTTAACTGGGACAAGACGGGGCGACTAAAAGAAGGAGTAACCCTTGCTCACGTGCTCAAACACGTGCAGCACATATGCGACCTAGCGGGAGGGACGAGCAACATCGGTATTGGGACGGATTTTGATGGAGGATTCGGAAGTGAAAGTATTCCGGCTGAGCTGGACACCATAGCAGACCTACCAAGGATCGCGGAAGCACTCTTAAAGTCGGGATTCTCTGAGAATGAAGTAAGTGGTGTTATGGGTGAGAACTGGTTGAGAGTTCTCAGGAACTCATTGCCTACCTAAAGGATGTCGAATGGTTTACGAAAAAGCCTCAACGCGACATCCACTGTGTCGCATGTACGGTATGTAAACGGAACATTTTTACAATTCATGAGTAAGCCGTCGCGGTCGCGGTGAAATGAGCTTGGTAGCGCAAGTTGGGACACAGAACGCAAAGATAGTGGTCACTCCACCCGGTCCGAAGGCGCGAGAGCTGCTGGGGAAGGATGCGGACATAATCTCTGGGTCCGTTGTTAGGTGGTATCCGCTCGTCGCCGAGTCGGGGACAGGTTGTGTCGTGAAAGATGTCGACGGGAATCAATTTGTAGATTTTAACTCTGGACTCGTATGCTTGGCCGTGGGCCATTCGCACCCGCGCGTCGTAAAAGCCATCAAAGATCAGGCCGAGAAACTGATTCATTATTCTTGGACTGATTTCTACTATAAACCAATTATTGACTTAGCCGATCAGCTCACAAAGATTACGCCCGGTTCCTTTGCGAAGAAAGTGTTCTTCTGCAACAGTGGTGCCGAAGCGAACGAAGCCGCGATGAAGATGGCGCGGTGGCACACTCGTAAACCCCTCTTCCTAGCCTACACGGGCTCGTTTCACGGTAGAAGCTTCGCTACGATGGCGTTGACTGCGAGTAAGCCCGTTCAGAGACGCCACTTCTTTCCGCTACTTCCGGAAGTTACACATGTACCATACCCGTACTGTTACCGCTGCCCCTTCGGCTTGAAGTACCCGGAATGCAACATGTGGTGTGTCGACTTCATCGAAGAAGAGGTTCTCAAGAAATACCATGCGCCGGAAGATACGGCCGCGATGTTCGTCGAACCCATCCAAGGGGAGGGGGGCTACGTTGTCCCGCCCGACGATTACTTCCAACGCTTGAAGAAAATCCTAGACAAGTATGAGATTTTGATGGTGGACGACGAGATTCAATCCGGCATGGGACGCACAGGTAAGTGGTGCGCCCTGGAACATTGGGGCGTCACATCAGACATTGTCTCTACCGCCAAAGCTCTCGCATCCGGCCTGCCAATTGGAGCAGCGATCGCGAAGGAGGAATTGATGGATTGGGAAGGTGGTTCCCACGCCAACACATTCGGTGGAAACCCAGTCGCCTGTTCCGCGGCCTTACAAGTAATTGACATCATACGGGATGAAAAGCTCATGGAGAATGCAACACGCCAAGGAGCCTACCTGATGAAGCGGCTGAAAGAAATGCAGCAAAAGTACCCGGTCATAGGCGATGTGCGCGGCAAAGGCCTAATGGTAGGCGCTGAATTCGTTAAGGATCCAGACACCAAAGAGCCTGCACCAGAAGAACTTCAGGATGTGATGAACAAGTGCTTCAAGCGAGGATTGGCGATCATAACCGCAGGTAAGTCGACTATGCGTTTCGCCCCACCACTAATCATAACCCGTGAGATCCTCGACGAAGGTCTGGAGATATTCGAGGGAGCAGTCAAAGAAGTAGCAGCCCAACTTCGTTAATCGTGTCTCGCGATCGATGAGGCTTCGAGTCCGCTCGGAGCAAGCGCTTTATCGTGAGTGGACCGGATATATGATATGCAACGGATAGATGTACCCGCCTACCCAATCCATTGGTCGTGGTTTGAATGGAAGTAAAGAGAGTATGTGTGCTGGGAGCCGGCTTAATGGGACATGGAATAGCTCAGGTCTGCGCGCAAACCGGCAAATTCGACGTTAACATGCGAGACATTGAACAGCGTTTCATCGATAACGGGATGAAGATGATCAACGACAGCCTACAACGTTTCGTCAAGAAAGGAACCATGACGGAGGCAGAGTCTCAAGAGATCCGCGCTCGCATTCACCCGACGCTAGACCTAAAGCAAGCCGTTCAAAACGTGGACCTAGTAATCGAGGCAGTGACTGAAAACCCGCCACTCAAGAAATCGGTTCTCGCGGACGCCGATAAGTATGCACCTCCGCAGGCGATAATCGCGTCTAACACCTCATCCATCAGCATAACCGAGATCGGAGCCGCCACAAAGAGAGCGGAGAAGGTTTGCGGGATG
>Ga0187772_10001560_pt1 | contig 10963 bp, 7 predicted proteins | sample 0116_SJ02_MP15_2_FD_133137 | JGI IMG/M metagenome (GOLD analysis project Ga0187772, IMG submission 133137) | Tropical peat soil microbial communities from peatlands in Department of Meta, Colombia - 0116_SJ02_MP15_20_MG | ecosystem: Environmental > Terrestrial > Soil > Wetlands > Peat | place... | reverse complement strand
TTGCTTACACTTTCTTGACAGTTCGCTCGCGAATGGCTGCTGCTCCCCGGTAGCTCAATGGTAGAGCATTCGGCTGTTAACCGAAGGGTTGCAAGTTCGAGTCTTGCCCGGGGAGCCAAACTGCAACTCGCGCGGCCAGTTCCGCGAATGCGATAGCATCCATCCAAACGACGAATTGGACACCCGCCGGGCGCGTTGCTAGCCTGTGGACATGCAAGTACTGATCTCTCTGGACAACGAGCGAGGCCTGCTGCATTCGGTGGCAAGTCCGTGCTCCGACGAAGGCCCGGTGGAGGAACAACTGGGACGCGCGGCGGATTTCGTCAGCGCGCTAGCGAAATACGGCTCGTGCAGAATTTATGAGCTGGAAAGCGGCCAGGGCGTTCTGGAGGTTCAGCTGCCGGGAGTTTCCTCGCCTCATATCTGGTTCCACTAAAGCCAGTGCTGCTTCAATCTGCTCTGCGCCTCAAACCTGTAAACTGATCTAAAAAGGCCCTGCAGAAAAGTGTGGCTCTTCAGCCCTGACCCAGGCCTCGGTACCCGTAACTCGTAGGGTGCTCCCTCCCTGTAATTCCCGCAGTCGCCTTTACAATAGAATTAGAGCTTCCCGGAGGTCGCAAGTGCGAACCGCAATTTTTCCTCTCGGAACAATTGTAACGATGGCGCTCTCGGTCGCCGCCACCGCGCTGATCGCCCGCGAGCCCTCCGCAAAAAAATCAAACCTGGCTCAACAAGTAAGCCCCGCCCAATCAGTATCGCAGCCCGCCGCACCACGATTGCTAGAAGTACCGCAGACCCTTGGCCCTTTCTCCTTCGCGGGCCAGACTTTCTCCGTCGTGCTTCGGCAGAAATTCCTGCCTGACTCGCCCGACCCAAAGTTTGCGCAATCGCTTGCGTCGCTGGAGGTCCAAGACGCGACTGGCGCGGTCCTTTACCAGAAAACATTCCCATACAACATCAAGAATGGACGCTTCGCGCGTCCTGTCACCGCCTTCGCCCAGCTTCTTGTGGGATTCGGCGACACCTGGTTTGTCGAATCTCGGAAGATCGGGACGAAATGGTGGTTGCCCAGTTACACCGCACTGCTCATCAGTTACACGGGCGTGCCCGCCGACAACGCTTCGCAATCCGTCCTCGAGCCGAACGACCAAGCCTGGCAAGTCTTCGGAATTAAAGATGGAAAGCTGCAGCTCCTTGACGCGCCCAGCACCCACGAAATGATGATGGGGAACGCTGCTCCTTATGCCATCGTCCGGGAATCGGGCGGGATTAGCGTCGTTCCTATGGCCCCCTCAAGCGACACGTTCAACGTGCGAGCTTGGACCGGCAATTTTTATGTTTTCCTTCCGCTGCAGGTTCATTGGGATACAGGCACATTAGCTCTCGGAATGCGATGTTTCGCAGCAGACCGGCGCGAGGTCGGTTGCGACATGCGCGTGGAAGCTCAGCGCATTCCTTCTACCGCCGAGAATTCCTTTCTTCGCCTTTTTCCAATCGAACCGTCGGATGCAGGCGAGCCGCTCCATGTCGTCCTCGATAAGAATTCCCAGGTGCAAATTCTGAAGGCCAGCGGTTTCGTTGACTGGACGCAAACCGCGGACATGCTGCGCGTCGGATTCCGCGATTTGTGGTTGAAGGTGCGCGTCGACAATAGCAATGAGAAGGAGGGCTGGATTCAAGGCCCGGCCGATCTTGCGGCGGCTGGCTGGCCCTCAAGCGAGAGTGGCCGATGAAAACGCTGCTCGGATTTGTTTGTCTTGTTGTGGCAGCTCTCGCTGGTGCGCTCGTCTGGCGCGTTGCTCGTTCCCGCGCTTCCCAGCATGAATTCGCATCTCCTGCCGTTGCTGTTTCTCAAACGCAACAAGTTGCTCCTCCGCCCGCTGGTCCGAACGCCGCGTCCCCCTCCGCCTCGACGCAAGCACCAGAAACCGAGCGCCGTCTCGGCCCTTTCTCGATTTCGGGAAGCAGTTACACCGTCGTCCTGCACCTGAAACCGCGCCAGCCCGGCGAGACTCAAGAAGCCGGCGACTCCGTTGTAGCCATGGAAATTCAAGATGCTGCCGGCGCCGTCCAATATCAGAGAAAATTTACCTACCAGGAAACGAATGGCGATTTCTCCGATGCCTGGTTCGCTTCTGCGACTCCTCTCGCTGGTACGAACGGCTCTGGGCTTCTGGTCAGCTATGGCTTCGACTCAGAGCCTTCCGCTCCCGAAGAGGATTCTCCCGACTGGTGGCAGATTTTCGGAGTCGTCGCCGGAAAACTGAAGCCGTTTGGCGCGCCCCTGCAGATGGATAACCCTGTCGGATTGGAAGATTCCGTCAAATCCGGCGTCTATAAATCCGGCGTCTATAAATCCGCCGGGCCGCTCGGGTCCAGCGCAGACGAGGTCCAATTCCCCGTCTGGACGGGCCACTTCCGCCTGATTTACCCCGTTCGCATCGACTGGACCAATGGCACGTTGTCTCCGGTTCAACCTTGTTCTGTCTCAGCTACGGCGGAAGACCGGTCGGCCGCCGGCGATCAGCGCCGTGCCGACACGCCGCTCGCTAACTCGGCATCGGCCGAAATTCCAGCCTGTCAATACAAAGTGCTGCTGGAAAGCAATCGCCACGTTGGTGACACGACTTTCGTCACGCTCTGCAGCACTCCTGCCGCGAATTGCCCGAATGCGGAAAAAGTTGTTGTGAAGTCGAATTCCGATGTCGCCCTACTGCTCGCTCAGGTAAGCGCGCAGTGGAACCCGGGCATTGCCTCTGGTCCCAGCGCCAACATCAAATCTCCTGCAGACGCCATGAACGACGCGGGCGGCGTTGCCTGGGATCGCAACTCTGAGGTGTGGCTCAAAGTCCGAATCGACGGTAAAGAAGGCTGGATGCACGGCGAAGAAGACTTCACCGCCTTCGGTTTTCCCGAAGACGATTAGCCCCACGGCCTCGCCTGACAATCCTTCCAGGGAACCTGAGTGATGCCGCCCAATCAAAGGAGTGATTCTGAACTGGGCCTGGGTTGCGGCGGCCTGATTGCTTTCAAAAAGTGCGTTCGTGGACCGACTGGACCGAGAATTAAATGTAAAGCTGTTTAGGAAACCGTCGCAAATCTCTTACAACGTGAACGTTGCACCTGATGAGGGAGCCGCTCAGTTTGCGAGAGCGCCTGCAAACAGGGCAGGTGCTCATTTGTAGATTTTCGCGAGCGGCCTCAATTAGAATCATGGAGTTACGGTGGGCGTGTAGCTCAGCTGGGAGAGCACCTGCTTTGCAAGCAGGGGGTCACCGGTTCGATCCCGGTCACGTCCACCATTATTTCAGGTTTGTGGCAGTTTGGCTGAAGAGGGGGGAACAGCCATGAAGAATGCATTCCACGCGATGCTCACCAAGCGCGGTCTGATCGTGGTGATTTTGCTTGCGGCGATTTGTGCATGGGGACAAAGCCAGGCTCCGCCATTGCCTCCCGCTCCGGCGAACGCTCCGCCGCCGTCGTTACAGGCGAACGCCGATCCCGGCTACGACGCCGTGCTTGCCACTTGCAAGAATCCACCGGCCAAGTTCCCGCCGATTCGCTTTCCGCTTTTGGGGCCGCCCCCTCGGGACTACAAGGTGACGGAGATTCCCGGCGTTATCGCCGCGGGTCAGCAGTGGAAATTCCTCTGGCAGGCAGCGGGGAACAACGGCGACGGAATCGTCGGGACGAAAGACGGCGGGCTGCTGATCGCGCAGAACGACAACAGCGCGGTCGTCAAGCTCGACAAGGACGGCAAGGCTTCCGCCGTTTACACCGACACGCACACGGGCGGCGCGGTTTCCATCAACTCGAAGGGCGGGCTGTTTATCGCGGAACGGGGATTGCGAGCCGCCATTTGGGAGCTCTCGCCACAGCGCAAGGTACTGGCCGATAGCTATCAGGGCGACAGCATGGACTGCATCGGCGGAGTTCTCAACGATCTGGCTGCGGACAAGAACGGCGGCGCCTACTTCACCATGGGCGGACTTTTTTATGCGAATCCTAAAGGCGTGATCACGAAGTATGGCGAAAATCTCCGCACCAACGGCATCATCCTCAGCCCGGATGAGAAGAAGCTCTACGTGACTAACGTGGGCACGGTCGTTGTTTTCGACGTGCAGCCGGATGGCTCACTCACGAACCAGCGCGATTTCGCGAAGCTCCAGGAGAAGACTGCGGGAGACGGCAGCACTATTGACGCCGACGGGCGGATCTACGTCAGCACGAACCCGGGCTTACAGGTCATCGGCCCCGACGGGACGTGGCTCGGATTGATTCCCACACCACGCGATGTGATCAGCGTGTCCTTCGGCGGTCCGGACAGGAAGACGCTCTTCATCCTGGCCCGCGGCGCCGTAGACTCGGAAGGCAGGCAGATCGCCAACGCCGCACAGGTCTATTCGATCCGGATGATTGCCCAGGGCTACAAGGGCCGACCCAAGTAGAAGCGTTGTGGGCTGGCTTTCGCGCGTCCTCCGGGAGTTGATTGTTCGGCGTATGACTTCACGGCTAGACCGTCGCGTCATTTCGGAAAGCCGTTCAATCGGTGAGGCTACGAAGGGCTGGCGGATTGCGAGTCGCCGAGGGTCCCTAGGACACCGCAACCAAGCTGCTCCACCGGCACGAGCGGACGGAAGCGGCTGAGATAATGCTGGCCCTTCCGCTTTAGGGGCAACAGTTTTCGCAACCGGCTCGTTTGGCGCCGCCTGTACGTCCTGGGATCGATTCGGTTCAGACTCGAATCGTAAGTCCTTCCGTTAGTTAAGTCCTAGCTCCCGATTTGCCAATGAAATTCTTATGGTTCATTGACGCGCTTCGTATATGGGATCGCTTAGCATTTGTTTGTTAAGACTCGCACAACGTAATTGTCCGGCCAGGGAGAATTGGCGGACGGTGTTTGTGACAGTCGTTGTGAATGTAGAGGAAGAGTCCCGAGGAGTGAACATGCGTGGAAAGATGATGTACCCAATGGTTGTTCTTGCCGGTGTGCTGGCACTGTGCCCGGTGTTTGCGGGCCGCGCGATCGCGCAACCCAATCCGGAGAGCGTTACGGTGTCCGGAATGGTGAGCTGCACGACTTGCGTCCTGTCGAATGCATGCAAGGCACAGACCCGGCTTTCCTGCACTTTGTGGTGGGTCAGCCAGGGTGCCTCGTATGTGCTCGTCACCGACGACCACAGGGTGTACCGACTTTCAGGTGCAGACAAGGACCTGAGGAAGTTCGCAGGCGACTCAGTGACGGTAACGGGGGAGTTGAACGGTACCGAACTAGCGGTCGCAACAGTCGGTAAGGTCTCGAACGAGAAGCACATCGAGAAGTAACACGTCGAGGCCGTCCAGAGCTCAACTCTGGCGGCAATATGACGTAGGAGGGGTGGCTACCAGTGGCGGCGGACATTCAGTTCTTTGTCATCCCTATTGGAAACTCCACCCCTCCTCCTACTGTGCGCAGAGCGCGATCAACCTCCTTGTACGATCATTGCTCCTGTGTCATGGCTTACGTCCAATGAATGTGCAAAGCCTCCTTCAGTACCTGTTGTTCCTTGCGATCGTTACGGCCCTCGTCATGCCTCTAGGCGGATACATTGAGAAGGTCTTCTCTGGGAAACGCACCGCGCTCGATCGAATCTGCCGGCCTGTCGAAGGGCTTGTGTATCGCGCCACGAGGGTTGATCCGGCCAGAGAAATGGCTTTCAGCGAATATGCAACCTGCTTCGTTCTTTTCGGGCTGTCCTGCACTTTGGTCCTGTACGCAATTCTGCGGCTGCAACAATACCTCCCATGGTTTTATCCCCAATATCACACGACCCATTTGTCGCCAGATTTGGCGATGAACGTGGGAATCAGCTTCTCGACGACCACAACATGGCAGGCCTACAGCGGCGAAACGACTTTGAGCTATTTCAGCCAGATGGCGGGGTTGTGCGCCCAAAACTTCCTCGCCGGAGGGGCTGGGTTGGCGGTTGGCGTAGCGTTCATTCGCGGTCTGGCGCTGCAATCATCCGAAGCCCTGGGCAACTTCTGGGTAGATTTGACGCGCGCGTTGCTGTGGATCCTGCTCCCCGGTGCTTTGCTCGGAGCCCTGCTGCTCACCTGGCAGGGCGTTCCCATGAACTTTCATCCCTATGGCGTTGCAGCAACGGTTCAGGGAACCAGTCAGGTGATCCCCCAAGGACCGGTGGCCGCGCTGGAAATCATCAAGAATCTCGGCACCAATGGCGGCGGCTTCTTCAACGCAAATGGTGCGCATCCCTATGAGAATCCAACGCCGCTTTCCAACTTTCTAGAAATGCTCGCGATTATTCTTGTGCCCGCGGCGTTAACCAACACATTCGGCCGCATGGTCGGCCAGCCTCGACAGGGATGGCTCTTCTTTTGGGTGATGGTTTTTCTTTTCAGTGGAGGGCTGATCCTCACTCATCATTTCGAGCAGCGAGGGAATCCTCTATTGCATGGCATCGATTCGGCGCAGCGTGCTCATCCGCCGAGCGGAAACATGGAAGGCAAGGAAATTCGTTTCGGCGTTGGTGGCAGCGTTCTCACCGCGGTGGTGACATCCAACACGGCCACAGGATCTACAAACGCGGCGGACGATAGTTTCACGTCCACCGGCGGTATGGTCCTGCTGATTAACATGCTGCTGGGGGAAGTGGTGTTCGGAGGGCTTGGAACCGGTCTCTACAGCATGGTCATGGCGGCCGCGATAGCGGTTTTCCTCGCCGGGCTCATGGTTGGCCGCACGCCGGCGTATCTGGGGAAGCGGATCGGACCCGCGGAAAACAAGATGATCGTGCTGTATGCATTGACTACGCCGCTGGCGATCCTTGTGCTGACTGCGATTGCTGTGAGCTGCAAGGCGGGACTGTCGGCTCTGACGACCAACACTGGACCCCATGGCCTCACTGCGATCCTCTTTGCGTACACATCCTGCTTTGCCAACAACGGCCAGGCATTCGCCAGCCTCAACGCGAATGGCGCCTTCTACAACGTCACTACAGCCGTTGCGATGATGCTGGGCAGGTTTGGCTTGGCGATACCTGCCCTGGCGTTGGCGGGCTTGTTCGCACGTCAGAGGAAGACACATGTTTCCTCGGGGACTCTTCGCACAGACTCCGTCTCGTTCGGCGTGCTTCTGGGAGCCTGCCTAATTACGATCACCGCCTTGAGCTACCTGCCAGCGCTGGCTCTGGGTCCTGTCTTGGAACGCTTGCTGTTCGGGACGTAGGTTAGGGCGCAGTGCCCTAGCAACGCCATCCGCAGCTACGGGAGTTTCTTGCTGCGCGCTGCATGAAATTGGAACGAGTAACCGAATCCAACGAAGTGATCCACGGCCGCTGATGAAAGGCCAAAGCCGAAATGAAAGTCGAGCTGTTGGCTCGGTGTGATCTTGAAGGAAGTGCCTGAGTGAATGATATGTTGCGGACCGCCTCTCTGTGGGTACTCGCCGCCGTACTCGACAAATGCGTCCCACCGGCCGGTGATTTGTCGATCCACCAGGAAACTTGTCTGCCCGGTGAGATTGCGCCTCGTGCCTTCCGTTGGCCACAACAGCGAAAACATGCCGGCAGCGGTCCAGTTCTTGGAGATCGGATGAGACCAAGGCAGCAGGAATTGCGGGTCATAGCCGTGACTCGATAGGATGTTCGCTCCGCTCGGAAAACTCAGCGCGACGACTAGCGAGGCATCAGAGCCTCCAGACGTCGCGATAAGCTGCTGCTTTACTCCCAAACTGGTGTCGCCCCACCCGGAACCAAAGCCCCGTCCAGTGTTGAAGTTCTGGAAGTAGTCCGGAACGCCAAAACGCAACTCGGTCGTCGAAGTCAGCCCAAACCGGACAAGCGTCTCGGGGAAGTCGAAACCGCTCTGTCCCTGGCTTCCGGTTTCTGCGAAACCATTCTCGAACAGCAGATAGCCAGCCGGAACGACCATGCTTGAATCGGTTATGGCTGGCCGATCCGTGTTGATCACGGGCTGGTTGTTTGCATTGTCCGGCGGATTCTGGCCGTACAGTGAGCGCGTTCCAATGAAAATCCAGGTCAGCAACATGCCAGCGATGATTGGTTTCTTGGCCAAGTGCTGAATATCCGGCAAGAGTGTGGCGAGGCAAGATACCGTTGGGGACCCAGTTGGTCAATTGTTTTGCGGGCCGTCTCTGTTAGTCCGCGGAAGAGAAGAAGGCAGAGGAAAATTATTTTAGTTGCCAAACAATAGGCGATTGGAATAGAAGCACAGCACAAGCTATTCGTTCTAGGGGCGAAAGAACGGAAGCAGTTGTTGGCGTTGAGGCAGGGGTGGGGATGCAATCCTGCGACCAGCAAAGCCGATCCTGGCTAATCTCCGCGGAGGTATAGCTATGCGTCTGCGCATTCGTGTATTCGTTGCCTTCCTTGCGTGTCTCCTGACGTTGGGTCTAGCGAGCCGCCTCGGGGCTCAGATCAACACGGTGAATCTCGCAGGGACGGTGCTGGACCCGCAGGGCCTGGCGGTCCAGAACGCGAAATTGACGGTGAAGAATTTGGCCACGGGCGCCGAGCGTGGCACGACGAGCGAGGCGAGCGGGAGATACGAAATCGTGGGCTTGCCCCCGGGAGACTACTCGCTCACGGTCGAAGCGCAGGGCTTTGCGACACTGACGAATCCCTCGATCACGCTGACCCTCGGCACAACACCTGAATACAACCCGCAGCTGCAGTTGAAGGCGGCCAACGTGAACATAACGGTTTCGGCGGCGCCGGGCGTCGTCGAAACGAGCAAGACGGATGTCTCGACCACGATCACGGGAATGCAAATCGACAATCTGCCGATCAACGGGCGCAACTACATCAACTTCACGCTCTTGAACTCCCAGGCGGCGCGAGACGACACGCCCTCGATCGGCGCTGCGCCGACAAGCGGATTGAATTTCGGCGGCCAGCGTGGGCGGTCGAACGAAGTGTCCGTGGATGGGGCCGACGCCGTGGACAATTCCGTGAACGGCGTTCGCGCCACGGTTTCGCAGGAGGCCGTACAGGAATTCCAGGTTATCACCAGCAACTATATGCCGGAGTACGGCCGCGCGATGGGCGGCGTCGTGAATATCGTCACAAAGTCGGGATCGAACGAAACTCACGGAGACGTATTCGGGTTCCTGCGCGATAGCGCGATTCAAGCGAGGAATCCTTTCTCGGTGAGGGCCAACTGCGACATCGCGATACTCACATGCGGGACTACTCCGGTGAAGCAATCGTACACGCGTGTACAGGGTGGCGCGACGATCGGCGGGCCCATCCAGAAGGACAAGACCTTCTACTTCTTCAGCTACGAAATCACCCGGCGCCAGGAAACGGGATTCACCAACATCGGTGCCAACAACTTCGGTCTGGTCGCGGTTCCAGGGGCGAGCGTATGCTCGGCCACGCCTTTGTTGCTGACGGCGGCACAGGCTAACCCGAATACGGGATACCCGGCACTCATCAATTTCGCCGGTGGTTGTGCGTCTTTACCAGCCGTTCCTCTTATCGAAGCGGCCGCCCTGAGCGGCGCAGCATCAGCGGTCGCATTATTCGGCAACACGGGGGTTCTGCCCCCGGCGCTGAACGCATTCCCCGAGGATCCGATCTTGCTGGGCATACACGCTCCTTTGCCCGCCACGTTTCAGGGGCTGGCTTCCGTGATTGGCAACTATCCCACGTCTGACGAAGGGAGCATCTATTCCCTTCGCCTGGACCATATCTGGAATACGCGAAACAGCACTTTCGTGCGCGCGATGGTTTCGCCGGATACCAACACGGGCATTCAGGTGAACGCGCAGAATCAGACGTTCGGCCAGAATGCCGGGAACCGGACTTCAGATCAGCAAACCCGCGATTTGGCGATCATCGCTCAGCACACGACGACAATCGGCAACGATCTGTTCAACGAAGCACGTTTCCAGTTCTCGCGCCGGGGCCTGCACTACGGTTTCTCCAACCTCTTCGGCGGAAATTTCCCTGCCGACAACATCGCCGGCGCAGCGTTCCTGGGCCGCGAACCTTTTTCGACGGAAGATCGCATTGAAAAGCGCTCTCAGTGGACCGACAACATTACGCGGAACAAGGGAGGGCACACCCTTAAGTTCGGCGCGGATGTGAACTACGTAGTTCTCGGCACGAGCAAATCGCAGATCTTCACTTTGAATTACGGCGGCGTCTACGATTTCGGCAGCCTGACCGCGTCGTCGCTGGGGTTGCCCTCTACTGTTGGGCCGCTGGCCGTCCCGGACTTCAGCGCCGTGCAAGCATACGGCCTGGGCATCCCTACGGTTTTCTATCAGGGCATCGGCAAATCCGATCGCCCGTTCAACAACAAAACGCTTGGCGTCTTTGCGCAGGACAGTTGGAAGATCAACCGCAAGCTGACACTGAACTATGGCGCGCGGTACGACATCGAGTGGCTGCCTATTTTCGCTCCCAGCAGTGCGATCAATACGGCTGCGGAGGACGCCTTCGGCATCGTGCAAGGAATCCCAAGGAATTCCACCAACATCTCGCCACGCATAGGGATCGCCTGGGATCCGTGGGGAGACGGCAAGACCGTGATCCGCGCGGGGTACGGATTCTTCTACGACCATCCGGCGCTTGCGCTCGCCTTCCTTTCGACGGCGGAAGACGGCTCACTCTCGGCGCTGCTGGAAGCGGCTGGGGGCGCTCCTTCCAATGCCGACCTCAACAATGTGGGCAATGTAGGTGCTTTGAACGCGTCCTCGATATTCCAGGGAATTCTCTTCAGTTCGAATCCGAACCTCGTCAATCCCCTGGCTCCGGCGATCACAAGTTGCTCTGCGGTTGCGCCGACGATGTGCTACGGAGCGGCTGGCGCTGCGTTTGGAGGAGGGCCGCAGATTTTTGGTTCGACGTTCCCCAACTCAGTTTTCAACAGCCAGAAATTCTTGACAGTCCTTGGATACACGCCCGGAGGAGGCTATCCTCTGCCGATCCTGCCC
>Ga0187772_10001558_pt1 | contig 10971 bp, 11 predicted proteins | sample 0116_SJ02_MP15_2_FD_133137 | JGI IMG/M metagenome (GOLD analysis project Ga0187772, IMG submission 133137) | Tropical peat soil microbial communities from peatlands in Department of Meta, Colombia - 0116_SJ02_MP15_20_MG | ecosystem: Environmental > Terrestrial > Soil > Wetlands > Peat | place... | reverse complement strand
GCCGATGAGCCGCGGAAGCCGTTGCGTTCCGCCGTAGGCCGGCATGAGGCCATAGTTCACCTCGGGCGCGCCGAGCTTCGCGGACTCGCCCGCTATCCGTAGGTCGCAGGCGAGCGCGAGCTCGAGCCCGCCGCCGAGCGCGAGGCCGTTGATTGCCGCGATGACGGGCGGGCGGAGGCCTCCGATCCGAGCAAAGAGGCGGTGGCCCTCCCGGACGACCTCGGGCGCCTTCGCGAGATCGAGCGTGGCCATCTCCGTGAGGTCGGCGCCGGCGCTGAAGTACTGGCCGTCGCCGGTGAGGACGACAGCGCGTACCTTCGGGTCCGCTTCGATCTCGCCGACCCGACGTCCGAGCTCGGTGAGGAGCGCCGTGCTGAGCGCGTTCACGGGCGGATGCTTCAGCACCAGGATCTCTACCCCGTCTTCCTCGCTCTTTCGACCGATGAGCTCGCTCGCCGCCACGGTCCCTTCCTCCCCGTGGCCGAGCAGGCGAGAGGCTCCTCTTAACAACGCCGAAGCGCGCCGATCCTTACCGGAGAGACCGGCGCCACGTCCACCCTAAGTAATCCGGCCCGTCTGCGACGATCGTGGTACGTCGTGAGCTGTGGACCCTCTCACTGTACTCCCTGCTCGCGAGCAACCGGGGCGGTCTCTTCATCGTCTTCCTGCCGCTCTATCTCGTCGAGGTCAAGGGCGCGAGCCTTCCGATCGCGCTCACGATCCTCACGCTCGGCTGGGTGCCGGCGAGCCTGATCAGCCCGGCGGTCGGGCGCCTCTCGGACCGCGCCGGTCGTCGTCGGCCGTTCCTCCTTCTCGGAGAGGCGAGCGCGTTCCCGCTCTTCCTCGCGATCCCGTTCGCCCCGGGGTACATCTGGTCCGGCGGTCTCTTCATCGCCGCCGAGCTCGCGCTCGCGATCGGGGGGCCCGCGTACACGGCGTACGTCGCGGACCTCACCGCCCTCAACGAGCGCGGGGAGGGGTACGGGCTCCTCAACGCGACCTCGAGCGCCGGCGGGGTCGTCGGCTTCGTCCTCGCCGGAATCGTGACGTACTACTACGGGCTCGGGGCGCTCTTCCCGTTCGTCGTCGCCGTGATGGTGGGAACGCTCTCGGTCGTGATCTTCCTCATCCCGGACCTCAGGGTCCAGGCGGCCCCCGCCCGCCGGCCCCCGCTCCGCGAGATGGTGCCCGTCATGAAGTTCTCCTTCGCCGTCTCGATCCGGGCGATCGGGAGCGGGGCGGTCGCGACGCTCTACGGTTACCTCGCGGCGACGCTCGGTGCGAACAACTTCGAGGTGAGCCTGGTCGCGATCGCCGGCCTCCTCACGGGCGCGTTCGTCTCCCTTCCCCTCGGACGGATGATCGACCGCCGGGGGGAGATCCGCGGGATCTGGTACGGGACGCTCCTCACTCTCGGTTCGTTCGGGATCTACATGACATCCCAGAACTGGTTCGAGCTGCTGCCCGCCCAGGCGATCCGGAACGCGGGCCTCGCGCTCGTAGGGACCGGGATGACCGCGTGGGTCGCTCGGACCGCTCCGCCGGACCAGCGGGCCGAATACCTCGGCGTGTTCACGCTGATCAACTCGACCTTGTGGAGCGCGGGTCCTCTCGTGGGTGCGATCGCGATCGCGTTCTACGGGTACCTCGGCCTCTTCGTGATGGCGATCGCGACGACGGTGATCTCGCTCGTCTGGATGGAGTTCCTCTACGGCGAGATGGGGATCCGGGCCCGCCTCCAGCGCCCCCCGCTCGAGAGCTCCTCCTCGTGAACTTCCGTCGGACCGACCCGCCGTCGCGCACCGTCAAATAGAGGAGGTCCGTCGCCCGGTCGTGCAGCGTCCGACCACGTTCGCGGACGCGAACTCGTCGTTCGAGGACGGGGAGTTCGTCATCGTCGGCGTCCCGTTCGACCGGACCACCTCGTTCCGGCCCGGGGCCCGGTTCGGGCCCGATTCGATCCGGATGCACTCGTGGAACTTCGAGTCGTACGACCTCGAGACCGGGATCGACCTTTCCGAGGTCCCGATCCACGACCTCGGCAACACCGAGGAGTTCGGCAGCGCGGCGGACATGGTGCAGTCGTTGCGCGAGGAGATGCGCCCGATCTACGCCGCCGACAAGGTCCCCATCGTCCTCGGCGGGGATCACGCGTGCTCTCCGCCCTCGGTCGAGGCGTACCCGGACTCCGCGCCGAGCCTCGGGGTCCTCTACCTCGACGCCCACATGGACTTCCGGGGGAGCTACCTCGGCGACGCGCGAAGCCACGCCTGCTCGTCGCGACGGATCTTGGAGAAAGTCGGGGCCCGGAACATCGTCGTGCTCGGCGTCCGATCCGTTTCCCGGGAGGAGATCGACGACAACAAGGCGATCGGGATGTCGTACGTCACGGCGCACGAGATCGCGCGCGACGGGATCGCCGCCGCGGTCCAGAAGGCGTTCAACATGCTGAAGACCGAGCGGATCTACATCTCGCTCGATATCGACGCGATCGACCCGGCGTATGCCGCGGGCACCGGAACGCCCGAGCCGTTCGGCCTCACGCCGAGGGACGTGAAGTACGTCATCGACCAGGCCGCTCCCCGGCTCGCGGGGCTCGACATCATGGAGGTCAGTCCGCACTACGACAACGGAAACACGAGCGCGCTCGCAGCCCGCCTCGCCCGCGAGGCGATCGTGCGCCGCGTCGCCGCCCGCAAGGGCCGTTAGCGGACCCCCGTCCATGACGGAGAGCGAGGGCCCGACCGTCTCCCGTGGCGCGGAGGCGCGGCTCCGCAAGGTCGACTGGTGGGGGTTCCCCGCGCTCCTCAAAGAGCGGGACGCGAAGGGATACCGGCCAAAGGCGCTCGACGAGAAGCTCCGACGCGAGCGTACGCGGACGGAGGCGCGGCTCCTCGTGGACGCGCGACGCCTCGGGGTCCGCACCCCGATCCTGTACGACATCGACGTCGACCGCCACCGGATCATCATGGAGGAGCTCCCCGGCCCGACCTTGCGGCAGCTGCTCGAAGACCCCGCGCTCCCGTTCGAGGCGCTGGAGGGCGCCGTCCGCGCGTTCGGGACCGTGCTCGGCGTGCTCCATGCCGGGGCGATCTCCCACGGGGACCTCACGAGCTCGAACGTCCTCTATCCGGAGGGACCCGGAGGGCGCCCCGCCTTCATCGACCTCTCGATGGGGTCCCGGAGTCCCGGGATCGAGGAGCTCGGCATCGACCTCCATCTCGTGGAGGAGGACCTCAAGGCGCTCCATCCGAGATCGGAGACGCTCGTGCGGGCGTTCCACGCGGGGTACGCCGAGGGGAACCCCACGGGGGAGAAGGACGTCCGGGCCCGGGCGAAGGCGATCCGTGGCCGGGTCCGCTACGCGTAGGGTTCCCCGGGCCGCGGACGCACCCGTTACGTCGTGTGGCGGACGCGTTCGAGCCCGCCGACGAGCGCGGGCGCGAGCTCGTCGATCACATCGGTCGCCACGAGGCCGAACCCGACGCGTCCCGCGGCGCGGATACCGGCCTCCCCCGTCCACCAGGTCGCGAGCCGCGCGGCCGAGAGCGGACGAAGCCCCTGGGCGACGAGGCTCCCGACCACCCCGGCGAGCACGTCCCCCACCCCCCCGACGGTCATCGAGGGGTGGTGATGGCGGTTCTCGAAGACGCTCGTCCCGTCGGTGACGAGGTCCGGCTCGCCCTTCACGACGAGCAGGACCCGGCGGGCCGCCGCCGACCTCCGGGCGGACTCCGTACGCTCGGCAGCAGGCGCCTTCACGGCCGGCCCTTGGAAGACGCGCTCGAACTCGCCCGAGTTCGGCGTGGCGACGACCGTGACCCGTTCGGGGAGCAGCTCGGGTTCGGGGAGGGCAAGCAGGGCGTCCGCGTCGACGACGAGCGGGAGCTCGGACGCGAGCTCTCGGATCAGAAGACCGAGCGCCTCGACGGTCTCGGGATGGTTCCCCGCCCCCATGCCGAGCACGACCGCCTTCGGCGGCACGGTCCGGACGAACTCGAGGATCCCGGGGACATCGGTCGGCCGGAACCGCTCGGCGCCGAACGCACGGACCACCAGGTTCGGACTGAACGACTGGATCCGCTCGGCCGCGCCGGCCGGAGCCACGACCGTCGCCCGCTCGCCCCCCGAGCGGAGGGCCGCGAGGCCGGCGAGCGCGGGTGCCCCTGAATACGGACCGCCGCCGATGACGACGAGACGCCCCGTTCGACCCCGATCGCCCTTCCCGTCCGGCGCGTGGAAGAAGAGGAACTCCCCCGGGCCGGTCCGGCGCCACGCCTCCTCGGGGATCCCGATGTCCCGGACGACGATCTCGCCCGAGTTCTCGGGCGACATCTCGTCCTTGAGGGTCATCAGGGCGACGGTCCACGCGGGCCGCAGTCCGAGCGGGTCCGTGATCCCGGTCGGCACGTCGACGGCGAGGACCGGCGCCCGGCTCGTTCGGATCGCCTCGACAGCATCGCGAACCGGCGACCGCAGCGGACCCGCCTGGCCCGTCCCGAGGAGCGCGTCGATCACGAGCGGCATCGTGGCGAGCTCCTCCGACTTCGGGGTGCGGAAGTGGATCGGGCAGCGTCGCTCGATTCGGTCGAAGCACCGGCGGGCGGCGCGGGATCGGATCTCGGCGGGAGGTCGGAGGAGCCAGACCTCGGGGGCGTACCCCCACTGGAGGAGGTAGAATGCCGCGCAGAGGCCGTCCCCGCCGTTGTTACCCGTCCCGGCGACGACGGCGACGCGCGCCGGAGGGGTCGGGAGGCGTCGCGTTGCTTCCTCAGCGACCGCACGACCCGCGTTCTCCATGAGCGAGTCGATGGTGACGCCAAGCGCGACCGCGTTCTGCTCGACGACAGCCATCTCCTCGGAGGAGAGCGGCCGCTCTCGCGAGGCCCACATCGCCGGACCTAGGAGACCGGGGCCGCGTCGGCGCGCACGTCCGTGGAGAAGAGATTGACCGACGAAGGCAGCATGTTGCGCCGGGCGAGGTACTGCGCCTGCGTCCGGCTGTAGCGGAAGAGGATGTCGGCCTTCCCTTCCTGGAAACCCCAAGGGCGTACGACGAGGAGGTCGCCCTCGCGGATCCACATCTTCTTCTTCATCTTCCCCGTGATCCGGCCCATCCGCGAGACCGAATCCTCGCACATCACCCGGATGCGCGCGGCGCCGAGAAGCTGGCTCGCGATCCCGAAGACCTCGCCGCGATTCCGGCGCGGGAGCGGAAGTCGCCCGACCTCTTCCCCGCCCTCGACCACCTCGATGCTGCCGGCGGCTGCGGCGGGTTCCTCCGGTGGAGGGACTTCGCCCTCCTCCGGCGGTCGTTCGGGTTCTTCCGGCACGGGCGCAAGGAGCCGAACGTAGTATTTCAAGAGGGCGGCGCTCCCGATGAATCCCGGCGTCCCGGCGCACCGGGCCGAGGCCCCGGCTCGGCGGCGCGGGTCGGGTCCGGCTGCTCGGACCGAACCGGTCAGAGAAGCGGAACCGAGATCGCACCCGAGAACGAACCGGAGTCCACGATCCGCCGCGTCAGCCCCTGCCGGTCGAGGGCGAAGCGGTGGTCCCGAACTGTCCGCAGAAGGTGCATCGCGGGGAGATGGGGGTCCATGCGGACTAGCCTGTCCCGTACCTGACCCACTTCGAACGGCGATGGCGGATGGCGGGAGCTCGAGTGCTTCACTCACGGAAGTGGTTCTGAGCGTAGAAGACCTTCGGGCATTTGGCGGCCGTGGCTATCTCTTTCGGGACCACTAGGGACGTCGGGCCGGGAAGACCTTCGCCGGATTCTCTTCCAGGATCGCTCGCTGGGCGTCGGCCGGAAGGGGAAGGGCGCGAAACCCCTCGATGTTCGCGCGGATGTCCTTCACGCCCGGACCGGGCCAGTCCGTGCCGAACAACGCCTTGTCCGCGAGCCGGGGCAGCTTCGGGAAGTACTCGAGGAGCTGCGCCGGTGGAACGCCCGAGACCTCGAGCCACACGTTCGGGAAGCGGCGCGCGAGAAAGACCGCGGTCTCCATCCAGAGCGGCCGACCGCCGTGCGCGAGCACGATCGACAGGTCGGGGAAGTCGAGCGCGACGTCCTCGAGGAGCATCGGGTCCCCGAACTTGTTCCGGGCTCGGGGGAACACCGAGGTCCCCGTGTGGAAAATGATGGGCAGCCGCTCGCGCTCGCACGCGGCGTAGATCTCTCGAAGGTGCGGGTGACCGCCGTCCACGTACGCGTTCGGGGCGAACAGCTGGTGGGGGGGGTGAAGCTTGATCGCGCGGAGGCCGAGCTCCCCGGCGAGGCGACGGATCTCCCGTTCGGCGCCGGGATGATCGGGCCGGATTCCGCCGACCGCGATGAGCCGATCCGGGTCCGCCCGGACGTAGTGCGCGACGAAGTCGTTCGCCTTCTCCGTGTACCCGATCACCTCGGGGGCGACGTAGTTGATCAGGACCGCCCGCTCGACCCCGCAAGCGTCGAGGTACTCGAGGAAGAACTCGGGGTCCTCAATGTGCCGAACGTTCTTCGGATCGAGGTGCGAGAGCATCCGGACCGCGTCCGGCCGCATCTCCCACACCGGGTTGATGTGGACATGGCAGTCGGTGATCCCCATCGAGCGCCGGGACCGGCCGCGCCATATAAGCGGACGGCGCGCGAGCGAATCGGAACGAGAGTTTATCAGGCGGCGCGGGCCCTCTGCCCGCGATGGCCGCCCCCACCGTCGCGCCGCGCGCGATGCCTCGCCTTCTCAAGGCGACGTACCTCGCCGACCAGGAGTTCCTCCTGCAGGAGACCCGAGCGACCGCCCTCTTCTACTTCCCCGGACCGATCTTGTGGTTGATCGTCACGGGGCTGTTGCTCCTCTTCTCCGCGGCGCCGCTTTACCATCTGCCACAGCTCGACGGATGGACGAACGTCCTCACGACGCTCGCGGGCTGGTTCCACCAGTCGAACAGCACGATGGAGACGTACGCGGTCTACTTCTTCCTCATCCTCGTGCTCCTCGGTCTCCTCCGCCTGTTCGTCCGCTACCTCCGCTGGATCCGGACGGTCTACGCCGTGACGAACCGGCGTGTGATCGTCCAGCGGGGGATCCTCGGCCGCGACTTCGACCAGATCCCGATCACCCAGGTCCGGGGCGTCGACGTGCACCAGTCGTTCGGCCAGCGGATCCTCGGCTACGGCACGGTCCGCGTGAGCTCGGAAGGCGGCTCCCGCCTCGGGAACGAGGACTGGCAAGGGATCCCGAAGCCGTTCCGCTTCCAGAAGCTCATCGAGAACGCCACGATCGCGGCGACGACCCCGGCTCCGGCCCAGTGGACGCCGCCGATTCCCCCGGTCCAGTAGGACGCGGAAAGGCGCGCCGACCGTTCCCCTCGACCGCCAGCGGGCACCGTTAAGGCGCCGCGCCGGCTCCCGCGTTCCGAGGGCCATGGGCGACGATTTCGACGCCATCGTGGTCGGGGCGGGACTGGCCGGAAGCTCGGCGGCGATCCGCCTCGCGAAAGGCGGGGCAAACGTCCTCCTCGTCGAGCGGGGGGCGGAGCCAGGCGCGAAGAACCTCTCGGGCGGTATCCTGTGGGGCCACGACCTCGACCGAATCCTACCCAACTGGTGGCACGAGATGCCGGTCGAGCGCCACATCGTCCGCAAGCGATTCGGCTTTCTGACCCCGGAGAACGCCACCTCCTTCGATTTCGAGGACGGGAGCTGGCGGAAGGAGCCGTACGTCGCGCACTCGGTGCTCCGGGCGCGAACGGACGCGTGGCTCGCGAAGAAGGCGGAGGAGGCCGGCGCGACGCTCGTCGCGTCCGTGCCGGTCGAGCGCCTCCACTGGGAAGGCACGCGCGTGCGCGGGATCGTTCAGGGAGGGGAAACGATGACCGCCCCGGTCACGATCGTCGCGGACGGCGTGAACTCCCGCCTCACGCTCGGGACCCCGATCCGTCCCGAGCCGCGCTTGGACGGCGGGTCGACCGAGCTCGGGATCAAGGAGGTGTACCGGCTCGATCCGGGGACGATCGAAGAGCGGTTCCACCTCGGTCCGGACGAGGGCCACGCTGAGGAGTGGGTCACCGGGATGTTCCCGACCGGCGTCATGGGCGGCGGCTTCTTCTATACGAACCGCGACACGCTCTCGGTCGGCCTCATCGTCAGCATCCAGTCGCTCTTCGGCCGGGACGTCTACTCCCACGACCTCGTCGAGCGGTTCAAGCTCCACCCCGCGATCGCGGCCCGGCTGAAGGGCGCGGAGCTGGTAGAGTACGGCGCGAAGCTGATTCCGGCCGGATGGGCGAGCCGCCCCGCGGCATTCCACGGCGATGGCTGGATGGTCGCCGGCGACGCGGCCGGCTTCGTCTTCTCGAACGGGATCGTGATCCAGGGGATGAACTACGCGATCCGCTCCGGGATCGAGGCGGCCGAGACCGCCCTCGCGGCGAAGTCTTCGAAAGGCGCTTCGGCGAACCGCCTCGCGGAGTACGACCGTCGGCTCGAGAGTTCGGGGATCCTTCCGGACTTCCGCGATTTCGCCCGGCTCGACCGCGTCAAGTGGAACCCCCGCATCTACTCGGTCTATCCGCGGTTCGCGACCGAGCTCCTCCACGCGATGATGACCGAGACCGGGGGCCGGAAGCGGTCGGTCCGTCGCCTGCTCCTCGAGGCACAGAAGGCGGCCGGCGTGTCGGTGACGTCGGCGATCCGCGACGGGATCGAGGTGGCGTTCGACCTCTAGGACCCTCGCTACACGCCGCGGACGCGCCGCACCTCGGCCGTCAGCGCCGGCACGATCTCGAACAGGTCCCCGACGATGCCGTAGTCCGCGACCTTGAAGATCGGTGCGGAGGCGTCCGAGTTGATCGCCACGATGACGCGCGACGAGACCATCCCGACGATGTGCTGGATCGCGCCCGAGATCCCGACCGCGACGTAGAGCTGCGGCGAGACCGCCTTACCCGTCTGGCCGACCTGGAACGAGGTCGGACGCCAGCCGGCGTCGGTGACCGCTCGCGAAGCCCCCACCGCGGCGCCGAGGGACGCCGCGAGATCCTCGACGAGACGGAACTCGTTCGGTCCCCGGACTCCGCGTCCGCCCGACACGATGATCGCGGCGTCCGTGAGGCTCGGGCCCGCCCCCCGGTCGGGGGCCTTCACTCCGGTGCGCTTCGGCGCGAAGAGGGCGGCCGGGATGTCGGCCGTGGCGACCTTCTCCGCGGAGAGCGGGACCGCCGCTTCGGTCGGGGCGGGGAAGGCATGCGGCCGGAGCGCGAGCGCGACTCGCTCCCCGTCGAGGCGGCGCGTCTCGGTCGCCCGTCCGCCGAAGACGGATCGACGCACACGCACGCCGCCGTCGACCGGCGCCGCCTCTGTCACTCCCGTCGACGCCGCCGCCTCCCAGCGCACGGCGAGACGTCCGACAAGATCGCGCCCGACCGTGGTGCCACCGGCGACCACGAGGCGAGCGTTCGACGTTCGGGCCGCCGCGGCGACGGCGTGAGCGACCGCGCCGACCGGCGCGGAGTCGAGCCGGGGGTCGTCCGCTACGAGGACGCGGCCGATGCCGAATCGGGCGAAGTCGGCCGCGGCCGACTCCCCGCGGGCTCCCGCGACGAAGCCGACGAGCTGGTCGGAGGCCCCGGCCAGGGTCCTCGCGACGCCGATCGCCTCGAGGCTCGCCGGCACGACGTGACCGTCCTGGAGCTCACCGAAGACAAGGACGTTCGGCGTCACGGGAAGACCTTCGCCTCCTCCCGGAGGATCCGGACGAGCTTCTGCGCCGCCTCCTGGGGGGTCTTGAACTCGATCAGCTTCGCGCCGAGACGCGGGGGCGGGAGCTCGAACTTCTCGGGCCGGCTCGAGGGCGTCGTCCCGCCCGCTCCCGGGGCGACCTTCGCGATCGGCGCCTTTCGCGACTTGAGGATCGCGGGGAGCTTCGCCGTCCGGGGATCGTTCCACGCCTGCTGGAGCCCGATCACGCAGGGGAGGGGCGCCTCCCAGAGCTCCTGGCCGCCCTCCGCCGACCGCTCGAACGTGAGGAGCTTCCGCGCGGCGTCGTACCGCAGGTCCACGACGTACCCGAAGTCGGGCACCCCGAGGAGCTCGCCGAGCGCGGCGGCGACGAGACCCGCCTCGTCGTCCCCCGCCTGCTTGCCGCAGATCACGAGATCGTGCGGCGCGGCGGCCACCGCGACCGCGAGGGCGCGAGCGACCGCAACGGGGTCGGTAGAGGCGCCGGTGGTCGGGAGATCGACGTGCGTCGCGACATCGCATCCGAGGGCGATCGACGCACGGAGCACCTCGTCGGCCCGGGGCGACGGCCCCGCGGAGACCACGTGGACCCGCGAACCGGGGTTCGCCTCCTTGAGCAGGAGCGCCTGCTCGACCGCCGACTCGTCATACCCCGCGAGGACGAACTTCACGCCCTCCGTGTCGAAGCCGGTCCCGTCCGCGCCGACCCGCAGCCGGGTCTCGGCCTCGGGGACGGGCTTGACGCAGACGACGATCTCCACGGATCGTCCACCGCCTTACGCGTAGTCCTTCAGGAGCTCGCGCGCGATCACGGTCCGCTGGATCTCGTTCGCCCCCTCGTAGATCTGCGTGAGCTTCGCGTCCCGCAGGAGCTTCTCGACCGGGTACTCCTTCATGTAGCCGTACCCGCCGAACGTCTGGATCGCCTCGTCCGCGACGTGGAGCGCTGCGTCGGAGGCGAAGCACTTCGCGATCGAGGATTCGAGCGTGCCCTTCTTTCCTCCATCGATGGACCAGGCCGCGTGCCAGGTGAGGAGGCGGGCCGCGTGCACGGCTTGCGCCATGTTCGCGAGCTTGATCTGGATCGCCTGATGCTCGGAGATCGGTTTTCCGAACGTCTCGCGCTTCAGCGAGTAGGCCGCGGCGTGATCGAGCGCCGCCTGCGCGATCCCCGTCGCGAGCGCCCCGATCGGGGTCCGCGTCTGGTCCAGCGTCCGCATCGCCAGCGAGAACCCCTCACCCTCGGC
>Ga0187772_10001557_pt1 | contig 10972 bp, 9 predicted proteins | sample 0116_SJ02_MP15_2_FD_133137 | JGI IMG/M metagenome (GOLD analysis project Ga0187772, IMG submission 133137) | Tropical peat soil microbial communities from peatlands in Department of Meta, Colombia - 0116_SJ02_MP15_20_MG | ecosystem: Environmental > Terrestrial > Soil > Wetlands > Peat | place... | reverse complement strand
TGAGCCTCGATCCTTTGAATTTTCAAGTCCACCGGACAGTGGGTATCGCCTTCCTTGTGGCACACCGATACACGGATGCGGTCGCCGCCTACCGCACGGCGATCTCCCTGCAACCCGGGGTCGCGCGCGCCTACGCACTGCTCGGAGGGGCCCAATATTTTCTCGGCGATCTCGAAGCGGCCCGCTCCTCCTGCGAGCTCGCACGCAACGACGCGGTAGGCCAGGACTGCCTGGCAATGGTCTACCAGCGGTTGGGAAAGCAGGCCGAAGCGCAGGCCGCGCTGGAAGAGATCAGATCCTCTGAGGGCGACGACGGCGCCTACGAATACGTAGGCATCTATGCACAATGGGGCGATATCCCGAACGCTCTTCGGTGGCTGGAGATCACCCTGCACCGCCGCGATCCGGGACTTTCAGGATTGAAGGCCGACCCGCAACTCGATCCATTGCGCAAAGAGCCGCGGTTCCAAGCGATCGTGCGGGAGTTGCAGTTTCCGCAGTGAGACGACCCGCCAGTGTTCGCTTAATTAAAATCTAGGTCAGCGAACTGGATGACCGCTCTCACACGCAAATCACACGCAGCCTGGCGGCGGCGAGTAAGGTCCTGTGCCGGATCGGAAAAATACCGCGGCCCGATGTGGGTTCGATTCCCAAACGCGCCGTCGCTGGCTGCACTGACTGATTGAGTTCCACTATCCTAGGTGCGGGCGCACAGGGCGCGCAACGCGCAACATCCGTACAGCTATGACAATCGGCCGCCGTCTGGGCGCGTACCAGCTGCTCGAGGAGATCGGCTCGGGTGGCATGGGCGAGGTGTACCGGGCGGTACGTGCCGACGATGAGTATCAGGATCAAGTCGCCATCAAGCTGGTGCGGGGAGGCCAGGGCTCTGCGTTCGTGGTCGAGCGGCTGCGCGCCGAGCGCCAGATTCTGGCGAGCTTCAAGCACCCGAACATTGCGCGACTGCTGGACGGCGGCACGGATGAGGACGGGGTGCCGTACCTCGTGATGGAGCTGATCGAGGGTCAGCCTATCACCACCTATTGCAACCAGCAGCAACTCGGCATCACCGAGCGGCTGCGGCTGTTTCTCCTGGTCTGCTCGGCGGTGCAGTACGCCCACGAGCGCATGGTGATCCACCGGGATCTGAAGCCGAGCAACATCCTGGTCACGACTGAGGGTACTCCGAAGCTGCTGGATTTCGGCATTGCCAAGATCCTTGAGCCGAGTCTGATTCCGCTGCGCACCGACGCGACGATCGCTGCGCAGCGCATCGTCACTCCCGAATACGCCAGCCCCGAGCAGCTGCGGGGAGATGCGGTCACGGCCGCAAGCGATGTGTACTCGCTGGCAGTCATTCTCTATGAGCTCCTGACCGGCGCCAGGCCGTATCCGACGAGCGGCATGCTGATGCATCAGGCGCTGGAGTTGCTTCTCGAGCGCGAGCCGCCACGACCGAGCACCGTGGTACGCCAGCGCCCAAGGAGCGAGAACAATCGGCCGGAGCCGGGTGAGGTCCCGCGGCGGGGCGCGAGCGCAGGCCCGCCCGAGAGATTGACGCGGCGTCTGCGCGGCGACCTAGACAACATCGTGCTCATGGCCCTGCGCCGGGAGCCGGAGCGGCGCTACCCGACGGTGGCCCAGTTCGCGCAGGACATCGAGCGGCACCTGCAGCACCTCCCGGTCACCGCCCGCCGCCCCACACTGGGCTATCTGCTCGGCTCTTTCGTGACGCGGCACACAGTGGGTGTCGCGATCTCGGGGGCGCTGGCCGCCGTGCTGGCCGCCGCGGTCATCGTCACGGCGCGCGAGGCCCGTGTAGCGGAAACCCAGCGTGCCCTTGCGGCGCAACACTTCGCGAGCGTACGCCGCCTGGCCGACACCTTCCTATTCCAGGTGCACGACACCATACGGGATCTGCCCGGCGCCGGGCCGGCGCGCGATCTCCTCGTGAGCACTGCTTTGAGTTACCTCGATACTCTCGCGGCGCAGGCGGGCTCGGATCTCGCCTTGAAAAAGGAGCTGGCGGAGGGCTACCTGCGCCTCGGAGACATCCAGGGTGCACCCGGGGAGCAGAACCGTGGACAGGCCGGTCAGGCGGTGGCCAGCTACGCTAAGGCGTTGGTACTGCTCGCGCAGATCAGTGCGGCAGCCGGGGAAGACGAGTCGGTGCTCACAGCAAGTGCCAGCGCGCACCTGAAACGCAGCTATCTGATGATGTTCTTCAGCGGCGATCCCCGTGCTGCAACCCGGGAGTCAGGCGAGGCGGTTGCGGCCCTCGCGAAGCTCGCCGCCCGTAGGCCCGACGACGTGCATGCTGCACTGAACCTCGTCGAGGCGCGACTGACCCAACTCTACGAGGCCGGGTTTGCGGGCGACGACCAGGCCGTCGCCGAGAGCCACGACCAGGCTGTGGCGGAAATGGAGGCCTGGCATCGCCGCCTGCCGGGCAACCGCCTGGTCACGCTCGCGCTCGCTAGGGCCTATGCCCAGGTCTCTCCGCCGCACGCGTGGCCCGCAAGCGCGCTCATCGAGCGTCGTCTGAGCGAGGTGCAGCGGGCGCTGCTCCTTAGTGAGCGCGTGCTCGATGCAGAGCCGGCACACCAGGTGGCGGATTGGCGCTCGCTCACGCAGGACTGGAATGCGCTCGGGATCTGGCTGTCGCTCGAGCAGCAGCACTCGGCTGCCGTGGGCGCCTTTCATGCCACGGTGGCAGCGATCCAGATCGTCGCGCAGGACTCGCATGACATTCAGGCCCAGATCGACCTGACGCGCGCGCGGCTGAACCTCGAGAGAGCGCAGCTCGCGACAGGGCAGCTCGATGAGCTCGAGCAGGAGCTGCCGCAGACGCTCGCGTCGATCGAAAGCATTCAAAAGATCCACGATACCGTGGAAATCCGTTTTTTCCTCGCCGAATGCCAGCAGCAGCTCGGCAGGTTCGCCGAGCTGCGGGCACTCTCTACAATCGCCCCGAGTGAGCAATTGCGTCGCCTGAGAGAGGCACACGAGTGGTACGCACGGAGTGCTCCGACACTCGAGGGCATCGCGCGGGCAGCATCGCTCGACGTTTGGGACCATGGTCCGGTTGATGACGCGGAGGCCGGCCTGGCGCGCAGCACCGAGCGCCTCCCCAGCCTGGAGCTCATTTCAGGTCAGCGCGAGTAATCGCGCCCGTGGCGGAGTGAGAATCGGATGGGTGCCTTGGGGCACAGGCTCGCATCAGCGTTGCCATTGACCGCTCACCAGAAAATGCGAGCGCGCCTCGACCGGGGCTCGCGGCGCGCTCCCATTGCGCAGATGGCAGCTGACGGTCAGGGCATATTCGGCAGCGACTGCCCGGGGCAAAAGTACTGGAACTGGGAATTCAGCTGGCCATAAATATAGCCGCACGGACTCGCGAAAGACCCCGCCGCGTTCACGAGCGCGCTTGCCGCCTGAGTGCTGCCGATCAAGCCCCCCAGCGCCGCAGCGACCGCGTCCGTGCCGGCACCCATAATGATGCCCCAATCAACCTGACAGAAGGAGTACCAGGCTACGTCGCCGGCCTCTGTCCAGTCACAGTTGGTGATTCCAGAAGCGGCAATGCTGGGCCCCGTCCACGGCTGGAATGAGACATTAGTCCTACCGCATTGCCATACACAGGCCAACCACTTGGGGGTCTCAAAAGCGGCGCCCGTTGCCTTAGCGCACTGCGCCGGACAGGTGGTGTTGATCCACGCCGGCAATGAGCTGGGCAGGTTGCCGTTCTTGGGCGGAGGTTCCACCGGAAGCGCCAGCGCGCGGGTCGCGAGGGTCGCCATCAGTGCGCATACGGTCACTATCTTCGCTGTCGAGTCGAGTTTGGACATGCCGCTCTCCTTGAGGAGTGGGGGTGGATGCGTTCGAGCGGAAGCGACTGGCGGGCCGCTCCGGTCATTCAACGATTGGACGCCTGGAGCTGCTTCAGGAGCACCGCCGGAGGCATGGCTCCGGGTATCAACTCTCCGTCGTTCAGTGCGATGGCGGGCGTCCCAAGCACATTGAACTCCTTGCCCAGCGCATAGTGACGCGCGACGGGAGTGTCTGAGCAGACTTTCGCGGTGAGAGTCTCGCCGAGCTTGGCACGCGTCAGGGCATCGTTACGGTTCGGCGAGCACCACACCTGCTCCGCCTTGCGCCACGAATCGGAATCCGGCCCCGAACGAGGAAAGAAAAGATATCGAACCCGGATGCCGAGTCGATTGTATTCGGCCATCTCGCTATGCAGGTGGCGGCAGTATGCGCAATCAAGGTCGGTGAACACCGTGACGGTGTACGGCGCCTTCGACTGCCCGAAGATCACCATCTGCGATTCGGGGATCGCGCGCAGGAGCTTCGCGCGCGTCTTGCGGCGCTCGCGCTCCGTGAGATCCTCCTTCGACCGCAGATCGTACAGGTCTCCGGCGATGGCATAGCGTCCCTCGCCGACGAGATAGGTCACATCCGTACCACTGGTGAACTCGTACACTCCGGGGACCGGGGTCGACCGCAGATCTTCCGCAGGCACTCCGGCGTTATGCGCGACCACACGGGTAAGGTTTGGCGTGTCGGCGTGGGCGATGGCGCAGACGGTCAGGGCTGCAAGCGCGAGCATCGCGAGCATCCTCTGACCCAGGGGGCGTGCCGGTGTGGGTGAACATGATCTTGTGTGCGGTGCCATGCGATGCTCCTGGGGAATCTCTCTGGCGCGCATCGTTGCGCCCTCATGTTGAGTCGACGCGTTCTCCCTGACGGTTCAACGTCGACCACCGGAAGCAGGCGTGACTCCACGTGGCGAGCCGCCAGCGTCCTGGGGACGCGGACTCTTAGAGAGCGACAAACAACGCAAGCGCACAGAGCCGCAACGCCGGCCGGCTCACTCCGATTTGAGTTGGGAGCGTCGCGCTGCGGCTTCGGATCGGCTCCTACTCAATCTGCGACATCGATCATCACGGAGGCGGCCGCCCAGTCGCTTCGGCGGCTCCCGCCCGCGCCGGGCGCGCCGGGCTGCTGCGGCGCCATCGTGCCTGCCGCGCGCGCGGCAAGCTCGCCGCCGAGGTCGGCGATCGTCGCGCTCGCCTGATCCAGGCTGCGAGTGCGCTGCGACGGGTCACTCGCCCTGCCGAGCTCGGAGATCCGCTTGCGGATCAGCTCAGCGGTGGCGAGATCGCTGGTGGCGAAGACACGCAGCGTATCGGTGCCATGCGGGGGTCCGTAGTCCCAGTGAAAACCCGCGAGGTTTCCGGAATCGAGCGAGTCGGGCAGCAGCACCCGCTCACCGGCATGCACCAGGCCCTGTGGGTAGAACGATTTGGACTGATAGGAGTTGGGAAACAGCTGGTTGATGCCACCGGCGCTGTCCACGTCCACGATCGTCAGGTAGGCGTCGGAGTTGACCTGCACCTCGAGTCGCAGGCTGTTGGCGGCCGTGCGCGGCTCGCCGCTCCTGCGGATCCTGAATGCCGCCGCCTGCGTGTCGGCGACCAGGGCGATGCCGCGCTGGATCGAGGAGCTCCGACCGGCAACGCGGGCCGAGATCTTGATGAGTGATGCCGCGTTGTCGAGCGACAGGATGGCCGCGGCTTTGGCGGAGCGCTCGAGGAGTCGGCTGAGCTCATCGGCTGCCGCCGGCTGATCAGGCGCATATTCCGCCACGACTTTCAGGCCGTCCGCCGTCATCAGCTGCATGCTGGATCCCTGCAGGCCGATCAGGTACTGCGCCGGCTCGCTCGGGCCGACCAGCTTGACGATGTCTCGGCTGAGAATGCTCTCGACCCGCGCCCGCTCGGCCGGCGTCATATGCACGAGCCGCACGGGAACGCGATTCGCTGCGGGCGCCGGCGTCAGCAGCACCGCGCGCGCTCCTGGCTGTAGCGGCCCGACGCCGTCGACCACGCGCACGAAAGCGTCCGCCTGCTCGACCCGCTCGACGGTCGCCTGCGCCGCCGCCTTCCCCGGGGCGAACTCGGTCTCGCCCGGGGGATAGATCGCCCATCTCGAGCCCGGGGAGGCACCGAGCAACACCGCCTTGACCAACTTAGCTTCGGCCGGCGTGATCGGCAGCACCGCGGCCCACGGCAGCCGTGGCTCCCGCCCCGCCGCCGCGAGCGGGTCGGCTTGACCCAGCGAGGTGAACAACGGCTGCGCAAGCAGCGCCGGAGGTGCCTCGAGCTGCGGCTCCGGCATGGAGATGCGGCCGAAGTGGACCTGAAGACGATTGAGCTCCTGCAGTGCGCCGTTGAAGATCTGCAACAGCGCTGTGTCCGCTGAGGCATTGCTCATGCTGCGCGCCAGCGCGTAGCTGAAGAAGCCGTGGAATTGACCGTCGATGGGGCCGTCGAGGGCTTCCTCGTCCGCCGCGGTGGCGTCGAACACCACGAAGCGCGAACTCGGGGCGGGCACTACGGCACGCGTGCTGCCGCGCTGATACAGCTCGGTGCGCGTATCCGGGGGAATCGAGCGCACGCGGATGTCGATGGCACGCGTCGCCGTGCCCGAGTGACAGGAGTCGAGCACGACGATGCCCGCCCGTGCGCGCAGGCGGGCGAGTACCACCGCGAGCTCCAGATCGACGATGTCAGCCACCTCAGCCGTGCGGCCGTCCTGGGGCACGATGGTCTCGCTGGTCCGGTCCTCCTTGTGCCCGCTGACATCCTCGACCTGCGAGCCGTGGCCCGAGAAGTGGATGTAAACAATGTCCTCGGGGGCGGTTTCCCGGATCAGCTTCTCGAAAGCTTGCATGATCGCATCCCGGGTTGCCTGCTCGTCGGTGAGTACCCGCACATTGCCGGGCTCGAAGCCATAGCGCGTCACGAGGATCTCGCGCATGGTCTGAACGTCATTCACCGAGCCCTGTAGCGAGGGGACGGCGAGGTAATGATTGATTCCGATCAATAGCGCCCGGCGCACACCGGCCTGCGGTTCGGCCTGGACCGCGGGGGCTGTCGCGAGCGGCAGCAGGAGGATCAGCAGCCAGGCACAGCTGAGCCGGCGCCGGTGCCCCCGACCGGGTGGGGAGCTGTACGAGGGATTACGCGGAGCCACGGCCTCAACGCCGGCGCTATCGCGGCAGGACCTGGGCTTCAAGGATCAGCCCGGGATCGGCGCGCGCCAACGCGAGCTTTTTCGCGAGCAGCGCCCGATCCGTCGTCGCCACCTCCACGACCAGAGCGCCATCCGCTGCGGGGCCGTCGACGATATGCGCATTGAGTTGGCGCAACAGCTCCTCGATCTGTGCCGCAGGGGCCGCGGCCGCGGGTACCAGCCGCAGGCGGCTCGCGGGAGCCGGGAGCGCACGGGCAGTCACCTGCGGCACAGGGGCCGGTGTCGAGGCGAGGCGCAAAATGACGATGGATTGCGCGAGTATCAGGCATACGGCAGCGGCCGCGGCAACCCGTCGCACCCGCGCTGCGCGCCACCAGTCACGGCGTGCCTCGCCCGCGGCCCTCGCAGCCCAGGCGGCCCGCTGACCCTCGATACCGCGCAGCACCTCCGGCCGCAGATCACGTGTGATGGTCGGCGCCGCCGCCAGAGCCTCACGCACGAGCCGCCGGTCGCGAGTGAGCGTGGCGAGTTCGGCGCTGCAGCTCTCGCATACGGCCAAGTGGGCCGCGAGTTCTCGCTGCTCGGATTCCGGTAATGTGCCGGACAGGAACCAGGGCAGGAGGAGCGATTGCGGGTGGACATCGGGAGGCAGAACGGTGTCACCCCCGCAGCGCTTGCGACTGGCCGTATCGTGCCAGCAGCTCGCGGAGGTGCTCCTTCGCGTAGTACACGCGGCTCTTGACGGTATTGGCCGGAATCCCGAGCAGCACCGCGATCTGCTCGTAGGGCATCTCCTCGAAGAACGCGAGGCGCAGGATCTCCTGATGCTCCGGCGATAGCTCCGCGACGACTTTCTCCATGATCCGCCGCACATCCTGGCGCTGCGCATGCGTCGGCGGCCCTGTCGAGGGGTCCGGGACGGCCAGCGCCGATTGGAGCGCGTCGCCGGAGTTACTCCTTGCCGCCTTGCGCATGGCATCGATCGCCTTGTGGCGGGCGATGCCGAAAATCCAGGTGGACACGAGGGACTTTGACTCGAAGCGGGACGCATTCCGCCACACGTCAGTCATCGTCTCGACCACCAGATCCTCGGCCATAGTCGCGTCCCGCACGATGCTTCTCAGGTATCCGCCTACGCGCAGCTCGTAGCGCCGATAGAGCTGCTCGAATGCCTCGCTGTCACTGCGAGCAACCGCCGCCAATAGCGCGTGATCAGAATCGTCTTGCATGCGTGAGTCGCAGCCACTCGGGTCAAGGATCAACGCGAGCCTTGTTCTCGAGCCTTGTTCTTATGCGCGGCATTTTCATCCACGCGCACAGCCTCTTGGAAGGGGCGTTACATTGGTGCAGCGCAGCATTCTGAGCTCCATGTTGCGGCGGGGATTCGAACCTGGGCCGCCGCACCGCCGACCCATAATCGTTCATGTACCAAACGGTCACATCCAAGTGCCTGCCGTGGTGCGCCGGCGTGCTGCTCGCATCGCTCGCCCTGGCGCAGGCGCCCGAAGGCCGATTCGCGGGTGTCGGCGCTCGTCCGGTCGGCCCGGTAAGCAGTATCGGCGGCATAAGCTTCATCGCCCCTGAGGGCTGGCAGGTCACGCAGCAGGGACAGGCGACCGTGCTGGTCGGGCCCGTGAGGGGCGACCTGCAGCCTTGCATGATCGTGATCGATCCCACCGTGCCCGTACCAGATGGCGATCCAGGGAGCGAGGCCCAGGCACTCGTGAACGCAGCCTTCGCGGGCAGGTTCGGTCCGTACCACGGCGCTATGGGGATCGGCGCGGACGGGCGCGCACGCCTGACCGAGCCGAAGAGCGATCAGATGCAGGGGGTCTCGGCGACCGGCTGGTCGTATGTGGATCTTTTCGGTCAGCTGGGGAACTCCAATGCCTACGTGCGCACCATCCTCGCTCAGTACGGCACCCATGCGGTCGTGCTGATGGGGTTGACCCGGGCCGTGGATTGCCTGGGGAGCAGCTACCTCAGAGAGAACGACAAGTTCCTGCTGCTGTTCCACAGCCTCGAGATGCCCGGATTCACGCAGGAGAAGGACCACCTCGCCAAGCGCATCGTCGGCTCGTGGCAGAGCGTCAGCGGCAACGCCGGCGTGGGACTCATCTTTGCGGCCAACGGGCACTATGACAACGTCGGCGCCACCGGCGCGTACTATGCGACCAACACCGGACAGCTCATCTATGAGACGCACAGCACCTGGCCGGGAAGCGGGTCCTATCAAATCGCCGGCGACCGCCTGAGGATGACGCGCAACGGGAGCCACGAGCCGCAGACGAAGCTCTTCAGCATCGTGCGGCATACCAAGCCCGACGGCAGCCCCGAGGACGTCCTGCGTATCGTCGAAGCGTCATCGACGGAAGTCTGGGGCTTTGGCCACTCGGGACACTACGTGATCGACTATCGCCGAACGCAGTAGGAGAGCATCTTCCCCGCGCGCAGGGCTGGTTGCCGCTGCGTGCACCCGCTAGTCTCGCGGGCCTGCGTCTACAGGCACACGACGCAACTGCCGCACGCCGCGCACCCACCGCGCATTAAGTGAAGCAAAACTTCGCGGTGTTGCGCGTTTGCGCGACAACCTGACCGCTGCTGCGCGTGCACCCGCGCACGCACATTCACAATTCGTTGTCTCTTGTGATGTGCTGCGCGGACCCGGAGAGCCCCAAGCCACACACTTCGATCCCATATAAGGGTCTCGCGTGGGGGTTTCCCAAAAATGATTCTGACGGCAGTGGGATACCTGCTTCTCTTCCTCTCCGGTCTGGCCGTGTGCCTCTTCTGCTGGCTGAGCTACTCGAGCCTGACGTGCGCTACCCGCCCGCCCAAGCCGCCTGCTCAGGACAGCTTCCTCGAAGATTCGGCGCACGACATAACGCCGCCGATCGGCGCCGGCAGCCGCTGACCGCAGGAATCGCCGCTTCCGGCGGCTAGGCCGCCTTCGCGGGGCGCCCCGCGAGCGCCGCGCCAAAGAGCGCGAGCATTCGGCTCCAGGCTTTCTCCGCCTGTTCGTCGTTGTAGACCCGCGAGTCGGGCGGGCACCAGCCGTGCAGCGCACCGGCATAGACCTCGACCTCGGCGGGCACCTTGGCCTTCTCGAACGTCTCGCGCAGCACGGTCTTCTGCTCCGGCTGGCGCTGATCGTCGTTGGAAGCGATCGCGACCAGGAACTGCCCCTTGATCTTCGGAATCACCAGATGCGGGCTGTCCGGCTTATCGGTCACCATGCCGCCGCCGTGGAACGAAGCCCCGGCGCCGACGCGCTCGGGAAACGCCGCCGCCGTGCGCAGCGTGTATGGACCGCTCATGCAGTAACCCATGGTTCCCATGCGGCGCTTGAGGTCGACCGAGGGCTGGGAGTCGAGCCAGCCGATGTAGGCGCGGGCATCCGTCACCACGGTGTCGGGACTCAAGCTGCCCATGAGAGCCATGAGGGCATCGCGCGTCGGCTTGTCATTGAAGTCCGGATTCTCGGGTGCCGTGGGGGCCCGCTTGGTCCGGTAGAACGGATTCGGGACCAGCACCGCATAACCCGCCTCGGCCAGGCGCCGCCCCATGTGCCGAAACGCGGGCCGCAGTCCAAAGATGTCCGGCCACATGAGCACTCCGGGATACTTGCCCTCCCCGGGATGCGCGAAGTAAGCGTCCGCCGTGCCGTCGGGAGTCTTGATCTCGACTTCGGCCTCTTCGATCCAGGCCGCGCCCGCGCCCGCCGGCAGGAGCGACGCGAGACCTGCGCCGAACGTGAAGGCGCCGAACCGGCGCCGCGACAATTGTGTCGACTTCAGCTGATACTCAATCATGTCGTCCATCGAGTCGTTGTCGCACATGGATGCTCTCCGCACGCGGGACGGGCGCGCAGTATATCGCGCCGCTGACGCATTCCGATGACGGCGCCCGCGGCAGCGCCAGCCGCGCAACC
>Ga0187772_10001556_pt1 | contig 10974 bp, 11 predicted proteins | sample 0116_SJ02_MP15_2_FD_133137 | JGI IMG/M metagenome (GOLD analysis project Ga0187772, IMG submission 133137) | Tropical peat soil microbial communities from peatlands in Department of Meta, Colombia - 0116_SJ02_MP15_20_MG | ecosystem: Environmental > Terrestrial > Soil > Wetlands > Peat | place... | reverse complement strand
TCTTTATTTTTTCTTTCAGATCTGTCGAACGATTGCCAAAATATGCTTCATTTCTTTGACGCAGAGTTTTTAGATACCGTTGCCTAATTTCGAACTTCTTCTTGAAATCTGGTAGCGCATTGATTAGGCCTTCCAATTGGCCCGCCACCTTCGTAGTATCTTTGAGACATATCTTCTCACTAATCAATGCTTTTTGAATTTCGGCCAGTATGTCTAGATACGGGGTTAGCTCTGTTTCTGAAAAAATGTTCCACGGCTCTTCTGATAAAAGTCTTAGTCGTTCAGATGTCTGCTTCGTTATGCCATAAGAATATTTCGTAAATGCCCTCGATACCGGACTGAAAAGGTCGAGCAACTCCTTATGCGCCTCTTCTTCCTCGTGTTCTAGCCGATTGATTTCTTCTCCTATCATTGCAGCTTCGTGGAATTCAGGAGAGTTTTCGATGCTTATCATTCGATTGTTTAATTCCTTGAGAACCCTTTGTAGTTGCATTATTTCATTGCGAGTGTGCTCGATGCTTTTTTCATCTTGCTCGATCGAACTGACCTTATTAGATAGCTGGTTTAGGAGGTCAGAACACTTTAGGAAAGGTTCTTGATGGTTATCGAATTTTACGAGGATAGAATTCATCTTTTTAGATAACGAGGAAAGTGTTTCAAACTCATCCTTTAACTTTCCGGCATACTTTTTGATAAAGACGTTGAATACTCTATTGTGAGATGTGCTAACTTCTCTAAATCGATTGGTAATGGCTTCTAACCTTTGTTTGAACTTCATAGCGTCGTTGTATGATTTTGGCGAAGGTAACTCCATTGACGATTCTCTCTTTAAACTTGCAACAACTGTTCTCTTTGAAATTTCTACAATCGATTCAAATTTTGGTTCTTCGACCTTTATCTTCTCCCTTTCCAAATCATTCGCTAGTTTTTCTATCGTCTTCAACGATTTTGCAACAAGATCTCTAATAGAAGCTAGATCGCCGCATAATTCTTCGATCCTTCTCGATTCGATGGTTCTAATAAGCGCAAGCGCGTCTGATATGGCCACATTCTCAGAAGTTTGTAATTGATTACTTCCTATTTTTGCTATCGGTTGCTCATCCTTTTTATTGAAAAGTCTAAATCGAGGAGTCAATATTAACTTGATGATGAAAGGGTAAATAAACTGTTATGATTCTACAATATAACACATATTGTACGTCATCATAGATAATAGAACTGGACACACTCGGCTATAGCAATGTTTATCATGTTTGTGGAATTCCAAAGAAAACGGGATTAACTACGTTCAGACATCCAGAAACATGAAAAGGTTACCTTGTCATAATCTGCTCTAATTTCCTAAAACTAGCTGCTAAAGATTGAATATCGGTATTGATCAGGATTTTTCCATCCATATTGAACGCCACATTTTGATTGTAGACTTCACCTATTCGAGAATAAACTAAACCACCTATGCCTGACAATATTTTTTCGACTTCCTTTGGTTCATGTGTCCCGATGATATATCTAGAGTGCGATTCAGAAAAAAGCAAATTATCTATGCTAGAACAAGAATTTGGTATCTTATCGACGAAAATCTCAAAGCCTACTCCTCCAAGAATTGCCATTTCTGAAAGAGCCACCGCAACTCCCCCTTTTGAAGGGTCGTGAGCACAACTCACAACGTTCTTGTCGATGAGTAGCAGAAGGCTTTCAAGGTTTAATTTGTCAATATTCAAGTCCACATTTGGGACCTGCCCGCCAGTTATGTGGTGCACGTATTCGTAATATTCCGAACCACCGGGTTCGTCAGCAGTTGCGCCAATAATAAAAATGGAATCTCCGTCCTTAAAGGAAGATTGTGTAATCAATCTTTTCTCTTCAATAAGACCAATAGCGCCAAGCACTGGGGACGGTTTAATTGGCCCTTTTGACGTTTCGTTATAGAAGCTCACTTTCCCTCCAACGACAGGTATATTCATGAATTTGCAATAGTTAATTATTGCAAGTACAGCTCTTCGAAAGCACCAAAATACTTCTGGTCTTTCAGGGCTTCCGAACTGCAAGTGATCAATCATTCCAATTGGATAAGCTCCGGTGCACGCAACATTTCTGCATGCTTCTGAGAGGCATCCCAGAGTTCCCTGATATGGATCGATGTAGCAATGCTTAGAATTTCCATCTAGTTTGACTGAAAGAAACTTGCCGTTTTTCAATCTCAGTACAGAAGCATCTGCGCATCCAGGCTTTACGACGGTTCGCAACCCTACTTCATGATCGTACTGACGATAAATCCACTCCTTGCTTGCTACGCTCGGATTAGATAGCATCGAAAGTAATACCTCCGTTAAATTCGAGGGGGTTGCTGGCTTTTTGAAACGACGCTTTAATGGAGTAAGGTATGAGGGACGCTTAGAAGATCTCGTAATTAGAGGTGCGTTTGCGACTACACTAGAAGGAATATCAGCAATAATCCTTTTGTTAGATCTAATCACCAAATTGCGATGATTCTTGACCCTCCCCAAAATTACATACTTGAGTTCGTACTTGTCAAAGATCTGCCTTACATTATCAAATTTTAACTGATCAGTAACTATCAGCATTCGTTCCTGAGATTCAGACAACATTAATTCGAGAGATGACATTCCAGTCTCTTTGACATGGATATCTCTTAGTTCGATGTCAAAGCCCCTTCCTAAACTATCAGACAACTCTGACAAACAACAAGACAAACCTCCGCCTCCCAGATCCTTCAGAGCTTTAATTGCACCATCGTCTACAGCCTGAGTTATTGCCTCGATAAGCAATTTCTCAAGGAATGGATCCGGAATTTGCACGGCGGATCTGTTGTGATGTATGTATGCCTTTGAAGCAAAAGCTGCTCCATGAATTCCATCTCTTCCAGTCGGACCGCCGACTAGGATAATCAAGTCATCATAATTTGCACTGTTCCTAACTATCGAGTCTCGCCGGCCAAATCCTATACATGCTGTATCTATAAGACAATAATTAGTAAAAGACGGATCAAATTCTATTTCTCCGGCGATAGTTGGGACACCAACGCAATTCCCGTAGTCGCCGATCCCTTTGACAGCGTATCTCAATAGCCATTCTGAATTAGAGCTGTGGGATAGCTCATCATTTGTCTGCGGAAGTCCAAATCGAAGTGCGTCTAGCAGTGCTATCGGCCTGGTTCCCATGGAAAGTACGTCTCGTATAACGCCGCCCACGCCGGTGGCCGCACCTCCGTAGGGATCTACCGCTGATGGATGGTTGTGACTCTCAATATGAATTGTCACTACGTAACCATTTCCGATGTCTAGCACACCAGCATCCTGGCCAGGACCTATTACAACACGTTTCCCATTTTTAGGGAACATCTTAATGAACCGTTTTGATGATTTATACGAACAATGTTCGGACCATTCTGCTTCAACAAGTCCATTTTCAAGTTTATTCGGCACGCGGTTCAATTTGGACTCGAGATATCTGGATTCCTCTTCACTAAGCCTCGTCATATTTGTCTCAGACCGTTTCACTTTACTTGGAAGAGTCTTATTTACCTAGATGTGTAAAGGGACCTAAAGATCATAGAAGCATCAGAAGAGCCTCTTTCTGGATGAGGCATCATTCCCATCACGTTACCTTCCTCATTGCACACTGCAGCAATGTGATCTGCGGATCCGTTTGGATCGTCATTAAAATACCGGAACACAACCTGTCTTTTCTTCAGAATGGCTTTTAAGAGTCGATTATCTGCTACATATCTTCCTTCGCCATGAGCAATGGGAATCTTGATGGTTTGATTTCTCATGAATGAAGATGTGAATACTGTATTGTTGTTTTCAACCTTTATTGTTGTTTCTCTGCATACAAATGATAGAGAATTATTCTTTACCAATGCTCCAGGAAGGAGGCCACACTCAACTAGAATTTGAAAACCGTTGCAAATCCCGAGGATAATTCCTCCGTCCTTAGCCATCTTCTTCAATCCCTTTGCAGCTGGGCTATGTGCAGCTATGGCGCCCGCACGAAGACGATCACCATATGCAAAACCGCCGGGAATTATGAGAGAATCGAATGTTGATAGATTTGAATCTGTGTGCCATACGTAATGGGATGGAATATGCAATACATTATTAAGAATATGATGAACATCTCGATCGCAGTTGCTGCCTGGGAACACGACAATCCCGATTGTTGCCATAAGTTGAGATGTTTTTCATAATTCCAGCGACCTATTAAAATCTTCATGAATTATATTATTTCATTAGCACTCCATTCTACGGCGTCAAACGCATTAATTTATGCGAATATCTACCAGCCAACTAAAGAGCATCAAAAGAAGTATAACATACAACTTTACTCTACAAACTAAATTTACTTCGCGCTTGCTTAGGAATTACTTTTACATAACAATTACTGATAACCGGATTGAAAATTCGGAGTTCTTTACACATTTTTCGAACACTTTCCTCAGCTAGAATTTCAGATTTTGCTGCGACGACCATTATTAGGTTTTTGGTAGACCTTACTGATTTGATATTCGAGTATCCACCTTTGAGAATCAAATCTCGATGTATTGTCTCTGCCTCCGGATCACTTACGTAGGGTTTGTTCTCGATAGTGACCAAAACCAGAAAATCCGATTGTTTAGATCTCTTCATGAGCACAAGCCCCTAATTATGCAGATGTTATTCCAGAAAGTATTAATTAAATATTTGAAGGAATCTGATTAAGATACCTGGTCATGTAGCTCAGCCTGGTTAGAGCGAAGGTTTTGTAAACCTTAGGTCGTGGGTTCAAATCCCATCATGACCTCATAAAATAAAATAGTCTTGTTCTCGCGCTCCGATTGTGTTTTATCCTGGTGATAGACAAAGGTTATCATGAAATTAATGCGCAAGGGAAAAGTTAAGGATATTTATGAATTGGAAAACGGGAATTTACTGTTCCATTTTTCAGATCGAATTTCAGCATTCGATATACAAATGACGAATCTCGTGCCTAGGAAAGGAGAAGTTTTGTGTAAATTTACCGAATTTTGGTTTAACTCACTTAATACGAAAAATCACATGATCAGACTCCACGATAAAGACAAGATGGAGGTAAAACGATTGGATATGATTCCAATAGAATGTATAGTACGGGGTTATCTGTACGGAAGTCTGTTCGACCGACTAAGCAAATCCGCTAATGAAAATACTATTTCAGCCAATTTTACACCCATAAAGGCCGCGCGATTGCCAAATCCCGTTTTCGATCCAACTACAAAATCTGAAGAGCATGATATACCAGTAAAAAGAGAAGATGCTGTATATTCCGGAGTAATTTCAGATACTGATTTTGACTATCTTAAACAGAGTTCGATTACTCTGTATAATAAGATGAGCGACATAATTGAAAGAAGTGGTTTTATCATTGCTGATGTTAAAATTGAATATGGAAGGGATCCAGCAAGTGGTGATATCCTGTTAGCAGACTCGATCGGACCTGATGAATTTCGTCTTTGGTTAAGATCTGATTATTCGCCAGGGAGAGATCAGGAAAGCTTCGATAAACAGCTGCTAAGAGACTGGCTTATAAAAACAGGTTTTAAGGAAAAGGTTGATACAACAACGGACCGAGGAAAAATTGTTCCTCCTGTGATACCACCACAGTTACTTAGCGAATTAACTAAAAGGTACCTATGGGCCTATGAACAGATCACTCATAAAAAGATGTGACAATAAGACACTCTATTCTACTCCCTCTACTACTAGACGGCTATTCTACTCCTATTCTCAATAGTCCTCGCATTTGGGGGTTTCTCAATAAATATACCAAATCGCGAGGTATATCTGAGGAACTTTTATTGCAAGATATTGCAATTGTTCTAGGACACGCAAAGTTTGATTTACGAATAACTATGTCATGATCGTTTAGAAGAGATAGACGTGAATCACTTCGTCCATCGATTGCAAAGGATAAATCACTCACTTCAAGTTCTATCTTTACGAGCAAATTTGGTTGCCGTAGTAGGTCACTCAACGCCGGTTTCAGATCCCTACACCCTTTGTTTGCGTTGACACCTATTATGCAATCTCCCCTGAGACTGAGCGTTGGAGCTTTAGTTATCTCGATTGTCTTAGTGTGAGTGCTAAGTACGTTAGGGTGGCCAGTAAAAGTAATTTCGTCTTGAATCATGGCTAGTAAAAGTTAGAGTTATTTAAGGTAAATTTAAATTAAACATTACGAAGTAGTTAAAAATGAATTGTTACCAGCAGCAGCAGGTTATGATCGGGCAATTACTGTATTTTCACCTGATGGTAGGCTCTATCAAGTAGAATATGCGATAGAGACAGTAAGAAGAGGAACACTAGCCATTGGGATAAAAAGTAAGGACGGGGTCATCTTAGCGGTCGAAGAAAAGGCGAGAAAGTTGCAGATATCGGATGTAACTCAAAAAATATTTCAAGTTGACGATCATATCGGGGTAGCAGCGGCAGGGTACATCCCTGATGCTAGAACACAGGTCGACCATGCCAGGTTTTTTGCGCAGAGTAATAGGTTAATATATGATGAGCCAGTCGATGTTGAAGGCGTAGCGAAAAATATTGCGGACATGGCACAGCAATTCACGCAGTATGCTGGCGTTAGGCCATTCGGAGTAGCGCTCATCCTTGCAGGCGTTGACAAAAGTGGCGCGGCGCTGTATTTGACCGATCCGAGTGGTACTTACATCGGTTATGACGCTGTCGCAATTGGTGCAGGCAGTGACCAGGTTACCGAATTTCTAGAAAAAAGCTATAAGGAGAATATGTCGATGGATGAAGGAGGTGCTCTCGCAATGGAATCTATTTCGCTTGTAAGTGAAGAGAAAACAGGTACAAGACACGTCAAAATGGCAATTATTCCTCATGATACTAAAACGATGAGAAAAGTCGAAGAAGAAGAGATTGAAAGATATGCTGCAATGGCCAAAAGCAAACAGGCCGCGCAGGGTAGCTAGCAGTTCAATTCAGAATATCTTAATGTATCAAGGAAGGGCACCGAAAATAGTTGTACGTGACTAGTAAGAAATACGAACGCCATAAACATAGTGTACGTGCTTACGCTCGCTACAGGCAAGAAGCAGGAGACTCCTTCAAGGTTCTGTTCAGTATACTCACGGCTTATGATACGTATGGGCGAAAAACTATCTTCAGAGAATTCTTGTCAAGTATACGTGAGACTCCGAAGCACAGACAACACGATGAATGAATAATCGCTATTTTCCCAATCTTTGGATAGCCATTCCGGATTCTTCACTTTCAGATGAGCAAACAAGAAGGGATAAGACTGTAAAGGCGTGTCAGTTCGCAAGGGCCTGTTCCATTTTCCGTGTAAAAAAAATATTTATATATCATGACAGAACCGTTGATAGCTCTGCAGACCTTTCCCTCTTAAAGACGGTTTTGCGTTACCTTGATACTCCACAATATCTAAGGAAATTGTTGTATCCACGTACAAATCAGCTAGAATACGCAGGTATCCTCCATCCAATCAATGCCCCACATCATCGTGATCCACAAAGGCTCAGAGATGTCAAATTGGGGGATGTACGAGTAGGAGTAATTGTTAAGGCAAGAGATGGATTGCGTGCCGATGTAGGTCTAAGTAATCTTATTCCATTTGAAGGATCCGGCTTTCAGGGGAAAAAGGTTAATGTAAAAATCGTTTCCACTTACCCATCGCTCAGAGGCAAAGAAGCCTCACAACAAGACATCAAAGAGTATTGGGGGTATGAAGTACGAGAAGTGTACGATCTTAGCAAGTTATTAGAATCAGCATTGAATACTCAGATTTTAATTACATCTAAAAAGGGCAGTTACCTTAAGGATAAGGAGGCTCAAATCTTTGCAAGCCTCAAAGGAATCAGGAATTTTTTGATAGTTTTTGGTACGCCAAAAAAAGGGGTAGACGAAATGCTGGCCTTAGAAGGTAGCAGTGTTAATGGTTACAAATACGTACTCAATATGTTTCCTTTTCAGGCAACGAAAACAGTCAGATTAGAAGAAGCAATATTGGGATCGCTCTCTATCCTGAACCATGTTCTTTCAAAGTAGTGCGCTGAGAAAGGTAATGTGGGAATATGATTATTAAAGGGCAGGCGCAGTTTTGGTCTGTATGGGCCATCGCAAGTACAGTGCTCCGAGACGAGGTAGTATTGCCTTTAGACCGAGAGCTAGAGCTAAAAGTATGGAATCAAGGCTACGAAATTGGCCTCAGGTTGAAGAGAAATCAAACCTATCTGGTTTTGCTGGCTTTAAAGCAGGAATGATACACGTTCTGACTATTGACGATCGGGAAAAAACTCCAAACTTTGGCAAGCATTTCTTAAATCCAAGTACAGTCATTGTTACTCCGCCAGTTAAAATAATTGGTATCCGCGCCTATTCCGAGGATCATTATGGAAAACATGCCGTTTTTGATGTTTATTCGAAAGATCTACCGAAATATCTCACTCGTAAGTTTACTGCCAAAGTTGACGAAGAAAAACTCGTGAACTCTGAATCGAAGCTTGATGAGGCAGTGTCTGTAGTAGCAATCGTCGCAGTTCTGCCGCGCGAAGCGAACCTGTCACAAAAAAAACCATTTGTATTCGAAGTTGCTGTAACAGGGAAGGATGTGAAATCTAGGTTTGAATACTTAAAGAGTGTCCTCGGCAAAGAAATTCGAGTCACTGACGTTTTTCAAGTGGGTCAGTACATAGACGTGTCTGCTATCACAAGGGGCAAAGGGGTTGAGGGTCCCATTACGAGATTTGGCGTAAAGAGAAAACAGCACAAATCTAGAAAAAGTGTGCGTGCCGTTGGCACGTTAGGTCCTATATCACCAGCAGTAGTTATGTATACGGTTCCAAGACAGGGTCAGAGAGGATTTCATCAGCGAACTGAATACAATAAACGAATCCTTATGATATCAAACACAGAGAAGAACGCAGAGTTAGTTAATCCGAATGGTGGATTTAAGCACTTCGGCCTAGTGAAAGGGGATTACATAGTTGTAAAAGGCACAGTCGCAGGTGTTCCCAAGAGACTCATCAAAATGCGACAACCGATACGATATTTCAAGAAAAAGATACTCGAACCGAAGATACTGGAGGTAGTAGTCCAGTGAGTTTGAACGTCGGAGTATTTGGTCTTGACGGTCGCGAGATGAACACAACCATATTGCCCGAAGTTTTCAAAAGCGCTTACAGGCCAGACGTCATACACAAAGTCTGCGTGAATATGTTATCACACAGATTTCAGAGGCAGGGTCGTTATCCTGCAGCAGGCGAAATAGTTAGTGCTGAGTCCCGTAACACTGGTCTAGGTATGGCAAGAATTGCTAGAGCGCGAGGAGATGGTTTTCCAAGGGCAGGGCAAGCAGCAGGAGTCGCAGGGGTCAGACATGGGAGAGTAGCACATCCGCCTGAATCTTGGAAAAAAATATACAAGAAAGTAAATAAGAAGGAGAAAAATCTGGCATTGCGGTCCGCTATAGCAGCAACTGCTAGAAGAGACTTGATAGAAAAACGCGGGCACAAGGTAGGGACCGTTTCAAATTTTCCCATAGTTGTCTCTAGCGATATTGAATCAGTTTCAAAGGCAAAAGATCTTAAAAAGATCTTGGTCAGTTTGGGCATAAGTGAAGACCTTGACAGAACAGATTCATCACGCAAGGTCAGATCAGGCTTAGCCAGACGAAGGGGGCGCAAAAACCGCGTTGGGTATAGCGCATTGGTCGTCACGGGAAGCGAAGATGATAGCATATGCCGGGTATCGGGTTCTCTTCCCGGAGTCCATGTAAGGAGCGTGAGGAAACTAAGTGTCCTAGACTTAGCTCCAGGGTCAAGGCAGATTCGGTTGACAGTATATTCCGAAAACGCTATTGACAAACTAAGGGACGTTATGCAGTATAAAGTAAGTGGGATGGGCATATGAGCAGAACTCCTGTTGCTAGGCTGGAAAACATGACTCCGGAAGATGCGAGGAGAATAATTATCAAACCATATATGACTGAAAAAACTTTCAACCTTATCGAAGGCGAGAGCAAGATAGTATTCATAGTAGATCTTCGTGCATCTAAGAAACACATCAAGGCAGCAATAAAGACACTATACGAGATAGAGTCAGAGGAGGTCAATACGATAAGAAGTATTCGAGGTAAGAAGGCAATAGTGAAATTTGCTTCAGCTGAGAAAGCAAGGGAACTTGCTACGTCTTTGGGCCTTGTATAGTCCCTCGTTAGATTTAAAAGTAGCAGATAAGTGGCAAATATAGTTGGTCCGTGAATTCAAATTTAAAGGCTATTCGCCTGAACAATTACAAACGTTATCGGTTGAAGCGTTAATACCGCTTTTAAATGCTCGTCACCGGAGATCTCTTGATAAGAGAGTTGGAACGTATATGAATGATGAAAAGAGAAAACTGCGTGAGGAGATAAAATTAGCACGAGACGGTAAGCTTAAAGGGGATTTGAAGACTCATGTTCGTGATATGATTATTTTGCCTGACATGATAGGGCTCAGTTTGAAAGTTCATAATGGGAAAGAATTCTTTGCAGTTAACATAAGGCCTGAAATGATAGGACATTATCTTGGTGAATATGCGATAACAAACAGAAGGGTACAGCATGGCGCTCCTGGAGTGGGATCCTCCAGATCTTCGCTTTACGTACCACTTAAGTGATCTTGTATGCCAAATTATTCATACGCGTTCCAACAATTTGACAAAACCAAGCACGTGAGGGCAGCTCTAAGAGAAAAAAACATTTCGCCAAAGCATTCTAGAGAAGTCGCTTTAGCTATTAAAGGCGCTTCGATCGAGAAAGCACGTGAATTTCTTGAGAACGTTATTGCGAGGAAGATCGCAGTGCCTTATAGACGGTACAACAATGAAGTAGCTCATAGATCAAATATACGCGATGGTTTTTTTGCTGGTAGATTTCCGCGAAAGACTGCTAAAGAATATTTGAAGCTTCTTG
>Ga0187772_10001554_pt1 | contig 10978 bp, 14 predicted proteins | sample 0116_SJ02_MP15_2_FD_133137 | JGI IMG/M metagenome (GOLD analysis project Ga0187772, IMG submission 133137) | Tropical peat soil microbial communities from peatlands in Department of Meta, Colombia - 0116_SJ02_MP15_20_MG | ecosystem: Environmental > Terrestrial > Soil > Wetlands > Peat | place... | reverse complement strand
TTTAAGCAAAAGGCTCATCACTGAAGACTTCGAATGGCGTCACTCACTTCCCCAACCACCAAATCAACCTGCATTTTCGAAAGATGCGGTCCCATCGGCAGGCTCAGAACGGTATCAGCCAACTTCTCCGCAACCGGGAAAGCGCCTCGCTTCCACTTTCCATCGGCATATGCGCCGGACAAATGCGGAGGTACAGGATAATGAATCAGCGTCCCAATGTCCGCTTCAGTCAACTTTTGTTGCAGGCCATCACGTTTGGAATGTCGAACGACAAACAGGTGCCAGGCGGGTTCCGCCCAAGCCGGCACGAATGGCAAAGTCAAACCGGGTAATCCGGATATCCTGGCCAGATAATGCTCGGCCGCGTCGCGGCGGCGCGCGTTCCACTCATCCAGTTTTTTCAGTTTCACGCGCAAAAACGCGGCCTGTAATTCGTCCAGCCGTGAGTTGTAGCCCTTCACTTCGTTGTAGTATTTTTTCTGCGAACCGTAGTTGCGCAGAACGCGAATTTTATCGGCCAGCTCCTTGTCATTGGTCGTTACCGCACCGGCTTCGCCAAAAGCACCGAGGTTTTTCCCGGGATAAAAACTGTTGCCGGCCGCATCGCCGAGGGAACCGGTCCGCCGTCCCTTGTAGCGGGCGCCTTGTGCCTGGGCATTGTCCTCAATCACCTTCACGCCGTGTCGGCGGCCAATGTTCAGGATCGGGTCCATGTCCGCCGGCTGTCCGTAAAGATGTACCGGCATGATGGCCTTGGTTCTCGGCGTGATGGCCGCTTCAATCCGGTTGGGATCAAGGTTGAAAGTCCTCGCATCCGGTTCGACCGGCACCGGTGTGGCACCCGCATACGAAACTGCCAGCCAAGTGGCGATGTAGGTGTTGGAAGGGACGATGACCTCGTCGTTTTTTCCAACGCCGTAGGCGCGCAGGGTCAGATGCAAGGCTTCAAGTCCATTGCCAACGCCCACACAGTGTTTCACACCGGCGTAAACGGCAAATTCCCGCTCGAAGGCTTCCACCTCCGGTCCGAGCACATACCACGCCGAACGCATGAAGCGGAAATATGCCTCATCCAGCCCGGTTTTAAGCTCCTCGTACGGAGCGGTAAAATCGAGGAAAGGGACTTTCACTTTTTAATGCCTCCCACAGCGAGCAGGTATTCGCGGTAATCGCGGTAATAATCCTTTTCGTCATAGGGCTCCGAGGCCAGCGCCAGGCACACCGCACCGGAGGAAAAATTATCCATCTCCCGCCAGATCATCGGCGGCAGATGCAAACCATAATAGGAACGGTTCAAATGAAACCGCTGCTTGTCCTTTCCATCGTAAACCACCACGTCGAAGCTGCCGGACATGGCGATGAGAAATTGATGGCATTTTTTCAGCGCATGGCCGGCCCGTTCGGCGCCGCCGGGCACATCGTAAAGGTAAAACACCCGTTGGACGGCAAACGGGATGTGCCGCTGGTTTTCGATGAAGGTCAGGTTGCCGCGCGGGTCCGAGATTTTCGGCAATTCGATCAGTTTGCAGTCGTTCAGGGTCATGGTTTAAGTTTCGGTTTTGGTTTCAAGCCACGGCTGGTTCCCAGCCGACGGCGTTTTTTGCCATTCCCGCACCTGGTTCCCGGCCACGTCGGCCAACGGCACCAAACGATCACGGACGTTGAACCAGTCCTCCGCCTTGAGAAGAAATTGGATCAAATCCACAGGTTTGCCGCCAATGATCTGAGCCGCACGCATGACTCCGAGTTGTTTGAATCCGGACTTTCGGAGGAGGGAATGAACAGAAAAGTTGGTTGACACAGAGGTGCCTCGTAATTCGCTCAATTTCAATATTCGGAATGCCAAGTCGGTGGCCAACACAGCGGTCGGCACCCCTGCCATGACGTCCGGACGCATGATTTGTCGTCCCTGCTCCGCACTGGTTCCTCTCACATCGTAAATACCATGTGTGCCCAAAGGAATCCCACCCGGGGTTTCGGCGATAAAGTAGTAATCGCCTTGCCGCTCGAAATATTTCTTCAGCCATGCTTCCTGACCGGCGACATCGGTGGGTGAGTCACCGACGCGGCCTTTGACGTGCTCCAGGTTGCGGAGCCACACGATGAAGGCGGCGTCGTTCAGGCACACCGGGCGCAGACGTATCCCGTATCCCTCGGCTTCCAAAGAATGTTCCATAGATTGTTTTCCGGATTGCCGTTTATGGATGCCCGGCCGGCCACATCACCGGCGCAACCAAAAGCAGTCCGCGCACCGAATGAATGTCACAATCGCATAACCACTTCGCGCCGATAGAAGAAAACCACCCGTTCAATGCCGACGATTCGCGCGGCAATTTCCTTCACCTTTTCCACCAGAACGACCCCCAATCCGGTCCCCGCGTGCTCGCCCTGCAGGGAATAATCCGGATGCACCGCCAGGTGCATGATGGCGACCTCGGTGGGAGAAGTGCGGAGGAAAACCACGACGCCTACCGGGTTGGCGGAACGCTGTTTCGGGTCGAAGGCAAAAAGGGTCTGTGCCTCGCAATCTCCAATCCGGACGGACAAGCCACCGGCGGTCTCCTCAAGCCGGGGATAACCAAACTTTTCAAGCGAATTGACGATTCCCTCCCGCGCCCGGAACTGGCGGGGATTGAAGAACATCAACTCTTCCAGCGCCGGACGACAGTCCTTCAAGGCGTTCGATGAAAAAACAAAGTTCACGAACGGGTTTGACCACGGTGTCCGTGGTCCGTTGCCTTTGCAATCAATTCCGCCTGCTTCGCACTGATCTCGCCGGGAACGGGAGAGAATACCGACCGACCGCCGTCAACAACAATCTCCTGTCCCGTGATCCAACGAGCCCGGTCGGAGGACAGGAACTCGACCGCATCGGCCACGTCTTCCGGACGCCCGAAGCCCAAGGGATAAAAGGCCACGAAATTGGCGTTGGTAAAATATTCCTTGGTCATCTGCGTTTCGATGATGCCGGGCAATACCGCATTCACACGAATGGCCGGTGCAAGTTCCACGGCCAGTGAGAGCGACATGGAATTCACCGCCCCTTTGCTGGCCGCGTAGATAAAGTAACCGCTCGCCCCGACGCGGGTCGCGATACTGGAGATGAAAGTGATGCTTCGCAGCGCCCCCTGGTTCACCTTTTTCTGGGTCAGGGGCCGGATGATTTCCATGGCGGAAAACACATTCACGTTGAACACCCGGGTGACAAACGTCATCTCCATCGCACGGGCAAATTGGATGCCTGTAAATCCGGCCGAGTGAATAAAATGGTCAACGCGAATGTTCTTTCCGGTCAGGAAGGAGGCCAGTTCCTCGCCGAGCCCGTCCAGTGTGCTCAAATCGCGCACCCACACAAGATGGCGTTCCGGAGCGGCACAGGTCTTTTGCACGGCCTCCAGTTTCTCCGCATTCCGGCCGGTCAGGATCAGCCACCGGGATTGGGCCAGCTTCTGCGCGATGCTCCGGCCGAAACCGGATGAAGCGCCAGTGATCAATGTATAAGTTTCGCCCATTTGCCCCCGCTAGTTTTATCCGCAATATTCTACGATGAAGGCGTCTTGCTCGCAAAGCGGCCGCCGTCCACGACCAGTTCCTGCCCGGTTATCCAGCGGGCCCGGTCGGAGGAAAGGAATTCCACCGCGTCAGCCACGTCGTCCGCACGCCCAAAACCCAGAGGATGGATGGCTTGGACGGACGCAACAAAATCCGGGTCGGCAAAATATTCCTTGCTCATCTCGGTTTCGATGGTGCCGGGCAGAACGGCGTTCACCCGGACACCGGGAGCGAGCTCTACAGCCAGGGAAAGCGCCATGGCATTCACCGCGCCCTTGCTGGCAGCATAAACATAATAGCCCTTGCCCCCGATCCGGCTGCCGATGGCGGAGATGAAGGTGATACTCCGCAACGCCCCCCTGTTCACCCTTTTCTGGGCCAGCGGCCGAATGATTTCCATGGCGGAAAACACATTGATGTTGAACAAGCGGTTCACAAATGCCATTTCGTTCGCCCGCACAAATTGAATCCCAAAGATGCCGGCCGAATGGACGAAGTGATCGATTTGACTGTTTCTTGTGGCCAGGAAAGATGCCAGGTCCTCGCCAATCCCTTCCAGCCGGCTCAAATCGCGCACCCATATAAGATGGTGTTCCGGGGCGGCGCAAATCTTCCGCACGACCTCGAGCTTTTCCACATTGATGTCGGCCAGAACGAGTTTCCGGGACGGAGCCAGCTTCTGCGCGATGCTCCGGCCGAAACCGGAGGCGGCGCCGGTGATCAGTGTGTAGGTCTCGCCCATGCGACCGGTCAGGTTGATTCGTAATCCAAAATTTTGCAGACATCCAACGGCCCGAGGCTCATGACCATCGAAATCCAACTCAGCCCGACGCCGAATCCAGAGAGGCAGACGCGCCGGCTGCCGCGCAACAACGGTTCGCGGCAATTCAGAACAACGTTCAGCGGGATGGTCGGTGAGCTGCAATTGCCGTAGAGGCTGACGACATTGTTCGGCAGTTTCTCCGGCGGGATTCTCATCTTGTCCGCCATCTGTTTCAGAATGAACGGGTTTGGCTGATGAAACAGGAAATGTTCGATGGATTCATGCGTGTCCCCGGAAAACGCGAGAATCTCGTCTATTTGCGGCGGGACATCTTCCATGGTGAAGCTGAAAATGGCGGCGCCATCCATGTGGACATGTTCCTGATTTTGGACCACGCCTTCCTCCACCTCCCGCAACTTCAAGGTCTCCGGCGAGGAGGGTGTGCGATAGCCGCCGGCGGGAATCATGATCGCCTTGTGACGCGAGCCATCGTTCTTCACGTCCATGTAAATGGGGTTCTCCGTTTCACAGCGTTCAACGACGGTGACTGAACCCGCATCACCGGTCAGGGGATAGGAGATGCGATTGCACTTGTCGGTTTGTTTGCTGCAGGTGTCGCCATTCAACAGGACCACCTTGGGCAGCGCCGCGATTTCCAGGAGGACGAAGGCCTGGATCAGGCCGAGCAGAAAACCCGAGCAACCCTGATTGATGTCAAGACAGATCATTTCGCGGCCCAGACCCAGTTTACCCTGAATCACATTGCTGGTGGGCGGCATGATGTAATCCGGCGTTTGCGAGACAAAGATCAGGGCACCAATTTCCTCCTTCTTCAGCGTTCCTTCGCTCAACAGGTGTTGCAGCCCATACTGGCACAGGTCGGACGAGCAGACGTTGGGTGGAGCAATGCGGTGCCGGTCCAGGCTCATCATCTTCTTGAACCGCTTCGCCTTGTCCGCGGTGAGTTTGAAGATGGGGTATTCGTCATCAAAACGATACTCCTCCTTCGGCACCACCGCGACCATGGCACTGATTTTCCTGTGTTTAAAAATGCTTTTCATGGGGAAGCCCCTCTGGCCGGCGGGCAAAACGCCGGATCCGCACCGATGCTTTCTTCCGTGACGACCGTGAAAGAGTCATGGACCGCCCCGGTCCTGTTATTTTCGCTTCGCTTCAACGAGCGCCGCCAGATCACCGGCGGTTAAGACCTGTCGGATCTCGTCGGCGCGGATGGTGACGCCATATTTGGAATCGGCCATGGCCAGGACCGAGAGGATGGCCAATGAATCCCATTGCTCATACTCCTTCAGGACATTTTCCGGTTTAACTTCCTCGATATCGAGGATTTCTGCCAGCCGTTGATAGAATTCAGGTTTATCCATGCTTTTATTTGTGTTCGACAGCCGTGTTGAAATCAGATTTGTCAAAGTTGGGTGTCATTGCGCTCCGAGTCAAGCCTGCAACCGGCGGCGTTACGCGGAGGGTTTGGTTCCCCGGAGCAAACCGTAGGACATGACGCCCAGACGATTCAAATGCTCCCAGGTATCACACATGCCCAGGAAATCATCGATATACTGTTTTGACGCAAGACCCACCAGATCCTGATATTGCGATTTAACCTTGTTACGGAAATATTTGATTGTCGGTGGCATCGTCTGTTCATTGATGTCCCGGGAAACGATGTCCTTGAACCCGGCGGCCTTGGCGGCGGATTCATAACCGGCAAGGGTTTCGGTCCGGGTTTTTCCAAAAACCCTTTCCAACAGGCGGAGTTCCTTGTAGTGGGCAACGGCCTCCGCATCCGAAAGTCTGTGATTTCCCGCCATGTTGTCACAAAGCAACAACTGGCCGCCCCGCTTCAGGACGCGATAACATTCGGCGAACACCCTGGCCTTGTCATCCATCAGGTGGAACGACTCCATGGCCCAGACGATGTCAAAAGATTCATCCGGAAGTTTGTTGTCCGCGGCGTCGGCCACGGTGAATTTCAGGTGGGAACTGTAACCTTTTTGCCGGGCTGATTCATTGGCGATCTGCGTTCCTTTCTCGCTGATGGTGATTCCATGGACGTGGCATCCAAACTTCTCATACAGGAAGGTGGCTGGGCCACCGATCCCGCATCCCACGTCCAGCACCTTCGATTCCTTCGAAAAACGGGCCAAGGCTGCCATCTCTTCCGTCAAATTGTTCGTGGCGACGCTGAAGTTTTCACCAGGTTGCTTGAAATAGCCGGCGTGAAAATTTTCCCCGAAGATGATGTGCCAGACGTCAGAAACAAAGTCGTAATGGGTGGAATTGTATCGGGATATCTTCGAATCAAACTTTACACGATCCTGCATAAAATTTCTTTTCGAGGCTGAGGGTGCTTTGTTCAAGCGGCTTCGTAGTCCACGGTCTGGCAGGTCGCGAGCGGACCGAGATTCATGACCATGGAACTCCACGTCAATCCCACGCCGAAGCCGGAAAGACAAACGCGGAGCGCTCCGTTCCGGAGCTGTTTGCCACAGTTATGCGTGATGTTCACCGGGATGCTCACCGAGCTGGAATTGCCGTAGATGCCCACAATGTTGTTCGGCAATTTTTCCTGCGGAATCTTCATCTTGTCGGCCATTTGTTTCAGGATGAACTGGTTCGGCTGATGAAACAGGAAATAATCGATGGATTCCTTGGAATTGCCCGAATACGACAGGACTTCCTCGATCTGCGGCGGGACATCTTCAAGTGTGAAATTGAAAACCGCGGCGCCGTCCATGTGGATTTGTTCGAGACTTTGGACCACGCCTTCCTCCGCTTCAGCCAGCTTCAACGTCTCGGGTGAGGAGGGCAGCCGAAAGGCCCCGCCCGGAACGATGAGAGCCCGGTGTCGCGAACCGTCCATCTTCAGGCACAGGTGAATCGCGTTTTCCTCCGCGCAACGCTCGATGACCGTCACTGACCCGGCATCGCCAATCAAAGGGTAGGTGACGCGGTTGTGTTTATCGACCAGTTTGCTGGCGGTATCACCATTCAGCAGCACCACCTTGCCTGCGTCCATCATGTCCAGCAGCATAAAAGCCTGCATCAATCCGATGACAAACCCCGCGCACCCCTGGTTGAGGTCAAGGCAGATGACATCATGACCCAATCCAAGTCTGCCTTGGATCACGTTGCTGGTCGGCGGAAGGTAATAGTCCGGAGTCTGAGAAACAAATAACAGGGCGCCAATTTCCTCCTTCTTCAAAGTGCCTTCGTTCAACAATTGTTGAAGACCATACACACAAAGATCCGAGGAACAGACCCCGGGCGGCGCCACGCGGTGCCGGTCCAAGCCCATCATTTTTTTCATCCGCCCGGCCTTTTCCTCAGTGAGATTGTAATTGGAGCGTTCGTCGTCAAAACGACTCTGCTGCGCCGGCACCACCGAAAGAATGGCGTTAATCCTTTTATTCCTGAAAATGCATTTCATATTTGCATCATTCGAACAACCGGATGACCGCCGGTCTCGCGCCTCATTTTTGAAAAATGAACCCTGTGCCTGGATGAAACCCACGTACCCGGCAGTCCGTTATTCTTGTTTCGCCTCCACCAGGCCTGCCAGGTCGGCGGCCGTCACCACCGAGCGGATCTCCTCGGCGCGTATGGCGACGCCATATTTGGAATCAGCCATGGCCAGAACCGACAGCACGGATAGTGAATCCCACTCGTCAAAATTTTTAAGCCGGTCTTCTGCCTTTACCTCTTCGACGTCGAGGATTTCCGCCAATCGTTGATAGAATTCAGGTCGGTTCATACTGGTCATTTGTATTCGATAATGTTATTGAAATCGAAAAAGCCCAGGTCGAGCAACATAGCGCACCACGTCAGGCCCACGCCAAAGCCCGCCAGACAAACCTTCAGCTTTTCCTTGAGCAAACGTTCCTTCATGTTGAACGTGATGACAGTGGGAATGGTCACGCCGCTGCTGTTCCCGAAGTTTTCCACCACGTTACTGGGCATTTTGGCGTAAGGGATCTGCATCTTGTCCGCCAATTTTTGCAGCATGAACCGGTTCGGCTGGTGGCAGAAGAAGTAATCTACCGCGTTCATTGGAACACTTGCCTGGGACAACAGGGCCTCGATCAAGGGTGGCACCTCAACCTGGACAAAGTTGAATACTGCCGAGCCATCCATCCGCAAATGATCCCGAGCCCGGAGATTATTGTCACCCACGTCGTTCAACACGGCAGTCTCCGGGGTGGACGGTAGGCGGAAGCCACCCGCGGGAATCATTAGAATTTCGTTGCGGGTTCCGTCCATCTTGAGATTGGCATGGATGATGGAAGCTTCGGCATCGCGTTCCACAATGGCGATGGAGGCGGCGTCGCCAATAAGCGGGAAGCTGTTGCGGTCCTTCGGAGAGGTTTTACGGCTGAGCACATCGGCATTAACCACTGCCACCTTTCGGACGCTTTCCTGTTCCAGTAACAGGAATGCCTGGATCAATCCGATGACAAACCCGGAACAGCCTTGATTAATGTCCAGGCAAAATGTGTCCGGTTTCAGTTTCAGGCGACCCTGGATGATATTACTGGTCGGCGGTATGAAATGATCCGGCGACTGCGTGACCAGAATGAGCGCATCCAGATCATCGGGACGGAGCAGCCCCTTGTTAAACAGGTGTTCGAAACCAAACACGGCCAGGTCGGAAACACACACGCCCGGCTCCACCAGGCGGTGTTTGTCGAATCCCATTACTTCCTTGAGCTTCAGTGAGCGCGTCTCCGGAAAATTGAAATTTTTCATCTCCTCGATGAAAAAACGCTCTTGGGCCGGCACCACCGCGAGAATGCCGGAAATGCGTTTGCGGCGGAAACTGAAGTTCATGGTTGGACCCCGTTCTTGCGCAGCAGCGCCCCGATCGTTTCCAGATTTTTGAAGTTCTCCGGCACGATATCCACCCCTTGGATGGAAATGCCGAAGATTTTGTCCAACGTCGCAACTAAAGTCAGCACGTCAAAGGAGTCAAGCATTCCGTCTGCAATAAAATCCTTGGAGGCTGCAAAATCAAATTCCGGACGGATCTCTTTCAGTACTTCGGTAACTGTTTTCATGCGCCGCTCACCTCATTTACCAAAACATGGTCAACCAGTTTGTCCGAAGCATAACCGTAATGCTGGTATCTGGTAATCGCCGGCTGATTATCGGCAATCACCCACAGGTTGAAACGCTGAATCGCAGCGTGCGCCGCGAAATAGGCGCGCATCAGGGCAGATCCATAACGCAATGTCCGGAATTTTTCAGCCACCACCCAGTAACGGATTGCGGAGGCAAGTCCTTGGGTCTCGAAAAAAAGCAGGCCCGCCAGTTTCTGGGCATGCTTTATCATCAGAATCTGACGGTTGCTTATTGCCGCTTCGATTTCATAAAGCGCGGGCAGTTGTTCCGCATAATGGTCAAAGGAGACATTGAGCATGGCCGAAACAGTCTGGACATCTTCATTACCCGCATAAACTGGCTGCAAACCGCCGGAGAAAAGCGGTTGTAAAGCGGGTGAACCCGGCCGCGCCAGGCGGCGAAGTCGCGTATAAAACCGAAAGCCTATGGATTCCATCGTGGGCAATAAACTATCAGATGCAGCTTCACGTTCGATCAAGTCCATGACCACGGGTTTGATCTTCACATCGGGCAAATCCACCAATTCCCGTTGAAGTTCCCCGATGTTCGTGGCGCAAAAATATATGCGCCAGAAATCGCGGTCCTTTCTAAAGAAAAATGCTGCTTCAGAACCGTGTTCACAGAACAATTCACCGTGGTCAATCCAGCTCTGCACTTTCTGCGGCACCGGGAAGAAATTGGTGCAAAACGCCGTGGCATTCGTCTTCACCCGCTGGATGGCAGTGAAAACCTGATTGACTGTGTCAACCGGCTGCATGGCCATCCTGTTCAAGGCTGGACGCCAACTTTTGACGATCAATCTTCCCGTTCGAAGTGAGCGGGATTTTGTCCAGACGGTGAAACGATGTTGGCAGCATGTATTTGGGCAGGCGAGTTGACATCCGCTCGCGAATAAATGCCGGCGACAGATCCTGGTCCGATTCAAAAAAGAGCGCGATCTCTTTTTTGTTCTGGTTGTAGGCGACACAGCTGTTACGAATGCCATCCACTTGGAAAACGGCATGTTCGATCTCGCCCAGTTCGATCCGATAACCAAGATGTTTAATCTGAAAATCCTTGCGCCCGATAAACATGATTTCTCCGCGTGAATTCCGGGAAACCAGGTCCCCGGTTCGATAGATCAATTCGGGATAATGCGGGTTGAGCGGGTTTTGCACAAAGACGCTGACCGTCTTCTCCGGATTATTCCAGTAACCCAATGCCAGCGAACTCCCGCGGACACAAAGTTCGCCGGCCTCATCGGTTTTCGCCGGCTCGTTTTTTTCATTCAAAATCAATATGTTGGTGTTGCGGCACGGAAACCCGATCGGCAAAGCCTCTTCATCGTTGAAATCCCGATCCACGGTGTAATAAGTGCAATCCACGGTGATCTCGGTTGGTCCATAGAGATTGGAAAACAGCGCGCGGGGATATTTACCACGCCAATAGTTGAGTGTTTTTGTGGGCATGACCTCGCCGGCGAAAAGGATTTTCCGGAGTGACTGCGGAGCGACTGAATCCAGGATCCTGTAATTGGCCACATTGGTCATC
>Ga0187772_10001553_pt1 | contig 10982 bp, 10 predicted proteins | sample 0116_SJ02_MP15_2_FD_133137 | JGI IMG/M metagenome (GOLD analysis project Ga0187772, IMG submission 133137) | Tropical peat soil microbial communities from peatlands in Department of Meta, Colombia - 0116_SJ02_MP15_20_MG | ecosystem: Environmental > Terrestrial > Soil > Wetlands > Peat | place... | reverse complement strand
GAGTTCCTCGCTCCGCTGCTTCCACTCCATGGGAGGTAAGTATGTCGTCCACTCGAATTCTTACTGCCCTGTTGTTGCTCTCCGCATCTCTCGCTCCCGCTTGCAAAGCACAACTTGGCAAGAACGTAATGATTCCTGCCGGATCGGACGCCGATCATCAGCTCAACGCCATCAATGCGGCCGATCCTTCTCAGAAGCTCGCCTTGATCGATGCCTTCGCCAAAGCCAATCCCGAGCCCGATTTTCAGATTGTCGCCGACGAGCAGTACGTAAATTATTACCTCAACGCCAAGCAATACGAAAAAGCCTTCGAATACGGTGAGAAGCTTTTTGCCTTGGATCCGAATAACTATCTCAACGCCGTCAATATGGTGCGCGCGGCTGCGGAGAAGGGCGACCACGCCAAGCTCTTCACCTACGGCGAGAAGGCCAACTCGATCCTCGCCAATTACAAGGCCGCTCCTCCTCCGGAAGGTACCAATCCCGACGATTGGTCTCGCATCAGGACCGACAAGCTCGTTGCTCTAAGGGATGATCAGGATTACGTCGAAGAGGCTCTCATCGGCGGCGCCTACAACGCCAAAGACCCTGCCAAAAGAGGCGATTACCTCGTGCGCTTCTCCAAGATGTACCCGAACACACCCGAATCCGAACAAGCCCTCGCTGTTGCCGCTACCGCTTACTTGCAGGCGCAAAATCGTCCCAAGATGTTGGAGGTAGCCAACGGCGTATTGGCCAAGGATCCGGACAACATCGACGTCCTCCTACTTCTTGCCGACGATTACAGCGAGAGAGGCGAGCAACTCGACAAGGCCGATACCTACGCCAAGAAGGCTGCTTCGCTCGCAGACACGCTCAAGAAACCGGACAATATCTCCGACGAGGAGTGGCAAAAGAAAATCACCATTCAGAAGGGATGGGCTTTGAGCAGCGAAGGACAGGTTAGTCTTCAAAAGAAACAGAGTGCGCAAGCCGTCGATAGCCTTTCCAAAGCCAGCACACTGCTAAAGTCCAACGCCGGACTCTACGCCAGAAATCAATACCGGCTCGGATTCGCGTATCTAAATCTGAAGAAAACCGCCGAAGCTACGAAGGCCTTCACCGAAGCTGCCTCCGTCGACAGCCCGTACAGAGCCATGGCCGAAGACAAGCTCAGCGAACTCGGCGCCGTCGCGAAGTCGCCAGCACACAAAAAGCCATCCTAGTCCGCGTTGCCTTGGAGTGCGGGAGCCCAGCTCCCGCTTTTGGGAGCGAATTCCTAAACGGCAAAAGCGACAGCTTGGCCGCCGCACTCCATCTGCGCACCCCTCTCGCGCCGTTGCCACTCGCAACAGCTTCCGTCAATGCTTTCAAATCCCCTCAGATTCTGCGCTTCAGTACGTTTGCCGTGCCATCGCTGGCGTGTCCACCGAACGCACCTCTGCCGTCATCTCCGACGTCTTCCGCCAATCGACATCTTTGACCTGCACCGACCCTGTCCGGCCTTGCGGGTCCTCGACCATCAAGTAGTCGCCTTCCCGGTGATACTTCACCGCTTCCACGATCTGGTTGGACTTCAGCACTAGGATCGTGAAGCGCTCGCTGCCTTGCGGGATGTCAGCATTGCTGCTCGCCTCTACCAGGTCCGAGACGTTCGCCGTCTTCACCACGGCCAAATGCATCGGATTGGGAGGCTGTTCCTCGGCCGGAGGCTGCGCTACAGGAGGCGGGGCCGCAGGCGTCTGCGTCGCGGGTGGAGTGTACGCGCTTGGCCGCGTGATGATCGCTGTCGGCGGACGATCGGGGTGCATAAGCTGCGCCTGCGCTACGTGCTGCGGAATCACGATGTCATCCATCAGTCGCAACTCCAGCGGCTCTTCGCCCTTCAGCGTCGGCCTTGGTCCCCGGAACGGTAGGCTCACCACCTTCCAGGGCCAGAGTGGCGGAATCATCCATTCCACTACGTCTCGGGTCGCGTGGCCTTTGCCGTCGATCGCACCTTGCTTATCCACCTTGTAGCCACGAGCCTGGATCACCTTCGCGGGAACCGGCAAATCCCCGTTCGGCAGGATTACCCGGTCGAACGTGATCTTCAGGTAGCCCTTTCCCACAAAATGTCCGGGCTCTTTCTCTTCCTCCAGGTGCCCACCGAGCATGCTTCCTCGCGGAAACAGTGGTTTGCCGAACTCCTGCTGCGTCCGCAGATGACACAACACGGGGTCGCCTACCGCCGCTGTCGCCGAAGAGAAGTTGGGTTCGTCCATCGTGCATTGCAGAAGCGTTCCGGCGGGCACGAGTGTGTCCTGGGCATGGACCACTGCTGCGCACACCAGTAGCGCCACCGCACTCACCATCATGGCGATGAGTCGTTTCATGTTCATCCTCCAGATTGTCGTTACTGATCCACGGCCAGGCGAGTTAGCCGCTTTCTCCGGCAGGGAGGCCCAAACGCTGCGGAAGGTGACACACCCAGGCCCCACCTGCAGTTCCCGTCCCCAACCCGAAGTCTTAAGAAAAGTTGCTCCCGAAATTCCCATTCTTCTATGAAATGACCCAGGGTAGTCCCAGTACGAACTTCTTGGAGCGCGTCAACTTTTGCGGGGTCACCCAGTCACGAACCCGACTGTCGGGTCGGTCGCAACGCCATCTGTGAATGTGGATAGCCCTCGGGTCCACCCATCGTCTTCGAGCGGAGTCCCCGGAGCGAGAAATTTCTCTTCGAAGGTTCTCTCCGATTCCCCCCGGCCTTCGTCAGGTTGTTTGATCTATATCGAGCTATAGCTAGGAAGGGTCTCCGCGCCGCAGCCGCCAGATACCAGGACTATGTATGTCAAGCAGTTTCCTCTATAATGTATATCTAATGCCTTCCCGCGATTTCCTCGGCGAATTCGAGCACATCGTTCTTCTGGCACTTCTGCGTCTTGGAGACAACGCTTACGGCGTCACGGTGCGCCGCGAAATCGAATCCCGCATCGATCGCGACGTCTCCATTGGCGCCATTTATGCTACCCTCGATCGCCTGCAAGCCAAAGGCTACGTCACTTCCTATCTCGGGGATCCCACGCCTGAACGTGGTGGTCGTTCGAAGCGCTTTTTCCGGGTGTCTAGCAAAGGAATCCTTGCCATCCAGCGCACGCTCAAGGCGTTTCAGTCTATGACCGTGGGTGTCCGTTCCCTAGAGAGGTATTGCACATGAGTACGCACTCGTTCTTTCGGCCTCCTCGCCCCGCCACATGGCTTCTCGAAATGTTTGCGCCTTACGATCAAGCCGAATCGGTTCTAGGCGACTTGCATGAGGAATTCTCTACGTTGGCATTTCAACACGGGCCTCGCGCCGCCCACCGCTGGTATTGGCGCCAGGCCCTGAAATCCGTTGCAAAGTTGGCTTTCGTCTCTTTACGCACTTCACCCCTGTCTGTAACAGGCGCTGTGATCGTGGGATTTGTCCTACTCAGCTTTGTTCCTTGGCTGCCAGAACATGCGCAGTTCGCAATCCTGCATCTCATCAGGAACCACGTCACTCCGTACCACGCTGACTGGTATTCCTATGTGTTTTGGATCAATACCAGCATCTTGGCTGGCCAACTGTTGTTCTGTCTCTTCATTGGTTTCCTGGTCGGTCTCCTGGCCAAAGGAAGCGAGATTGCTTCCACTGTCCTGCTCAGCTTGCTTCTTATTCTCGTAACGGGCGTCATGCTTTCCGCCGCCCACTTCGTCAGTCCCAACTTGCATCCCGCGCTTCTCGAAGTTCAACTCTTCATGATCGATTATCCGATCATGCTAATTCTCGGAGGGGGAATCGTTCGGGATATTCGCCTGACAAGAGCGCGAAAGCATTCGCAGGCCTGATTCAGCGAACTTCCTGGTTGTGTCTTAAACCAAGCCTGAAGAATCAAACAGAATAGAAAAGCGCGGAGCGGCGAACAAACATGCCTGACCTCACAGTCCTTTACGATGGCTCCTGCAGCCTGTGCCGCTCCAGCGTGTCGCGCCTGCGCCGATTTGACCCACATCAGCGAATTGAGTTGCTGGACCTGCACGACCCTGCCGCACAAACCCGCTTTCCCCAGGTCGATCGCGAAGCAGCAATGCGCTGGATGCAGGCGGTTGACCCGCTCGGCCAAGTTTGGAGCGGCGCGGAAGCTTGGGCGCAAATCGGCATGCTTCTCCCGGGCTGGAATCTGGTCGCTTGGCTTCTCCTTGTTCCTGGGATCCGCTGGCTATCCGCAAAGATCTACGGCTGGGTTGCCCGCAACCGCTATCGTTGGAACTCCTCGCTCTGTGAAGACGGCACCTGCTCTCTCCACATTCCCAACTCGCCCACTTCGAAGTAGCTTGTTCTCGCGTCACGAACGTCTGGATAATCCCGCGCCGCTCCACCCGAACGTGCCGCCTCGCGCTATCATCTGTCCCGATGAATCCCTGGGCGCCGAACTTCGTCCGCTGGTTCGCCGGTCCACGACCTGCGGGACCTCCAGGCTATCTGTTGCCACGTTGGCTCTTTCTTCGCGCGCTGGGCTTCATCTATTTTTCTGTCTTCTACTCGCTCGTGTTCCAGATTCGCGGCCTGCTCGGCCCGGTAGGCCTTCTTCCTGCCGGAGAGTATCTGCGCACCGTCGCCCAGTATTTTGGTTCCTCGCGCTACTGGTTTGCGCCAACGCTGCTTTGGCTGAGCAGCAGTGACCGCGCGCTGATGGCCCTCTGCTGGATCGGGATGATCGCATCGCTACTGCTCTTTTTGAACCTCTGGCCGCGCGGCATGCTGGTGATCTGCTTTGTCCTCTTTCTTTCCTTCATTGCCGCCGCTCAGGATTTTTCCAGTTATCAGTCTGACGGCATGCTTCTCTCCGCTGGCTTCCTCTCTTTTTTCTTTGCCCCTCGTGGGTTTCGTCCCGGCTGGTGCGTTTCGGAGCCTCCTTCGCGTGCCAGCCTGTTCCTGCTGCAGCTTCTCTGGTTCTCAATCTATTTTGAATCGGGAGTCGCCAAGTATTTTGGCGGCGACCCTTCCTGGCGCGATCTGACCGCCATGGACGAGTATTACCAAAATGGCCCTTTGCCGACATGGATTGGCTGGTATGTACAGCATCTGCCGCACTGGTTCCATGCGTCCGCTGCGGCGTTTACGCTCGTTGTCGAGCTCCTGCTCGTTTGGATGCTCTTTCTTCCGCGTCGTTTCCGGATTTTCTGTTTCTGCGTGGTCACTTTTCTTCAGGTCAATATCATCCTGACTGCTAACTACGCCTTCTTGAACTACATCGTTTTGTCCCTTGGCTTCTTGCTGCTGGACGATCGTTTCGTATTACAGTTCTTACCAAGATACTGGGCTATCCCGGTAAGAGAAAACCTGAAGCAATCTCCCCCGAGTCCACAGCAAAAGTCGGTCAAATTCGCACTTTCCAGAGAGGTCCCCACAACTTGCACCTCTGTTGAGCCATCAGCTGAAGAACCACCACCCAGCCCAGTTCCGCCCATGGCCACGCAAGTTCGCCAAATTGTCTCCGCGTCCTGTCTTTGGCTTGCGGCCTTCCTTTTAGGCTGGCTTTTCTACGCCTACGTTTTTCTGCTCCTCGTGCAGGTTTTCCGGGATGTCCCGCTTCCAGCGAAACCAGTCACCGTCCTTGCCCCGTTTCGCATCGCCGATCATTACGGTCTCTTCGGTCGCATGACCTGGAAACGCTACGAGATCGAATTTCAGGGCTCCGACGACGGCGTGCAGTGGACAGCCTATCCGTTCTGCAACAAGCCGCAAGATCCCTCTCAGGCGCCGCGAATCTATGCGCCGTATCAGCCACGCTTTGACTGGAATTTATGGTTCGCTTCGCTTGGCGAGTGGCGAGAATATCCCTGGACGCTTCGCGCTGAACAGCTTCTGTTAGCCAATGACCCAGGCGTGCTTTCGCTGTTCGCCTCGAATCCCTTTCCCAACAATCCGCCGAAGCAAGTGCGCGCCGTGCTCTGGCAGTACTGGTTTACCGATCTGGCCACAAAGCGCGCCACCGGCATGTGGTGGCGACGTGACTACCTCGGGCTCTACGCACCCTCGCTCGAGCGCGCGCCTGACGGCAAGTTCCTGGTCACGGGCTTTCCCGATTCCTATCCTCTGCCTTGATTGCCGTCACAGAGAAACGGCAGAGCTCGACGGCTCACCCGCGCCTTATGATGTTACTTCGGTAGAACCGCCCCGTGCGCCTTCACGTCACTAATGGACGACTGACACGCTGCCTGCATTCCGCCGGGAATCGCGGCGCATTTTGTGTATGCGGCTAATGCCTGGTCATAATTCGTTGCGGCTTCATTTGCCTTTCCAAGCAGGTAATAGTTCACCGGATCGACGTTCCCGCCTATTTTCACTGCCTGATCCAGGTTGGAAATGGCATCTGTATACTTTTGCCGCCGGAACGCCACGGTCCCGAGTCCGCTATAGGCCACGGACGAGGTCTGGTTTTTTGCCTCGGTAAACTTGGATTCTGACAAGTCATCGGGCTTTTTCGCGGTGGCCATGACTTCCAACGATTTCTTGCAATAGGCTTCTGCCTGGTCCAGGTACTTTCCCATATTCGGGGTGCTGGGAGTCACCGCGCGAGAGAGGTTCGAGCCAAGAACCGCCAGTGACACCGGGTTGCTGGGCGTCAACGCCATCTCTTTATCGCCTTCGGCCTGCAGCTTCTCCACTTGTCCTTTTACCAGATAGGCCCGCGCGAGCCAGTTCACAACTTCCGGTCGGTAGCGGCTCTGCGGGTAAGTGTTAATGAAATCCTCGCCCAGCTGAGTTTTCTTATCTGCCTCGCCATCCGGTGTGTCTCGAAAAGCCTTTATGGCCTTGTTCTCTTGCTTGCTGGGCGGCGCCTGTTGGACTGTCTCATTCGGCTGCGAAGCTGAGTCTCTCGTTGTCGGTATCGGCATGTTTTGCGGTGGCTGCGGCGTCGGCCCGGGCTTCTGCGCGAACACGCCTTCTCCGACAAATAACGTCACCGCCACCAACAACGGTGTAATCAAAGCTCTTCTATTACCGATCATGACCGCACTCCTTTTCCCTCGAATGATTTTGCAGCTCGCACAACCTATGCAGGTCTTTCCATACCGCTATGATGTCCCCGTCTGGGCGCCTATGACAAGGTGACGTCGCCCTCTTGCTGCCCCCTTCTGCAAACCGAGTGGAGGTTCCACCACTCGGTCCAACAAATGATCGCCCCCGAACGGGGTAAACAACTGAATGTACTCTAGAATTAGTAAATAGAATAATAATCTAAGTCACTAGGATCTGGAGAAACTATGCGTTTTCTCTCCTCTACTTTCTAAGGAGACAAAATCCGCTAAGTTCTTTGTTTCTCTCACATCGACGCCCCCCATCGATAACATATTCCTTCCCCATAAGTTACAGGACTCGATGAAAAAGAAATCCCGATTGCTGTTAAATTTTTTCCGCTACCTCTTAACGCACCGAGGCGGAATGGATGCGTTTCGGACCGGCTTCGCGGATCTGTTCCGGGCACTCGGACATCATCAGCTTGAAATTCTCGATGAAGCGCGCGGCGAGCGCGTCGTACTTCTGAAAATACTCGTCTCGGCTAGGCCAGGTGCTTGCGGGATCGAGAATCTGCGCGGGCACGCCTTCACACTGCGTGGGCATATCGAATCCGAATACCGGGTCTTTTTTATACGGGACCCCTAGCAAGGACCCGCTCAACGCGGCATTCAGCAGAGCTCGCGTGTGATGGATGCTGATTCGTTTGCCGACGCCAAAGGAGCCGCCCGTCCAGCCGGTATTCACCAGCCAGACGTGGGCGCCGTGCTTCTCGATCTTGTTCTTCAGAAGTTCTGCGTAGGCAAGGGGATGATGCACCATGAAGGGGCCGCCAAAGCAGGTGCTGAAGGTCATTTGCGGCTCGATGCCCAGTCCAATTTCGGTTCCCGCGATCTTGCTCGTGTACCCCGAAATGAAATGATAGATGGCTTGATCGGGTGTGAGCCGGGAAATGGGCGGCATCACTCCCGACGCGTCGCACGTAAGGAAGATCACGTTCTTCGGATGGCCGGCGCGCTTCTCGGGGAGATGGTTCGCGATGTACGAGAGCGGGTAGGCCGCCCGGGTATTCTCCGTCACACTCTGGTCATTCAGGTCCAGGTGACGCGAGACCGAATCGAAGGTCACGTTCTCCAGCACCGTGCCAAACCGCCGAGTGCAAGCATAGATTTGCGGTTCGGCATCTTCAGAAAGACGGATGACCTTCGCGTAGCAGCCATCCTCAAAATTGAACACGCCGTTGTCGCTCCAGCCATGCTCGTCATCTCCAATCAGCTGCCGCTTCGGGTCCGCCGACAGCGTTGTTTTCCCTGTGCCGGAAAGGCCGAAGAAAATGGCCACATCGCCCTCCGCGCCAACGTTCGCCGAGCAGTGCATCGAGAGCACCCCCTGCAGCGGCAGCAGGAAATTCAGCAGCGTGAAAACCGTCTTCTTGATTTCGCCGGCGTAACTGGTGCCTCCAATGATTGCAAGGCGCTCGCGGAAATTAAGGATGATGAAGGTTTCCGTGCGTGTTCCGTCGGCCATAGGCGACGCTTGAAAGCCCGGCGCCGCGATCACTGTGAATTCCGGAACGTGATGCTGCAGCGCATCCGTATTGCGTATCTTCAGGAACATGGTGCGGGCAAAAAGCGAGTGCCACGCTTTCTGCGTGATGATCCGCACCGGCAGGCTGTATTCCGGATCAGCCCCCGCGAAGCAGTCCTGCACAAAAACGTCGCGGCCTTGCAAGTAACCTTGCAGACGCGTCAACAGTGCGCTGAAGCTCTCGCTGGTGAAGGGCCGATTGTATTCGCCCCACCAGATTTTGCTTTCGGTGGATTCTTCCCGAACCACAAATTTGTCCGCGGCCGCGCGCGCCGTATGCTTTCCGGTGTTCACAACAAGCGGACCAAGATGCGACAGCGCCCCTTCCGACCGGAAGATGGCTTCTTCATAGAGTGAGGGCGTAGGGAGATTCCAGTAAGCGCGCCGCAAGTTCACCAGGCCGTGATTTGCCAAGCCATAGTTGCTGGCCAGTTTGCCGGCCTCTTTTACTGCGGGAGATTGCACGTCGAGGTAGATGTTCATAGCCAGTCCCTCACGAGCTTGTGATCGCCTAGGTACAACTCATTCGCGGAATTGGGATCCAGGGCCCACTTGATGCGGTCCATTCCCTCGGTAATGTCCTTCGCCGCGCCGCAATAACTGAGCCTAAGGTGCCCTTCGAAACCAAACTCCTTGCCTGGCACCGTCACCACACGGACCTTTTCGAGCAGGAATTCCGAAAGTTTCTGTGAGTCCTTCATATAAGCAGAGAAATCTGGGAAGCAGTAAAAGGTTCCCTCCGGCTTATGCACTTTGATCCCTTCGAAGGCATTCAGCCGGTCGATCATGATGTTGCGGTTGTTTTCCAGTGTGACGCGGAGGCTTTCCACGGAGGATTGCACCCCGTTCAGCGCTCCGACCGCCGCCCACTGCGAAGGCGCGGATGGACCGGAGGTCTGCTGAGATTGGATCGTGGCCATCGCCGAAATCAGATGCTGGTTCGCGATGGCCCAACCGATGCGAAAACCGGTCATGGCATACATCTTGGAGACTCCGTTGATCACCACCAGCTTGGATTCTTCGAGAGAACACTTCATGTAGTCGTAGCAGATCGGCGCGCTGTTGTGATCGAAGGTTAGCCGGTTATAGATGTCGTCCATGATCAGGTAAATGCTCTTCTTCTCGCAGAACTCCACCATTTCCTGGACGAACTCCTTCGGGTACATGATTCCAGAAGGATTGTTCGGGCTATTCAGGATGATCGCCTTGGTGTACGAGCCGACGGCGGCAGTAATCTCATCCACCGTGGGGAAGAAAGTTCCATCCTCCGCTCTGACAACCACGGGAACGCCTCCCGCGAGCTTGACCATCTCTGGGTAGCTAACCCAGTAAGGCGCTGGGAAGATTACTTCTTCCTTCGGGTCCAGAATCGCGTGCAACAGGACCATCAGCGCCTGCTTCGCGCCGCCAGACGTAATGATGTTTCCGGCATGAACGACCTTCTTGTAGTGGTCTTCGGTGTAGCGCACGATCGCTTTCTTCAGCGCGGGAATCCCGTCCGGGGCTGTGTAGCGTACTTCTCCTGTATTAAGCAGCGAGGTACAGTTGATCACCGCATCGATCGGCGCCTTACTCTTCGGCTCGCCTCCCCCCAAATGAATGACTGGTTCGCCCTTCTCGCGCAAAAGCGCCGCGGTTTCGTTCAATTTTAGAGTGGCCGACTCTTTCAGCGAACGTGCAAGCTGACTAAGCCTCATTGGTACACCTTTCCGGCAAAATGAACTTCCTTGCGCTCGATCTGCCGCAGGACCACAGGCAAATTCTATAGCTTGGCCCTAACGCGAAGCAGTGACGGATTACCCGGATATCACGCAGAGCCGCAACGGCGAGGGACTGGGTATATCGACAAAGGCGATGCACAAGAATAGGATTAAAGAGCCTCGCCGACGCTCCTCGGTAGTAAGGGTTCCCTATGCAAGCCACATTGAATCACCAAACCTTTCGGGGCGTCGCTTGCAGGCACTGTGGCCAGCCCAGCCGAGTCAGGCCAGCGATCGCACAGAGAGAATGGGATCTCAAGGAAAGCAAATTGCACTTCGCGGAACAGTGGCGTTCCAGGGTGTTTTCTCATCGATGCCGACTCTGTGGTGGTGAAGCGATCTACGCGCTAGATCACATTGTCGATTTCGAAGACGAGAATTTTGCCCGGGACTTGTGAAATGAGCTGGTCCGAATCTGCTCCTCGCAAGGTTCAACTGCAGAGGATTCTTCTGCGAATGCTTCATTCCTCCCACAACTGACACACCGGAACACAACAAGACACCAGTAAATCTTTGCGTCCGTCATAACAGACCTCTGGCCCCAGAGAAATATGGAGCGAATCTCACTGTGGACTTCCGACCGACGACAAGAGTTGAATAGCGACGCCACGCTGGCCGTCGTCGAGTAATTC
>Ga0187772_10001552_pt1 | contig 10983 bp, 8 predicted proteins | sample 0116_SJ02_MP15_2_FD_133137 | JGI IMG/M metagenome (GOLD analysis project Ga0187772, IMG submission 133137) | Tropical peat soil microbial communities from peatlands in Department of Meta, Colombia - 0116_SJ02_MP15_20_MG | ecosystem: Environmental > Terrestrial > Soil > Wetlands > Peat | place... | reverse complement strand
TGCGGTCGAGCCAAGCAGCAAAATATTTCCGCTTGTGTCCACAGTTCCGCTGACGATTTGCGCGATGGCCGCGTCGACGCCCGTCCCCGCCGCTTGCAGGTTCACGAATTGGCTCAAATTGGCAACCGTGGTAGTCCCCGCCGTCGAACAATCGGAATCGATCAACCCGGGCTGAATAATGGGATCCCCGATATTGGCGGAATCGCTGCGCGCCAGTACATGGTTTGCGCTCAAGATATACAAATTGCTGTTGCGTTGAACCAAAGCGCCGAGGGTTCCTCCGCAGCAAGTAATCTGGCTCGATTGCGTGCTGGAATCATTGGCGTTTCCGCCCGAGGTACCGAGCTTTACAGGAATGCTTTGCGCTTGCTGATTCGAATTGGCAGAAACGATGAGTACAGAAGCGGACTGGTTCGCGGCCGCGCTGGCTTGTGCGATCGCGATAACATTTACTGTCGCTGGGTTGGGCACGCTGGCCGGAGCAGTATAGACTCCCGAAGAGGAAATGGTTCCGTAGGTCGCGTTTCCGTTGACAACACCGTTTACCTCCCACGTGACTGCGGTGTTTGTCGAGCCAGTCACCGTGGCTTGGAAAGATTCGGTTTTGGTGACTACCACCGTCGCGCTGGTCGGAGTCAGTGATAAGGAAACGGAACCGCCTCCCCCGTTGCCGCCACCACTACTCTCTCCCGAGTTTCCGCCGCCGCTGCAGCCAGCCAGAACCGCTGCGATTGCCCCGATCGTCAACAGCATTTTGCTTCGCAACATCACACACCCAACTCAGTTCGATTTCAGGCTAGCACGTACTTCCCAGGCGGGTGGAAGGTGGCACCACTTCCGTTACAAATGCATGGCCTGCTCGTCAGGACAGCTCAAATGAGGGCTTATCCAATGGTACTACCAATCGGCCGGAACCCCGCCGCGAAGTTAATCAGTCCAAATCACGCCAGTTCGGTCCGATGCCAATCTCCACCACCAGCGGCACAGCCAGTTCGTACACCCCTTCCATTTCTTCGCGCACCAGGGTCTCGACCGTGTCTTTTTCCTTCGTGGGCACTTCAAACAGCAATTCATCGTGCACTTGCAGAATCATCCGTGTGCCCAATTTCTTTTCGCGGATGCGTTGATCGATCGAAATCATCGCCATTTTGATCAGGTCCGCCGCAGTGCCCTGCAGCGGTGAATTCAACGCGGTGCGCTCCGCAAAATTTCTCAACTGCATCTGGGGAGCATTGATTTCGGAAATCGGCCGGATCCTGCCGAACAAGGTTTTGGCTACTCCGCTCTTCCGCGTCTCCACCAGGACAGTGTCCAGATATTCTTTTACGCCGCGATAACGCGTGAAATACGCGTTGATGAATTGCGCGGCCTCCCGCTGTTCGATTCCCAGTTGATTCGCCAAACCAAACGCCGAAAGTCCATAAATAATTCCGAAGTTGATGGCCTTCGCGGCCCGGCGATGATCGGCCGTCTGCGCCAGCGGTCCCACGCCAAACACTTCCTGCGCCGTGCGTGCGTGAATATCCTCGCCGTTGCGGAAAGCTTGCACCAGCACGGGATCGCGGGAAAAATGCGCCATGATGCGCAGTTCGATCTGCGAATAGTCGGCCGACAGCAGCAGGTTGCCCTTTTCTGCCACAAAGGCCGCGCGGATTTCGCGCCCCAATTCGCTGCGAATCGGAATGTTCTGCAGATTCGGATCGCTGGAACTCAAGCGGCCGGTCGCCGTGCCGGTTTGAGAAAAACTGGTATGCAGGCGGCCGGTTTCGGGATGAATCAACTTCGGCAACGCGTCCACATAAGTGGATTTCAGCTTCGCAATCTCGCGATACTCAATGACTCTGGCCGGCAACTCGTGTTGGTTTGCCAACTCTTCCAGAATATCCGCGGCGGTAGAGCGCACCTTGGCCTTGCTGCGCCTTCCTGGCGCCTGTAAGTTTAGCTTGTCGAATAACACTTCCGCGAGTTGCGTCGGAGAATTCACGTTGAATTCCGTGCCGGCAAGCGTCCAAATTTCCTTTTCGAGCCGGCGGACTTCCATTTCCATGGTCTTCGACATCGTCTCCAGTGCTTTAGGGTCGACGCGAATGCCGATTCGCTCGATTTCCGCCAACACACCAGAAAGCGGCAGATCGATTTTTTCGTAAACTCCTGCCAGTCCCTGTTGTTCCACCTGCTGACGCAGCACCGGGGCCAGCCGTTGCAGGTAATCCGCACGTTCTCCGGCTCCGCCTCCCATGGGCGCGTTGAATGTGCGGAAAACTACATCAGCAAACTCGTGTTTCGCGGTCGTGGGACGCAGCAGATAATCGTACAGTTGCGTGGCGTGCTCGATGTTCTCGACTTTGCCGGCGAGCAACTGAAACAGCTTCGAATCGTGCACAATTTTGCGTCGCTTCGCGTCTGCGAGGACCGGTTGCACCGCCCGCAGTGCTTCGCCGTTTTCGTCGGCCCAAATCGCGCGACCTTCTCCCGCTTTGGAAGAGAATTCAATGCCGGTCAAATGCGTGCCAAATCCCTCGGAGTCACGTCCGCGCAGATCGAGAGTCAGCCACAACGCAAGAGGTGCCTTTGCGGGCAGTTTTTTCAAATAGCTGGCTAACTCCACCGTATTCGCAAACTGCGCGTAATCGCGTTTTTCCGGCGCACCTTCGCTGACGGTGGCACCCACTACTTCCGGCACTGGCGCTGCTGCCACGTTCTGCTTGGTCGTGCCACTGGCCAGCAATTCCTTCAGAAGCGAATTAAACCCGAGTTCGCGATACAGTTCGATCAGAGTACCCACGTTCGGCTGACAGATTTTCAGTTTCTCGAGATCGAGGTCCAGCGGAACCGCCAAGTCGATAGCGGCGAGCTGCTTGCTCATCAACACTTGCTCTTTTTGTTGCTGCAGCGCTTCGCGGTAGCGCTTGTTGCTTACTTCTTCCGCGCGCGCCAGTGCCTCTTCGACTGTGCCGTATTTTTGGATCAACTCCGTCGCGCCTTTTTCACCGATTCCTTTGGCACCCGGAATATTGTCGATCGTGTCTCCCAGCAGGGCCATTAAGTCGATCACTTTTTCCGGCGGCACACCCAGGAGTTCTTCCACCTTTTTCGCATCGACGATGGTGTCCGCTTTCGCGCCACCCGAACCGGTGCGCAAGATGCGCACGCCGGAATTCACCAGCTGCATCATGTCCTTGTCGTTCGAAATCACCAGTACATCCAGGTTGTTCTGCGCCGCTTTCTTCGCTAACGTGCCGATAACATCGTCCGCCTCATAACCGTCGAGTTCCAGAATCGGCATGCACATCGCTTCGCAAAGCCGGCGTACATACGGCAATTGCTGGCTCATCTCGTCCGGCATGGGTGGGCGGTGCGCTTTGTAGGACTCAAATAATTTGTCGCGGAAGGTGGGCTTGCTGGTGTCGAACACAATCCCAATATAGTCAGGACGATAATCCTTAATTAATCGCCGCAAAATATTTGCAAACAGGAAAGGAACCTTGGTGGGGATACCGCTGGGGGCATTCATGCGCACCATAGGCGCATAAAATGCGCGGTAAACGTGCGCCATTGCATCCACCAGGAAGAGTGTCTTGCGAGTTTCCGCCTGACCGGCCATCTAGCGAGTATAGCAAAGCGCCCCCTTATGCCTCAGGAGCGCGCCGTCGAGTCGCAACATCCGCGGCGCGAGCTATTTCGGGCCCTATTTCAGGCCGATGTACAAATCCACTTGTGCGTTTTGCGGATCGCCAGCGCGCTCATCGTAGAGTTCAAAGTCGGTCCGGTAAGCTCGCGCTCCACCCAACTCGTGTTGATCTTCCATCAACCATATGCGTTGCCAAGTCTGCGGAACCACTTTTACCGAAGGCCCTTTTTCGCTGGCCACCACGGCGTAGTTACCGGCGTGCACCTTCTTGAGTACGAAACCGGCGGGAGGCGCTGAACCCGGCAGCACCGTCGCTCCCAATGTGAAGGAATATTCGCCATTGCGATCACTTGCATAATCACTGTAAACCGCGTAGATATTGTCGCTCGCCTTATTGGGGATTTTCTGCAGCACACCTTCCTGAAAAAAGCGCTGCCACTGCTTACCGATGACACCTTCGCTGGTCAGCTCTTTCGCATTGCTCGTGCGTACCTCGATTCCCACAACGGAAAATTCATCCTCGTGCAGGATACGAGGAGGAGTTTCTCTGGACGTGCGGGCCGCCGAGAAACCAACCATCAACAGCAGGCAAAGGATGACTTGCATGGTTGTCTACCTCCAAAACGTCGCGGCGATTCTATACGAAATCGTTTGGATTGGCCTTGCTGAGAAACCGGAACGACAAGACTACAAAGAAAAGGGCGAAACCGGATGCGGCATCGCCCCTCCTACTCGTTTCGGTAACGGTTTTATTGTCTGCTCGACGTCTGCGTGCCAGCCGGTTGCGTGACTAACAACAATTGCGATCCACTTTCCAGATGCACGGACTTGCCTTTTAAGACTGTGGCTTTTGCTTCATGTTGGCCGCGCCTCGGGTACAGCAACAGTTGTGTGCCGCCATCCAGATGCAGATCTTTACCCGTGGATGTGATCTTGGCGGATTCCTGCGGGGCGGCAGCATTGTCTAATGCAGTATCCGGCAATCCAAATACGCCTTTGCTATTCGCTTTCAACTGCCCGCGCGCATCCAGGCCGCCCACCGCGCCGGGGCTGGCCGGAACCGCCGGCGAATTCGGCATGTTCGAACTAGCGGAGTAGGTATCTGGCGCTGGGTTGGCCCGTGACTGAGGCTGCGGCGACGTCGTTCCGCGGTTCAGCCGCCCATCGTGTCCATATTCGTGTTGGTATTGTTTTGCGAGGTGCCCTCACTTCGCGGAAGAGCCATAGCCTGAACGCTGACACTTGATATTGCGCTGGTGCTGGCGCCGCTGGCTGTGCGCTAGGTTGCGTTGGCTGCTGTGGTTGTGCAGGTTGCGTCTGTGCGCAAGTGATGCCCGCACTCAAGAACCCGACGGCCGCCAAAATTGCGAAACGGTTGATGCTCATGAAACCTCCATTTCTGTTGTCCGTCGCTGGCTGTGCCCCTGAGGAAGTGCGCGTGCGGCGAGAACGGGGCCAACGTTACATGACTCTTCCTGAAATTAGACGCGGGCGCGGGCACACCCGTTCCTCCGAAGAATCACTCATTCGGGGGCTCTATGCAGAGGTATGCAATTTTGCTTCAGGCGATTACTGTACGATGCCCAGGGTTCTACCGACTTCCGCGAGCGTGTCGGCCGCTTTCATCAGATGTTCCCGTTTGTGGGCCGCGCTAACGATGGCGCGCAGCCGGGCCTTTCCTTCCGTCACGGTGGGATAGCCGACGGCGGGCGCGAACACGCCGGCGTCAAACAATTTGCGCGAAAATTCGAAAGCTTTCGCGGCGTCCCCCACATGAATGGGAATAATTGGCGTTTCGCTGGCCTTAAACTCGAAGCCACGCCTCTTCAATTCGCGCTTAAAGAATTTTGTATTGGCCCACAGCTTCTTTACCAGCTTTTCACCCTCCGCGGAGTCGAGTAGCGTGAATGCCGCCTGGCAAGCGGCTGCCGTTGCGGGCGGGTGCGAGGTCGAAAACAAAAAAGGCCGCGCACGCAGGTACAGAAAATCGATCAGATCACGCGATCCGCATACATAGCCGCCCATCGAACCGATCGCCTTGCTCAGTGTTCCCACCTGGATGTGTACGCGCCCGTGGCACTGAAAATGGTCCACGGTGCCGCGGCCACCTTTGCCTAACACGCCGCTGGCGTGTGCGTCATCAACCATCATGATGCAGCCGCATCTTTCCGCCAAATCGCACAACTGCGGCAGCGGCGCGATGTCTCCGTCCATCGAGAACACCCCGTCGGTAATAATCAGCTTTTTGCCAGGAAAGCTGGGGTGTTCTTCGAGGATGCGCTCACAATCTTTCACGTCCTTGTGCCTGAAAACCTTAATGGTCGCTTTAGAGAGGCGCGCTCCGTCGATGATGGACGCGTGGTTCAATTCGTCACTGATGATCAGATCGTCTTTTCCCAGCACCGCGGAAACAGTTCCGCTATTTGCAGTGAAGCCCGACTGAAATACCACGCAAGCTTCAACATGCTTGAACTTAGCGATCTGTTCCTCCAGTTCCATGTGTATTTTCATGGTTCCGGCGATGGTACGCACCGCACCGGCGCCCACACCGAGCTTGCGCACCGCTTCAAGCGACGCCTTGCGCAACGCGCGATGCGAAGTTAGACCCAAGTAGTTATTCGAAGCGAGATTGATCACTTCCCGCCCGTCAAACATGCAGACGGGTTTCTGCTCACCTTCCAGCACTCTCAGCTTCGGGGCCACACCGTTTGCCCGCAAATCCTGCAATGTTTCACTTACATACTGCAGGGGATTCTGCTTCGTGGTTTGTGTTCCGGATTCACTCATGTGCTTGCTCCCAATTGCTATATTTCAAACTCAATACTTGCCGGGCGGTGTTAGAAGGCTGGAGGCTGACTTACTTTTGGATGCCGTTCGGGTACATGAGGATCTTCCCCGCAAGCCCGCTTTGCAGCTTGGCGAAGGCCGCCTCGAAATTCTCCAGTTCCACGCGTTCCCCAAACAGCGGGTCCAGATTCAAACGTCCGGCTTTGAGTAAAGCGGTCATTTGCACCCACGTCTCATACATACGGCGTCCATAAATCCCCTGCACTGTCGCGCCTTTAAAAATCACGTCCTGTACCAGGTCCAGAGGCACATTTTCGGTGGGGATGCCCAGCAGTGAAGCTCTGCCGCCTGCTCGCAGCGCCTTGAAACCTTGTTGGATCGCAACCGGATTCCCGCTCATTTCCAGCAGCACGTCGACCCCAGTCCCCCCGGTGGCCTGCAAGATCTTCTTGACCGCATCTTCGGTCGCCGGATTCAATACAAAATCCGCGCCCATTTCCTTGGCTAGTTTGCGCCGATGTTCGTTCGTTTCTGTGGCCAACACCGTCGAACTTCCGCAGGCTTTGGCCAGCGCAATAGACATCAGCCCAATCGGTCCGCAACCGGTCACCAGCGCCGTTTGCCCGGCAATCGCTCCGGCCAGCACCGTGTGTACCGCGTTTCCGAGAGGATCGAGAATCGCCGCGTAGTGTTCGGGAATGGCCGGGTCGAGTTTCCAGATATTCGTTGCCGGAATCTTCACAAATTCGGCGAACGCTCCATCGATATCAATACCGATAATTCGCACGTTCTGGCAAATGTGCGCCTGACCCAGCCGGCACTGCTGACAGTGCCCGCAGTTCAAGTGCATTTCCGCGCTGACGAAATCTCCGGCGCGCACCGCGGTCACTTCTTCGCCGACCCGCTCCACCACCCCGCAAAATTCGTGGCCTAAGGTGACGGGCGGCTTGATGCGCCCCTGCGACCAGCGATCCCATCCATAAATATGCAGGTCCGTCCCGCAGATCGAAGCTGCTTTTACGCGTACCAACACCTCCGTCGGGCCTGGCGACGGTACCGCTGTCGTCTCCATCTGCAGACCTTTTCCCGCTTGCGTCTTCCGCAGAGCCTTCATAGTCGCAGGCATTCCGGTAGGCTCCTTACTCAGGCAGGTACAAATTGCGCAGGTATCAATGCTAGCACATACGCTAAAGGCTCTACAGAGCGGCCATCACGCAGATCACGCAGGGCCCGTACAATCTTCACATTCCGTGCAGCGACCGCGCTACGCTTGCTTTTTCACGCGCATCCCTTCCCTCGGCTCTTTCTTGTTCAACTTCATCGCGGACTGGATCAACTTTTTCAAGGCGGGTTTGCGCAAATCTTCTACGGCGCGCAGTTTCACGTGCCGCAAATTCCTGCCGGTGCCCTCCAGCAGATTGGCCGGGTCCGGCAGCGACGTGCCACGAAGAAAACCAAAGGTGATGTGCTGCTTGCCAATCGAAAAGAAACACATGGGCCCGTGCGATTCGAACGTGGGCATTTTCCACGGATTCACGCTTTCTTTTACGCCGGGTACAGTTTTCTTCATCAGCGAACGCAATCCCAACGCCACGCGCCCCAGCTCTTTGTCTTTTCGCGCCACATAGGCATCGATCCACTCTTTTCCGTCTGCGATCGCTTTCATTGATTCCTCCCTTGTCCTCTCTGGCGGTGCATTTTATGCCCGATGGCCTCTGAAACTCACGTCCTTCACGTCCGGCGCATCCAACCAGGTGTAAGATTTCGCCTCCTGCCGACGTATCATGAACTGAGGCTATGCCAGAGACACGACCCGCGGTTCAGTTGGAACATATTTCCCGCCATTATCAAATGGGCGAAACGTACGTTCGCGCCGTCGACGACGTTTCGTTTTCGGTCGCGCCCGGTGAATATCTAGCGCTCCTCGGTTCGTCTGGTTCCGGAAAATCGACGCTCCTAAACCTCATGGCTGGCCTGGACCGGCCCACTTCCGGCTCGATTCTCGCCAACGGCAGGAATTTGGCCGAGCTTTGCCCGCTCGAACTCGCGCGCTATCGTCGCGACACCATCGGCATGATTTTCCAGTCGTTCAATCTGCTTCCGCGCATGACCCTGGAAGAAAATATCGAGCTTCCCTTGCGCCTCGCGGAAGTGGAGCGCTCCGAGCGCCCCGGCCGCGTGCGCGAAGCCTTAGACCGCGTGCGCCTGACGCATCGGATCGGCCACCGTCCCGCGGAATTGTCGGGCGGCGAACAACAACGCGTGGCCATCGCCCGGGCGCTTGTGAACCGCCCCAAAATTCTACTGGCCGACGAACCTACCGGCAATCTGGACTCCGCCACCGGCGAAACCATCCTGGCGCTGCTGCGCGAATTGCAAGCGCACCTCGGCATGACCATCGTCATGGTGACACACGAGCGTCCGCTGGCTGAGCGCTTCGCGGATCGCCTGGCCACTATGGGCGATGGCAAACTGCTCAGTCTTGCCAACTCCACGCAGGGTGCCATGCAATGAAGCCGCAAGATTTGACCGGCCTCGCTGTGCGGAACCTGCGCGAGGCAATGCTGCGCAATGCGCTGACTACGCTTGGAGTCGCTGTGGGGGTTGCCTCGCTGGTCGCGATGCTCTCGCTAGGTGTGGGGCTGCAGCAACTCGCTTCCAAACGTCTCTCGCAGAGTGGCCTGTTCGACACCATCCTGGTCACTCCCAAAAACAATTTCCGCATGGGCCGGCCGCAACGCGAAGTCGCGTCGGAAAACACCCCGCCCCGACCGCTCGACGAAGATGCCCGCCACGAAATGGAAAAACTCCCCAACGTGCTCGAGGTTTACCCGCAAATCCGCTTTTACACCGAAGTACGCTTTGACAATAAACCTTACTCCACGGTAGTTGCGGGCATGCCCGAGTCCTCGCAAAATTCAGGCGCATTTGACGGCATGCAAGGCCATTTCTTCACTACTTCAACTGCTGACGAGGCCATTCTGCAAATCGAATTTGCAAAAGATCTGTCGACCAACCCACCCTCTCTGATCGGTCAGGACTTGATCCTGCGATATGCCGAACGCCAGGCGCTTCCGGCTCCCGCAAGCGACAGTTCCGGCGACGGCGGCGATAAGTCCGGCGGCTTTTCCGTAGTCCCCAAAGAACTACATCTGAAAATTATTGGCATCGTGGAGACAGAACCCGCCGCCGGCTATGGTGGCGTCGGCAACGCTCGCCTGTTGATTCCCTTGGCGACCGCTTCCACTCTACGCGCGGCCCAGGTGAACGATCTGCGAGAGATCGTGCGCGGCAGCAACGCCAACAAAACCGTGTACGGTTCCCTCTCCGTTCGCGCCAAGAAGCCGTCGCAAGTGGAGGCGCTCGAAGCTTCCATCAAGAATCTTGGCTTCAACGCCTTTTCGTTGCTCGATGCATCCAAATCTCTGCGGACTTTCTTTTCCGTCTTCGACCTTCTGCTGGGGATTTTCGGCAGCCTGGCTCTGGCCGTAGCCACCCTCGGCATCGTCAACACCTTGGTGATGGCCATTCTCGAGCGTCGCCGCGAAATCGGCGTTCTCAAAGCTCTCGGGGCGGCAGACTCCGACGTGCAACAGCTTTTCTTTGTAGAAGCCGGCGTCATGGGCGTTCTCGGCGGTATTTTCGGCGTCGGCTTCGGCTGGATGCTTGGCCGTGCTATCTCTTTCGGCACCAATGTTTATCTCCAGCGGCAAAATCTCAATCCCATTGAACTTTCTTCCGTGCCGTGGTGGCTGGTGATTCTCGCACTGATCTTTGCGGTGGTTGTCAGTCTGCTCGCCGGCCTTTATCCTGCTTCCCGTGCCGCAAAGCTTAATCCGGTTGACGCTCTCCGCTATGAATAAGGCGCGGTTCGCCGCTTTATTCGTTTTTGTTTTCGCGATTGCCAATTTCACATCCGCTGCCACGGGGCGCGTCGAGTGCAACCGGCTACCGAGCAAGATCCTGGCCCGGTTGGTTCGTTACTGCGTGGTGCTCCCACCTTCCTTCGACGCCGATAAAGCCCGGCAATTTCCGATCCTTTATTTCCTACACGGACTTGGCGACAATGAACAATTTTTCGTGCATTCCGGCGCGTGGAATCTCACTGAAGATATGTGGGAAAAAGCCCAGCTCAAGGAATTTGTGATCGCCACACCAGACGGAGACGCGAGTTTCTACATCAACTCGAAAGACGGCAAGGATCACTACGAAGATTTTCTGTTGGAGGAGTTTTTCCCTGTCATTGAAAAAAAGTTTCGGGTGGCAGCGGGTCGTGACCATCGCGCCATTGCCGGTATTTCCATGGGCGGTTATGGAGCGTTGCATCTCGCATTCCGCCATCCCCAACTGTTTGCCTCCTCCAGCGCTCACAGCGCCGCGCTGGTTGAAAAACTGCCCGCCTTTGTAGGCGCCAATCCCGACTCGCCTCGCGCCCGCATCCTTGGTGCCGTCTTTGGAAATCCGCCCGATCCCGCTTTCTGGGATCGCAACAGTCCACTTACCCTTGCGCGTACCGCCAACCTCACCGGCTTAAAGATCTATTTCGACTGCGGCGACCAGGACGA
>Ga0187772_10001551_pt1 | contig 10986 bp, 9 predicted proteins | sample 0116_SJ02_MP15_2_FD_133137 | JGI IMG/M metagenome (GOLD analysis project Ga0187772, IMG submission 133137) | Tropical peat soil microbial communities from peatlands in Department of Meta, Colombia - 0116_SJ02_MP15_20_MG | ecosystem: Environmental > Terrestrial > Soil > Wetlands > Peat | place... | reverse complement strand
GCATCGCGCTCATCGAGCTGGGTGGCGGGTATCGGCCGCCCGACCTTGCCGGGTACTTTCAGACGCTCGGGGTTCCCGCCCCCACGATCACATCAGTGTCGGTCGACGGAGCCGACAACGCACCGACGGGCAGCCCCGACGGGCCGGACGGGGAGGTGGAGCTCGACCTCGAGGTGAGCGGCTCGCTGGCGTCGGGCGCCCGGCTCGCCGTCTATTTCGCACCGAACACGGACCGGGGGTTCCTCGATGCGCTCTCCTCTGCCGTGCATGATACCACGAATCGCCCATCGATCGTCTCGATCAGCTGGGGAGGGCCCGAAGCCTCCTGGACCGCGCAGGCGCGCGCCGCCTTCGAATCCGTGTTCGAGGACGCCGCCGCGCTCGGGGTGACCGTCCTAGTCTCCGCCGGAGATGACGGCGCCGATGACGGAGGTGCCGGTACTGGTTTGAGCGTCGACTTCCCGGCATCCAGCCCGGGCGTGGTCGCCTGCGGGGGCACGCGGCTCGTGCTCTCGGGGAATTCGATCGCGCAAGAGACGGTGTGGAACGACCTTTCCCTCGGGGAGGGCGCCACGGGAGGAGGGGTCAGTGAGGAGTTCGGACTGCCCGCTTATCAGGACGGGGTGAACGTCCCGCGCGCCCCCAACGGGTTCCTCGGGCGGGGGGTGCCCGACGTCGCCGGGGACGCCGACCCCGCGACGGGGTACCAGGTCCTGATCGATGGGACATCCACGGTCATCGGGGGGACGAGCGCGGTGGCGCCGCTCTGGAGCGCCCTGATCGCTCGCCTGAACCAGAAGCTGGGCCGGCCCCTCGGCTTCGTCACCCCCCAACTGTACGCCCTGGGCGTTCGGCCCTCGTTCCGTGACATCACGGCGGGCGGGAATGGGGGCTACACCGCCGGGCCGGGCTGGGACGCATGCACCGGCCTCGGCACGCCGGACGGCGTACGGCTGTTGGCCGCACTCGGGGGCGGGTAACCTAAGAGCCCGATGGACCATCGGCGTCTCCTCACGGAAAGCGATGACCGACGAAGCGCCCGGCGGATTCCGGACCCTCGGCGACCTCGAGGCGGCCGCGGCCGCGAAGCTGCCGGAGGACGTCTGGGCCTACGTGCAGGGAGGTGCCGGAGAAGAGACCACGCTCCGGGCGAATCGGGACGCGTTCCACCGGCTCACCCTCCGCGCCCGTCTCCTGACTGGCGTCGAGACGTTGGACCTCAACACCCGCTTCCTCGGCCGACCGGTGCGCGCTCCGTTCTTCCTGGCGCCGACCGCCTATCAACGCCTCGTGCATCCTGAGGCGGAGGCGGCCACGGCTCGCGCCGCCGCCGCGGCCGGAGTCCTCGCGGTCCATAGCACGCTTTCCTCCTGTTCGCTCGAAGCGATCGCCGAGGCGGCACCGTCGGGCCTTCGGTGGTTCCAGCTCTACCTCCAACCGGAGTTCGACGTCACCCAACGGCTTCTCGAGCGCGCGGAGCGCGCGGGGTTTCGAGCCCTCGTCCTCACGGCCGATGTACCGGTCCTGGCGAATCGCGACCGACAGATCCGCGGGGGCGTGGCGGTCTATTCTCAGGAACCGCTCGGCAACGGTCCAGAGATACGCACTCCCTCCCGATCGCCGATACCGGAAGGGGACCATTATCGCCTGCAGCCAGAGGCCGCCGCGACGTGGGAGGTGCTGGACCGGCTCCGGGCCCACACCCGCCTTCCGCTGATCGTCAAGGGAGTCCTGACGCGGGAGGACGCACGGACCGCGGTCGATCACGGCGCGCGGGGGGTCGTCGTCTCTAACCACGGGGGACGGCAGTTGGACGGAGCCCCCGCGACGCTCGATGTCCTCCCCGAGATCGTAGCGGAGGTGGGGGAGAAGGCAGAGGTGTACCTGGACGGCGGGGTCCGCCGCGGGAGCGACATCCTGATGGCGATCGCGCTGGGTGCTCGGGGCGTGGGGATCGGTCGCCCGGCGCTCTGGGCGCTCGCCGTCGGCGGGGAGGCGGGGGTGGAGCGGCTGCTCTCCCTCCTGAAGGTCGACCTCGCCACCGTGATGGCCCTCACCGGCCGAACGAAGATCCCGGAGATCGATCCCAGCCTATTGGGGACCCCTCGGTGGTAGCGATGGGGGAAGGCGAGGCGGCCGGAACGGTGCGTCGCGTCCATGTCGTCGACTCGCACACGGAAGGCGAACCGACGCGCGTCGTCGTCCGGGGAGGGCCGGCGCTCGGCGACGGGCCGCTCTCGGACCGACGCGACCGCTTTCGCCGACAGTACGACGGCTTCCGTCGAGCGGTCGTAGAGGAACCGCGCGGGTCGGAGGCGATGGTCGGAGCTCTCCTCTGCTCGCCGCACGACCCGGGGTGCTCCGTGGGTGTGCTCTTCTTCAACAACTTCGGGTACCTCGGGATGTGCGGCCACGGGACGATCGGACTCGTCGTGACCCTCGCCTACCTCGGTCAGATGGGGACCGGGTCCACGACGGTCGAGACCCCCGTGGGTCCCGTGCACGCCGAGCTCCACGGCAACGGCCGCGTGACCATCGGGAACGTGCTGAGCTTTCGCACCCGCGCCCGCGTTCCCCTCGAGGTCCCCGGGTTTGGGTCGGTCGAAGGGGACGTGGCGTGGGGCGGCAATTGGTTCTTCCTCGTCGACGGGTCGCCCTTCGAGCTCCGACCGCAGAACACCCGGTCGCTGACCGAGTACTGCCGGGCGATCGCCGCTTCGCTGGCCCGTCACGGGATCACCGGAGCCGACGGCACGCCGATCGACCACATCGAGCTCTCCGGACCACCCGCGCGGGCCGACAATCAGAGCCGCAATTTCGTCCTCTGCCCGGGCGGTGCGTACGACCGCTCTCCGTGCGGAACGGGGACGAGCGCGAAGATGGCCTGCCTCTTCGCCGACGGGCGGCTGAAAGAGGGAGAGGCGTGGCGACAGGAAGGGATCCTCGGCACCGTATTCGAAGGGACGGCGACGGCCGCCCCGGGCGGGATCCGACCCCGCATCACCGGCTCCGCCCATATCACGGGAGAGGCCGACCTGCTTCTGGACGAACGGGACCCGTTCTGCTACGGGGTGCCGACATGAGCCAGGGGGACGGCCTCACGGCCGGTACGGTGGGCTAGGCTGATGACCCGATCGTCTTCGGCGTCGGTCTGGACCGGGGTCGTGGTGGCGGTCACGACTCCGTTCGGCACCGGCGGGGCCATCGACCACCCCTCCTTCGTCCACCATGTGGGATGGCTGGCCGACCATGGGGTCGACGGGATCGTGGTCGCCGGTTCGTTGGGCGAGGGTTCCGTCCTCTCTTCCGAGGAGCGGACCTCGCTCGTCGACGACCTGATCCCGGTCCTCCCCGAACGGGTTTCGGCCCTGTGCGCGGTCGCCGCCGGAAGGACCGCCGAGGTCGTCGCCCAAGCCCGTGCCGCGGCGAAGGCCGGTGCCGCGGGGCTCCTCGTCCTCCCCCCGTACGTCTACCGCGGGGATCGTGCGGAGACGAAGGCCCACTTCGCTGCCGTCCTCGGAGCGACCGACCTCCCGTGCATGCTCTACAACAACCCGGTGGCCTACGGCACGGATGTGGGACCGGAAGAGGTCCTTGAGCTGGCGGAGGATCACCCGACGTTGGTCGGAGTGAAGGAATCGAGCGGGGACGTCCGCCGAATCACGGCCCTGAAGGCGCTCCTCGGCGACCGGGTCGAGGTCGCTGTCGGGCTCGATGACGCGGTCCTGGAGGGGGTCTCCGCGGGGGCGCAGGGCTGGGTGGCCGGACTCGCGAACGCGCTCCCCGATGAATCCGTCGCGCTCTTCGAGGCAGCGGGCCGTGGGGACCACGATCGTGCCGCGGAGCTGTACCAATGGTTCCTGCCGCTGTTGCGGTTCGATACGACGCCGAAATTCGTCCAGCAGATCAAGCTCGTGGAGGAGGCGATGGGTCTCGGAAGCGCACGAGTGCGACCCCCTCGCCTGGAACTCCACGGGGCGGAACGCGAGCAGGTGCTCGCGACCCTCCGAGACTGCCTGAGCCGGCGTCCGGTACTGGCGAGCCGACCCCGAAGACACGATCGGGTCCGCGCGCCGAAGCGCGCCAAAGAGTGATCCCCGCCTGAGAGACCGCGCGGCGCCCGGAAGCCAGGTCGGGGCGCTCAATCTCGCGGGAGCCGCGCGCTCGCAACGGCATGCGTTCGAGGGCGATCGGGCGGTCTCCCGGGGCCGCCGAGGGAAGAAGGTGGTGCGCCGGCCGCGAACGACCTTACCCCGGGGGGGCGATCTACTGAGCCCGATCCCGCGCTCGGAGAGCCCGATTCCTTCCCGGGCGGCTTGCTTTCGCGAGCTCCCGGGGGACGCTCCGGCGCCGGGAGAGCGGGGCCTTAGAGCGGGGGCCAGCACCGGTCACACCGGCCGGACTCCCTTGGGGACGTAATCGAAGAATCTCTCGACGCGCCCCCCGGCGGTCCATTCCGCCCGCAATCGGGTCCGTTTCTCCGCCCGCCGAAGTTCGGTGAGCAGCCGCCGGTTCAGCTCTCGAGCGCTCTCTCCCTCTACCTCGGCCTCGACCTGAAACCCGTCCGCCGTGAGCTCGATCGAGGCGTGCGGGCCTGCGAACCGTTCGAGGGGAGGACGCACGGCCTCCGGTGCCTCACTGCTCACACGGCCGGATAGGTGGTACCACTGTGGCGTCACGAGCCTCCGTAGGCCTTCGAGCCACCGATGCGCCCCGCAGATTCAGCTTTCGTGGGGGTACGTCGGCCGCTCGGAGGGATCGCATCCGGGAGGTTCGCTGCTCCCCCGTCCTTAGAGCGACCCTCTCTGCGCACCCGATGAGGAGGCCGATTTCGTCCCTTTGACCCCCGACCTCCGCGCGCGCCCGGACGAACGACGTCGAAGGAGCCTCTCGGTGTCGCGAATCTGTCCGAGGTAGGTCGTGCGATCCTCCGCGTCAGTGACGGAGGTGTCGAGCTGCTCGCGTGCCTTCGTGAGCCAGGACCGCGCGGACGACGGGTGACGTCCGACCGCGTGCGATCGAGCCATTGCCTCGTAGGCGGTACACGTGAGGTCCGTCAGTTCGTTTCTTTCGCAGAGGTCGAGCGCGGATCGGGCGAACGCGACGGCCAGACGGGGCTCTCCCAGGGTCGCATAGACTCGGGAAATTTGCCAGTCGCCGATCGCCTGGTTCCGGGCAGTTCCCGCGAGAGCGGCGTGGTGGCGTGCGGTGTGGGCGAGATTCAGCATGAGCCGGCTCTCGTGCGGGGTCCGGCCCCTCTTTTCGAGATACGTCCACGCTTCGTTGAAGCAGCGAGCCATGGTCTTGCGGTGAAGCGCTCGTTCGGTTTTCGACAGCGGCATCGAGACGTCCTCCTGGGGCGCGTGCTTCAGCGAACGACCCCTTGCAGGGGCTCATCTCCAATCTGACCCGGCTCTAAAGGCCTCGCCGCCGTCGATGAGACCGGCGCAGCGTGGGGGCCTGCTTGGCCCGGCACCCAGTCTTGCCCACCGTTCGGCTAAGGAAACCGACCCCAGCGACTTGACCGATCAGCGATTTACGAAGAGTGGGGTCTTGGGGCAGAAGTCTGAGAAGCAACGGTTCCGTTTCAGAACTTGGCGGCCTGTGACAGAAGACGCGAGCTGACCCTAGAGACGGCACCTTCGTACGGATTGGATGACAGGGTCGTCTCCGCCAGCGGATTCCGCAGCCGCGGAGATTTTCGAGGTCCGCCTTCTGGATCTATCGTGTTGCGCAACCTGAGATAACGCAGAAGAACCTTTAGGCCCTCCAAGCCGTTGATTGTTCGGAGGAAAGCGATCGGGTGTCACGCGGACCAGTTGAGGTCGGGTTCGTTCGATGCACGCTGCATACCTCGGGCTTCTGGTAATCTCGGCCGTACTCCTAATTGTCGGGTTCCTCGTTTTTATTTCGGCCTACGACGCCGGATGTGGAAGCCCGTCGCAGTCGGGCTGTCCGCCCGAAGGTTGCAATTCTGGCACGACCTCCCACTGCATCGCGTCGTCCATGGAGATGTTAGGAGGGATACTGATGGCGTCGGGCCTCGTAATCGCCGTCGCGTCGACGGTGTGGGCAAGATTGTACCCTCCCGCCGCCCTGGGCCGATAGAACTTTCTGCCTACCTTGATGGGAACTCGTTCACGGTCACTTGACCGATGGGAATAGGCTAGGATCTCAGCCAATCGAATAAAATCACGAGAGGGTCGAGGCGGGGGGTAAAACCCCAAAGCCGAAGAGTGGGGTTGTTTTATATAGAAGAGCAATTTAGCCTCTGACGGTGAGTTAGAATGCTCCAGGGTACGCCGATCCTCGTTCTGAAAGAAGGAACCGAACGCGAGCGCGGCAAGGGTGCAACGGCGAACAACATCGCGGCCGCCCGGGCGGTGGCGGATGCCGTCCGGTCCACGCTGGGACCCCGCGGGATGGACAAGATGCTCGTCGACTCGATGGGGGACATCACGATCACGAACGACGGAGTGACCATCCTCAAAGAGGTCGACGTCGAGCACCCCGCCGCCAAGATGATCGTCGAGGTGGCGAAGACCCAGGACCAGCAATGCGGCGACGGAACGACTACCGCCGTCGTGCTGGCGGGGGAGCTGCTCAAGCGCTCCGAATCCCTTCTCGAGCAGAACGTGCACCCGACCGTGATCGTGCGCGGTTTCCAGCAGGCCGTCCAGCAGGCGCAGCACCTCCTCGAAACCGAGATCGGAACGACAATCAAGACCAGCGACGATGCGATCCTCATTGACTGCGCCACCACGGCGATGGGCTCCAAGGGGGTCTTCGGCTCGCGGGACGAGCTCGCCAAGATCGCCGTCAAGGCGGTCCAGGAGATCTCCGAGCAGCGGGGTGGGAAGACCGTCGCGGACGTCGATCAGATCAAGGTCGAAAAGCGGCACGGTGGCACGATCTCGGACACTGAGCTCATCAATGGGATCATCCTCGACAAGGAACGCGGCCACCCTCGTATGCCGAGCGAGGTGCTCTCCGCCAAGATCGCGCTCCTGAACTCGTCCTTGGAGATCAAGAAGACGGAGATCGAGAGCAAGATCAACATCAAGAATCCGAGCCAGATCCAGAGCTTCCTGGACGAGGAGGACAAGACCTTCCGCAAGATGGTCGACACGATCCGGGCCTCGGGTGCGAACGTCGTGGTCTGCCAGAAGGGGATCGACGACGTCGTTCTCCACTACCTCGCGAAGGAGGGCATCTTCGCGGTCAAGCAGGTCAAAGAGTCCGACCTGCAGAAACTCGCGCGGGCGACCGGGGCGAAGATCGTGACCGGGTTCAAGGACCTCACCCCGGCGGACCTGGGCACGGCGGCCAAGGTCTACCAGCGCAAGGTCGGCGACGACAACATGACCTTCGTAACGGGCTGTTCCAACCCGCGCTCGGTCTCCATCCTGATCCGTGGCGGGACCGAACACGTGACGCAGGAGGTCGAGCGCTCACTCCACGACGCGCTCAAGGTCGTCTCGAGCGTGCTCGAAGACGGGGTCGTCTGCCCCGGGGGCGGCGCGACCGAGATCGACCTCGCGGTGAAGTTGCGCAAGTGGGCGCCGTCGGTCGGCGGCCGCGAGCAGCTCGCGGTGGAGGCGTTCGCCCAGGCGCTCGAAGTCGTCCCGTGGGCGCTCAGCGAGAACGGCGGTTACGACTCGATCAACACCCTCATCGAGCTGCGCCGGGCGCACGACGGAGCGAGCGCGAACAAGAACGTCGGGATCAACCTCGCGGACGGTAAGGCGACTGACATGTGGAAGCTCCATGTGGTCGAGCCGCTGCGGGTCAAGCGCCAGGCCCTCAGCTCGGCATCCGAAGTGGCGGCGATGGTCCTTCGGATCGATGACGTGATCGCCTCCAAGAAGTCGTCCCCGGCCCCGGGAGGGCCCGGCGGCGGCCACGACCACTAGGTGAGAACTCGTTCCCTGGTCGGCCCGGCGACCGGACGGTCGCCCGGGCCGAAGCCTTCTTAACGAGGCGGCGGTAGGCCGCGTCCTATGCGCACGAAGCCGGTGGAAGGGGTCCTTCGTCTCGACGTCGTGGCCCTTGACCCTCGCCCGGCGGTCTACCTCGCGTACGACGGGCTCGCGGGACTGAGCCAGCGTCCCCTGTTGCGCGACCTGGTCGACGAGCTCGAGCGCAAGGGACCGGGGGAGATGGCCAAGTTCCTCGAGGCGCTGCGGCGGCGCCACTCCGGTTCGATCCACGTCTACTTTTCCGATTACGTCAGCTATGGCATCGGGGGCGGGGACGCGGCGGCCGAGTTCTTCCTCGGCACGTTCCTCCTGCTCCACGAGCCCGCCCGGCCGGCCGGAAAGGACCCCGCGGTCCCCGAGCACCTCGCGCTTCTGCGACCCGGCGGGGTCGAGCGGCTCGCGCTCGAAGGTCTTCCCGCGTAGCGCGACAGCCTTTTCGTCCTGCACCGCTCGGGGCGGGCAGCCCGGAACACCCGTGAACGACGAGACCCCGCTCGAGCACGAACGTCGGGCCAAGATCGAGCGGTGGCGCGCTGCGGGTCGAGAGCCGTACGCCTGGTCGTTCGTCGGTCGCGTTACCTCCGACCACGTCCGGTCCGCCTGCGCTCGATTGCGCGCCGGAGAGGAAGACTCGGACCATCCGGTCCGGGTCGCCGGCCGGCTGAGGGCAACGCGGGTCCATGGAAAGACCGCCTTCGCCGACCTCGAGGACCGAGCCGGGTCCCTCCAGCTCCTCCTCCGGGCCGACACGATGGGCGAGACCGCGTTCCACGAGTGGCTCGGGGACCTCGACCCGGGCGACATCGTTGGGGCGGAGGGATTCCCTACGGTCACGCGGCGCGGGGAGCCTTCCCTCCACGTCCGTTCGCTCACCCTCCTGGCGAAAGCGATCGCGCCGCCGCCCGAGAAGTACCACGGCCTGCAGGATGTCGAGGAACGCCTGCGCCGTCGCTACCTCGACCTCCTCTCCTCGAAGGAGACGCGGGAGATGTTCCGGACCCGGACCCTGTTGATCCGGGAGATGCGGCGCTACCTCGACGCCGCGGACTTCCTCGAGGTGGAAACACCGATCCTCCTCCCGGTCGCGAGCGGCGCCGCCGCCGCTCCGTTCGTCACGCGCTCCCGGTACCTCGACGCCGAGCTCCAGTTGAGGATCGCCCAGGAGCTCCCGCTCAAGCGGCTCCTGGTCGGCGGGCTCGAACGAGTGTACGAGCTCGGCCGGACGTTCCGCAATGAGGACATGGATACGACGCATTCCCCCGAGTTCACCGAGCTCGAGGCCTACTGGGCGTACGCCGATTATCACGACATGCGTCGTCTCATCGAGGGATTCTTCGGCCACCTGGCCGGGCGCGTTCGGGAGCTGCTCCCGGATTCGGCCGGCGCCCAGCGGGGGGCCCGCGACTTCACGCCCCCGTTCACCACGGTCGACTTCGTCGACGAGCTCGAGCGCCGAAGTGGGATCTCGGACGTGCTCGCCAAGACCCGGGACGAATTGAGGGAGCTCGCGCGCGCCGTGGGCTCGACGGTACCGGACCAGTCGCCGGCCGGTACGTTCCTCGACAAGCTCTTCGAACATTACGTCGAACCGCACCTGGACCGGCTCACGTTCGTGATCGACCACCCGGCGTCGACGACGCCCCTCGCCAAACGCCATCGGAGCAAACCCGGACGCGTCGAGCGGTTCGAGATGTTCTACCGCGGTTTTGAACTCGGAAACGCCTACACCGAGCTGAACGACCCGGATGAGCAGGAACGCCGCCTCAAGGAACAGCTCGGCAGCCAAGGGGGCGACACCTACGCCTACGACGCCGACTTCGTCCGAGCCCTGCGCCACTGGATGCCACCGGCGACCGGGATCGGCGTGGGCGTCGACCGGCTGATCATGGGGCTCACCGGAGCGGCGTCGATCAAGGACGTGATCCTCTTCCCGCTCGTCCGCCCTCGTTAGCGAGCGCGCCCCCCAAGCGGCTTATACTTCAGCCACGCCGGTATCTCTCCGTGGGGGGTGCGCGTTTTGGACCAGACCCGACCCCCCTCCTCCTCGAGGAGCTGTCGGTCGCGTATGGCGAGCGCCGCGCGGTCCACCGACTCTCCATGACCGTCGGCCCGGGGGAGGTCTACGGACTCCTCGGGTCGAACGGGGCCGGAAAGTCGAGTACGATCAAGGCGATTGTCGGGCTCGTCCGGCCGTCGGGCGGACGGGTCCGGGTCTTCGGTCTGGACGCGGTGACCGAGAGCCTCGCGGTCAAGGAGCGGGTGGGGTACGTTCCCGAGACGTCGTTGCTCTACGAGGCGCTGACTCCCCGCGAGTTCCTCGAGTTTGTCGCGAGCGTCCGCCGCCTTGACCGCGGGTCGGCAACGCTCCGGGCGAGGAGCTACGCCCAAGCGTTCCGGCTCGGGGGGGAGTTCGAGGAACCGATCGCCTCGCTCTCGAACGGGACGCGCCAGAAAGTGCTGCTCATCGCCGCGCTCCTGCACCAACCCCCCCTGCTCGTCCTCGACGAACCGCTGAACAGCCTCGACCCCCGCTCGGTCCGCATCATGAAGGAGCTCCTGACCCGGTACGTCAGCGAGAGCGGACGGGGGGTGCTCTTCTCGACCCATACGATGGAGGTCGCACAGCAGCTCTGCCACCGGGTCGGGATCCTCGACCGAGGGGTGCTCCGGGCGGAGGGAACCCTCACCGCCCTCCGGGAGCGGGGAGCGAAGGGGGACGGGACCCTCGAGGAACTGTTTCTGCGCCTCACCCGGGAGGATGAGGGACTCGACGACGCCGTCCGGGCGCTCCACGAGGGGTAAGCATGGGGTGGCGGGAGGCGCGGCACCTCAGCGACGTCGCGTTCACCGAACTCTCCCTTCAGGCGATCTACGGCTTCCGCCAAGGAAACGTGCCGCCCTCCGGCCCTGCGCGCTCCCTGGCCCGGAAGGCTCGTCGGCGGGTCATCCAGAGCAAGGCGATCGTCGCCGCCGTTCTGGCGTTGTTCGCGGCGGGGGCGTCCCTCCT
>Ga0187772_10001550_pt1 | contig 10990 bp, 5 predicted proteins | sample 0116_SJ02_MP15_2_FD_133137 | JGI IMG/M metagenome (GOLD analysis project Ga0187772, IMG submission 133137) | Tropical peat soil microbial communities from peatlands in Department of Meta, Colombia - 0116_SJ02_MP15_20_MG | ecosystem: Environmental > Terrestrial > Soil > Wetlands > Peat | place... | reverse complement strand
GGGCCGCTGGTCCCGGTCGGCGTGGGCCCCGGAGACTTGACTGGAGGGACCGGGCGGGAGGTCGAAGGAGGAGCGGACTCGGGGCCGGCCGCCCCAAGGTCTGACTCGACCACTCGGCCGCCGGGTCCCGACCCCTTGACCCGGGAGAGGTCGACGCCCAGCTCCGCTGCCCGTCGGCGGACGGCGGGCGTCGCAAGGACCGAAGATGGCGGGGCGGGGGGGGACGAAGGGGAAGGGGTCTTCGTGGGCACGACCGCCGCGGGCGCCGGGGTCGAGGCGGCCCCGGATGGCGCTCGAGGCGGGGCCGGTGGGGCGGCGCCCGAACCTTCGCCCGACTCGATCGTTACGAGAAGACCTCCGACCTTCACTTTCTCCCCGACCTCCGCGTGGAGGCTGACGACCCGCCCCGACTTTGGGGACGGAATCTCTACGTTCGCCTTGTCCGTAAGCACGCTGACGAGGGGGTCGTCCTCTCGGATCGTGTCCCCCGGTTTCACGAACCAACGCACGACCTCCCCCTCGGCGACGCCCTCGCCGATATCCGGTAAGCGGAATTCGAACGCCATCCTGGCCCCCTAGGAAGCTCGGACCGCGTTCCGAGCGGCGTGAACGACTCGGCCGGCGTTCGGCAGGTACACGTTCTCGAGAGCGTAGGGAAACGGCGTGTCAAATCCCGTGACCCGGACGATGGGGGCCTTGAGCGAGTAGAGGGCTTTCTCCGCGAGGAGCGCGGCGAGCTCCGCTCCGAATCCGCAGAATCGGGCCGCTTCGTGAACGATGACCGCCCGTCCCGTTTTTTCCACGCTATGGATCACCGCCGCTTCGTCGAGAGGAACGAGCGAGCGAAGGTCGACGACCTCCGCGGAGATCCCTTCCTGCCCGAGGGTCTCGGCGGCTTCGAGGGCCGGGGGCATCATCGCCCCGTAGGCGAACAGAGAGACATCGCTCCCCTCCCGGGCCACGCGCGCCACTCCGAAGGGCACCCGAACCTCCCCGTCGGGCACTTCCCCCGTCATCGACCGGTAGATCCGTTTGGGTTCGAGGAAGAGCACCGGGTCCTCGTCATCGATCGCGGAGAGCAATAGCCCTCGAGCGTCCGCCGGGGTCGAGGGCACCACCACCTTGATTCCGGCGGTGTGGCAGAAGAACGCCTCCGTGCTCTGCGAGTGGTACAGACCGCCCTTGATTCCTCCGCCGTAGGGCGACCGGATCACGACGTGGGCGGGGTACTGCCCGCCCGAGCGGTAGCGGAACTTCGCCAGCTCGCTGACGATCTGGTCGAACGCGGGATAGATGAAATCCAGAAACTGGATCTCCGCGACCGGTTTGAGACCGTAGAGGGCCATCCCAATGGCGGCTCCGATGATACCGGTCTCCGAGAGCGGAGTGTCGATCACCCGGTCCGCGCCGAACTCCTTGTAGAGCCCGTCGGTCGCTCGAAAGACCCCCCCGTTCACTCCGATATCCTCGCCGAGGAGGAGGACGTTCGGGTCCCGGCGCATGGCGTCGCCCAGAGTGCGGTTGATCGATTGGACGATGTTCAATTCGGTCACGGCTTCTCGACCCCCTCGTGCATCCGCGCGTCGTATTCGGCGCGCTCTTCTTCGAGGCGCGGAGTGAGGCGGGCGAAGACGTCGTCGAAGATCGACCGCGGGTCGACCGGGGCGACCTTCTCGGCGGCTTCGAACGTCTGGAGCACCTGCCGACGGACGTCCTCCCCGAGCTTCTTGTCGAGGTCCTCGCTCCAGATTCCCCGAGTGACGAGCTCCTGCTTCAGGCGCGCGATCGGGTCGTTTTGCTTTGCCGCCGCTACGGCTTGTTCCGAACGGTAACGGCTCGGGTCGTCCGACGTGGAATGGGGGCCGAATCGATACACCTCGGCCTCGATCAGGGTCGGCCCGCCGCCCGAGAGCGCTCGCTCCCGGGCCGCCCGCACCGCCGCGTAGACCGCGTTCAGGTCGTTCCCGTCGACGACCATCCCCGGGATCCCGTACGCGAGCCCCTTCTCCGCGAGCGTGGCGCTCCGGGTCTGACGGTCGCGGGGGAGCGAGATCGCCCACTGGTTGTTTTGACAGAAGAAGATCGTCGGGGTCCGGAACACTCCGGCAAAGTTGAGACCGGCGTGAAAATCGTTCGAGCTTGTCGCCCCGTCGCCGAAGAACGCGATCGTGACGATCGCGTCCTTGCGACGCTGCGCCGCCATGGCGGCCCCCACCGCCTGCGTGATCTGGGTACCGATCGGGCTCGAAGCGACGACGAAATTCTCGTCACGGAATCCGAAGTGATTCGGCATCTGGCGGCCCTTGATCAGGTCGTTGGCGTTCCCGAGGAGCTGGTCGAAGATGGTTCGCAGCGGGACCCCGCGATCCAACGCGACCGCGAGTTCCCGGTACGCGGGAAACACCCAATCCTTCGGGGAAAGGGCTCGGCTCGCCCCGACTTGGGCCGCCTCCTGCCCCATGAGCGGCGCGTAGAAGCCGATGCGGCCCTGTCGCTGGAGCGAAAGGCACCGCTCGTCCGTCGCCCGGGCGAGGACCATGATCCGGTAGGCATCGAGCAAGGCGTCCGGCGGGAAAGCGTCGCTCTCCACGGCCGTCGGTGCGACTTTCAGCGTGCCCGAGTCGACCATGGGTTTCGGTGGTGTTCACGACCGGCGTCCGCGATATAAGTGTGAGTATGGCGACTCCGACGTACGGCGCGCTTGTCGACGGTCTTGCCCTCGGGAAGAGCGGCGAGGGAATTGACGAGGGGGCCGGGCGGGTCCGCCGGGGGGGCGTTCCGGCCGGGGTGCGTCGTAGCGGAAGCTCGGAATCCTCGCCCGGTCGATCTTCATGCCGATCAGCTTCTCGATTCGGGCGAGGTCGGGCTCCTCCTCGGGCATGACCAGCGTATAGGCGTCGCCTCGTTGCTGGGCCCGGGCCGTGCGACCCACCCGATGGATGTACGTCTCCGGCTCGTGCGGGACGTCGAAATTGACCACGTGACTCACGTCCTTGACATCCACCCCACGCGCGGCGATGTCGGTCGCGACCAGGACTCGGTACTCGCCCGTCCGGAACCCTTCGAGCGCGCGCACCCGTTGGCTCTGGCTCCGGTTCCCGTGGATCACGGACGCGTTGATGCCGCGGCGTACGAGCTGCCGGGCCAGGTTGTCGGCTCGGTGCTTGGTCCGCGCGAACACGAGGACGCTCGACATCATCTCGTCCCGCAGAAGCTCGACCAATAGGTCGGTCTTGAGGTGGGAGGGCACGGGAAGGGCGAGGTGGCTGACCCCCACGGCGGCCACGGTCCGCTCTTCGACCTGGACCATCTTCGGGTCGCGGAGGAACTCTCGGGACAACGCCACGATCTCGGGCGGCATCGTTGCCGAGAAGAGCATCGTTTGACGGTCCCGCGGAAGCCGTTGGAGGATCCGACGGACGTCGGGCAGGAAGCCCATGTCGAGCATCCGGTCCGCCTCGTCGAGAACGAGGACCTTCAACCCCTGAAACTTGACGTAGCCACGACCCATGTGGTCTAGAAGCCGACCCGGGGTCGCGATGATGACCTCGGCCCCTCCTCGGAGAGCGCGCTCCTGGTCCGCCATCCCGACTCCGCCGTAGACGGCGGCCCCGCGGAGCTGGGTGTGGCCCGCGAGCTTGCGGAGGAAGCCGTCGGCTTGGAGGGCGAGCTCCCGAGTGGGAGTCAGGATCAGGGCGAGGGTTCGCCCCCTCGGCTCCTCGAGCAGGCGCTCGAGGACGGGAAGGAGGAACGCCGCGGTCTTCCCGGTGCCGGTTTGGGCGGTGCCGATGATGTCGCGGCCGAGCACCGCGTGCGGGATCGTTCCCCGCTGGATCGGTGTGGGAACCCGGTAGCCGATTTCCTGGATCCCCTTGCGAAGTTTGGAATGAAGTGGAAGGTCCTCAAAGGAGCCCTCCCCGGAGCCCGCAGGTTTGTCCGGTGAGGAGACTGGGTCCGTCACAGCTGCCTCCGTCACTTCGGACCAGCCGTACAGGACCATAAGAGCGCACCTAGCCGAGGCGCGCGACGGCGAAGCTCCTGAGCGACCCGATGGTCGGCTCGGCGAAGCGGGGAGCTCGAAATTTTGGAGAAAAAGAGGGAAGGAAAAGGTTAGCCCCACCCATCCCTCGCGGGACGGGTGGGGAGGGGAGGGATTCCCCGTCTACCGGTACATCAGGTCGGAGCCCTCCGGAGCGAGCTGAGCCGGGGTGCCCGTCGGACCCCCGGTCATATCTCTCAACACTCGGATGTTGTTCGCCATCCACGCTGCCCCCTCGAGGTCGCCCTTGCGGATCAGCACCAGCCGTGCGGCTTGGGCGCGGCGGAGAACGTCCTCCGGCGACCGAGCCGCGGCGACCGGCGCGGGTTGAGCCGCGGGGCTCACCCGTGCCGTGGCATTGGGCGAGGTCGGCGCAGCCGGCGGGTTCGCTCCCGTCGGGTCGGACGGCATGTCGTGCTCCGTCCGGCGACCGCGCATGACCCCGTAGACCGCCAACGCTCCGATCAACGCGCCCACTCCGGCAATCAGGAGGATCAACCCGCTGCCGAGGGACGTGTCGTACCAGGCCGGCGCCACGTAGTTCTTCTTGTCGTTGAGCTCCTTCTGGAGCGTGGCGACCTGGGCCGTCAGGGTCGCGATCTGGGCCTGGTCGGCCGAGAGTTGACCCTGGGCGTTCGCGAGGCTGGTCTGGTCCGACGCGATGACCGCGTTCGCCGCGGCCAACTGGGACTGCAGCGAGGCGATGGTCGACTGGTCCGCACCGTTCTGGCTCTGGAGCGAGCTCAGCTGGGCGTTCAACGAGGCGACGGTCGCGGTCTCCGTGGCCAGCTGGCCCTGGAGCGTCGACACCTGCGCCGTGAGGGTCGCAACCTGCGCGTTGGCGCTCGCCAAGGCAGACTGTGCGCTCGAGAGCGCGGCTGCCTCCGATGCCAGCGACGCGTTGGTCGCGGACCACCCGGCTTGCATCGAAGCGACCTGCGCGTTCAGCGCCGAGATCGCTGCGGTGTCGGCCGCGAGGTTCGCCGAGAGCGTCGAGATCGTCGACGCGTCCGAGGCGACCTGCGCCGTGAGCGTGGCCACATCGCTGCTGAGCGCGAGCGCCGTGTTGTCGGTGTAGAAGCCGACCGATTGCTGGCTCGTCACCGCGCCCGGCGCCGTCTCCACGTAGACCACCTTGTACGACCCGTCCGACAGGCCCGCCGTCTCCAACGAGTACGTTCCGCTGAGCCCGGTCGCGAGCACGGTGGTGCCCGCCGCCGAGACCAGCTCAAGCGCCCCGGACGCACCGGGGAAGCTCGTACCCGAGAAGGTGAACGTGTCGATCCCGTTCACCGTCGACGACGTCTGGCTCGCGGAGAGGTGCGTCGGCAGGAAGACCAAGGGGTCCTGCCAGTAGATCCCGTACTGCGTGTCGGGGAAGCTGAAGCACTCCCCGTAGAAACAACCCTCATTGAGGTTCAGGTCGTTCCATCCCACGGCCAGCTCGGAGACCACGATCGCGCCGTCCTCGCCACTGCCGGCACCGGCGGGTGGGGTGAGGTCGACTTCGATCACACCCTCCTTGACGCCGCTACCGCAGAGCCAGTCCGCCGAGTCGTAGAAGGCAGACGCGTCTCCCGCCTGGCAGACCTCTTGCGGGGTCGGCCCGGTCGGAGGCACTCCCGCTCCTGACGTCGTACAGTAGGCGCCGGGGTTCTCTGGGAACTCCGTCAACCCGTCGCTCCCGAACAACGAGACGATGCCCGGAGGCGCGCACGCTGGCAGGAACGAGACGTTGTCGTACTCGCCCGGTCCACTCCCGATCGAGATGTTGACGTACTGGACGTTCGTCATCTGGTTGAACTGCACGAACCCGACAACGTCTCCCGCCGCGTTCAGCGACAGCTGCGGGAAGAACGACCCCATCTGCGGTTCCACGTAGACCGTGACCGAGTTCGACACCAACCCGCCGAAGTAGGCGGTGATGGTGTAGACCTGGGTCTGCAGGCATTCCGGCGGAATGATCGGCTGCGAGCCGCCGGTCGAGTCGCCGTACTCGTTGTCGAGTCCGGTGGCTGGCGTCGCGCAGCTAGATTCCGCGATGAACGCGTTGTCCCAGATGTCCGCAACTCCTCGGCTGTCCGTGAGGTAGTTGCCGATGGCCACCCCCGGCGCATAGGTCGCGGGGTTCAGCGTCGGGTCGCACGAGTACGCCTCGGTCGAGGACAGAGCGGGACAAAGGGTCGTGACCACTGACGTCTGGACCACGGTCGCGGATTCGACCGGGGTCACTTGGCCGTCCGGTTCCGTCAGGGTGACGAACGCGTTCGCCTGGCCCTGGAGGTTGTAGAACCCTTCCAGGTCGTAGGTGTGGAACATCGTCTCTTCCGCCACCGCCGTCTGACAGATGTCGTAGAGGTCCGAGATACAGAGGTTCAGCGTTCCCGCCGGCATGACCTGGTCGGCGAACTGCTGGAACGTCCAGGGCACTCCGAGCGGGTTGCTCGTCTCTACCGAGACGAGGAAGTACGCGTAGTGCCAGGCCGTGTTGTTCAGCGAGTTCGGACCCGTGACCGAGGACGACGGACACGTGGGCGTGTAGGTGAAGGTGAGCGACGGGTCGGTCGAGGGGAAGACCCAGATGACCGTCGTCGTGCCTCCGCCCCACGCTCCATCGTTCGGCGTCCCGGAGTACGCGACCACCTTGTAGGGCGCGTTGCCCGCGAGCGTCGTCACGATCTGGAACGTGTACGTTTGTCCGCAGTACAGCGTCGAGATGTCCTGGTCCGGCGTGCCGTAGAGCTCCACGTAGAACTGGCTGTTGTCGATCGCGTGGCTTGTGGCCGTCTGACCGACAATCGCCTGGTCGAGGAGGTCATAGTTCGGCATGCCGAGTCCCTGGAGGTTGTTCCAGAGCGAGCTGCCGCCCGCGAACTTTCCGTCCGTCCATCCCGGCGGTACCGCCGGGTTGAACAGCGATGCGAACCACCAGGGGTGGTCGACCGCGTCGGGGACCTGGGCCGAGAGGTTCTCGTAGTACCACACGTACGAGCTGAACGGAGCGTAGTCGCCGATCCCTTCGTAGTTCTGGTCGATTCCGATGTTCGTCATCGGAACGAAGGGATTCTGCGACCCGGGGGCTCCCGCGAGCGGGGCGTTCCGCGACTCGTAGAGCAGCGCGCCGATGTCGCCGGTCATCCCTGCGCTCGGTCCGTACCGCTGGTTGAGCTGCTCTTCAACGAGGGCCCACCCACCGGCATTGATCGGGGTCGCGAAGGAGGTTCCACCGTAGATGAAGTTCCACGGCCCTTCCTCGTAGACCACGCTCGGGCTGCTGCACGACACGATGTCGAAGTAGATGTCGTAGCAGATGCCGTAGTAGATACTCATGTTGAACGCCGCTGGGCCCGAGATCTCGGGGTCCATCCGCGCTCCGGTGTTGTAGGTGTCGTTTCCTGCCGCGTACCACGCCTGGGGGGTCACGATGGACTCGCCGAACCCGCCGCCACCGGAACCTCCAAAGATCCCTTCGAACGAGTCGGTCGCCCAATAGGTGAAGCTTTGCAGGTTCGTCTCGGGTGCGACCTCGACGATCGCCCCGTAACTGTACCCAAAGTAGTACTCGTCCTGCAAGAACGCGTACTTCCCCGTGTTAGGGAACGTGACGCCTTGGTCGGACGCCGTAACGGCCCCGCCGCCGACGGAGACAACCGTCGGAGAGTCAGCGGGCATGAAGTCCGATACCACTGCATCCACTCCACCGCCATCACCGCTGGCGAAGAAGCTCGTGACGCCCATCACCGACATCTCCGAGAGAAGCTGCGACTCAACGGTGATGTACATCGGGGAGCCTTCGTAGATCGTCACGGTCTCGCCCGAACCGTAGCTGTTCGAGGCGATCGCGACTTGGCACGCGCTCCCACCGTTCGGGTCGGTCGTGGCCCCATAGACGAACACCGGTCCGAGGACCGGGTCGGTCGCCGGGATGTCACAGATCGGGTTCCCCACGAGGTTCGCCATGACGAAGCTGTACGCTTCATCGAAGGCCGAGAACTGGGGGTCCGGGACCGAGACGAGGTCGATGTGCGCTTCGGGCGCCATCGTGGCCGCGTACTCGATGTCCAGCGCGGTCTCAATGTACCAGCCGTAGTCAAGCCCCTGGTCCTCCGCCTGGGTCAGGCTCGACGCGCCCAGGTCGATGAAGGTCGTGCGGCTCAGCAGGTTGGTGGTGAGACCGTTCGGTCCGATTCCCGACTTGCCGAAGGTGAGCTGGCTGAAGGCGTTCAGCTGCGCGGGGTCGACGGCGCCGACCTCGATCACGGCGATCGTGACACCCTGACCATAGTCGGGCTCGCTCTGCAGCGTGTCCGCTCCGGTAAAGAGTGTGCAGGCGCCGAGAAGCGTCGGCATGGAGCTGGGGAAGAACAACTGGGTCGCCTCAGTCCCGGCGTACGCCCAGACGTAGTTCGCCTGGCAGCTCTTGGACACGTCGCCCGTGGAGATTCCCAGCTGGGCTGGGTCCTTCACAATGCTTGAGTCCGAGCTGTACCCAAGGGGAAGCGGTCCCCCGCCGAGGGTCGAATACCCGCTGCTCGAGTTGTTCACGGTCGTAGCGGAAAGTTGTCCCGGGAAAGCCCCGTACACCGCCTGAACTTGCGGCTGGGCAAAGTCGTCGCCGAATCCGGTGACGCCCGAGACGTACTTCGCGATCCCGGCCGGCAGGCTCAGGCCCGCCGTGTTCGCGTAGAACACGAGCGGCTGGCTCTGCCACTCCGGCTCGTTGTAGGCCACGCCGTTGATGGTGACCGTCTGCGTTCCCACGATCTTGTCGAAGACGGGGTTGTAGAGACTCGCGTTGCTGTAGGACTCCGCAAACGCCTGGATGTGAGTGTTGAACGCGCTCGAGAGCTGCGCCGGGGTGCCCATCAGGGTGAGTGTGAGCATGTCGGCGTGCGTCTCGACCGTGATTCCGTGGCTTCCGAAGTACGACGCGATGGCGCCGTAGGTCGCGGGCGCCACGCCCACTTCGGAGCCGATTCCACTCAGAGAGAGATATTGATGATACGAGCCGCTCGAGGGATTGTTCACGTTCGCGGCGAGGTTCGAAAGGCTCGCCGTCGGGCTCAAGCTGACCTGGAGAACAATCTGCTGCGCGGCGTTAAACGCGGCGTTATCGGGAGCGATGCTGTAGCTGCTCGCGATATTCGCGGGCAGGGCAGTCGACCCGGTCGGATTATAGGTCGATGCCGCCGCGATCTGCGACAGCGGTCCACTCGCGATACTCGCGTTTGGCGACGGTGGTGCGGCTAGGCTCGGCGAGGCGCTCGCAGGCACCGCGAGCGAAATCGCGGTGAGCGCACTCAGCACCATCACCATCGTCCCCAAGATGGCGAAGAACGTCTTTCGTCGATCTCTATTTCCCAACATTCGATTCCTTCCTTCTTCGAAGCCCGCCTCCCGAGGCGGGATTCAGTCGGCGGGAGGGAATCTTGGGTTATGAACCGCCCGAGACTGGCCTGTAACCGATTAGTGTATCACGCGTTTTTGCGGGCTATAGGCGGGGGAGGGTTCAGTCGCGGGTCCACGCGAAATGGGGGGGGGACTCGCGATTGTCCCGGGCCCACCGTTCGAGCGCGCTCCGCAGGCTCGGAAGACTCGCGGGGGCCGAGCTAGTGCCGGAACGGGTCGCTGAAAGCTCCGAGACCCATTCGGCGACCTGCTTTTTCCAGGGTTCGCCACCCTCCCGGACCCGAGCGGAGACCTGCGGGTGGCGACTCAACCAGCGAACCAGGGCGGGACCGAGCTCGCCTCCCTCGGATTCGGCGAGGAGATGGATTCGGGCATCTCCGGTCCGGCCCTCCTGAACCGACCGGAGGAACGTAAGGAACTCCTGATTGACGTACCGGTGCGAGGAGCGAAGGGGGGGGCCCTGGGGGTTGCGTTGATCGAGCAGGTTCAGCGTGGTCACCAGGTCCTTTAGCCAGGGCCGATGAGCGGCGTCACGGACCCCGGGCGGCCTCGGAGGCTCGTCCTCGAACGAGAACGCTATGGCTTTCCGATCCGGGTGGAGGTAGAGGCCCACCACATCAATCTTCTTGGCCCGCAAGGGCGACTTTTCCGCAAGTAGAGCGACCCGCGAACGGTTCGGTCGAACGTCATACCGCTTCCAAACTCGGCGGACCGTGGAGTGGCTCACCCCGACCGCTCGCGCCAGGGTTCGGGTCGACCAATGCGACCTACCCGGGGGGCGCTCGTGGACGGTCTTGAACAGAATGGCCCTCACCACGTCGTCGGCGATGGGAGGCGGCGAGCCGCTACGGGGCGCCTCGGTTCGGATCCCTTCGAGACCGAGGATGCCAAATCGCGACCTCCAACGAGCAACGGTGATTGGGTTGGTTCGCAGATGCCGCGCGATACGACGGTTCGAGGCTCCCGTGGCGGCGAGCAGGATTATCTGGGACCGAACCACTAGCCGATATGGGGTCGAACCCCCCCGGCTCCACCTCTCAAGCTGCTGCCGCTGTTCCGCGGAGAGGCTGAGGGGGGGTGCTATTCCCATCAAAACCTAATCGTGGCCGGGTTATACAAATGACACCTTCTGTAACGCGTACTTCCTCCATTACAGACGCTTCGACGCCGCCGGAGAGGGCGGCGTGCGTGTACTTTCGTCGGTTCCAGTTCTTCTTCAATGGCATTTCACGCGCTCCGGGGGTCTCGGAACGGCCCGTGACGCGTACGCCTCGAGGAGGGAAGCGTCGATCCTACGATCGCGAGGTCAGAGAAAGGGACGCCCAATCGAGAAAACCCCGCCGACCGCTCGGAGGCTCAGCGGCAGATAAGTGCTATTTATCTGAAGTCCTCCCGCCTATCGTGCGTCAGGCGCTCCGGGTCGCGCCTCTCCCGCGCGAGCGAGAGACTCTCGTAGAGTGGGCACGAGCTCCGGATGTCGCACCCCGCCTCCGCCTGCGTGCGCAAATCGTTCTGCTCGCCTCGGAAAATCGGACCAACAGC
>Ga0187772_10001549_pt1 | contig 10996 bp, 11 predicted proteins | sample 0116_SJ02_MP15_2_FD_133137 | JGI IMG/M metagenome (GOLD analysis project Ga0187772, IMG submission 133137) | Tropical peat soil microbial communities from peatlands in Department of Meta, Colombia - 0116_SJ02_MP15_20_MG | ecosystem: Environmental > Terrestrial > Soil > Wetlands > Peat | place... | reverse complement strand
GCTAAAACGCTCGCTGCGGTCAAACTCCTGCAATTGCTTTGTTTTGCAGAACACGCACTACAACACGGCGGTTCTCCGCCTGGCCTTGTTCTGTCTTGTCATTGCCAATTTGGTGGGTCTCACCCATAGCACCCGGAGCAAGCATGCGCGTGAGAGGAACTTGGCCTTGCTGAAGCAAGATGTTAGAGACATTGTCGGCGCGGTCTTCACTGAGCGTTTGATTCAGAGCCACGCTGCCCACGGCCGAAGCGTAGCCTTTCACTTCGATCATATAGCCATTGATCTTTTTTGCCTTTTCCGCCAACTCCAGCAGCTGTGGCGTGTACTTCGGATCGACGTCGACCTTGCCGTTCGCGAAATATATGGTCACCTCATCCAGGATGTAGTAATCGTCCAGTTGACCGAAGCGCGCGACTGCCGCGTCAATGGCTGCTTTGTTGGCCGCGAGTTGCTGTTGCTGTGCTTGCAGCTTGGCGTTCTGCGCTTGAAGTTCGGCGTTATGCTTCTCGAGTTCTGCTGCGTTCTGCTGTGCCTGGGCCTGCGTCTCGTGCATCCCCGCCTGAATCGCTTGGGCTTGTTCCAGGTCGTTGCCCTTAAATGTGACTGATTTTGCGACCAATTGCCGTTTCTCGTTGTACGTACCCTCAACTTTAACGGGAAGCCCCGGAATCAGGGCGGCCGCGGCTTTGTCCTTCCTGCGGGCCTGGAACAGTCCCTGAACCTGACTGACTGAAGTCGAGTCGGTCAAGACAATGGTCAATTCGTCGGAAGTAGGCGTCTTGAGAATCATCGTGTCGCCGCTTCGCGATTGAATCAGACCTTCCACTTTGACGGTGTCTCCGGCAAACGCGGTGATCACCAATCCCAACGTGAGGGCGAGAACGGTTCCTACGAGTCGAGTAGACCTTGCTCTTATCACAAATTTATCCTCCTTCTCTTTTGTCGTTATTTCTTTGGTTTCGGTGGAAAATTCTTCAGCAGCTTGTCCACGGCCTTCTTGATGTTCTTTTCTTTCTTTTCCGGTTTCGCTTTCGGATCTAATGTCTTGCTAGCCGCGCCGCGCCATACGAGCTGTTTTGTGGCGGGGTCATACATACTGATATCCAGTTGACCGATATAAACAGTCGAGGTTGAGCCGTAGGTTGTGGAGCTGGACATCCCTCCGCCGTATCCGTACCATCCTCCTCCCCAGCCAGGGCCATAGCCCCATCCTGTGTTGTAGGAGGTGAATTGTTTTTCTGAACCGACGGCTGTTTGATAACCAATCAGAAGATCCGCGTTGTCGCCGTCGGTTTTCGTTAAGCCTTTGGAGGCCAAGTTCGCATCGACTGCGGCAGTGATATCCTTGGCGGTTAATTCATCGGGTTGATCCGCGCCCTTAATTTGAACCCATTTGTAGGTCTTAAATTTCGAGAAGTCCTTGTCCTTATCGTAGTCGTAGCGGACATCTTGCGCTCCGGTCCGGATGGTCCCAAAGCACAGCAACGCCAGCACGATCAATGCCCACTTTTTCATTTCCATTTTCTCCTTTGACGAGTGATCTGTAAGGGTTCCCGACCAGATGCGAGCAACCGCTCGGACATCACCAGTTGTCGTACGTCGGCGTCCAGGTTTTGTCCGGGTTGTAGAGTTCCATCTGGCTGAAAATCTTTAGCGTGTCAGGACCAAGATCCTTCTGGTAAACGGTCCCTTCATAGCTAACGATGAAGGTTTTTACGCCGGTGACTCGATAGTCTGCAGGTGCGGCGGCGAGAGCAAAGCCGCCAATCATCGCGCCTTCCACCACAAAATTCATTTCGCCCAGTGGTGCGGCAGGACCTTGTCCCTTCAAGATCTTGAAGTAATAGCCGTGATAGGGCTTGCTTTTGTCGGTATAGCCTTCGCTCAACGCCTCGGCGATTCCCTCAGAAATGGGCCCGCCGAGCGTTCCGTCGCCGTTGTACCACACTAGACCATCGTGTTTTCCGGGACTGCTGATAATCTTCTGCGCGTATTGATTTACCTCAGAGTTGTCATGCTTTTCCAGAGCGTATTCGAACTGCGCGTCGACGTAACCGCGGCAAATCTCGATGGCGTCTAATTCGTTCGAGCCGATGCGACGTAGCAGCATCTCTTCCCGGCCTGCTGGCGTATCAAAGGACCATTCCGTTCCTTTTTTGACTATCGGAATCGGAAGAGGCCAGTCATCGTCGCCGACCACCACGGTGGCGCGATTGGGATTTTTGGGATCGACCGCGACCTGCGTTTTCTGGTGCGCTTTTGTGACAAATTCCGCGGTGGTGTTCTTGTCGCGGACGGTATCTTCGGACTTGAGGAGATCCTCTGAGCCTGGACCAAGTATTTGCTCGAGCGCCGGCAAATCATAACTTCCTGCGGCCTGGATCAAGGCGTCTGCGGCGGCTTGCGGAGTTGGGAAAGTTTTCTGGGGAGCCGTTGTCCCTGACGAGGCGTTCGCAATTGTAAGCGCACACAGGAGTGCCACCAAGACTATCGGCGAGAACGACCGGAAGATTTGAACATCCTTTGTCTTTGACATAGCGTGACGTTCCTTGGTCATGGGATTACCTCCGCCTTCCGCCGCCACCACGAGAGCCGCCTGAGCCCATGCTCGAGGCGCCTCTCGAACTGCTCTTACGCGCGCTGGCACCGCTGTTTGAGGAACCGCCGAATGCGCCACCGCGGCCATTCGTTCCCGACGAAACACTGCGGTCCCCCACACGATCACCGCCGCCGCGGTTTCCCCCTCGATCGCTGGTTCCTGCACTGGGCCGATTACCTCCGCGATCAGCGGTTCCTGCGTTGGGACGATTGCCTCCACGATCCCCAGAGCCATTGCGATCGCCCACTCCGCCTCGGTCACCCACTCCGCCGCGGTCGCCCGCTGATTGTCGCTGGCGCGCGTTGGCCTGGCGATTGGCCATCGAATCACCCCGAGCGGTTCCCCCGAATCGGTCAGCAGTTGATCGATCGGAGTAAGGAGTGCCGCCGCGATGTTGAGGGTTGTGCTGCCAGGTACCATTGCCGGCGCGATTTCCGCCGCCCTGCGCGTTCACGCGGTTGCCTCCCTGAACGTTGGTGTTGCGGTTGAAGTTGTTATTGTTGTTGATGGTGATGTTGTTGTTGGAGCCCCAACCGCAGCCATAACCCCAACCGCCACTCCAAAACGCACCCATCATCACGCCGACGCCAAAAGAAATGGCCATTCCCGCTGCGTAGTAGCCTGGAGGTGGGTAGGTGATCGGTGGATAAGGATACGGTGGCGGCCCGTAAACCACGGTCGGGTTATAACTGGGAACGTAGACAACTTGCGGGTTGGCTTGTTCGACCACGATTACGGATTGGCTCTCAACGACCTTCGTTTCTACCTTTACCTGCTCATTCGATTTCAGATTGCCTTTGTCCTTGGCCTTCGTGCGCATGCGTTGGACAGCGTCCATGACATCTTTTTGTTGCGCGAGGAAGGCGTTGCCCAAATCCGTGGTCCACTGAATATCGTCGGCAAGGCGTTTCACAACATCCGGCAATCCGGCCAGCGCTTGAACGCTCGGGTCCCAAGGCTGTTTGGCAACCGCTTCGGCCAGAGCCTTGTCCTTGAGATCCTTATTTTTCCCGAGCCATTGTTGAAGCTGCATGATTTCCAGGGGATATGTTGAAGCGGCCAGCACTTGCGCCAACAGCGGGTCCGGAAACAAAGCGATGGGAGCGACCAGCGAATCCAGTTGATCATTGGGAATTTTCGTCGCGGCCGGCTGCTGTTGTTCCGGTGCACTCGTTTGCTGTTGCTGGGCCGTCTCAGAGGGCGCCACGGGCACGTACACCAAAAGAAGCGTGCACAAGACCGCGGTCAGCCGTGTCAGCAAGGTAGTCGCATTCATTGTTCACCTCTGAGCTTTGCATTCGGTATAGCCGGACCGGCACTAGCGCGACACTGCAAGAACTAACAGGGACCTGAATCAGGCAAATTATTTCGGTGCGGACGGCGCCTGCTGGGGCGGGTCCCCCGCTCAGTCGAATGCAGTTAAGGAAACTTGTGGGATCACCTGGGGCTTCCGAATGCGCTACGAACTCTATACGGCGCTGCGCTGGGACCCCTTACCATCATGGGGCGAGATAAACAAATGGCCGCTAAGTACTTCCTGAACAGCCGTCAGGAGATCTATGGCTAAACGCTCTTTGACAATGTATCCAAACGCGCCGGTGGCCAGACACCGGCAGATGAAATCAGCATCGGAATCGACGGTCAAGAAAATGACTTTCGAATGGCAACCCCGTCTTTGCAACTCATCGATTGTTTCGATGCCATTGTGGATCGGCATCGAAATGTCGGTAATGACGATGTCCGGCTTCAATTGCAGAGCGGCCTCCAGGAGCGCGCAACCGTCGCGCACTTTTCCGACCACCTCATATGTTGGCTCCAGAAGTCCCTCGACAAGTTCTGAGAAATAAGAATGCTCATCTGCTAATAGAATCCTCGTTCGTTTCATAGCCCACCTGCCGAGCGCCGTCGTAACTCGCGGTGGCGGCGCTCCCGAAGTCCCGGGGTGACGAGCCGATGTCCACGTGCGGCTATGGCTTATGGCCTGGCGAATTAGCCGATATAATCCTTGATTCGCCGTTCTTGTCAAACTGTCAACTCTAACAGCAGCTTCGGGGCTGTTTATACATGGTGGCAAACAAGACTTGTGTGCGGTCTGTCCGTGCCGGGCGAGGGTACTGTCAGAACTTGCAGTGTCCGGTGAAAAGGTGAACCATTACCATCGACGTTGCCAGGAGTCTGTTTTATGACGCGACCGCGGCTCATGTTGGTGGACGACCATACGATTCTCGTGGAGGCATTCCGGAAACTCTTGGAACCTTTCTACGATGTAGTGGGTTCCGTTGCCGACGGCCGAGCTCTACTGGAGGTCGCGCCGCAACTTGTGCCTGAAGTGGTAGTGCTGGACATCGGATTGCCCCTCATGAATGGTTTGGAAGCAGGCATACGCCTTAAAGAACAGCTCCCAAACGTGAAACTCGTTTTCCTAACCATGAATGACGATCCAGACTTGGCCGTGGAGGCTATGCGCAGTGGTGCTTCTGCATACCTGCTCAAGAACTCGGCCGCAGAAGAATTGCTGCGCGCTATCCAAATGGCTCTCAAGGGAAATCGTTACGTAACCCCGCTTATCGCGAAGGGTATGGAGAAGTCCTTCATCAAGAATCCCGAAGCCACAGGCCAGGCAAAGTCACTCACGCCACGCCAACGGGAAGTAGTGCAATTGTTGGCGGAAGGCAAGTCCATGAAGGAAGTGGCGGATGTTTTGAACGTTAAAGAACGAACGGTGGCCTTCCACAAGTACCGCGTCATGGAAAAGCTGAACCTCGGAACTTCCGCGGAGCTGGTTCAGTTCGCCATCAAGTCGAGAATCCTGGTCAGGTGAACTGCCCTCCTCACTGGTAATTCTGCCAGTATTGCTTCCACGTTACGGAAATAGAATCAGGACAATTGAGACATAGCACGCTGGCATCTGCTACTTCCTGCCGACTGGCGTGCTATTGACGGACCGTGATCCTTTTCATAGGTGCCGCGTCACCCCGGGTACCTATATTCCCCAAAATGAAGAGGCACGGTCCGGCCTGGAAGGGAGAAACGTCATGCGCCTCGAACACGATCTTCTAGGGGAAAAGGCAATTCCCGACAACGTCTACTATGGAGTGCAAACCGCTCGCGCACTCGAGAATTTTCACATTTCGGGAGTCCCAATCTCGCAATATCCCGATTTGATACGCGCACTGGCGATGGTGAAGTTAGCCGCAGCCCGGGCGAACTACGATTGCAAGCAATTCAGCAAAGAAATTCTCAACGGAATCGAGCGAGCATGCCAGAACATCATGGAGGGAAAGCTCCACGACCAGTTTCCTGTCGATTTGATTCAGGGCGGGGCCGGCACTTCCACCAACATGGTCGCCAATGAAGTGATTGCCAATTGTGCGCTAGAGATCATGGGCCACGCTAAGGGTCAATATCAGTACTGCGACCCTCACAACCACGTCAACTGCGCCCAATCGACCAATGACGCGTATCCCACCGCCCTCCACGTCGCGATATTCCTACTAAACGGCAAGCTAATCACCGAACTGCGCAAGCTGGTGGACACATTCCGCAGGAAGGCGAAGGAATTCCACGACGTCATCAAGATGGGCCGTACGCAGTTGCAGGATGCGGTTCCCATGACCCTAGGTCAGGAGTTTGATGCATTCGCGGAGAGCCTACACAATGAGGTTTTCGCGCTCGACCGAATTGAGACCGTCCTCTATGAAGTCAACATGGGTGGCACTGCCATCGGGACGGGACTAAATGCTCCGGCAGATTATGCAGAACGTTGCTCGGAGCATCTCGCAAAAGTCACGGGCAAACCCATTCATCTGGCCGTGAATTTGGTCGAGGCGACGCAAGACACACAACCCTTCGTGCTGTATTCCTCCGTCCTGAAAAGCCTGGCCATCAAGCTATCCAAGATATGCAATGACTTGCGCCTCCTCTCGTCCGGGCCCCGTGCTGGATTACATGAAATCAACCTACCCGCGATGCAACCAGGCTCCAGCATCATGCCTGGGAAAGTGAATCCGGTAATCCCGGAGGTTGTGAATCAGGTTTGTTTCAAGGCAATCGGCAATGACCTGGCGGTGACGCTGGCTGCGGAGGCCGGGCAACTGCAACTCAACGTGATGGAGCCCATCATCGCGTTTTGCATCTTGGAATCACAAACGATGTTCATGAATGCCGCTAGCACGCTACGCCGCTTCTGCGTCGAAGGCATCACCGCGAATGTCGACATGTGCCGGAAATATGTCGAACACAGCATCGGTGTTGTGACTGCTTTGAATCCGCTGCTTGGCTATGACAAAGCCACCGAACTCGCGGCCGAGGCACTGAAAACCGGCAAGGGCATTGTGGAACTGGTGCGCGAGAAGAAGTTGCTCACAGAGGAACAGATCCGCACGGTACTCGACCCGAAAGCCATGGCGGGTACCGCTGCTAAGTGATTGGCCGCGCCGATGATCTGGCTAGAATTGCTGGTTGTTCTGTTGTGCATTTTTGTAGGCGCTCGGCTCGGAGGCATCGGCCTCGGAACCGTAGCGGGGATGGGACTCGTAGTTTTGGTGTTTGTGTTCGGTCTTCCTCCGGGCATGCCTCCGCGTACCGTGCTTGGAATGATTCTTACGGTGGTCACGGCTGCGGGAACGATGCAAGCCGCTGGCGGCTTGGACTGCCTGGTTATGGTCGCTGACCGGGCGTTGCGTATCTGGCCCGCAGGTATAACTATCGTCGCGCCGATCGTCACCTATGTGTTACCTTTGCGTCGGGCACAGGCCACATCGTCTACGCTCTTTTGCCGGTGATTGCAGAAGTGTCTCGTAGCGCTGGAGTGCGTCCCGAACGGCCTCTATCCATCGCTACGATCGCGTCGCAGCAGGCTATTACGGCGTCGCCGATTTCTGCCGCAACGGTAGCGCTGCTAGGGCTTCTCACTCCGGCGGGAATCCATTTGCACCAGATTCTGCTGATCTGCATTCCTTCAACACTGCTCGGGAGTTTGCTCGGCGCGCTTTCGGTGATGTGGAAGGGCCCGGGACTCAAAGATGATCCCATTTACCAGGAGCGTCTCGCGAAAGGGCTGATCGCCCCAACAACATCGAAAGTGGCGTTAAGCGGAGCGGCTCTCAACCGTGCGCGGGGCTCAGTTGCGGTTTTTCTGCTCGCGGCGGTGCTCGTCGTAGTGCTTGGGTTATTTCCCTCGATGCGTCCCAGGTATTCCATTTCGAGCTCGGCTGGCGAGAGCGTCGAGCAACTCGACATGGCCCCGGCCATCATGATTCTGATGCTCGCCGCCGCTGGCATCAACATGCTGCTGTTTAAGGCCTCGCCGGCGGAAACCGTCAAGGGCAGCATCATGAACGCTGGTATGGTCGCACTCATTTCCATTGCGGGGCTCGGTTGGCTTGGCTCATCTTTTTTTGAAGGCAATCGTCAGTCGATCGTCACCAGTATCTCCGGGGTGGTGCAGCAACATCCCTGGGTCTTCGCCATCGGCCTGTTCATACTTTCCATCTTGCTGGCGAGCCAGGCGGCTACCGTAGTTACGCTTATGCCTGTCGCTGTTGCCCTTGGCCTCGGCGCTCCTGTGATGATCGCGACGTTTCCTGCCGTCAACGGCTATTTTTTCTTGCCGACTTACGCGACGCTGCTTGCGGCCATCTCCTTTGACCAGACCGGCACCACGCGTATCGGCAAGTACATCTTGAACCACAGCTTCATGCTTCCCGGGATGGTCGCAACCATCTCATCTGTGGTCATCGGATTTGTGCTTGCAAAAGTTGTCCTTTGATTCGGGTCCTAGTCCACCGGAAGGCAAGAAAAAAACCAAGTCCGGTCGAGGAGAGAAGAGGTCACCATGCAACCGAAACAGAGAATCGCCATCTTGTTTGTTGTTTTTGTTCTCCTGGGAAGTGCCACGCGTTCACTTCCTCAAGACAAGAAATTGCCGAACGTTGTAATTCTCGCGACGGGCGGAACCATTGCGGGCGCCGCCGCCTCCAGCACGCAAGCGGCTTACACTTCCGGCGCCGTCACTATCGACGCCATGCTTGCTGCGGTGCCGGGCATCAAGGATTTGGCCAATATCCACGGCGAGCAAATTTCCAACGTCGGATCTCAGGACATCACCATCGACATCTGGCTGACCCTGGCAAAGCGATGCAATGAGCTTCTGGCCAAACCCGACATCGATGGCATTGTTATTACCCACGGCACCGACACGATGGAGGAGACTGCCTATTTTCTCAATCTGGTCGTGAAAAGTGATAAGCCGGTGGTCCTGGTTGGCTCCATGCGGCCGTCCACAGCGCTCAGCGCCGATGGTCCACTGAACCTCTATGACGCCGTCGGCGTGGCCATCGACCCTAATTCCAAGGGTCGCGGGGTGCTCGTTATCATGAATGACTGGATTCATGGGGCTCACTCCATTACAAAGACAAGCACAACGGCCGTTCAGACCTTTATGTCGCCGCTTCGCGGTCTCGTTGGGGTTTCAACGTACGGCAAAAACGACTTCTACAACACGCCGCAGTGGAAACACACGTCCGAAAGCGAATTCGACGTCACCAATGTCACGAAACTCCCGCGGGTGGACATCCTGTACGCCTATGCCGATATGTCACCGGATCTCATCGACGCCTCCGTGGCGGATGGCGCCAAAGGCATCGTCATAGCTGGTGTTGGCAACGGCAATATGAATAAGGTGTCGCTCGAAGCGGCCGTCCGAGCCGCAAAGAAGGGCGCAGTGGTTGTGCGCAGCACCCGCGTGGTCACAGGAAGTGTCGGACGCAATGTGGAAGTCAACGACGATGAAATGGGCTTCGTAGTCTCCGACGAACTCAATCCTCAGAAGGCACGCATCTTACTGATGCTGGCCCTTCTTAAGCCACGATCTGCCTCGGAGTTGCAACAGCTATTCCTGAGATACTGAACGTTGCTGCACAACGGCTCGTCCCGGGTGGGAGCATTCGCGAGTTGTTCCTTGGTTCGTTCTCGCGATGGTAATAATCAGGGTGGTATAGGGAAGCGTCAAAGAAATTAGCGCTCGCGGTTTACCTGTCAGGCTCGCTTGTTCTTGTCAGGTTCGCGGTCTTGGTTCCACACGATACCAAGAGCCTACTCATTCCGAGCTTGCGGCGTTCGGAGATCGTTGGTGTGGTAGCGGGATTTGGAACGACCTTTGCTTCGATGCCGGACCTAGTTGCGATGCTCAGGCGCAGGTCCAGCGCAGGCATCAATCCGCGAATGGCGGCCATCATGGGAGTGTTTCAAATACTCTTGGCTACTACGGCTTATTGATTTTGTCGCGACCAGTTGTCTTGTGGAACATCATCGCAGTGTTGCTCAATTCCCTGAGTGTCGGTGCCTACTTTTTCTTTGTCAGTAAATAAAAGCGGCGATAATTCACGCCCATGACAGTTACGCAATCTCCTCCGGCCTAACTATAGAAAACGGACCCTCCCGGTGTTTATCTCGAAGACGGCTCCCACGAGTTTCTTGCGTCCCTCGCGCGCCGCCTGCTGGCCTTCCGGTGTTTCCAGCAACTGTTTCATCGACCATCGAACATTGGCTTCGACAGCTGCCGCCAATCGTTCCTCGCTGGGAAGCTCAGAATTTACTCCAGATAAGCCGGGAACAATGTTATCCACAAGAGTCTGTATACGGGAATGATGCTTTGCGCCGTTCAATTTGCTCTCTATGGCCGCTTTGACAGCGCCGCATCGTTCGTGCCCCAACACCAAGAAAAGCGGAGTGTGCAAGTGCGAACCCGCGTATTGAATGCTGCCCATCACCTCCGGCGAAATCACGTTTCCGGCTACGCGTATGATGAAAAGCTCCCCAAAATTTGCATCAAAAATCAGCTCGGGTGGAACCCGCGAGTCGGCACAGCCCAGTATCGTGGCGTACGGTTGCTGCCCCTTTGCTAACGCTGCCAGGGTCTCCTTGCAGACGGTTGGAAAACGCGCCTTGCCTGAGACAAATCGCTCATTACCTTCAATCAGTCTTCGCAGCCCTTGTTCGGCGGATAGCAACGGTAATCTCCTTAAATCTCGCTCAGAAAAGTGGCCCCGCGCGGCAGCTAGCTCTTGGGCGGGAATTTCTTGAAACTTTTCGAGACAATCTGTTCGATCTGTTTGGGCATGTCCTTCATGCCTTTGTGTGGGTCGTGGATTTTCTTCTTGGCGACGGTGGTCCAGATCGGCTTACCCGTTTCGCGTCCACCGTGTGAAAAGCAATTATGCCGTCAACTGAGTACCACACGTTCTGCGGGATGCCGTAGACGGGGGGAGGAGTGGCGGTGTTCACGGTAGGATGTTGCGTGATTCCGCCTTCGATGGCGACTGCAGTATCTGAAGAGCCAGCATCATAGGAAATATAAAAGTCGGGATTTGCTGCATCTTCCGAGAAGCCCTTGGC
>Ga0187772_10001548_pt1 | contig 10996 bp, 8 predicted proteins | sample 0116_SJ02_MP15_2_FD_133137 | JGI IMG/M metagenome (GOLD analysis project Ga0187772, IMG submission 133137) | Tropical peat soil microbial communities from peatlands in Department of Meta, Colombia - 0116_SJ02_MP15_20_MG | ecosystem: Environmental > Terrestrial > Soil > Wetlands > Peat | place... | reverse complement strand
GGAAACGTTTTGGCGCTAATCGGCTACACTATGGGCAATATCCCGTATCTTTCTCTCATCGTTATGTCGGCGGTCTTCGCGATTGGTTCAGCCGGAGTATCCCTCGGATATTCAAACCTGCTGGGTCTCGCTCTCCCTGGCAATGTATCTGGTGCGGATACTACTTCGCAATTTATCCTAGCCATCATCATTCTCCTCGTGCTTGTTGCGGTTAACATTTTCCGTCCGAAGGTAGCATACAAACTGATTTCCGCCTTCACGATCCTCGGAGTCGCAGCACTGGTTATTGCCATATTCACTCTTCTTGCGACGGGAAGAAGCGGCGTAGACAATTATCTAAGCTCTCTAGGCAACTCCACCCTTACCTACCAATCGGTGGCAAGCAGCTACTCGGGCCCAACGTTTGACTTCGGAGCCACCATAGTGTTCGTCCCATTCTTTGCACTATTCGTCTACCCATGGGTAAACGCCGCCCCGGCAGTTGCGTCCGAAATCAAAGGCAAGAGTACCCTGAAATGGAATGTACCAGTTTCAGCACTGATAGCGATGATCTTGATGACGAGTGCCTTTGGAGCCATGTATTACGCGGGGGGCTTTGCCTTCACAAACGCAGCGTTAGCGAGTACAACCCTCGTAGTCAATTATTCTTTCAACTTCTGGACTTTAGCCATGGGCGCGACGAGCAACGTTCTACTAGCTTGGATCATTGGAATTGGATGGGTACTTTGGGTCATCAACATCATAGCCTACCTCGTAGTTGTAGAAGGACGATACCTGCTTGCACAGGCGTTCGACAGATTCTTACCCGCGAGGGTCGCCTATGTCAGCCCACGGTACGGTTCCCCGGTAGTGGCGCACATTGTTGATTTCATATTTGCAGCAGTCCTTGTTGCTGGCGCCTCCTTCCTCTATGGGACATTTGTCTCGTTGTATGGGACAATCGTTGGCCCAATGATTTACTTCATGTTCGTCGGAATATCCGCAATCATCTATGCCATGAAGAATGAGAAGGGACGAACAAAGGCGACCCTGATCGTCTGTGGAGCCCTGTCGGCTTTAGTTTTCCTGTGGCTTACGCTGGAATTTCTAATCAACTACGCGATTTGGGGAGGCAATTGGTTCGCCTATGGATACCTTGTAGTAACGGCAGTCGGAGGCTCGATCATCTACTTAGCATCGAAAACGTACAACTCTCGCAAGGGAATAGACATCTCCCTAGCCTTCAAACAGATACCTCCAGAATAGCAGATATCGTAGTTCTTTCGAAGCATCCCAATTCTTCCCACGCCTGAATGTCCGTCAGTAAGACCCCACAAATTCTAGCACGGACCGGGGAGGACGATACTACACTTTAAATCGCGTTCAACCGTCAGTCCAGTTGAGCAGGCAAAGGCTGTCACCGGTGAGCTCTGAGTTAACGCGAGTAAGGTCTACCCAGAGACTGTTCGGGACTTCAGGGATCAGAGGGCGGGTAGATGATTTGCTGACCCCTGAGTTTGGGGTTCGAGCAGGGTTAACGTTCGCAGCGTTGCTTCAGAACAAGGGGGCTGTCCTAGTTGGTAGAGACGTTAGAGCAAACTCTCAACTGGTTCAAAATGCATTGGTTTCTGGACTCTTAGCCGGGGGTGTTAACACATTTGATTGCGGGGTAATTCCAACCCCGGCACTTCTGTTTGCCGTTAAGAAATTGCGCTATTCTGGCGGCGTGATGGTAACCGGCAGCCACACACCAGCACCAACAACAGGGTTGTTGTTCTTCCTGGCGGATACAGGTGAGATGGATGAGCGTAACGAGCTAAGATTCGAAGAACTCTTCCGGTCCGAGCGATTGAAGCGCATGCCATGGAATGAAGTTGGCTGCTCAAGCACGCTCGACATTTTGGACACCTACTTTGAAGCGTTGCACCAGGAACTGGCTGGCATAGGAGGTTATCGAGTAGTGGTTGATCCCGGAAACGGATCGACTTGGAGGACGCTTGGCCCTATCCTAGAAACGGAAGGCTGTGAGGTTGTCACTATCAACGGCCAGCCCGACGGCGCTTTTGCAGCACGATCTCCTTATCCTCAACCCTCAACCCTAGGCCAGTTGGCTTTGGCAGTTCGAGACTCGAAAGCCGACCTAGGGGTTGGAGTAGACAGCGATGGTGACAGAGCCCTGTTCGCGAGAGGGGGCAATGTGTTGTGGGGCGACACCACGTGTGCCATATTTGTCAAAAATGAATTAAGGAAACACAAGGGTGGGCGCGTCATCACTACGATCAACACCTCTAACGTGATCCGAGTTCTTTGCCAACAATATGGAGGTGCCCTTACCGTAACAAAGGTTGGACCACCGGCTATGGCCGAAGCTCTGCGTGCGCACAAGAACGCGCTGATCGCCACAGAGGAGTCTGGAAAATACATTTGGCCTCAAGTTCTCATGTATAGTGATGCTGCTCTGGCAACTGGCAAGTTACTACAAATCATGAAGAGAGAAGAGAAGAGTTTGGAGGAACTTGAAGGCGAGATCCCGAAATTTCATCAGTTCAAATCCAATGTTCCCTGTCCGGAGCAGTTGAAATCCCGTGCATTGAAATTTGCCGTCCAAACTTGGAAGGACGCAAAGGACGTGGAGGTCTCAACGATTGACGGATTGAAAGTGAATTATCCAAACCATTCATCCTTTCTCCTCAGACCTTCCGGGACTGAGCCCATGCTTCGGTGTTACGCCGAGAGCCTGAACCTTGATGGTGCCAAGAAGCTTCTAGACAAAGTCAATGGACTCGCCCGTGAGGCGTTGGCAAAAGCAAAGGCAGGACAACACGCATGACTTCGAGAGAACAACGAAGGACCGACCATCCGCCACTCAATTCGCGCGTTAAGGACGACTGAGTGAGACAAACATGTCAGGGGCGGTCCAACATGGTTACGCATGAAGGGGCGCCGGTCTCATTGAGCACCACAAACGCAGATTCCTGAAAGGAGCCCGTTCCATATGAGTGAAGTAGACGAGGATCAATTTCTCGGGCGCCACACGGCCCTCTCGCTCTTAAAACAGAGAAAGAAAATTTGGCGTCGGATGCCTTACCTGAGAGAAAACGACGGACATGCTCCCCCAATAGTGCTCGCGGTGGGAGATCGGCGGAGAGTATACGCGATTGCGCATAGACTCAAAAACGCCTTGCTTCTCCCTGAAGCCGCTGCGAAATTGGAGAATCCGCGCAGCCTCTCTAGAGCGCCTGCGATCGAGTTTGGACGCATTGCCATGGCAATAGGCACCCTTTCCTCCATACCAGTTCTCGTCGTCGAGACGCAGATGGGCTCCCCTGCGACCCAAATAATATTGAATGAGGTTCTCTCGAACCAACTGACCAGCAATGAGTATAGAGTTGGAAACCAAAGGATCAGTCTGCAACACAAGGTCGTGATTCGAGTAGGGACGGCGGGAGGAATCAACTGCGGAACCGCACCTGCAGTCAGAGTAGGTGACGTTGTGAATGCAACACATTCAATCGGTGCCACTGGAGCAACCATCCAAACACTATCCCGACTAGATTTCTGGCAACCGCAGGTTTACGAGAAATTCCAATCAAAATGGACCAACCTGGGGTCCGATTTCACAATAACCCGCGGTGGGCATCCTCGAGTCGAATGCAGTAGGGAAGTCGTCGAAGCCATAGACCATGCAGGCACACGACTAGTGAGGAACGCGTATAGCAGAGGTGGAAATATCACGAAGGACTCACTGTACGCCGAACTAAGCAACGACATTTTCCTCGAACTATGCAGAACCGAGAATTGTCGAACTACAGAAATGGAGCTGTCAGCAATCGCTCTTGCAGCTCACGAGCATCAGGCCGCCTTCGGAATGATCTCCGCAATCGTCGGAGTCCTGCCCGGGTCATCGTTCGCGCAGAAGCAGGAGACGAGGTCAATGGCTGAGGACCGTGCAGTGCGAGTCGGTTTAGATGCCGTAACTTTCTTGTGCTAACTAACGCGAGTTGAATGGGCCATGAGTGAGAGGTTGGAGCGAGGTGATTGTGTGCTTTCTCAATACGAAAGACTTCTCAGCTTGACCAAGAAGTTTGATTGACTAAGAATTCGTCAGGATTAGGAGATCGCAGACGCTCGCATCAACCGGTTTTAATTGGCAGAGCCGGGTCGACTGAAAAATCTAATATACCTCCAGAGACGCACTTTCCCATTGGAATCTTCGTTGACTAGTAAATCTGTACCAGTTTTTACCCGTGAAGCAACAGGTCTTGTGAAATCGATTAGCCCTTGGGTTATGCTTTGGGCGAGCATAGGTGAGATTGGCCTCGGCAGCGAGCTACTTCTAATGAATGACGCCGACTCATACTTACCGAACGGAAACCCCGGCGGCGATGTAGTCGTCGCGACCTTATTGTTTCTTATCATCGCGCTCTTAGAAGCGTACATTTACTACAGAATGATTCCGGCCGTGGGCCGGACGGGAGGTGACTACGTGTGGATGAGCAGAAACATTGGCGCCTGGGTCTCGACGATACTAATCTACGGATTTCTCTTCACCGGCTTTCCATTCATAGCCATCTCGCTCAACTGGATGTTCACGTTAGCGTTGTCGCCCTCGATCTCGACGATTGCATTGGTCACGGGCAACAGTGGCCTTGCGGCGGCAGCTGGATCACTCACAACGCCCGTTTTCTTGAGCGCCGTTTCAATAGTAATAATGATCGTTCTCACGGCGATTAACATCGTCTCGCCTGCAAGATCTTACTGGCTTATCGCCGTTTTCGCCGCGATCGGCACAATCGGAATGATCATCGTCGGCCTCGTCTTTGTGCTGAATGGTCCGAGTGGAGTTCAAGCGAGCGTTTCAGCCGTTTTGCAGCAGAACAATGCCACATACACCGGCATAGCATCCCAATATACCGGTCCAAGACTTGACTTCGGCGCAATCCTTCTTCTCTTTCCATACCTCATGTTCGCAATACCTTACTTCAACAACACCGCCGCATTCAGCGGAGAATTGAAGAACATCAGAAAATCCGCTTTGTACGGAACAGTGCTCGCAGTCCTTGGCGGTGGACTGCTCCTGATGATCTTCCTGCAAATGTATTACAGCTACTTGGGTTTCAACTTCGCAATGCAATCCGCAGTGTCGTGGCCCTCTGCCCTCTTCAGTGCAGGCGTATATCCAAACATGCTAACAATAGCGACCATTGCCGCCAGCAATAACTCGGCGCTCATGTGGATAATGAACATCTTCTTCGCCTTCTGGTATTTGGCGGCCGCTCAACAAACCATTCTTGCAGACTCTAGATATATCCTCGCCATGTCGTTTGACGGCATCCTGCCTCGTAGACTTGCCGGCGTGAGCGACAGGTTCCACACTCCAATCACATCCATCCTTCTTGTCTTCATTATCACGGTTGTGATGATTCTTTTCGCCTCCTACACGAGCTGGCTGGCCGAATTCGTTACTTCAGCAGAAGGTTCACTCTGGTTCGCATTCATTGGCCTAACAGCGATCATTTATGGTTGGAAGAAGAAGGCCGAATTGAAAAACGCGAGTACTTGGATGGTCCTATCTGGTCTAATCGTCATGGCGTTCTTCGGCTACATCACATACCAATTCCTAGTCTTACCATACTACGGCCTTAACTGGCAGTCGCCTTCCTTGACAATGTACGCGTCAATGGGCGTGGTTCTTGCCGTATGGATTGCGGGAGCGATAGCTTACCCGGCGGCAAAACTGTACTTCAAGAAACAAGGACTCGACTTCGCCTTAGTCTTCAAGGAACTCCCACCGGAATAGACGAACCCCTTTCGCCACAACAGAGAACGCGCCGTAATCGCGCTAAACGGAGTCCAACGGTTCCAGATGACAGATGAGTAGGTCACCTGCAGTCACTCGCGGAAAGCAATGGTTGTGGTCCGCTTGCTTGCTTCGCTCCTGGACGTTGTCAGAAGGCTGTGGAACCTTGGCACAGCGCATTTGGTAACTGGGGCGACTAGGCGACGCTCATGGTGGAGCGTAGATGGTTGTTCTTTCGATTGCTCGTTTCTTTCCCTCCGGCCAGAGGGTTAGTGGTACGTAGATTGCGGACGAGCGTCCGTAGTGAGTCATGTTGTCCGATGCGCATGTGCTGCAGGTTGGAGTCATTCCAGTAACGATTTGATTGCAGTTCCTGCAAAACGAGTAGATCCGCGAATATGCAAGGAATCGTATCCCGCTCCTTGTTGCCTGGGCTGTGAACTTCAGCAAGTCCTCAGAAGTAGCTTTAGGATCAACCGAGATGGTGACCAAGTGACCGCCCGGGGTTAGAGCCTGTAGTGAAGCTTCTACGCTCAGCCTTTCCTCCAAGGGGATCTTCGAGGTCAGTGGGACGACGGGTAGGTCCGTATAGTACGGGTAGTTTCTTCCGCCGTGTGCAGAGACTATGCTCTTGCCGTGTTGCTCCACATCGAGTTCAGCCAACCTGGAAGCTGCGTCATCGCTGGGTCTCTCCGCTACAACGAAGCGCATCCCAAAGCGCTCAGAAGCGCTCGCGCTTTGCTTACCTAGTTCCTCAAGGACCTTCTGTCCAAACGAGAGTGAATCTTTCCTGAGCTCACTTCCGGTATGCGCCAAGCAAGCTTCGTTTAATCCGAGGGGCGCAACGCAATAAGTTGCCGACTTTTCATGGAAGTAAGGGGTAGCCTGCCCGGACCCATAAAGCAACGGCAAAATGGGTCTCTTCAACCTTTCTACAATCAGGCTTTTCTTGATTTTGAAAGCGTCGACAATTGGGTCAAACAACTCAGTCATGGAGCTGAAGAACCGGTCGTCGTTCTTCTGTGCTTCGTAGGCGAGTCGGGGCAGGTTGATGAAAATTGTGGCCATGCAGCCAGTTCTATAGCAGTCCGATTCCCACTGCTTGCTCCATTCATCTGAGAGTCTAAGGCCTGTGGCTGTGTAGCATTCTCGCGCATCCTGTCGTAGAAGCGCTAAATATGGTAAGGTCCGCGAAGCGGCCAGCTCATGCGTTTTGAGAACTCGCGGTCGGAGGTCGTTGCTTCGGATAGTTGAATCGCGAAGTTTGACTACCAACCTTGGATTCACGAGGGGTCTAATCAACGCTTGCCGTTCCGTTGCATCAATAAGCGCATCGAAGAGTTGCCCTACTTCTTCTTGGTAATCTCCATAAGTCCCAACAGTTCGTCCTCCCGGGCCTATCGCTTCCGTCTTCTCTACGAAGTCGGGAACCGAATACTCAATTCCAAGAGACAACCCTGGGTGCTTTGCGATCGATGGAAAGTCCTGGCCCACTGATGCAAGGAATAGCTCCAATGATTCTCTAATGGAATCTAAGGAAACGCCCTTCACGAACGGAGCCAAGAAGACGTTGAAGAGGTCGAAGTTCTGTTCCCCTGAGATCTCTGCAGCGCCAAGCCTGTAAACATCCTGGATCATGGATAGAGCCATACTGAACGTTTGCGGCTGCCTGAAACCTACCAAACCATTCTTGAGGAAGTACCTTAGGTCATGTTGTACTTCACTGGGTTTTAGAGGCCAGCTCTCCAGGTCGTCGATGTGAATTCGGCCTGAGATGTGTGCGTCGGCTATTTCGCGTGGCAGTGATTCCAGGAGGACATACTCCCCGAGAACAGAGGCTCCGGCTGCTTTCTGAACGTAATCGGCGGCTAGGCCGCGCTCCCCAGTTGAGTGCAGAAGCTGAGTAACATCATACACGGGCATGCCTAGACGTGTCAACTTGTGCCTGTATTCGAAGAGCCGCTTCTCGATGAGCAGGGAGTTCACGAATTCCCGAATCAAAGCAGAACTCAAGTACGATGTTCTCAGCTTGATAAGCCGGTCTTCGGCCTCGGCGGCAATCTCGTCCGCCAGCTCCTGAGGGACGCCTGCTTCAACAACCAACGATTTTGCTATCTTGTTTCTGTGAAAATCCTCTACCGCTAGGCGTGATGTTCTAACGAACATTTTTCCGCGTTTGACGCTAACGTATTCTTCGAGATCCCGCGCGAAATGGACAACCATCTCCCCGAGCTCAGTAGTCTCATACTTCTTCGTCCGCTTGTCTAAACTGATTAGCCCTGCATCGGTTAAGCTACGAAGGTGGTAGACGAATTTTCCCGCATCACGGACAGGATCCAACTTGAGAGAAGACATTATCTCCGTGTAAGGAAGAGCACCCTTCGTGGAAAGAAGCCTAAGCACTTGCATCCGTAACGGCGCCGAGGCAGCGTCGAAGATACCGGCCCCGAGTCTCTCAACGGAACGAAGCATAGTGCAGGTTATCTATAACTCAGTTTAAAAAATTGTAGTACCCCATTTTAGTACAGGAAAACCAAATTCCATCAGCCCTAATTTGGACACCAATGTTCATTCCTCGGCACTGCTCTTGGCCCATCTCAGCTAGCGGACAACTTAGGAATAGCTTGGTCTCATCCTAGGCAGAAGGAGACCATCCCGTTCTTGTAAATTAGTGGACTAACGCGTGGATGAACAGATGAGGGCATGTCTTCTTCATATGGCCAACGCTGATTAGTTGCGCGTTGAACGGACGCGAAAAAAATTGGAGAAAAAGGGTGGGTTTTCCACAAGTCATCGAGTTTAAGCTTTCTTCGCGAGCTTAATTTCTATCGTGGAAACGTTTCTCGTTTGGCCCTCTTCACCTAGTACTTCAGTTCCAATGTTTACGTCCTTGATTTCGAGTTTGCCTTCGAAGAATCGTCTGCGGCAGACCTCAACCACGTCAACTGCCTTAGAGATGACGCGGCCTCGTGCCTTCACTGACAACTCTGGCGTGCCACTGTTGATTTGCATGACGATCGCAGTCGCGTAACTCATCAATGGTTTCTGGCCGATTAGGACCGTGTTTGTCGGAATGTTTCCGCGGTTAGGGGCTCTTTCTGTCATGGCTTTTTGTTCTGTCAAGCATTGTTCACCTCCGTATGGAAACGTAATGCTGGTGGTGCTGTAACCGCCGGCAGAGACCGTCAACCAATAAAAGCCTTCTTACGTAATCCGACTTATGTACATTCGACCGGATGACTCGGCTTCAATATTGCGTACGCTACATCCATCACGTCTTGATACCATTTGGATTGCATTGGAAATTCGACCTGTCCATCTTCCATTCTCAACTATGCATCGGTCAGGTAGGATTATTAGGCTCAAGTTGCGTGTATGCGGCTAAGCTATGTGTACGGGCTGAAGCCGACCGTCTTATACGTAATAAAACGTTCCGACGCGCCAGTTTTCTCCCGACTAACTAGCTGAACGAAAAGTCGAGGTGAAACGCATGAGCTATGAACGCTCCTTCCACAAGCCAGTCGAGGAAGGGAAGGAATACGAGGTCGAAATCAAAGAGACCAGCCGCCGAGGCGATGGTGTCGCAAGGATCGAAGGCTTCGTAGTCTTCGTCCCGCAGACCAAGCCTGGTGATAAGGTGAAGGTAAAGATCAACACCGTTGGTCCGAGATTCGCCACGGGCGAAATTGTGAAGTAACAAGTTCGCCTACAACGTCAAAGGGACCTTTTTTTGACCCCCATTTTATGGTATGTTGAAGTATAGTCTTCTGTTGCTTTTGCCTTTGTTCTCGAACTTCATCGGATCTATTCTCACGATCTCGCCCAGATTCTTTACGTGCACACCACCGTCCGCTTGGATATCGTAACCCTCGATTTCTACGATGCGTAGCTCCTGAACGTCGGGTGGAGCCGCGGTGGCGAGTTTCGTGATTCCTGGAATCTTCAAAGCTTCTTCCCTTTTCATGAAGTAGGTTTTCACGGCGGGATTCTTGGTTATAGCTGCGTTCGCTTCGGCGCAATATGTGAGCATCCTCTCTCTGTCGAAGTCTTCTAAGCTAAAATCTATCCTCGATTTGTCGGGTTCTATCTGGTTCCCAGTTATGAGAGCTCCCGTTTTCTTGTTGAAAATTGCGCTAAGCAGGTGGGCTGAGGTATGCATCCTCATGATTCTGTGCCTTCGGTCCCAATCGAGCTTTCCCGTGACCTCCGCGCCCACGGTGAGATTTGAGGGTGTTTCTAACACGTGTGCAATTGCATCAGCTGCACCCTTGACGGCATCTACAACCTTCGATTCATTGAGCCAACCCGTATCTCCGACCAGCCCACCGCCGTGGGGATTAAACGCCGTTTGATCCAGAATGACTTGATTGCCTTCAGACGAGATCACTCTGGCGGTAAAACCCTTCATGTACATATCTTCCCAGAAGAGTTTCTTCGTCAAAGTCAGACGCCGCTCTTTTGATAGGTTGCGAGGCCTAGAATAATGATTCGGCCCACTACTCCATGGTCACCAAGAATTGATCGCAACCTGAATGGGAACCAACTCTCGAATTGAACCTTGTTTCGGCTTTGAGCCTTCGAGATAGCAGGTTTGGGTAACAGGTTATTTAGGGGAATATTGCAAGCGAGCGTAGAGATGCATCAGCGAGTGACAGGCTCCAAAGCAGTTGCCGCACTTATTGCGTTGGATTCCTTCATTATGGCGATAGGCCATGCCCCTCTAATCAGGTTGATGGGAGCCCGGTTCCCGATGGCGTTCCCTATTGGCCTCTACTTTCTCGTCTCCACAGTGATCTATCTTCTCGGAACGGTTTTCTCGGGCCTGGGCAAACTCTTCAAATTGACGAATTATGGGTTAATTGCTATGGCTGTAATAGACGAGCTTCTGCTGATCTATACAAGAGAAATGCCGAACTATATCTCCCGTCAGGCACTGCATTGGTCCATGGGTTGGTTCCCGCTGGGAACCGTCCAAGTCTTCATCGGCCAACTGATTCTAATTGCGTTGTGCGTCATACAGTTGAGATTCAAATGAACGCTTGCAACCGATACCCCTCGATGAATTCCCAGTATCAAAGGGGTTTGAGATAGAGCGAAGCAACAGACCTGTGGCCGACGTTGAAATGGATTTTGCGGTTGTGTTACGTCGATCGAACTTGAGAAATCCTAGTCTCACTTTTCTCATGTGCGTACCATATCGTGCTGAGAATCCACTTG
>Ga0187772_10001547_pt1 | contig 10996 bp, 12 predicted proteins | sample 0116_SJ02_MP15_2_FD_133137 | JGI IMG/M metagenome (GOLD analysis project Ga0187772, IMG submission 133137) | Tropical peat soil microbial communities from peatlands in Department of Meta, Colombia - 0116_SJ02_MP15_20_MG | ecosystem: Environmental > Terrestrial > Soil > Wetlands > Peat | place... | reverse complement strand
CCCACAGACCTGATGTACTCCTCCCTGTCAGCCTCCGAGATTTCGTTCGGGAAGTTATAGGTGAACATTGCGTAACTGGGATCATTCCCCGAGGTTGTGTAGTCTGAGGCTATCAAGTGAACGCTCAACCAGGCTGATATCTTCATTCCGAAGGCAGGAATTATTGACACTGGATCGACCGTAAGTATCATTACCCGCCCACTTCCGATTGATACCACGCCGTTGTCTAGGCCTATCCCCGGTCTGAGCTTAACCGCCCGCGACTTCCTTCCGAGGCTCGAATAGACAACTCGCCGCATGAATTCAGGGTCTTCCTTCCCAGAAGTCGAAGTTGGGCGTTTCTTACTCGTACCCGAGCCTCCTGAAGGCCGGCTTGGCGCTGCGAATTATCAGGATTGCCACCGGTATGAAGGCGAGGTCGACAAGGGTTCCGAAGTCGAAGACAGCCAAGCCGAAGGCAGAAGCAACGCTTGTTGGCGATCCGTACTGGAACAATCCATAGGCGTAGAAGGCCCAGTCCGGGAAGAAGAAAGCAAGAGTTTCGAACACCGTCGCCGCTGCCATGGCCAAAGCCAGGGTCCTCTCCCCCCTGTTGCGGGCCCAGGCAACTATGAACACTTCCGGCGCTCGTGCCCACACCATCCCAAAGGGGTAGATTGGGGACCCCCCTCTGAAGCTGATGTTGATTGCTTCCCCAAGAAAACCGCCGATTGCTGTGGCATCGAACGCTGTGGAGACATCTACCATCGCTGCGAGCGCAAGATAGATCGGTGGCGAGAAGGTGATTTCGTAGAGGGGATAGGGTAACGGGATGGCCACAACCGTGCCGACCGTGATGAGTGCAGAAAAGACTGCAATAACGGCGAGCGTCGTCGACCTCTTCGGTCGCTTCTCCGTTTCCGCTCCTTGGCTTGCCTCTCCCACGGTGGACATTGAGATGGCCACCTTATAAGTGAGTAAATAACCGACTTATACGATGCAACCCCCGGACGAGTTGATGACAGGAATGTTCCTCCCAGGCATGCGCCACCTTGTGGCGCTGCGGCTGCGCACGAGAGGTTTGTCCCAGACCAGGATATCCGCTCTGCTCGGGGTAACTCAGGCGTCAGTCAGCCTCTACCTCGGTTCGGACCTGGGGCGGACCTACAGCACCCTCGCCAGGTTCTCCGTCAACAGAAGCCAGGCCGACAGGGACTCGGAAGCTCTGGCCGACGCCCTCCTGAAGAATCCGATGGATGGAGTGGAAGCCATAAACAGGATCTGGACGGGTATGCTGGGATCAGGGGCGGTCTGCCCTTTGCATCGAGAGATGTACCCGACTCTCCGCGAGTGCGACTTCTGCATGAAGGAATACGGAAGCCGTAGGGGGAAGATCGCCGAGACGGTCTCCGAGGTTTCAGCCGCGGTAAGGCTTTTGGAAGCTTCGCAGGACTTTGTCGCCGTCATGCCCGAAGTGTCGGTCAATTTGGCCTGTATCGCAGGCAACGCCACTTCGCCGAGCGAAGTGGTGGCGATTCCTGGCAGAATTGTCAAGGTGAAGGAGAGGGCGAAGGCGATGCTCCCTCCTGAGGCGGGGGCCTCGGCACACATGTCTAGAATGCTCCTCCTCGTGAGATCGAAGATGCCTGAACATCGTGCATGCATCAACATCAGGTACGACGCAAGATTGAACCCGCTGCTCTCCCGGGTGGGGCTTCGCGTCCTCACCCTCGGAAGACACTCCAGCCGGGGTACAGGAGATACTACCGTAGAAGCACTTGCGAGGAGATTGGAGTCAGAGCCGAGGCCGTTTGATGCGGTGGTGGAAGAGGGAGGGGGCGGGATTGAACCCAACGTCTATCTGTTCGCAAAGGGGGCACAAGAAGCGGCTCGCATCGCCGTCAGACTGGCAAAGGGCTATTCAGCGGCTTAGCGGCCTAACCTTCTCTGGCTCCCTTCCTGCGCTCTTGGCCCTCCTGACGCACGCTTCCAGGAATGCCACATAGATTGGCTCCGGCCTTTCAGGCCTGCTGACGTACTCAGGGTGGTACTGGGTCGCCATGTAAAACGGGTGGCCCTCCAACTCCAGTATCTCCGCCCTCCTGCCATTGTCGCTGAACGCCGTGTACTTCATTCCCTCGGCTTCCAAACGTTCTAGGTACTCTTGGTTCAGCTCGTACCTGTGCCTGTGCCTCTCCCTTATCTTCCCCGTCTTGTAGATGTCGAATGCTCTGCTTGGTTTTTTGATTAGCACGTCATGGCCTCCAAGTCGCATTGTTCCCCCGAGGTCTGTGACAACTCGCTGTTCGGGGAGCATGTCGATTACAGGATAGGGCGTGTCCGGGTCGGCCTCCGTGGTGTTGGCTCCTTCCAAGCCCAGGACGTGCCTTGCGAAAGAAATGCTCGCCAGCTGGAAGCCATAGCACAACCCCAGAAAGGGGATCTCTGCCTCTCTCGCCTTATTCGCCGCGGCTATCTTGCCTTCGACGCCTCTGCCCCCGAATCCTTGAGGAAGGACGACTCCGTCATATGCGTCCATCAGGTCAAGTTTCGTCTCGTCCTTTTCCACTTCCTCCGACTCTATCCATGATATGCGTGTGTTCGCACCGTTGACGGCGCCAGCCTGAGACAGCGCTTGGTTGACACTGACGTAGCTATCGGCAAGGTTGGCATACTTCCCAACCATTGCGATGCGTACTGTTATCTGATGGTCGATGAACCTTTCCGCGACTGCGTTCCATCCCCGCATCTCCAGCCGAGTCCTTAGCCCAAGCTGTCTCCGGATCGGCTTGAGCACGCCCTCCCTCTCAAGAAGACGGGGCACCTGGTATATGCTTTCCACGTCAGGGTCAGAGATTACACTCTCGAGGGGGACGCTGGTGAACAGTGCGATTTTCTCTTTCGCCTCGGCCGGAAGGGCCCTGGTACCACGGATCACTATGATGTCAGGCTGAAGGCCGATTCTTCGCATTTCCTGAACACTGTGCTGCGTGGGCTTGGTCTTCATCTCCCCAACCACCGCTAGCTCAGGCGCGAGGCTTACGTGCAGGAAGAGAGTGCGCGTCGGACCCTCTTCAATCCTCATCTGACGGAACGCCTCCAGGAACGGGAGGCTCTCTATGTCGCCCACCGTCCCTCCGCATTCAACGACCAGCACCTCTACCTTCTCCTTTTCCCCAAGTTCTCTAATCCTACGCTTGATTTCGTTTGTGATGTGCGGTATTATCTGGACGGACTTGCCTAGGAACCGTCCCCTTCTCTCGTCGTCAATGACTTTCTTGTATATCTGGCCCGTCGTGATGTTGTTTGCCTTGGTCATGTCTCTGTTCAGGAACCGCTCGTAGTTCCCCAGATCCATGTCTGTCTCCCCGCCGTCATCCGTCACGAACACTTCACCGTGGGTGTAGGGATTCATGGTTCCCGCGTCGAAATTAATGTACGGGTCTATCTTCAGGCAGGTGACCTCCACCCCGGAAAGCTGAAGGAGCTTGGCCACAGAGGAAGTGATTATGCCCTTGCCGAGCCCCGACATCACACCGCCAGTCACGAAAAGGTACTTCGGCACATTCCCTCAGAATGGCTTCCGTAAATAAGCGTTCCGAGGATTCGGTCTATTCGGATATCTGTTGTGTTATCGCTGCCAAGTCGGACACATCGACGAGCAGTTTGCTTACCCTGTCCAGAGCTGCTAGCGTCTCCGCAGTCTCCGCTCCGTCGTCCGTCGGAAGCTTGGCTATGGCAGACAGCTTAGCCGTGATCTCGCTTGCGAGCGTGCCCACTTGCCTGTTGATGCTCATCTGCTTCCCTCCTCGTCTCGAGATGAACCCCTGGGTCGCAAGATCATTCATCGTGGTGAGCTTCGACACGCAGGCCGAGTACTCCCTGGCAAGCCGCCGCGGGCTTGCCTTCTCCTGGAATTTCATCGATAGATCTGCGATCGCGTCTCCAATGCTCTCCAGAAAGCTTGCCACGACGCGATAATCAAGGAGGTCCACCGGGGAGAGACCGTACCGCTCGGCCACCTCAGGCCTGACAATGGCAGCCCTTGTCGCGCGGACAAGCAGGAAATACAGCCTGTCAACCTCGTCATCACGCTCCCCCACCAGGCCCAGGAGTTTCTTGTCCCCCTTCACCAGGCCTTCCGCCGTGTCCTTGAGCATTCCATCCAGCAGTCCTGACATCCTGAGGACTATCTTCTCGGGGACGATGGCAGTCGGTTCAAGGAGGAAGTGCATCGTCATGCGCTTGGAGTCCTCGTCCATGATCTCCAGTCCGACCAGCCTCCCTATGGTTCCCTTGATAGAAGCCCTGTCCTCTCTCGATATAACCCCGCTACCCGCGACCTTGATGACATCATACCCAAGGAGATATGCACCAGTGACGTCATTGATCACCTGGCCAAGGTCGTCCCCAAGGTACTCAATGGTAATCTGCTTGGGCTCCCCTTCACCCCCTTCCAACGGCTTGACTAGCAGCTTGCCGCTCGGCAACTCCTCCACCGACAAGGTGTCCCCCTTCCTGACGCCGTTCTTCCTCACCCATTCCTTAGGGAGGGAGACGAGGATTGTACCTTCTCCCATCTCGATTGCCTTTCGCGCAGGCACGTCTCTATAGAGTTGGGGTCTCTCTATAACTCTTGCATTCTACTCGGCGACATCGACGGGTTTGCTCCCCAGAAGCCTGAGTAGGTCGCGTGTCCTGATCCCGAAGACCGAGTTTGGGGAGCCCGCGGCCGCCCAGACGCGTTCAAACCTCGTTAACGAAATGTCCGCTATTACCTTAACACCTTCAACATGAGGGAACGGAGGAACGCCTCCGATTGGGAAGCCTGTCCCGCCCCTAACCTCGTCCGCTCTCGCGACTCGCAGGTCCGCACCCGTTGCCTTTGAGAGTTTGGCACCGTCCACTCTCCTGTCCCCGGAGATGATGATGACGACGGCTTTCTTCTCGCCCACGAACACCACGCTTTTGGCTATCTCTCCCACGCTGCAACCCAGCGCCTGCGCAGCGAGCGCAGAGTTCTTCGTGCTCTCGCCAAACTCTCTTAGCTCGTACTCCACCCCCGACTTCGAGAGGTACGCGGAGACGCGCTCCCGGCTCCCCACCTCCATGACCTACTATGTCGGCTGGGGAGACCTGTTGACTTGCTTGTTGACCGCGTCGGCCAGATAGTGTCCCCGGAGTATGACTTTCGCCTCGGTCACCCCAGGGACTGAAAGAAGACCGGCCTTGATGTCGCTCGCTATCTTCAGGGCGAAAATCGGAGGGCAGAACGGGGCCGTCAGGTGAAACTCGAGTTCGACCGAGCCCCCCGTGACTGACATCCTGTCTATGAGCTTGAGGTCAGTTATCGGCCTCCCCAGTTCCGGATCCATGATCTTGGTCATCGCTTCGGTGATAGCGGACTCTTGCACTACGGACAAACTTGGCGAAAAACCGTCAACTGCTTATTTATCCGTTTGGAGCCCCACTCGCCTTGAACATTTGTCACTGCTGTCTTCATTCTTTGCCTTCGACCTCGCCCTCTTCGCCGGAGCCTTCGTCCTTCTCTTCGCAGTTACCGATGCCGTAGGGACGGTCCCGATATTCGTAACCCTGACCGCCGATTTTCCAGACGCGCGTAGAAGGATTCTAAATCATGCCATTGTTATTTCCACTGCAATCCTGGTTGTCTTCTCGCTCTTCGGGTGGTTGATATTCGACATCTTCGGCATCACCCTTGACGACTTCCGCATCGCCGGTGGGATTATTCTCTTCGTGGTTGCTGTCGAACAGCTCATGGGGGGGAACGTGAAGTCCAAGGGGCTACAGCCTTCTGAAATCGCCGCATTCCCGCTCGCCACACCCCTTCTAGCAGGGCCGGGGGCCATCTCGACTGTCATCATTATCTCAGGGCCTCCATACAGCCCATTCCTTGCCCTGATAGTCATTATCTGCAACGCGATTCTCGCCTACATCATACTCGTCAGCTCCGATGGAGTGAGGAAGATTCTGGGAACGAATGGAACAACCGCCCTCTCAAGGATTACGGCTCTCCTGATCGCAGCCCTCGCAGTCTCGTTCGTGGTCAGCGGGATCTCGAACATAGTCGTATCTCTCCGGTGATAAGGTTGGTGACTGCAGTCCACATCAGGATCAGAGGGCTCGTCCATGGGGTCTCCTTCAGGTCGAGCATGGCTCAGCTTGCGTCAGACCTGGGAGTCAGGGGGTGGGTCAGGAACCTCCCCGACGGTACGGTGGAGGCTTTTCTGGAAGGAGACGAGAAAAGGGTGAAGAGGGTCATCGATTGGGCGAGGTTCGGACCGCCCCGGGCACGTGTAGACAAGCTCGAGGTGGAGCCCGCAACGCCAAGGAACCACAGGGACTTCCGGATCCACGGTTGATCGTACCGGAGGGTCGCTTGTTCAGCCGCTCTGATAGGAGTTCCAGCGTGTGGCAAGCCCTGGGTCCGACAGCACCGCTATCACTACGTCTCCGAACTGGCTGGCTGTCGCCCCGTCCTGCCGGCCGGTGATTACCGCCTTCCTTTCGTAGATTGCGCAGATGTCAAGAGCCATCGCGAGTCTCTTGCTCTGGTCCACCTTGCTCACGTGTTCCAGCATCATCACAGCCGCCCTCATCAGGCTGAGCGGATCCGCGTATGCTCCTCTCCCCTCCGTTATCATCCTCGGGGCAGAGCCATGGATGGCCTCGAACATTCCGAACCTTGCGCCGAGATTGGCACTCCCTGCGGTTCCAACTCCGCCCTGGATTTCCGCAGCTTCATCCGTCACTATGTCTCCATACAGGTTGGGGAGAACCACCACCTCGAATTCCCTCCTCCTCTTTGGGTCGATGAGTTTCGCAGTGAAGACGTCAACGTACCAACCATCCCATTTGATTTCAGGGAAGTCCTTTGCCACCCGCCTAGCGGTTTCTAAGAATAGGCCGTCCGTCGTTTTCACTACATTTGCCTTAGTCACAACGGTCACCTTTTTCCTCCCCGTCTTCCTTGCATGCTGGAACGCAAGGCGGATGATTCTCTCTGCCCCTGGCCGCGTTATGATTTTGAAATCAAGGGCCAGATCGGGGGTCACCATCATCCCCCTGCTCCCTAGCATGTACTCCCCCTCAGTGTTCTCCCTGAAGAAGACCCAGTCGATGCCCTCGGAGGGGACTCGGACGGGCCTGACGTTGGCGAACAGATCGAAGGCCCTTCGGATCGCTATGTTCGCGCTTTCGATGTTGGGCATGCCGCTCCCCTCTTCGGGGGTGGTGGTCGGGCCCTTCAGCAGTACGTGACACTTCTTGATTTCAGTCAGAACCTCGTCCGGCAATGGCATCATCCTCTTGATTCTGTTCTCGATTGTGAGCCCCTGGATTTGTCTGATTTCGACTCTGCCGGACCCTATCTCATCCTTTAACAGAGCCTCCAGAACCCGCGTTGTCTCGTCGGCTATGATCGGACCAATTCCATCCCCCCCGATCACCCCTACGACAAGCTTGTCAAGTTTCGAGTAGTCCACCCACTCGATTGCAGTGCTTATTCGCTCGACCCGTTCCACCTGTTCCTCCAGTATCTTCCGAATGTCGTTCACGGCGGTGTCGTACGCGGGCTTCTTCAGGGACAAGGCTGGGCGAGCCCCCGGCTTAATCCATTAAAACATGCCTTCGAAGGATGTCACCTGACGAACGGAGCCCCGCGCCGCTGCGAAAGGGCTCTCAGGACGGGGACCGAAATAAGTGATCCCACGGCTGTGAAGAACACTCTTTCAACGGGGTAGAGCGGGAAGAAAACCGGGACAAGGTTTCGCCAATCCTGGACGGACAGGACGCCGTAGACCCTGACCGCCAGATTCTGGCCCACCACGGTTCCCGTGAGCTGGCCGCACATCAGAGCCGCAAAGGTGACCCCGGTCACGAATGCGGGATTCAGCTTGGAAATTACGCCTCTTCCCTCGAGGACAAGCAGCGGTATCAGGACAGCAAGCGACAGCATGTGTAACCATGTGAATGGAACGGGCCCGACGAATAGCACAGAAAGTGGGTCCAGCCAGTAGACGACAAGAACGATCACCAGCACGCCAGCTGCTGCAGTCCTCCTCCCAGAAAAAGCGAGACCTGCGGTGATGACAGTGGCCACATCGGCGGCGAGGACAGACAACCCGGTCCCAGCCAGCGAAACGTACCCGGTCCCCGAGTCAATCACGTCGCCGACAATCGCAGAAAGCCCCCCCACGAGCGGGCCGAAGAGCATTCCAGCCAGAGGAGTAACGAAGTTGCTCGCTGTAAGGAAGTTCCCCGGGCCGAGGACAAGCCTGGAGATCGGTATCGCCCCAAGAACGGCGTACAGGGCGGCAAAAACAGAAGCGGCCGCGAGCAGGGAGGTCCTCCGCTTCACCCTAAGCAACATTCGAGGCTGACCGCTACCACGCTTAACACTTTCACCGCCGTCCCTCTCTCGCTGGTCAGGACCCGCTAACGTTTTTAGCGCAACCCGGTCGGACGTGCCACAATGGCGGCTCCCGACAGGGACACCAAGAGGGCAGCGGAACTGAAGCTCTGGCTCGAGCAGAGGATTGCTGAGCTCGAGGAGGAGCTGGAGCGCCTCAAGGAGACGCTCGGCTATGTTGACAATAGCCTCAGGGCGTCCACGTTCAAGCAGGCCAACGAGATGATGTCTGAGTCGAAGGAGGCGCCGGAGGTAAGGGAACTGAAGCGCGACAAGGGGGGTCAGTCAATTGCTACGGCGTCCATAACGCCAGACGCCGTCGCCATAGAACCGAGCAGTGGTGTGGTCTTGAAGACATCGACGCCACCTTTCAAATCGTTCCTCATGGGCAAGATACTCCAGGGGATGAAGACAAAGGACGAGGAGCTGGTCGGTTCTGGCAAGCTCGCAAGGGGGACAGAGCTCCGCTTTGATGTCGACGAGGCAAACGGGGCCATAGTGAAGCTCGTAATAGAGAACTACAGAGAGAAGGTCAGGCTCAACGAGATCCTGAGCACTGTTTCATGGACCTTCTCCCGGATGCTTGAGAAGTAGAGCCCCCTCCCGTGTGCAGCGCGCAAGATCGAACTTCCGCCCTACTTCAGGATCTTAATGCTCTTCACGTCCTTCAGCCCGTTCAGCTCCTCCATGGCCTGCCCCGTCAGCTGACCCTCGACTACCAGGGTCATCTTCGCTTCGAGCACCATTTCAGGGTCCTCTGCCACCGCCTGCCTGACGACCATTCCATGTCGCGATAGAATCTCCGCCACCTCGGCCATGATGCCGGGGGACCTAGGATCCGCCTCCACGACAACCGCTGTGTAGCCGAGCAGCGAGACCAGGTCGACCAGGCTCGTCCCGAGTGGTCTGGTCCTGGAGAAGATAGAGTAGAGATAGGGGCTCTTACGAATCTGTTCAGCCGTCTGCTTGACCACTCTCCGGTCCACTCCGACCGCCCTTGAAACCGCAAGGTAGTCTACCTCAACTTCCCCCACGTACAGCTTGAGGTTGTCAGAGACCCTCATGCCGCACTCGATCATCTTGCGGACGACCGCTGGCCTGACCACCTGTCTTTGGAATTCAGCAGTTATCCTGGGCCACATCAAACAATGTACCAAAATGAGCTATTTTGAGCGTTTCTCCACATTTCGTTCGTAAACCTAATGCACAGTTCTGTTCAGGATTGCATTTATCTGTCAGAGAAAGGAGGTCCCCCATGAGCAAGATCCAGCTCAAGTCAATCCTATCCCAGGACATGCTACCGGAGAACTACTACAACATCCAGCATGACCTGCCAGAGCCTCTCCCGCCCCCGCTTGACCCAAGGACTATGCAGCCCGTTACCCCCGATTCCCTGCTCCGCCTCTTTGCAAGGGAGTGCATCATGCAAGAAGTTTCAACCCAGGAGTACATACCCATCCCCGAGGAGGTAAGAGAGGCATACCTCCGCCTAGGGCGTCCGACCCCTCTCTACAGGGCGACGCGGCTAGAGCAGAAACTTGGCACTCCGGCGAAGATCTTCTTCAAGCGCGAAGACCTGAACCCCGTCGGAAGTCACAAGCCCAACACCGCCATCGCCCAGGCTTACTATCACATGAAGGAGGGAACCCAGCGGCTCACCACTGAAACAGGTGCGGGCCAGTGGGGGAGCGCGCTGGCACTCGCGACAGCCCTCTTCGACATAGACCTGACAGTCTACATGACAAGGAGCAGCTACGAGCAGAAGCCATACAGGAAGACCCTGATGGAAGTCTACGGCGCAAAGGTTCATGCGTCTCCCAGCTCAATGACGAGTGCAGGGAAGAAGTTCCTAGAGAAAGACCCGAACCACCCGGGAAGTCTAGGCATCGCCATAAGCGAGGCGGTCGAGGACTGCGTCACACACGATAACACGAAGTATTCCCTTGGAAGCGTCCTCAACCACGTCCTTACGCACCAGTCTGTAATCGGACAAGAGGCAAAGCTCCAGATGGAGGAGTTCGGCGAAGCGCCCGACTACATCGTTGGATGCATCGGCGGCGGAAGCAACTACGCAGGCCTCGCGTATCCATTCATGCGTGACAAACTGAGAGGGACAAGCGAGGCAGAGTTCGTGGCCGCAGAGCCAAAGGCGGTCCCGTCCACAACCAGAGGTTCGTACAGATATGATTACGGGGACGCTGCCGGGATGGCCCCTCTTGTGAAAATGCACACGGTCGGCCATTCCTATCAGTGCCCCCCGATACACGCCGGCGGGCTCCGATACCACGGCAAAGCTCCTTCAATGTGCATGCTTATCGACAAGGGGTACATGCGGAGCGTGGCCTATTCGCAGAACGAGGTCATGGAGGCAGGGATACTCCTAGCCCAGACCGAGGGGATAGTCGCGGCCCCCGAATCGAATCATGCAATTAAGGCGGCAATCGACATCGCCATCCAGTGCAAGCAGAGGAATGAACCGAAAACAATCCTCTTCAACCTCAGCGGCCACGGGCTCCTGGATCTGAAGGCCTACGAGGACAAACTCTACGACAGGCTCGTTGACTACGAGCCCGACGAAGCAGCCCT
>Ga0187772_10001545_pt1 | contig 11003 bp, 12 predicted proteins | sample 0116_SJ02_MP15_2_FD_133137 | JGI IMG/M metagenome (GOLD analysis project Ga0187772, IMG submission 133137) | Tropical peat soil microbial communities from peatlands in Department of Meta, Colombia - 0116_SJ02_MP15_20_MG | ecosystem: Environmental > Terrestrial > Soil > Wetlands > Peat | place... | reverse complement strand
CTGGCCAGCACGCAGCATTAGAATCATCATCCTGGCCCTCACGGGACAGTCCTGATCGCCCGTCGTAGCACACTGCGTGCTAGACCGCGGATTCAGTTGGTTTTTCCTATTTATCTATTCTTGGCGTGCAGTTTTGTTGCTCGATTTTATTAACGGCGAACGACTCGGCGTCTTGGTTGAGCGAGGACCCGCGCTATGGGGAGGAGGTAGAGGAGTACGCCAGCTGGTGGCAGGCCCTAGCGCGGGATCCGGACTATTACACCAACACCGAGCAGGGGCAGAAGGAGCTGGCCGACATGATTCGCAAGGAGTCGGAGCGCCTCATCGAAGAGATAGGCAAGTCGGTCAAGCGGACGAAGGAAATTATCTGGCTGTCGAACTTCTGCAAGTCATGTCACTACTTCAAAGAGGAGGGGAGGAGAATGACATGCAAGAAGTGGCAAGTCCGCATAGTCAAGCCGTTCTACGGTAGGGCGATTCTGAAGGAGGTCCCTTCGAGGACCGGGAGCGACGAGAAGGAGGTCGTAGTCGAGGGAATCGATTGGGACGCCCGGTGGAAGGAGGTCTCCGAAAGGATCGTGGACATGGCAGTGGGAATGGTCAACGGCGGATACCCCTACTTTTGCTATAAGGGAAAATAGGAATCGAAGTTCTACACTCTCTCCAAGGAAGGCGTCTCCACAGCGGGTCAAGCCCGGGCGTTGGCATCAAGCGGGCCCCAGCAGGGTAGGCCCATGGAGCAGAGCACATTCTCACACAAGAAAATCGTCTTTCCGTCTTTTATTCCGCAGGGGAAGGGGTCGCCCTGACGGATTCGGATGCCCGTAGACCCAGGGAGCATGCTGACTTTCGTCCGTTTCCTTTTCGCATTCACCATCGGGTCACACATCCTTCTTGTTTCGACGAGTATCGCTCTTGTTCTCCTGATTTCGGTATCCGAATTCCTCTCCATCCGCAGGCATGACCCCGTCTACGAGGCTCTGGCTCGGAAGCTCTCCAAGGTGTTCGTAATCTCCTTCGGGGTCGGCACCGCCAGCGGGATTGTCATGGCGGTCGAGCTGGTGGGGCTCTTCCCCTCCTTCATGACCCTGGTAGCGTCCACCGGAGCAATGGCGCTCCTATACGCCGAGATGTCTGCCTTCTTCGTCGAGGTCTTGGCTTTGGTCCTCTATGTGTACTACTGGAACTCATTCCGTGGAAGGTACTCCCACTGGGTCGTCTCTCTCTTCGTCGTGACAGGCACCCTGGCCTCGGCCGTGCTGATCACCATGCTGAACGCCTGGATGAACACCCCCAACGGCTTCGACATCTCTGCCTTCATCAGCAGCGGCTTCAAGACGGTCACGGGCGTCGCTCCCTTCGCCGCCTTCCTCACCGTCTCAACGTTCTCCCAGGTCTTCCACGTGCTCGTCACGACCCTCTTCGCTGGAACCATGGTCATCGGAGCATACTTCGCCTACTGGTTCGTCAAGTCCCAGAACGCCGGGGAGAAGGCAATGTACAGCAGGGCTCTGAAGATTCTAGGGGCCATCGCCATCATCACGATTGTCCTCTCCGGGATTTCCGGCTCAGAGGAGATGGGAAATCTCCTCGTGAACCAGCCTTTGAAATATGCGGCCCTCGATGGAAACACCGTCCCTGGCACCAATCTCCCTGACCGGTTCTTCGGGAGCATAGTAAACGGGAGCTACGTGGGAGGAATCTCCATACCTGGCATGCAGGCCCTTCTGGCCAAATTCGAGACGGGAACCTCCGTCCTGCCCGGCCTGAGCCAGTTCCCGGCCAACACATGGCCGCCGCTCCTCGTAAGCACCACCTTCAATGTCATGACCGTCGGAGGACTGGCGCTTGGCCTGTTCATGTTCGTCTTCTTCATTTCTTTTGTCAGGAAGCGAAGGCCGTACGAGTCCAGGCCCCTACTCTACATCTGGATCCCTGCGGCCGTCCTGGCCATGCTTGTCTACCAGCTCGGTTGGGCCACGGACGAGGTGGGCAGGCAGCCCTGGATTGTCTATAACATCATGACGGTGGCCCAGGCAGCGAACACCTCTGACGCCCTCCTTGTTCCGGGGATAATCATAGTCTTGTTCTACTTGGCCGTCATCCCCACTACCTTCTACTTCTACTCGAGAATTTTCCAAAGTTCGAATGGGGAGGCACCAAATTGAACGGGATCTTCGAGGTGAACTACGCGGCCTTCTCCGTCTTCGCCGCCCTTCTCGTTACGGAGATCATGGGGGCCGTTGGCCTCCTGATAGCCTGGCCTTCAAGGAGCAAGGTCCTCGACTATATCGTCCCCATCTGGGAGGTCACGGGGACCTTCGGCGCATTATGGGTGGTGACGGGGGACTTCGCCTATCCTGGGCTGCTTGTTCCCGTGTCCGAAATATTCACTCCGCTTCTTATCGTCTTCCTCATACTCTGGGTGGCCAGGGGCGCCTCGATCGCCTTCGCCGAGTTCATAACGAAGCGGGGATGGCTCGATGAGGAGAGGCTCTTCAAGTCGTACGCGGTCGCGACCGTCGTGCTGGGCCTCGTGGTCCTTGTCCTGCTTTCGGCCCTTGTCGGAGGCCAGGGAGTGAGCCTGGCTTCTGGTTCCTTCTCAATCATCTCATGGGCGACTGCGGGGAGCGTGGTCTTCGTCATTGGGACGCTTCTGCTCGGGGTAGGGTTCGCTCCCGCCTTCTTCGACCTGCCAGCCCTGCGTAACCTGGTTCTTCCATTGACCGCACTTGGCGTAATCCTCTCGGTGCTCTCCTACTGGCTGATGTCCCCAGAATTGCTCACGCTCTGGATGGCCGTCCCGGTCCTGCTGACCCTGGCGGTGGGGGCATTCTACTCGTGGCCGAAGACTTCCAAGATAGTCACGAACAAAGCCGTCTTCCTGGCAGTGCTCAGCGCCATCATATTCTCACTGCAGCCCCTCGTCTACCCGAAGGCGGTGGGTCAGGCGCTGTCAATAGACGCCGTTACAACCACTGGCGTCATGGCCGACGCGTTCTTTTCAATTACCTTGGTCGGAGGCCTTCTCCTGGCGTTGATGCTCTCCCTCTACGTCGTGGTAGCAGCGCGGGGACCGAGCGGTCCGGGCCTCTGATTCCGTTGTCAGGGTGTATATAGTAAGGGGAGCCGGTTCAGGGGACGGCGAAGAGATTGGGCGCGGACGTCTATGGCCACCTTTCCAACTCCTATGGTAAGAACCACTTCGAAGTCGACAAGCCGCTCCAGCTCATTCTGAGTTACTTCGGCAGTTCGCCGAACCTTGACACCCTTGGGGCTTACGCGGGTCGAGATCTCTACGAGGTGGCGGACTATGTCGACAAGGTGGCGAGGCCCAGGCTTGTCACATGGGGAATCGACGGCGAGAGGGTGGACGGCGTCTGGCTCGACCCGGCCGAACGCCAGGCCCTCGAGAAGCTCTTCAAGGAGTTCGGAGTCAACAGACCTCCCTACAGAGGGGGGACGTGGTTCGACCACTACGCCTCGTTGTACCTCATCTCCGACCCGGGAATTGCGTGCGTGCTGACTGTCACGAATCAGACGGCTTACGCCCTCTACAAGTACGGCGACAAAGAGCAGAAGGAGCTCGTCCAGGGGATGATCGGCGAGTCGAGCAGCGTGGTTTACGGAGCCACCTGGTTCACCGAGCTGCAAGGAGGGAGCGACCTGGGGGCGAACTTAGTCGAATCCTACGAGCAGGACGGAAGATGGCGGATAAACGGGGACACGAAGTACTTCGCGAGCGACGCCGGGCTGGCCGACTACGCCCTTGTGACCGCCAGGCCCAGAGGCGCCCCTGATGGGGCCAAAGGTCTCGGGCTATTCCTGGTCCCAAGGCGCGACTCTGCAGGCAAACGGAACTTCGACGTTAGGAGGCTGAAAGACAAGAGCGCAACAGCGAGCGTCCCTACCGGGGAGGTCGAGTTCCACGGTTCAGAGGCCCTACCCGTGGGGGACCTTCGGAACGGCATCTACTACACGATGGAGAACCTGATGGTGTCGCGCCTTGCCAACTCTTTCGGCGCCCTGGGAATTGCCCGGAAGGCTTACCTCGAGGCCTACTTCTACTCCCAAAAGAGGACGGCATTCGGCAAGCCCCTCATCGAGCACCCGCTCGTCCAGAGGGACCTCCTTGACGTGGAGGTATGCATCGAGGGGGCCCTGGCCCTGGCATTCAAGGCGGTCGACCAATTCGAGAGGTCGTGGAAGGACGTGCCTCCCTACACCTCCGCCTATCACTACGCCAGGTTGCTTACGCACATAACCAAGAACGTTACAGCCGACATGGCCTCCCACGTCACAAAAACGGCCATGGAGCTGCTTGGAGGGCTCGGGTTTCTGAACGAATATCCCATCGAGAGGCTTCACAGGGAGGCTCTTATCACCCCGATATGGGAGGGGCCCAGCAATATCCAAGCCCTCGACATGCTGGAGGCGATGGCCAAGAAGAGAGCCCACACAACCCTCCTTGAGGACATGAGGTCGCTTGTGGGCGGGATTGCTGATGGACAGGACTTGGCCCAGAGGATGTTGAAGGGGATGGAGGAGGGGCTTTTCCAGCTCTCGTCCGCCGACGCAACAGCCGCGGAGTTCTCTTCGAAGGATGTGCTGAACAGCCTCGGGCACTCGATTGCGACCATCATGCTGCTTGCTGTAGGCAACAAACTGGGGATGCAAAGGTTTGTCTCGATGGCCCGCTTGTACTCGCTCCACTTCGTCGAAGGCAAACCATATCCTACAGAGGCTCTTTCGGGAGCTAGAGAGCTTTTCTCAATTGATCAGATCAAGAGCGAAGCCAGACACCCGTGACGGGTCTGCGGGCTTCGGTTCGAGTTGCCAGGCGAAATCCTCTCGGGTGTCTTCAGCAAGATTTAGGTAGGAACAAGGCCTCTACCCGGATAGATTGACAGAGGCTGCGCTACCTCCCAATCAGGTCTGGGGGAAGAAGTTCGTAATCTATGCTGCCTTAGGAATCCCTCGCGTCGACTCCCAGCAGTGGAGGCTCAGGGTCGACGGCCTTGTCAACGATCCAGTGGATTACACATACGACCAGCTTGTTTCTCGGCCTCAGAACAACTTGACAAGGTCCCTACATTGTGTAACGAGGTGGTCAATCAAAGACGCGGCCTGGGAGGGCCTGCTGATCGGGGACCTGCTGGCTCCAGCAGGAGTCAGTCCAGATGCCACCTGGCTGATGTTCCACTGCGTCGACGGCTACACGGCCCCGGTCCCACTCGAAGACGCTCTCAAAGAGGACTCGATTCTTGCTTTCAAGCTCAACGGCAAGCCGCTGAGCGTCGAGCAGGGGTTCCCCGCCAGGCCCTTCATCCCGGGCCTTTATGCATGGAAGAGTGCCAAATGGGTGAACAGGATGGAGCTCCTCCCTGACTACAGGGATGGCTACTGGGAAACGTACGGCTACCACGAAAGGGCAGACGTGTGGGAGGAGGAGCGCTTCAAGGGGCACAAAGGGACCCCGGTCAGGCGCAGGGCTTTCGGAACCGTCTGAGAATCACGCGCCCAGACGCGGAGACCGAATCACACCCTCGGTGCTTTTCAGAAACAAGGTGGCCTGATATCCTCCAGCTCTGACGCTTTCTGTACAGTCGCCGCAGAGCCACCAGACCATCCGCCGGTCCTTGTAAGATACCCACACCGTGTAAAGTAACTTCGAGTTCTTCTTTTCGAAACGCTCCCAACAGAGCTTGCACACCACAGGGCCCAGGCTGTTCGTCTGAGGATCGTACGCTTCGTAGTTCCCTGGCATGTGTGCCTGACGGACGAGGCCCATGGCCCTGGAAACGCCGGGGAACATAATGAAGCTACCTGAACGACATGTTTTTCCGTGATTGATTTTGGAGCGTCGGTTCTAACAGACCCAAGTGAGTATTATGGAATACAAGTGGAAGGCGCTCTCCGTCACAGCGATAGGCGCCCTGATGGCGGCGGTGGACAGCACCGTCGTCCTGCTGGCTCTCTTCCCCATGGCCGCCGACCTGCACTCCGATTTCGTTACCATGATTTGGGTAATCATCGCCTATCTCGTCGTGAACACGGCCCTGGTGCTTAGCCTTGGCAGGCTGGCCGACATGTATGGCAGGAAGCTCCTCTACAACGTAGGATTCGTCGTTTTCACGATAGGTTCCGCGTTTTGTGGCTTCGCACCGAATGGACTCTCACTGGTGGGCTTTAGGGTGGTCCAGGGCACGGGAGCAGCGCTTCTTACGTCCAACTCGTTCGCGATTCTCTCGGAGGCATTTCCCCGGAACGAGACCGGGAGGGCCTTCGGCATACAAGCGGTCGTCTGGGGCCTAGGAAACGTCCTGGGAGTAATCATCGGAGGAGTCATCATAACATACACGACCTGGCGCTGGATTTTCCTGATCAACGTCCCCATCGGCATCGTCGGGACCTTCTGGGCGTACAAGACCCTGAGGACCGTCCTACCCCCGAAGGGGCAGCGGGGCACCTTCGACCTTCCCGCGGCGGTCGCTTTCACCGGGGGGCTTTTGTCGCTCCTCCTCGGGATAACGTGGGGACTTCTCTATTCTTGGCACGATGTTACGGCTCTGACGGCACTCGCACTCTCACCCCTGATTTTCGCCATGTTCATCGTCTGGGAGGCTAGGTTCAGCAAGAACCCGATACTCGATTTCAGCTTCTTCCGAAACAGAGTCTTCGCCTTTTCGCTTGCGGCGGCGCTTCTGCAATTCTTAGCTGTGTTCAGCGTGAACTTTCTGCTCATCTTCTACCTTGAGGGAATAGAAGGGCTGTCTGCGCTCGAGTCGGCCTACCTGATAATCCCCTTTGCGCTCGCTGCTGCTGCGGTGGGGCCCGTAGGGGGTATACTTACAGACAGGTTCGGCTTTCGCAGGATTTCGATTTTAGGGCTTTTCGTAGGGGCGGTCTCCCTCCTGCTTTTCAGCCAGTTGACGGTCAACTCGACATTGCTCGAGATTGGCATCATCGAGACCATCTCCGGAGTGGGGCTGGCCCTCTTCTGGCCTGCCAACACTTCCGCCATAATGTCTTCCACCCCTCCTGCAAAGTATGGGGTGGGTTCGGGTACGATGAACACCTTCAGGAACACAGGGGGGATTCTGAGCTTCGCACTTTCCCTGACTGCGGCCACCTCGGTCATCCCTCCTGGTGTGGTGTACCAGTTGTTCATAGGCAACCTTTCTGGGAAGCTACCGACCAATCTTGCGAACTCCTACCTCTCGGGGCAGAGCTTCGCCTTCGAAATCTCAGCCGCCCTGCTCATCATTGGCTTGGTAATCGTGGCACTGACCAAGGTCGGAGCGCGCCCGATTATTTCGGAGGAGGCCCTTCCTTCGACCCAGACCCAACCCTCTGCCCGAGGCAACACTGAAGCCTAGACGGCATTACTTCCCGTTCGGCTCTTTCTACGGAGAGGACGAAACTCATTTGAGGCCGTTAAGATAGGTTGCGGTCGGAAGATGGCAAACACCGAGAGTGGTCCGAGCAACCCGCCAGAAAGCAAGGACGACGCGGTCCGGAGGCTTATTCGGAGATCCCATACGTTGACCGTCCTCACTTTCGTGGCAGTCATCCTCATCTCTCCAGTCTCCTTCATCCTTGGCCTTCCCCTGGGCATCTCTCCCCACGACTGGCTCACGACATGGACCCACTGGACGGTGGTCTTCATCACCGTGGCGTTCTTCGTCGCCGTCTTCGGATTTGGAGGCGCACTGGATAGCCAACTGAAGGCAGATCGCATCTCAAAGACAATATCCAGTTCAGGTTAGAGTCGCAGGACTTCCCCCGCGAAATTCAGGAGGAGTGGCAAGGCACTAGGCGACGAGGAGACGCCGGATGCAAAATGACACTGGGAGCGGAGATTAGCGGTACCAAACCCAAGTACGGGAGTTGTACTCAAGATGAAGACCTTCCCCCTTCCTCGGTAGCAACCGTGACATTCGACCCGGACGAGATTCCTCCTAAGTGTAATCTACAACGCTCAGAAAAGGCAGAAGAGAACAAAGAGGCAGGGCCCCACAGAGAAATCTACCTCGGAAACCCCTGGAGCAGTAGGCAGGGGTGGGTAAAGTCTCTGTAGAAGCGGCTCAGAGCCTAGGCTGACGCAAATGATTGGCCAAGGTGGGCCAGAGCTTGTGCGTAATGACCAGGACTACTGCAGGTAAGGACAGCTGCCCAAGTATCAGCACGATCTCGTCATACTGCCCGTAGTTCGGAATTAGCACCAGCGCCCCGACCCCATCCCAATAGGCGTGAAGGAAGATTACAGCGGCCAGGTTTCTTCCTGTGTACCAGTAGCATGCGCTGAGTGAAAACGCGCCGATAAGAATCCCCGTGAATGCTAGCAGAGAGATCGTCCCGAATCCCTCTACCTGAAGGGCAGGGAGGTGGAAAACAGAGTAGATTAGGGGAGCAAGGATGACCGCACCAACCCCACGCCCGAGAATCTGGTTCAGCTCGTTCATCAGGTAGGCTCTGAAGAACAACTCTTCCGAGAGCACTATGGTCGCAAGATCAAGGACGCCTCGAAGAAACCCACTGATATCGGGATAACAAGCGAACCCGCCCCCGCCACCTATGCACAGGTTGAACGGGGTCAGCACAATCCCGAAAAAGGCCGTCATGGCCAGGGCAAGGATTCCCCCTTCGACAAGCTCGAAGCAGGCAAGTTTCGTCCCCGACTGCACCTGGCGCCAGTACCTGCCCCTCCAGAGCAAGCCGGAGGAGATGAGGATTAGTGAGACGCCAACAAAAATCGCCTGGTTCCTGACCACTGTCTGTTCAAGTGGGCCAAGGTACTGCGGCGCCGAGTTCGTCAGGTAGATTAGGACGAATGCAATCCCTAGTGCAACAACCAGGCGGGGAGCCCGTCGTAAATCCAATCATCCCATAGACTTCTAGAGACGTAATAAGAATGATTGACGTTGTCGACGTCGGTTTCCTTTCACACACGCTATGTCTTCTTGTATTCGTTTGGGTACAGGTGACAGTCGACCCAGTGGTTCTTTTCGACTTCGAGCAAGGGGGGGTCAGTGCTCTTACAGGTGTCCATCACAAATGGGCATCTCGGGTGAAAGCTGCAGCCCGGAGGAATATTGAGCGCACCACTTATCTCCCCCGTGCTCACTATTCTCTGAGGTTTCGCACGCTCTTCGACGTCAGTTATTACTGGTATCGAAGACAGCAGCATCTTGGTGTATGGGTGCAGAGGGTTCCTGAAGAACTCCTCCGTGGGCGCGATTTCCCTGACCTTGCCCAGGTACATAATCATCACCCTGTCTGCGACGTTTCGCATCAGACTTAGATTGTGCGTGATGAAGATGTACGAGAGCCCAAGACGTTCTTTCAGTCTGAGAAGAACGTTAATCATCTTTGCCTGAATCGAGACATCGAGGGCAGATGTAGGCTCGTCCAGAACAAGCAACGACGGATTGGTCCCCAGCGCCCTCGCTATTGAGACAAGCTGTTTTTCTCCTCCGCCCAATTCGCCTGGGTACCGCTCGGCGAATTCGAGCGGCAATTCAACCAGGTTGAGGAGCTCGTCGACACGCTGTGCGATCGAGACATCGGTCTTGTTGACCTTGAGCGGGACCTCGATGGCCTGCCGCACGGTCCTCTTCGGATTGAGCGAAGACGCGGGATTCTGGAAGACCATCTGAATGTCTCTCTTGAGTTCTTTGCTCCTGCGATTGGCGCTCTTGGAGAGATCCTCACCCTTGTAGACGAGCGTCCCTGACGTGGGCGGATAGATGCCTATGATCATGTTACCTATGGTTGTTTTTCCTGAGCCTGATTCGCCAACGATTCCGAATACCTCGCCCTCATGCATCGCGAAGTCTACGGCTTCCACTGCCTTGATCACCCCCTTGTTCGTCTGGAAGTACCTCGTCAGGTTATGGGCGGAGAGAATGGGCTCGCTCATTTCTTTGCGCCGTATTTTTCATCGTATAGGTAACAGGCTGCCGCCTGTCCGTCGGCCACGCTGTAAAGCGCTGGCATCGCACCATCGCAGACGGGCATCTTGTATGGGCACCTTGTCACGAACCTGCACCCATTCGGCGGCGTCAGGTAGCTCGGAACCTGACCGAGTATCCCCTCTGGGACGCCGCCACCCGTCAACTTTGGAATCGAGTCGATGAGCATGCGCGTGTATGGATGACGTGGGTCGCTGAATACCTGGTCGGTCGGCCCTTCTTCCACGATGGTTCCTGCGTACATGACGTAGACCCTGTCGACAAAGTTCTTCACTGTCCCGAGTGCGTGGGAGATTAGGATGATTGACAAGCCTCTTTCGTCGACGATTTGCTTCAGCAGCCTCATGATCTGATCCTCTATCGTCACATCAAGGGACGTCCCAGGCTCATCGGCGACAAGGAGCTCATTCGCCGAGATCAGTGCGAATGCGATGTTGACGCGTTGCTTCATGCCTCCGCTGAGCTGAAAGGGGTAGCTGTCAAGAATCCTGTCTGGTTCTGGCAGGGCTGCTTGTTTCAGGAAGCCCACCGCCCTTTCGTGAACTTCGCTTGTCGAGAGGCGCTCGTCCGCAGAGACACGAATTATGTCGTACATCTGTTCCTTAATGGTGAATACAGGGTTTAGCGCCGCAGAAGGGTCTTGGAATATCATCGATACCTTCTTTCTCCTCATGCTTGTCAGATCACCACGCGACATGTCAAGTACGTTATCACCATGGTAGGTCACCTTCCCCTGAGTGATTCTTCCATTGCTGGCGAGAAGTCGCAACATTGATTTCACGGTGGTGGTCTTGCCGCAGGCCGACTCCCCGATGATTCCAACCTTCTCGCCTTTGCCTACCGAGATGTTTACTCCGTTGAGCACCTTGAGCCAACCCTCGTATACCTTGTACTCCACCTTCAGGTTCTCCACTTGAACCAGCGACATGCTCAAGGACGCCTCGTGCTCGAACCCATATGGCTCAAACTCTATCTGATCTCCGATGAGAACATGTCGTTGACACCATCCCCTATGAGGTTGAATCCGAG
>Ga0187772_10001543_pt1 | contig 11011 bp, 10 predicted proteins | sample 0116_SJ02_MP15_2_FD_133137 | JGI IMG/M metagenome (GOLD analysis project Ga0187772, IMG submission 133137) | Tropical peat soil microbial communities from peatlands in Department of Meta, Colombia - 0116_SJ02_MP15_20_MG | ecosystem: Environmental > Terrestrial > Soil > Wetlands > Peat | place... | reverse complement strand
GCTGCAAAACCAGGCGCTCGCCGCGCAGCATTAAATTCGCAACCGAAACGGGCGAGTCGGTCGCGACTCGCCCGGTGCCCCTCCTCCGTATGACATTCCACGCGATGCAAGGACGTCGTGATCCCGGTTCTCGTTGACTTGTCGGGCTGCCGGTCGTAAGATTTGCGCCCATGATCGGCCGGGTGCCTGTACGGCCTGTCGGGACAGGCATGACGGATGTCCGCTTGCGAGCGAAGGAGCCATGATGAATCTGCGACTGGAGAGCCGCCCTGTCGGTGAGGTCCTGATCGTGCAGTGCCATGGACGAATCGTAGCCGGCAACGAAGTGCTGCGGCTGCACGCATTCGTCGGAGACTCTTTCGGCAAGTACAGCGACGTCGTTCTGCAGCTTGATCACGTCGAGTTCATCGACAGCAGCGGGTTGGGCGCACTGATGCGCCTGGTTCAAGCAGCGCGTTCGCGCAAGGGTGACCTCAAGCTGAGCGGCATTCCGCCTAACATTCGCAAGACTCTGGCCATGACCCACCTGTTGCCGCAATTTGAAACTTACGACTCGGTCGAAGAAGCAGTCACAGCGGCTTACTTGGGCTCGCGCTACTCGCCGGGGAAGGCTGGAGACGCTCGCCCCCGCATCCTGTGCGTGTATGAGTCGTCCGACGTGCGCACGTTTCTTCGCGAGCTGATGTGCGGCGCCGGCTACAACGCCTTGACCACCGCAAATATCGATGACGCCAAAATCCTTCTGCGCGCTACCAAGGCCAAACTGGTAGTAGTCTCGTCAAGCCTGCAATCTGTCTATGGCAAGCCCACACGCCAAGCGCTGCAAGAGATCGATCCTGCCGTTTCGCTGATGGTCCTTGAGGAAGGCTTTGCCTCGCAGGATCCCGGCGAAGCCGCGGAGCAACTGCTGAATAAAGTCGCCAGCCACTGGGAGGCTGCGAAGTTGGCGTGACTTCCAGTGGGCCAACTCTAGTACCCTGCGCTGGAAACTGACGGACGCCCGCGTCTCACCAAACCCGGCAGGCGTTGACCGGCGGTGCCATCGGCGCATCAGCTTTGCAGCCCCATGCTTTTTGGAACTCCGGCATATTGCGGACTACGCCGTTCACTCGGTACTTGCCGGGCGAATGTGGATCGGTCGTCGCATAAAGGCGCGCAATCTGATCGGTCTGGTTCTCACACCATATCTGGCCCCAGCCCAGAAACAGTCGCTGCTCTTCTGTGAACCCGTCGATCTTCTCTGTCTTTTCGGATGATTTCTCTGCCATCGCGGATTGCAATGCCATGTCCGCAATGCGGAGTCCGCCGTTGTCCGCGGTATTCTCGCCGAGTGTAAGCTTGCCGTTCAGGTGAACGTCGTCAACCGCTACGAAACTGCTGTATTCATCGATGATGCACTGCGCCCTCTGCTCAAAGGCTTTGGCGTCCTCCGGCGTCCACCAGTCCTTCAGGTTGCCATCTTTGTCGAACTGGCGCCCCTGATCGTCGAAGCCGTGCGTCAACTCGTGTCCAATGACGGCGCCGATCCCGCCGAAGTTCAAGCCATCATCGGCTTTGAAATCGTAGAAGGGCGGCTGGAGGATTCCAGCAGGGAAATTGATATCGTTCTCCGTCGGATCGTAATACGCGTTGACCGTGGGCGGCGTCATGTCCCATTCCTGCGTATCGCGCGGCTTACCGATTTTGTTCAGCTGGCGTTGGAATTCGAATTCGTTGGAGCGCAGGGAGTTCCCCAGAGCGTCGCCGCGCACGATCTGGAGCGTGCCGTAGTCGCGCCACTTGTTGGGATAGCCAATCTTGTTCTGGATCGCATCCAGCTTGATCAAAGCCTGCTTCCTCGTCGCCTCGGTCATCCACGGGAGAGAGCTAATGTCTTGGCGCAACGCTTCTTCGAGTGCGTGCACCATCTTCAGCGTGCGCTCCTTGGCTTCGGGCGGAAACTCCTTTTCGACATAGACTTGCCCCAAAGCTTCGCCCAGATCTCCATTCACCGCCGAGACGCAGCGCTTCCAGCGGGCCTGCAATTCTTTAGCGCCGCGCAGCGTCTTGCCGTAAAAGTTGAAGTTCTCATCAACAAAATTCCCGGGAAGAGTATTGGTAGCAGCGCCGGCATGCATCACATGCCAACGAAGATAGGTTTTTAGATCGTCCAGATTTACGTCCTTCAGCTCAGCATCGAGCGCCTTGAAGAAATCAGGCGCGACGACGTTCAGCGAGGTCATCGGCGGTGACCCTGCGTCAGAGAGGTATGTCGCGAAAGAGAGCGAAGGGGTCAATGCTTGCCACTGGGTCTCAGTCATCTTGTGATAAATGTTGTTTGGTTCGCGGCGCGATGTGCGGTCCATCGATCCTTTGGCAAGGACAGTCTCGATGTTCATCACCACCGTCGCCTCAGCCGCCGCTTTGTCTGGTGCATCCCCAAGCAGCTTGAACATGTTGGTAACGTGCTGTACGTACGCCTTCTGCAGCTCCACCGATTTGGCATCGGTCTTAAGGTAGTAGTCGCGGTCAGGAAGCGAAAGGCCGCCCTGGTCGGCCTGACCGATCACTTCCTTCGCACTCTTGAAATCCGCCCCCGAACCAAGGTCGAACAGGGCTCCAATCCCCTCCCGGTGTAAATGGGCGAGCAGCGCGGGAAGCTGATCTTTACTCTGCATGGTAGCGATGCGGTCGAATTCGGGGTTGAGTACGGCTACGCCTTTCTCGTTGATGGCGGCTTCATCCATGCAGGAGGCATAGTAGTCGCCTATCTTCTGCTGATTCGGAGTGCGGCTGGTAAGTTTTGCGGCATCTTCCAGCATCTCGTGCATGATCTGACGATTCCGTTCGGCCAGTTCGTTGAACCGTCCCCAGCTTGATTGGTCCGGCGGAATAGGGTTGTTCTTCATCCAATTTCCGCAGGAAAACTGGTAGAAATCCGCGCACGGATCCGCACCGCGGTCCAGTCCATCGGGATCAAATGACGGAATCTGCTTAGGTTGCTCGGGAGCACGAGTGTCCGCGCCGGTCTGCGCTGCGGCGATCCCGCCACAGAGGATCAACACTCCGAAAAAGCGAAGAAATAGAGACATGCACAAGTGTCCTTTCTCAATAATTGCTTCGGTCCGCGAACGATCATACACAGTTCCCCTGTTCCGCGTTCAGTTGCCCGAGCATTTTGACAAGACTTTGACGTGGACGGACGCAAACGATATGGGGCGCTCTGCGATTTCCGCGGGGCACACTTATCCGTCCACCCGTAACCTTATGGGAAGAGACGAGCTACCGATGCGAAAGTTATCAACTATGCGCGACAGAAGGATCGGGCAAACAGCTTCGGTAGGGGGAGGGGCAAGAATCAGAAATACGGTCCAAATGAGAAACCCTCCCGCTGGGAACAGGAGGGTTCAGGGGGAAGGCTACGAACGTTTCGCCGGTTAGGCGCGAACGACGTTCGCGGCCTGAAAACCCTTGGGGCCCTTCAGCAAATCAAACTCCACGGTTTCTCCCTCGTTGAGGGTACGGTAGCCATTCTCCTGAATTGCGGAGAAGTGCACGAACACATCTTCCCCCGTGGAACGTTGAATGAACCCGTATCCTTTCGCCCCGTTGAACCACTTCACAGTACCTTTCTCTCTCACGGCAAAAACTCCTTTCACTGATCGCGAAGAATTAGTTTCTCCCAGAGTTCTTTGGCTGCCACGGTTAACCCGAGGCCCCCCTCAAAGACTCCGGAAGAACACTGCATGGCGCTGGACGGCAGCAAAATAGGCCAAAAGCATCCGGCAAGGAAAAAGCCCCTTTCGTTCCCCGTTGGTCGTCAATAGCGGAGGGAACTCCGGGAGCTCGACAATTTGGCGCTTTTTACCACTCGAATCAACGTCAACCGCACTTGCTGATCTCATCCACCGGATGAAATCCGGCTGATGAGCAACAGATCATAAGCACTATTGAAACGATTCGCAACAAATATTTGAAACGTTAACGTAATATGACCAGAGGTCACGAATTGATAACTTTTACTGCGATAAAGCAAAGAACTATAACGGTCCGCCGAAAACAAGGCTTTCTGCCGGACCCGCCTTCGTGACCTGCTTTGATAGGATGAATTGACTTCCCCCTATTATTGACTTCCCCGTGTCAAACTCATCCAGTCCGACTTTTCCCAAGGCTGCCGCCTCCACGCGGCCGCTGGTGCCCCCGCCGAAACGCCGACCGGGCCTGACGCTGTCGACCGTGAAGTACCTCATGCGCACCGAGGTGCACACGTTTGCCTTCTCCGTTGCCGCCAATGCGATCCTTTCCTTTTTCCCCTTCGTCGTGCTGCTGCTGACGCTGATCCGTCGCGTATTCCATTCTCGCGTAATGTACGAAGTGGTTGTGCAGCTACTGCGCGACTACCTGCCTACAGGTCAGGACTTCGTCATCCGGAATCTCACTGCCATGGTGAATTCTCGGCAGCGCGTACAGTTTGTATCGCTCATCATCCTGCTGGTGACCTCCTCCGGCGTGTTCCTGCCGCTCGAAGTTGCACTCAATCGTATCTGGCGGTTTGAAAAGAACCGCTCCTATCTCGGCAACCAGTTGATATCGCTTGGGCTGGCCTTGGCTTGCGGATCACTGGCTCTGCTCTCCATCGCACTGACCGCCGGGCCAGTCGCATTCATGGAGCTCCTGTTCCGCGGCTACGGCAGCGGATTCGTGCGCCTGGTGGGATTTCTTGTGATGAAGCTGTTCGCGATCGCCGCCAGCATCGCAATTTTCTTCTTGATTTACTGGCTGCTGCCGAACGGGAAAGTTCCTGTGCGCGCCGTTCTGCCATCAGCCATCGTGATGGGGCTGCTCTCTGAGGCGCTGAAATATGCTTACATCCTGGCCCTTCCCTGGCTTAACTTTCAGGAAGTGTATGGTCCGTTCGCACTCTCGGTCAGCCTCATGTTCTGGGCATTCTTATCCGGATTGCTGCTGCTGGCGGGCGCGAATCTTTCCGCACAGGAGCATCTCGGAACAACGCTGTAGGCCAAATCCTGAGCCCGGAAGGCTCGCGTTTTTGAGGCTGTACATCCAAAGCGTCGTTGAAATACCGCTCGGGCGCTCACAAATTGACAGGGATGTTCGAAAACGCGATACCTCGTTTGCGGTTGATGCGGCAGATCACGTCTTCCAGAACTTTGGGCAGCAGATTGGCACCGCGCGGTGGCATGACAGCACTTTTTTCCAGGTAATCTTCCGCGCCCGCCTGCATCAGTTTTTGCCGGTTCTTCTCCGACAAGCTGCTTAATACCACAACCGGAATCCCGGCCGTGGCGGGATCTTTTTTGAGCTGTCGCAACACTTCCGGTCCACTCAACTTGGGCAAAATCATGTCCAGCAGAACGAGATCCGGTTTCTTTTCTCGCGCCAACCGCAAGGCAATTTCTCCATCTTCGGCCGTGACCACTTCGTAACCGGCTTTGTGCAGCGCGGCTTCATTAGCCAGTCGAATTGGTTTGCTGTCCTCTACTAAGAGAATTTTCACAATTCTCGCGCCTCATCGCTGCCACTTCTATCGGCAGCATCCGAAGACGCCTTTATTCTGTGCAAAAACAAGAGCCGCCTGAATCCACAGGCGGCTCCACTGCAAGAATCCAATCAGTTCTTCAGTGCGCCAATCGACAGCAACTCGACTTCAAAAATCAGCGTGTCGCCCGGACCGATGTCCGGTGGCGCGCCTCGATCGCCATATGCAAGATCGGAGGGAATGAAGAGCTGCCATTTCGATCCCACCGGCATCATTTGTAGAGCCTCAGTCCAGCCCTTGATGACCCCGCCGACGGGAAATGACTCAGGGTGACCGCGCTTGTAGGAGCTGTCGAATTCCTTTCCGTTGAGCAGCGTTCCGCGATAATTGCAAGTGACCGTATCGTTAGCTGTTGGCTTCGGCCCGGTGCCCTGGGTAAGAACCTTGTATTGCAGGCCGCTAGGCAGGGCCACAATCCCTTCCTTCGTCTTGTTGGCAGCTAGAAAGGCGTCGCCCTCCTTTCGATTGGCTGCCACCATATTCTGGTGTGCCTCAGTCTGCAACTGCATGACAGCGGATCGCGCTTCCTCGTCGGTCAGCGCGGTTTTGCCCCCCGCCAGAGCGTCTCGCATGCCACGCGCCACCAGCGCGGGATCCAACGTCATTCCCTGCCGGTGCAACTGCGTTCCTAAATTCATCCCCATGGCGTAGCTGGCTTTGTCTTTTTGTGTTTTGAGGACAAGAGGAGCCGCAGTTTTGGCTGGCGCCTTTTTGGCCGCGGTCGAGCCAGCTTTTGCAGGCGATTGGGTCGAAGCGGGTTGGGAGTTAGGGGCAGAAGGAGTTTGTTGTGCCACGCCGATCGCGGCCAGGAGGACCCCTCCTACCCAGAATTGAGCTGCACGAAGAACCGAGGTTCGCATATGGGTTATTGTCCCATTGCGTCAAAGATCGGCAAAGTGAGAAATACCGCACACTCTAGGATGCCGGTCTACGATGAAAACGAAACTTCTTCCATATCCCGGCAAGCAATAAGACAACGATAGACGTCAGAATGAGTCCGCTTCCTGCCTCAGGCATGTGGACAGGAGTTTTTGGTTTGGGGCGGCCGACTGGCCGCATTGGAATCACGCGCGCATACATCATTTCCTCTTGAACACCTCCTTCCTGATTATTGCGTACTGGGGGTGCAACAACCATGGCCCGAACGTGGCGTGATGAACTTCACATAGCACGCAAGTGGATGCACGCTCTTGCACAGTTTGTGAACCCGCAAGAAGTCGGGTTATTTTGAAGCGGCCCCAGTCCGGCAGAGAGCAGGGGTATTGTCGAAGGGGCGGGCGGGCTTGTTTGCCGAAGGGATGACTGCGGCAATCTCGTTCGATGCAGCACTAAGACGCCCCGCCTGGTTGATTGCAGCGACCACGTAATAGTACGTAACTTCGTCTTGCACCAGATCATCAATGCAGCTTGTGCTGGTAACCGGCACCTGATTGATCCGTTCGCACTGGTGGCAAAGGGGGTTCTTTCCGGCAACCTTCTTCGTACGACTTCTGTACAAGCAGTAGCCGACGGCATTGTCCTCCGCCTCGGCAGAGGCAACACTCGCATTCCAAGAGAGAAGAAGTTTGTGGTGGCCGGGAATCGATGGATTTGACTGAAGGATCGAAGCTCCGCCTGGAGGGCAGACCGGCAGGCTCGGATGAACCGGCGTTGTCGCCGCTGGGGCACGATTGGCGGCAACGAGCGATTGCCCGTTCGGAGCCGTTTGGTTGCAACCATCGACTAGCGCCAGCACGCAAAGCAAGATCGCCAGCCGAGCCGCGCCGTGCTTGCCTGAGCCTCGGCGACCGCGCGCCAGGGGATCGGGATTAAACTGACGAAGTCGCTTCTCCCGAGTCATCGTCTCCAGTTTCGGTGGAGGATGTGAACCAGGCCAATGCCGATGCGGCCATGATGTCTAATCGGCGTCGATCTTCTCAATTACCAGGGCGTTCGACCCGCCTCGCTGAAAAGCCTTGCCGCTGACCGACACTTTCTTCCCGGCGAATGGCAGCAGTTTTTCGTTCTGGCCGGTCGCAGGTGTCGCATCGGAAATCGGCCAATACACCGTGCCGTCATCCGCCAAAATAACGAGTGGGGATCCGGCTTTCGCACAGGCCACAGCACAGTCTGGGCTGATCGGCTTCTTGAGATTCTTGGTGAAGGCGCACGCCGAATCGATCACATAGCCCTTCACGGATACGGACTTGCCCGTGTCGGCTCCCAAAGCAAGAACAGCTACTAACAACATGCTCACCTGCAAAAGTCTTGACGCTGTACGATTCATTCTCGATCTCCTTGTCGAATGGAGTGCCTAGTGTACCGCTACCGGCGCATTCCCGCCTCTTCCAGAGATACCGGTGTCCTCGGCATCACGCGCAACCCCTCAAGGATGCCTCGAATCAGCCGCGTTTCCGCCAGAATCGCCCCCAGGGCCGCGCCCAGGGTATTGGTGATGATATCGGTCATGCCCGAACCTCTCTGGGGAATGAAGTACTGGGAAACCTCAATCACGAAGCTCAGTGCCCCGCAAGCGATCGTCGTATAAACGACTGATTGCCATCGGCTGTTCCTCCAGGCAAAGAACGAGCATACGACTAGTCCCAAAGGCACAAACCCTGCGATGTTCTGCGCTACGTCTCCCACATACTCCCAGTTCAGTTCAAATTCCTGCACCGGAGTTTGCAGAAAAGGCTTGTGCGGGACGTAGAAGAACTTTGGTATCTGCAGATCCGGCTCTGATGCCACTTGATTACGAACTTCGCTGCCGGCGCCCTCGATGAAAGAATAGCGCGAAACGACGTCTTCGGAGTCGGGCAAGTTGCTGGAGTCCATCCAATCCATGTAGTGCTTGAGTGCTTGGGCGGGCGTCAGCTCTTTCGCATAGACTGCCAGACCATGCAATTCGCCGGGCCAGACGTCCGTCACCAGCGAGGTTCCAAGAATGATCTCGCCCGCGATGTCGCCGCGCGAAATCCTGAATCGCGGGAAATGTCCGGCGGGTTGGCCGTCGACGTAGACATTCGTTCCACCTGCCCCGGAAGAAATCGTGATTTGCACGAGCTTTCCCGCACGAAAGACGTGGTCGACATCGATCTTGATGGTGTGGGTTGGGTCGTGCTCAATCGAGGGATTGTGGGTCAGGAGCAGTCCGTCGGTCCACTGACTCACCTCGAACGGGTGCCGGTGGCCCGTCACATAAAACGCCAGAATCGTGGAGGAAAATCGAATGGTCGCTGGACGAATCAGGAGTTCCACAGTGCAAGTGTTGTCGCCTGGGTCCGGAAGTTGCAGTGGCCGCTGGCTTACAACCACCCCGCCCCAGCGAAAGCGGAGCCCGCCGGCTTGAGGCAGCCATGAAACTTTGTTCTGAGGATGCGGGTTGAATGGGAAGAGTGTGGCACAGAGGATTGCGAAGACGGCAACAGCACAGAGGAATCCGGTCCACGTGCGGCTCCCGGCGACGCGGGTCTCGAGTTGGCGCGGCGTCTGCAAGTGTCTATTCTAACGGCTCGGCGTGCCTCCGTTAGCTGCGTGCGAACCAAATTGCTCGCTGCAAATGACACTGGACACGCTGCTATTCTACTGACGGCGGCAGTCCGCCTGCTTTGCGGAGGAACAGCTTGTCACTCACTCGCGAACCAAGCTGGTATAAGGACGCGGTCATCTATCAAGTCCATGTGCGTTCCTTCTCCGACTCCAACGGCGACGGCATTGGCGATTTTCCCGGCCTCACGCAAAGGCTCGACTACGTGCAGGAGCTTGGCGTCAACGCGATCTGGTTGATGCCGTTCTTCCCTTCTCCGTTGCGCGATGACGGGTACGACATTGCCGATTACCGGTCGGTACATCCCAGCTACGGCACGCTCGAGGACTTCAAAGCGTTCCTCGCCACGGCGCACGAGCGCGGCATCCGCGTCATCATCGAGATGGTGCTCAATCACACCTCCGATCAGCATCCCTGGTTCCTCGCATCCCGCAGTTCGCGGGACAACCCGAAGCGCGACTGGTATGTGTGGAGCGAAACCGATTCGAGATACCGCGGGACTCGCATCATCTTTCTCGACACCGAGATGTCGAACTGGGCCTGGGATCCCATTTCGAAGTCGTATTACTGGCATCGTTTTTTCAGCCATCAGCCCGATCTGAACTACGACAACCCAGAAGTGCGTGAGGAGATGTGGGATGTCATGAAATTCTGGCTCGACCTCGGGATCGACGGCTTCCGGCTCGATGCTGTGCCGTACCTGATCGAGCGGGAGGGCACATCCTGCGAAAACCTACCCGAAACTCACGCCATCGTCCGCGATTTGCGCAAGCGCGTCGACGGACAGTTTCCCGGCGCGATGCTCCTCGCCGAAGCCAATCAGTGGCCAGCCGACCTTCGCCCGTACTTCGGCAACGGCGATGAGTTCCACATGGCTTTCCATTTCCCGTTGATGCCTCGGATGTTCATGGCCTTGCGCCTGGAAGACCGCAAACCCATCACCGAGATCCTGCAACAAACCCCGGAGATCCCGGAGTCGTGCCAGTGGTGCCTATTCCTCCGCAATCATGACGAACTGACGCTCGAAATGGTGACCGACATCGAGCGCGATTACATGTACGACATTTACGCCGGCGATAAGGCAATGCGCCTGAATCTCGGCATCCGCCGCCGGCTTGCGCCGCTGCTCGACAACGACCGTCGACGCATCGAACTGATGAATGGCATGCTGATGTCGATGCCTGGCACGCCGATCATCTACTACGGCGATGAAATCGGCATGGGGGATAACATCTACCTCGGAGACCGCAACGGCGTACGGACTCCCATGCAGTGGAACGGTGGCTGGAACGGCGGCTTTTCCAATGCCGACCCCGAGAGTCTCTACTCGCCACCGATTCTCAACCCGGTCTTCGGCTATCAGGCGGTCAACGTGTTATCCCAACGGCGGACGCCTCATTCGCTGCTGTCGTGGATGAAGCACATCATCAACACTCGCCGTTCGACTCCGGTGTTTGGTTCGGGGTCGATTCGCTTCCTCTATCCTGCGAATCACAGGATTCTGGCTTACGTCCGGCAATTGGGCCGGGAAACTGTTCTAGTGGTCAACAATCTTTCCAGCGCCGCGCAAGCGGTCGAACTGGATCTGCGCGACTACAAGGGAAATATTCTGATTGAGATGTTCGGCCGGAACGTTTTCCCGCGTATCGGCGACGTTCCTTACCTTTTGACCTTGGGTCCCTATCAGTTTTTCTGGTTCCGGCTGCGGCGTATTTGACCACGGTGGCGTAGAGTATCGGCGGCTCTGCTCGGAGGACGAATTGGCGGACGAGACACTATTGAACGATGATTTTCTTCGCCAGCTCATCAATGTCGGCGAAGTCGATATCGTCGTAGGACTCTCCACCCACAACCACGCCAAGACCATTCAGCCCGTCGTGGGCGCGATTCAGGCGGGCATTCTCAAGTGTTTTCCGCGCGAGCGGGCGGCGATCATCAATGCGGAT
>Ga0187772_10001541_pt1 | contig 11017 bp, 8 predicted proteins | sample 0116_SJ02_MP15_2_FD_133137 | JGI IMG/M metagenome (GOLD analysis project Ga0187772, IMG submission 133137) | Tropical peat soil microbial communities from peatlands in Department of Meta, Colombia - 0116_SJ02_MP15_20_MG | ecosystem: Environmental > Terrestrial > Soil > Wetlands > Peat | place... | reverse complement strand
TGCTGCGTGGTGTGCGGATTCGTCGCCAGTTGCGGGAACCAGACCAAGCCTACCGAGAAGGCGCCAATGCCGGTTACGGTCGCGGCGGTCGAAGAGTATTTGGGTAGCGAAGGTGTGAACTACTCCGCCAGCCTGGTTCCGTACACCCAGGTCACACTTGCTTTTAAGTCTGCGGGATACGTGACGAATATCCTGCAGCGCACCGGAGCGGACGGACGCTTACGGAATATTCAGCAAGGGGACTTCGTGAAAAAGAGCACCGTCCTTGCTACGGTGCGGCAAGAGGATTACCAGCACACGGTGGACCAGTACGCTGGACAAGTGGAGCAAGCGAAGGCAGGCGTGCAGAAGGCACAACAGGATTTCGATCGCGCTGCAGCACTCTTCGCAGCGAACGCCATGACACAGCCCGATTATGACGCGGCCAAAGCGCAGAACGATTCGGCACAAGGTTCTTTGATGACGGCGCAGGCAGCGCTGAGCCAGGCACAGCAAGCGCTCTCGGATTGCGAATTGCGAGCGCCGACGGATGGCACGATTCTCAGCCGCAACGTAGAAATAGGCGCTCTGGTGGCGGGCGGAACACCCGGCTTTACTTTTGGAGACATTCATTTACTGAAAGCTGTATTTGGGGTGCCGGATACCGTTCTCAGTCAAGTGAAGCTGGGCAAGAAACAGGCCGTGATGACGGAGAGCTATCCGCAGGAATTCTACGGACAGATCACGTCCGTTTCGCCACAAGCCGACCAGAAGAGCAGGACTTTCCAAGTGGAAGTGACTCTGCCGAATGAAAAGGAGTTATTGAAAGCCGGGATGGTGGCCACGCTGAATCTGGGAGAAGCAAAGCTGCCGCACCCCGCCCTTGTCGTTCCATTGAGCGCGATTGTCTCGGTGAACGATGGGTCAAAGGCCTTCAGCGTGTTCGTGGTCAACCAGGAGAACGGGAAGGACGTGGCACGCCGGAGGAATGTGCAACCCGGCGGGGCGTATGGCAACAAAGTGGCGATCCTAAACGGCGTTTCCCTGGGCGAGCGAGTGATTTCGAACGGCGCCACGATGGTTGTTGATGGACAGGCCGTGCGTATCATTCCATAGCACCCAGGCGGCCGAGATCGACTCATGGCACACCGAAGCGATAGCGACTACATCCAGAACGAGCACAACACCGCGCGTTTCTTCGTCGAAAACCGTCAGATTTCCTGGATTCTGCTCCTGGCGACCATGGCGATGGGGATTTATGGCTACTCGCTGATGCCAAAGAGAAAAGATCCGAACATTCCGGTGCGTGTTGCGTCCGTGATCACGCAGTGGCCGGGAGCGACGGCACAGCAGGTGGAGCAACTGGTCACGCGCCCGATTGAGTCGACCATTGCGGAGAACTCCCATATTCGCGCGCCGGTGGGAGCGGACTTCGGCCTGAAATCGCTTTCGATGCCGGGGCTCTCTATCATTCAGGTGCAGCTCGCCGACACCATCACGGATTCGAAAAAAGAGTTCAGCGATATGAACTTGAAGTTGAACTCGTTGAGCCTGCCGCAGGGGGCGGGGCCCATCAAATTCAACAGCGATTTTGGAGATACGGCAGCCCTCATGCTGACGGTGGCAAGCCCGCTCGAAGACACTACGGCGATAACGGTTCGTGCGCGCGCAGTCGAGCTTGCTATTGCCAAGCTCAGGGGTCAGCGCAAAGGAAAGTTTTTAGGGAGTCCTGTTTCCATCGTTACGTGTTTTCCGGAGTCGGTGCCGATTGAATCCGTCGCGCGGGCCTTGCGGCTGTTCGCTCAGGATGCGGAGGCACGGAACCTTCTTAGCAATGTCGAGCTTTTTGCAGGCCCAAGGTTCGTGGTCCTGGATGGTTTCACCGACAGGGATGACGCAACAATCTACGCGGCAGGACGAGAATTCGTGCAATCGCGAATTCATGAGTCCGAGATTCACCCGGATGCATGGCCACCCGTATTGGTACACGATCCCAGCCAACTGGGGCCGACGCTGGCTGCGAATCCGGGCAACAAGTACACCTATCGCGACCTGGAGAATTTTGCGGACCTGCTTTCCCGCGCATTGCGGGGCGCACCCGAAGTTTCGCGTGTGGACACCTCCGGAGTGCTGCCGGAACAGATCTATCTCGACTATTCGCAGGACCGGCTCGCGTCGTACGGGTTGCAACCTTCCAATTTGAAAGGAGTTTTGAGTGCCCGGAACATCACCTTGCCCGGCGGCGCACTGGAGGCGGGCTCGAAGAACATCATCATCGATCCATCGGGCGAGTTCGTCACACCAGAAGACATTGGCAATGTCATCGTGGGGACCTCCAGCTTCGGATCGGCCGTTTACTTGCGCGATCTGGTGGACATTCGCAGCGGCTACCAGAGTCCCGCGCGCTACCTGAACTACTACACATGGCAGGATCCCAATGGCAAATGGAGGCGGACCCGCGCGGTCACGCTTGCCGTGCAGATGCGCGAAGGCGAACAGATTGGCAAATTCGCAAAAGACGTTCAGGAAAAATTGGCGGAGACTAAACGCCTGCTGCCCTCCGACCTGATCATCGCCTCCACTTCCGATCAGCCAAGGCAAGTGCAGGAAAATGTGGACCTGTTCATGGATGCGTTGTACGAGGCGATCGCGCTCGTGGTGATTGTCTCGTTGATTGGCTTCTGGGAATGGCGGTCGGCGTTGCTAATGGCGCTATCCATTCCGATAACGCTGGCGATGACGTTCGGGTTCGCTCACCTTCTAGGAATTGATCTGCAACAGGTATCCATCGCCACGTTGATCATTGCTCTCGGCCTGCTCGTGGACGATCCCGTGGTGGCCGGTGACTCGATCAAGCGCATGCTGGCCGAGAATCATCCGCCGGTGATTGCTTCGTGGCTTGGGCCAACCAGACTCGCTCACGCGATCTTGTTTGCCACCATCACAAACATCGTCGCGTATGTTCCCTTCCTGCTGCTGACCGGCACGACGGGCGAGTTCCTCTATAGCTTGCCGGTGGTGATGACCTGCGCACTGGTAGCTTCACGGCTCGTGTCGATGACGTTCATTCCCTTCCTGGCTTACTACCTGTTGCGGCCAACAAAGAAGGCCGAAGAAAGCATTGCAGAACGCCGAACACGCGGATTCACCGGCTTTTACTATCGAACAGGGAGATTTGCGATCGAGCACCGCTGGCTGGTGTTCGCCGGGTCGCTACTGTTCCTGGGATTTGGCGGCTTGGTCGGGCGTCAATTGAAGACACAGTTCTTCCCGGACGATGTGCAGTATCTTTCGTTTCTCGACGTCTGGTTGCCCAACGATGTACCGCTCTTTGTGACCAATCAAACCGCGATGCAGGTGGAAAATGTGATTCGTTCGACGGCGGAAAAGTACGGCCAGGAACATCCTGCCAAAGACGGCAAGCCACGGCCGGTGCTGAAGTCGATTACCACGTTCGAGGGAGGAGGCGGGCCACGGTTCTGGTTTTCCGTGACGCCGCAACTCCAACAGCTCAACTACGCGCAAGTGATCGTCGAACTGTATGACAAGGACGACACGCCCAAGTTTATTGCCCCCCTGCAGGCTGCGATTTCACAGACTGTTACGGGGGCACGCGTGGATGTCCGACAATTGCAAACGAACCCAGTGGACTATCCTGTGGAGTTGCGCGTGACCGGCCTGGCGGACGTAAATCCACTCGAGGAAGAAAAGGACATCGCGAACCTGCGCGCGATTGCGGCGAAGGTCTCTGACATTTTGCGAGCCGTTCCGACGGCAGCGCGAGTGCGAGATGATTGGGGCCAGGATGGATTTGAGGTGACGCTCAAGGTCGATCCTGACCGCGCCAATCTGGCCGGCGTCACGAATCAGGACGTAGCGAATTCTTCGAGCACCGCGCTGAGTGGCGCAGGGGTGACTACTTTGCGGCGTGGGGATCAGCAGATTCCGGTAGTCTCTCGCCTGCGCATGGAGGAGCGCGCCAATCTCTCGGATATTCAGAACCTCTATGTGTATTCGTCTCAGTCAAACAATAAGGTTCCGCTCCTTACGGTCTCCACGATTGAAAATGACCTGCAGACCTTGCGCATCCGCCACCTGGAGCACTTTCGGACGATTTCCGTGCAGAGCTTTATGATTCCAAGCACGCTGGCTTCTGAGGTGTTTTCGGCGGCCTTACCAAAGCTCGAAGAGTTGCGCAAGTCCTTGCCGCCGGGCTATAGCATTCAGGTGAGCGGCGAGCAAGCGAAGACCGAACAGGGCTTCCGGAATCTGTCGGTCGTGATGGCGGTTTCCATTGCACTTATTTTCTTGGCATTGGCCTTTCAATTCCGACACTCGATCAAGCCAATTCTGGTTCTTGCCGCCGCTCCTTATGGTGTCGTCGGCGCTCTTTTTGCCTTGTACGTTATGCGTACGTCTTTTGGGTTTATGGCTTTTCTGGGGATTGCGAGCCTAGTGGGAGTGATTGTGAGCCACGTGATTGTGCTTTTTGACTTCATCGAGGAGATGCACGAAAAGGGTGAGTCATTGGAGCTGGCACTGCTGGACGCGGGGATCGTTCGGCTGCGTCCGGTGATGATCACCGTGGGCGCGACGATTCTGGCACTGTTTCCCCTTGCGGTGCACGGGGGCCCGTTGTGGCAACCGCTTTGCTATGCGCAGATTGGCGGGCTCGGGGTGGCGACATTCATTACTCTTTTGCTGGTTCCTGTGCTCTACTCGATTTTTGTGCTGGACCTGAAGATCGTGAAATGGGAAGGGCAGGGCGAAGAACACCCAATGGGAAGTCCCGGGACCCCAAAAGGGGAACTCGCTTGAGATTTGCGCCAATTCATGAAGCTTTAGCCAAACGGGCACCGCGTTGGTTTTTCTCGTTTCTGCTTGTATGCGGATTTTTGTTGGCCGGGTCCGTGCGCGCGCAAACGCCTCCTGCAAAAGCGGGTACGGATGTGATTCGCGAGATGAGCGCTGCATTCGAGTCGCTGGTTAAACGCGTCTCACCGGCCGTTGTGGAAGTCCTGGTGACGGGCTACGGAACGGGCGATGAAGACGAGGACGAAAAAGACTCCAACGGCATTGGCCGGGAACGCAGCCTGGGTTCGGGCGTGATTGTCGACGCAGACGGATTCATTCTGACGAACTATCACGTCGTCAAAGGAGCGGACCGCGTGCGGGTGATCTTGACGCCGGAATTGGGGGAAGAGTCGCAAGCGTCGGCGATGCTGAAGTCGAAGGGGCGCATCCTGAATGCGAAGATCGTTGGTTACAGCAAGACGGTGGATCTGGCGGTTCTGAAAGTAGATGCGACAGGGTTGCCGACTCTTCCGTTCGCCCATTACGACCGCCTTCATAAGGGAGAAGTAGTTCTCGCGTTTGGGAGTCCCGAGGGGCTGGAGAATTCTGTGACGTTCGGACTGATAAGTTCCGTGCTTCGGCAACCCGATCCGGATGACCCGATGGTCTATATCCAAACGGATGCGGCAATCAATCCCGGAAATAGCGGCGGGCCGCTGGTGGATGTCGATGGCTACGTCGTGGGAATCGATACTTTTATCTATACAAAGTCAGGCGGGAATGAGGGTATTGGCTTTGCGATTCCGAGCGGAATTGCTTTGTATGCCTACGAGCAGATTCGCAAGTACGGACGGGTCCGTCGCCGCACCATCGGGGCGGACTTGCAAACGCTGACACCGGATCTGGCGGGTGGATTGGGGCTGACGGAGACGCCGGGAGTCGTGGTTGCCGACGTGGATGAGGGTGGTCCTGCGCGGCGTGCAGGCCTTCGCGTCGGCGATGTGATTCAGTCGATTGATGGAATGCCAGTAGACAATGTGGCGTTGTTCACCCTGAGCTTGTATCTGCGAAGTTCCGGCAACAAGGTCAATCTGCAGGTCATGCGTGGCGGGAAGCAGCTGAGCCTGGAGGTTCCAGTGGTGGAACCGTTGCACGACGTCAGCCGCCTTTCCGACCTTTCGAATCCGTCGACGGACCTGATTCCGCGGCTCGGGATTTTGGGCGCGACGATCACTCGCGAGGTGGAAGAGTTGGTGGGGCCATTGCGGGTACCGTCCGGTGTACTGGTCACGGCTGTTGCTGCCAACCGGCTGGCGGTGGACTCAGGCCTGCAAGAGGGCGACATTATTCACACGTTCAACCGCACCCCCATCAAGAGCATGGAGGATTTGCGCACTGCCTTTGACAAGCTGAAGCCCGGCGATCCGGCGGCTCTGCAAGTGGAACGCAGTGGCAAGTTGATGTTCCTGACGTTTGAGATGGAATAGGAAGAGAAGAGTTCACCACTGAAAGCGCAGATGGCGCGGAGAAATCTGTTTTTGTCAGGACCATGGCCAGATTGCCGCACATTCCGGACTTTATGAACAATCATTAATTAGTCCTTGAAGAACACGAGGATTGCTGTTATTTTCGCGGAGAAGTTGGGTTGCGGACAATAAGAGCCGTTTAGTTCCCGCAGCGGGCCTGTTTCCTTTCTGATGCACACCGCGACGCTCCCACGGATGGCCATGGCCTTGACTCCCATGGAGGATTCCCAGATGTCTTCGCTTCAAAGAAGATTCCTGAGCAAGCTGCTTTTGAACTGCCTGTTCGTGACGAACGTACTTAGCTGTTTGCCCGGCGACGCGGTTGCGGAAAGCAAGGCACCGCGCTTCCGCGTAATTGCCCTGGCAGAGCACGGCGGAATCCACCAGCCTTTTGTCGATGCAGCGAAAGTGTGGCTGGGAAAACTGGCGGAAGAGAATAACTTTACCGTGGACTACATCGAGAATACGGAGAAGATCGACGACGCGTTTCTTGCAAAATACAACCTGTTCCTTCAGTTGAACTATCCCCCGTATATGTGGACGGACACCGCCAAGGCGGCCTTCATCAAGTACATCGAAGAAGGCAAAGGCGGATGGATTGGATTTCATCACGCCACGCTGCTCGGGGAGTTTGACGGCTATCCCATCTGGCCATGGTTCCGTGATTTTATGGGCGGAATTCGCTTCAAGAACTATATCTCCACGTTTGTTACCGGCACGGTGATGATTGACGACAAGGATCATCCGGCGATGAAGGGCGTAAAGTCACCCTTCGTCATAGAAAACGAGGAGTTTTATACCTACGACAAATCGCCACGACCGAACGTACATGTGCTTGCGAACGTCGATGAGAACACCTACACGCCCACGACAGAGATCAAGATGGGCGATCACCCGGTGATCTGGACCAACGAGCATGTGAAGGCGCGGAACATCTACATTTTCATGGGGCATCATCCCGATCTATTCCAGAATCCTGCTTTCACGCAGATTTTCAGGAACTCCATCTTTTGGGCCGCAGGTAAATAGGAGATGGGGACCATGCCATGCACTCTTTTTACTCGCGCAGTCTTCGTGGCTTTTTTGCTGTTCTTTGTATGGGATGCGAGCATCGGGGAACAGGCTCCGGCATTTCGCGCATTGGCTTTTTATTCCACCAACGTCGAGCCGGATCATGTTGTTACGGGAAATGAAGGCCTGGCTTTCTTCCGCGAGCTTGCCAAGAGAGAGAATTTTGTTTTTGACACCACGACGGATTGGGACAAGCTGAACGACATCGACGTGAAGAGCTACCAGGTAATTTTGTGGGTCAACGATTTTCCCCACACAGAAGCACAACGCGCCGGCTTTCAGCGTTACATGGAGCATGGCGGGGGCTGGCTGGGGCTGCATGTCGCCGGGTACAACGACTCATCCACACACTGGCCGTGGTTCGTGGACTTTCTGGGTGGCGCGGTGTTTTACACGAACAATTGGCCGGTGCAGAAGGCGAAGATGATCGTCGACGACCGGACGCACCCGGTGACGAGGGGTATGCCGGAGAGTTATGTGGCGCCTTCGAACGAATGGTACCAATGGAAACCAAGTCCCCGGCTGAACAAGCACGTGCGCGTGCTCGTGACGCTCGATGCTTCGAATTATCCCATTGGTGTGAAGGACGTGATCACCACAGGGGACATGCCGATCGTGTGGACGAACACGAAATACCGCATGCTCTATATGAATATGGGCCACGGTGAAAATGTCTTTGGAGATCCCACGCAGAACAAGCTCTTCGCCAACGCAATACTCTGGCTGGGGAAGAAAAAATAGAATGTTTCGACTTACAGGTGGCCATAGATGAAGACGCTTCGGATGGTGCTGTTTGGACTTGCGGTCGCTTTGGGCGCGCGCTGCATCGCACAGTCGGAGGCGCACGCGAAGAAGCATTTGCTGGTAATTGGCGAAGAGAAAGGCTACCGGCATGACGCGGTTTCCCACGCGATGGCCACCATCGAGCGCTTGGGCCGCGAATCTGGCGTGTGGGACACGACCATCCGCACGGACACCGAAGCGCTGACGAAGAAGAAACTGGAATTCAATGCCAAGAACCTGAATGATTTTGACGCCGTCCTTTTCTATACCGGCGGCAACCTAGAAATGGACGACGAACAAAAGGCCGCGCTGTTGTCGTTCGTTCACGACGACGGCAGGGGGTTCCTCGGTGTGCACAGCGCGACCATCACGTTCACGAACTGGCCGGAATATGGAGAGATGATCGGCGGCTACTTCGATGAGCATCCCTGGGGCACGTTCGACGCGCCGATTGTGGTGGAGGATCCTGGCTTCCCGGGAATGCAGCAGTGGCCCAAGTCTTTTGTTTTGCGAGACGAGATTTATCAGATCAAGGATTTTTCGCGAGACAAGGTACGTGTTCTGATGTGTCTGGATGCCTCCAGACTGGACCTAAACAATTCCCATGTGCATCGAAAGGATCACGATTTTGCCGTGACCTGGGCGAAGATGTACGGCAAGGGACGCGTTTATTACTCCACGCTCGGCCACGTGGAACAGAATTGGGATGATCCGCGCGTCCAGAAGATGTATTTCGAGGCAATCCGGTGGGCCATGGGGCTCGTTGACGCGGATGTGACGCCGCGGCCGGCGCCTGCGGAGCACTGAGGGCCAGAGTGAAATTGGCGGAACGGAGGCGAGAGTTCGCGCGGGAAACGGGAGGTACAGGCAAATGTGGCGTGCCATTCTTTTTCTATTGCTGACGTCGGTGGCGTGGGGACAAATCACGCACCCTATCCTGCCGCTGGGATCCCCCGCGCCGGATTTTGCCTTGCCCGGAGTGGACGGGAAGATTCACCGGCTCAGCGATTACGCCGCCAGCCCGGTTCTCGCCGTCGTATTTGCGTGCAATCACTGCCCCATTTCGCAGATGTACGAGCAACGGATCCAGCAACTGGCCGACGATTATAAGGATCGAGGCGTGGCCGTGGTGGCGATTCAACCCAATGATCCGAAGGCGATTCGCATTGACGAGCTGGACTCTTCCGACATCAGCGACTCTCTTGAAGAGATGGAGATCCGGGTCGCGTACAAGCACTTGCGTTATCCGTATCTCTACGATGGCGAAACACAATCTGTGGCACGCGCATACGGACCGCAGGCCACGCCGCACATTTTTGTCTTCGACAGAGAGCGCAAGCTGCGTTACGAGGGCCGAATCGACAATAGCTATCGCATCGAACAGGTGAAGACGCACGATGCCCGGAACGCGATTGACGCGTTGCTGGGGGGACAGGAAGTCGAGGTAAAGCATACCGGCGTGTTTGGCTGCTCGACGAAATGGCAGGAGAAGGCCGCGTCCCGGGTAGAAGCGCTGCGAAAGATCGAGGCGCAGCCGGTGACGCTGGAAATGGCGACCGCGGACGACTTGAAGAAGCTCCGCGCAAATCTCACGAAGCATATGTTGCTGGTGAGCTTCTGGGCCACCTGGTGCGGATCCTGCATCGATGAGTTTTCAGACTTCCAGGACACGTTCCTAATGTACAAGGTGCGCGATTTCGATCTGGTCACGGTTGCGGCCAACATGCCCGATGAGAAGAACAGCGTGATGAAAATGCTGGAGAAGCAGCACGCCACGAGCCGCAATCTGCTCTTTGCCTCCGACGACACGGCGGCACTGCAAAGGGCGTTCGATCCCACGTGGGAATCGGCGGTTCCGTATACAGTGCTCATCGATGTGCATGGAAGAGTGTTGTACAAACGGATTGGCAGCATCGATATCCTCGAACTTCGTCGAACCATTCTTGCGAACTTGCCTTCGGATTATATTGGATTCAACGAATATTGGCAGGCGGGTCTTGCGCAGAAGGAACCGGCGAAGAGTCATGGGAAGTAGGTTAGCGCAGTGTGGCGCTCTGGAGGGAAACCCCAAGCCTCAGGTTCGAAGATTGCTAGGACTTTGCCCAGTCTGCCCAGGTTGGCGTTTTGATTCGAGCAAATTCCGACAGGTTGGCGGTGATCAGGACAAGCTCATTTCTTTTGCATTCCCGCCTGGGCTTTCTGGAGTTTGCTTTCCAGGACCGCCGCTTTCTCTACGGCTTCGCGCAGAGCTTTGCGCCATTCATTCTGTGAGTAGAGTGGATCGCGGTCTTTGCGGCGAGCGACCTTCAAACCGAAGGCGATTCCTGCGTCGAAAACCTCGACGATCTCTGGGTCGGCGACAGCCCATGCCTCGCTTTGGCGGCCTTCGGCCTTCCAGCTTTCGGTCATTTTGGCCTGTTCCGCTTTCATGTCAGCGAAACTGCTTCTGGGACTCATCCTCGCCTCCTAGCTGATAAAGGCAGTGTGGGACGGAAGAGCAGGCACTGCCCACCGTCCGAAAGGACAGGTGTGCCGAATGAATTTACTTTGCTACTGGCTTTGTCACTCCTATCGAAGATTGGCGTGGGTGGCCAGTGCTTCGCGGTACGCCTTGAGATTGCTCTTGTCCAGGACCACTGTGCCGGTATCGACGAATGCGGGCATGGGCGCCACCAGGGCAGTGCGCCAGTCTTTGAATTTGTGTATCGCGTTATGGTGAAGATCATCGAGAAATTTCAGGCCGTAGTAACTCATGACGTAGGGTTTCTGCGCGATCGTGGCTCCAATCGCACCTTTGTCGATCCAATCCAGTGTCTCTGGACTGTCGTCGAAGGCCACAATCTGCAGCTGGCCTTCCATGTTGA
>Ga0187772_10001539_pt1 | contig 11021 bp, 11 predicted proteins | sample 0116_SJ02_MP15_2_FD_133137 | JGI IMG/M metagenome (GOLD analysis project Ga0187772, IMG submission 133137) | Tropical peat soil microbial communities from peatlands in Department of Meta, Colombia - 0116_SJ02_MP15_20_MG | ecosystem: Environmental > Terrestrial > Soil > Wetlands > Peat | place... | reverse complement strand
CGCCGGAACGTATCTTTTCCGCCAATTCGCTTTCTGTAATCATGTACCTAGGCAAATCTGTACGTGCTATGCGCATTTTGTATGGACGCCCAAGGATGCCTGGAGGAATTCCTTGAGAACGATAGGAGCCGGAATCGATATCATTCCGAGCCATTGTTCTGCTTCCAAACTTCGTAGTGGGCTACCGTCCAATCGGGTTCACACCACCACGCCGCTTCATAACCCAAGCCCACTTCATAGGCAGCAGGCGCGGATGAACGTGTCAGGATTCAGAAAAACGCTCCCGTAAGGATGAATTCAAACCAAGATAGAGTGAAACCTGTCGCGGCCGCATGGAGCACTGAAAAGACAGACGCGGACCAGCTCGGCACCGGCGATTGTTCCTCATACTCTGCTGGTTCGATGTTCCACGCACCGTCCATTTATAGCGGATTGTGGGCGACGTGGAACGGGATGGCGAAATTCCCTTCAAACGAATGGGTTCAAGAGTACGTCAAGAAGCTGAACTGTAGTCAGGGATACAAGGATGCAGGAAAGACGTGGGAAGGCGACATAATGTTCATCATCGAGAAGGACGATGCCTTTTCCAATAGCGCCTACGTCTACCTCGACCTGTACCACGGGGAATGCCGGAGAGCCCTCTACGCGGACTCGATCGACCAGGTCCCAAAGGCAGCCTATGCATACAGGGGGCCCTATTCTAACTGGCGCAAGCTGATTGAAGGCCAGATAGACCCCATCCAAGGGCTGCTTGCCGGGAAGTTCAGGCTCGACGATGCTGACGGAAATGAGCTAATGGAAATGTTGAATGTCCCTCAGCTTATAGAAATGAGGAAGTACATCAGGGCGGCAAAGGAAATGGTCAGCGCTGCGACAACGGTGCCTACGGAGTTCTAGCCCTGCCTCTGCCTGCGGCCGCGTAGCGCACCTTTCAGCTCGGTGCGCATAGCATGCGCGCAATTGGGCGCAACTCAACACATGAGATTTTACGCATCTCCTGCCATGAATTCTCCGAAAATTAATGGCAGAAGATGAGAAATTAGCCAAGAAAATGGTTTCTAGACGTCAGTTCATCGCAGGCACGGTTGGGGGCCTGGTGGTCGGTGCCGCCGCTGGTGTGGCTGTCGGCTCATTGGGTCTCCCGACGATACCTACAAGCGTATCAGCACCTTGGCTGCCGGCGTCGTGGGACGATACGGCGGATGTGGTCGTGGTCGGCTACGGTGGTTCAGGGGCTGTAACCGCGATAACCGCATTCGACGCAGGAGCCAAGGTGCTCATCCTCGAGAAGACCCCAAGCTACGCGTCCATGGGGGTTGCTAACCCTCCCATCTCAGGGGGCGGCGGCAACACGTGCATGAACGCTGGCTTTTGCAACAACGTGACCGACCCGGTCGCCGCTGCGCAGTACATCTACAATGCGGGTTGGGGGAACACTCCGATGGACGTCTGTCAGGCCCTCGCCCAGTCAGAGACGGACACCACCACGTGGCTCGACACGATGGGAATAAAGTACACTCTGTTCCCAGGAGCGGCACCGGCCGAGTTCCCCGCCCTTGGGGGTGCCAACGCGTTCGGGACCATATCTCTGACGAGCGGCTTCGTTTTCTTCACCGCGCTCGACGGCCTAGTCCAGAAGAGGGGCATTCCCATTCTGTTTGGAACAAGGGCGACCGAACTCATCCAGAACGGTAGTACCAAGGAAATCTTAGGGGTCACGGCCACGACGAGTAGTGGAAGCCAGATCAACATCAGGGCCAACAGAGCCGTAGTCCTCGCGACCGGGAGCTTCGAGTACAACGAAGCCATGAAGGCAGATCATCTAAGGTGCTACCCCCTGCACGGCGAAGGCTGGCAGTTCGACACCGGAGACGGCGCCTCAATGGCCTCGAAGGCGGGCGCAGCGCTGTGGCACATGACATCGATGTCGCTGGGTCTGGTAGCTTGGTTCCCTGACTATCCGATCGCTTTCAGCAGTCCAACGCCCATGACAAACAACTGGATCTACACAGATACCACGGGTGAACGCTGGATTGACGAGACGCAGGGAGGGTTCTCAGGCCACCCATGGAACTTCGCGCTAAAGCTCACTGACTTCGACCTCAACGTGCCGGGGTACACCCGCATTCCTACTTTCATCGTATTCGACGAGACATGCAGAAAGGCGGGCGCCATATCGAGTGGCTCTACCGCCCCTCTGCCCAGCCAGCTCGATAACCGCCCACAGTGGAGCAGCGACAACAGCGCGGAAATAACCAAAGGGTGGATTCTGCAGGGCGCAACCATAGCGGATCTGGCCGCGGCAATCAATGGCGCAACATACGTCGGCGTCCCGCCGGGGACGAACAACTCAGGTCCGGCCGCCAAGATAACGGTCAACATGGACCCCAATGCGCTGGTGGCGACCGTGAACACGTGGAACGCGGACTGCGCGGCCGGGGCCGACTCTCAGTTTGGAAGGCCCCATACAACCATGGCGCCCATCCAGACTTCGCCCTTCTACGCCATGCCAATCTGGCCGGGAGGCCCGAGCCTCTACGGAGGACCTGCTCGCAACGCGAAGTGCCAGATCTGCGACGCGGACGGCAACCCAGTCCCGCGGCTGTACGGGGTGGGGGAGGGCGGGAACCTCGCGGGCGGATTCCTCGATGTCATGACGAACAACGGTCAGATAATCGGTCTCGGACGCCTCGTAGGAACCAACGCAGCAGCAGAAACACCCTGGACGTAAAGCCAGCAGGGGGAGAGCCATCTCCCCCGTCCTGATTTTTGGGACGACTAGATAGCAACCGTCAGCGAACCTGTCGGAGATATCTGTGGGAGGTGAAAGTCCCGGGCGCTAGCACGCCCTCGGAAGCATCGCGTCGCAGCACCGCCCATCCAACGGGGGCCTGGATCGAGCCAGTTGCACAACCTGTGACATTCAGTCGACGCCCTGGGGCCCGACCCTAGCCGTCGCGCTCCCCCCTTCAGGGACCAGGGTGGCCCTCAGGGAAGCCCCGATTCTGTCGAGCCGGACAGAGGCCCTCACGAGCTGCTCAACCGTCCTTCCGCCTATCCCCACATCATGCTGCGCCCCGAAGGTGACCCTGTTGGTAAGGAGGTAGGCGCGGCCGCCGAGGTATGCGTCCCTGGCCATCTCGCTGAGGTAGACGTTCAGAGCACCCTGGCGCGACGAGAGGTTGGACTTTCCAGGTAGTTCCACGGAGAAGTTCCTAGTCAGCGTGTCGATGATTACGAGCGTGCAAGTAGATGTGGCGGCCCTCTCAGACATCCTGCGGACCATCTCCATCTGCTCCGACAGCGAATCCGTCCTGACGTACACTATCATCTCCAGGAGACCGCGGTCTTCCCATCCTCTTGCCCTCGCGATGCCCTCGACCCTCTCGGGTCGGAAGCTCCCCTCCGTATCCACGTAGAGGGACCTCTTCCCCATTCTTGCCGAGAAAAGCGCCGCCTGCATTGCGAGCTGGCTCTTGCCGCTATTGCTCCGCCCGAAGACCTCGGTCAGGGTTCCAGCTCTGAACCCGCCCCCGAGTAGTCGGTCGATTGACTGGGATCCAGTGCTGAAAAAAGGAAACGAGTCGACCCGCTCTTTGGATTCCTTGGCCGTCTCCCATGGCCTTTCCGTGTGTCTGAACCTCTCTTGACCCGCTTTCATCACCGATGTCTTTTTAACTGTGAGTCGAAAGACGATGAAAAAGTCGCGCCGTGAATCCTCAGCCTCCTCCGCAGACCAAGCGACCACTGAACGTGCTTCAGAAGGCTACAAACAAGCTCGTGTCGGTGAGGCTCAAGAACGAGATCGAGTACAAGGGCAGGATGTCGAACGTGGATCCGTACATGAACGTCATCCTGGTTGATGCTGAGGAGTCAGAGAACGGGGCGAAGATTGCGAACTATGGCAAGGTCGTCATCAGAGGGAACAACGTCCTCTACGTCAGGATAGAGGACCGAATCTAAGGGGAGGCACCGATCCGGTGCAGAGGTCCCTTCACGTCGAAGAGATAAAGGGCCATTCCGTTTCTGATTTTGAAGTAGAAATCGTAGAGCGCAAGGGCAAAGGGCACCCCGACAGCCTCATCGACGGGGCGTCAGAGGCGGTTTCCCTGGGGTTGTCCAGATACTATCTCGAGAACTTCGGCGCGATCCTGCATCACAACGTCGACAAGGGCATACTGGTTGGGGGCAAGTCGGAAGCGAGGTTCGGCGCAGGCACGGTAATCGCGCCAATCTACCTTATGGTGGCAGGACGGGCGACGGAGACCGTCCCCCTAGGGGGGAAGGAAGTCGAGGTCCCGGTTGAAGAGATTGCGCGGCAGTCAATAAGGTCTTTCATGAGGGAGACGATGCGCTTCCTCGACCCAGACCAGCACGTCGTTATTGACACGAAGATCAAGCAGGGGTCGAAGGACCTCGTGGCCGTGTTCATGAGGAAGGGAAATCCCTGTCTCGAACGACACCTCAATCGGGGTGGGCTACGCCCCGCTTACACCCACGGAGAACCTGGTCCTCGGGTCAGAAAGGCTCCTCAACTCCCCTCCGTTCAAGAAAAGGTTCCCTGAGGTCGGGGAGGACGTCAAGGTGATGGGGCTGCGCCGCGGAAGGAAGGTGGAGGCGACCGTGGCCGCCGCAATGGTGAGTTCCAAGATACCGGACGCGAGCCATTACCTCAGCGTAATGCGGGACGTGTCCGAGGAGCTCGACAAATTCGCCGACCACCTGGGGTTGAACGTGCGCTTCAAGCTCAACGCGGCAGACGACCCCAAGCACGGCGAGTACTACCTGACCGTGACGGGGACCTCGGCCGAGCAGGGGGATGACGGAAACACAGGGAGGGGGAACAGGGTGAACGGTTTGATTTCACCAATGAGACAGTATTCGATGGAGGCGACGGCCGGAAAGAATCCTGTGAACCACACGGGGAAAATCCTGAACGCCTTGGCGGTTCTGACGGCCAGGGACATCGTAAAGAATGTCCCTTCCGTCAAGGAATCCTACGTCAGGATGCTGAGCAGGATCGGGAAGCCCATAGACCAACCTCTTATCTCGAGCGCTGCGGTCATCCTCGAAGACGGGAGAACCCTGTCATCTGTGAAGGGGGACGTGGAGTCTATAATGGACGAATCCCTGAACGACATCCGCCGGGTAACAGACCTCATACTCAAGCGCGGGATAGAATTATTCTAGCTTGTCGACGCGCCCGCAGACGTAATCAAACGCTCGCTGGAATTCGAAATCTACTGAGTACGCCCTACCGAAGAAGGCGGTCACTGCCTTGACATCGTGAAGCAGGAGATCAGAGCTGTTTGGGTGGTCGGCGCTTACGGCCTGGGGCCAGTCTATCAGCCAGAAGGAGGCGCCATCGGTGAGGATGTTGTACTCGCTCAGGTCTGCGTTGACTAGGCGCGCCTTGAGGTAGGCGAGGCGCACGGACACCATCACAGCACCGAAACCTCCCCTGGGGTCCTGCAGCTCAGGGCGCTGCGAGAGCCTGACACCTGTCAACTCTTCCAGCAGAACGGTGCTTCGACTGTAGGCCACTGCCTTCGGGAATGCAGGGGACAGGCCCTCGAGCTTCCTGAGTGCGTGATACTCCCGCCTCGCGGCGTCATAGTTCGCGGTCATCCAACTCCTGAACTCCGCTGTCTCGCGGACCCTCTTCTTCCTGATGCTTGTGAAACTTATCCTGCCAATCTTGTAGAGCTTGAGCGCATAAACCGAGCCCTCTTCCGTGAGTGCCTCGTATACGTCCGACTCCTTCCCCTTGGCTATTATCGCGCCCAGGGCTGAGATCAGGTCCTTCTTGACGTAGTCCTTCAGCGCCATCGCTTCCACCCCCTCGCGCGTCAAAACGAAACCGTGGCCGCGTCTGGAAACCAGCCCCTTCTTCTCAAGCGCGGCTGTGGCGAAACCAACCCGCTGTGGTGGGAGGCGGCTCATTCGGGAAAGCCTCCCAAGGTCTGGCGTGCCATACCCCGAAGTCGCCCTTTCGAGCCCGGCGAGCGTCCTCCATTCTTCGTCCTTCAGCACCTTGAACACCCTGGCCGCATTCTCCGTGGTGGACATGACAGAACGCTCAGTCCAGATCCTCCGCCCGGGTTATATCAAAAGACGCCCCTCAGGTGCCCTAATTCAGCCGACGACGGAGGGACCTCTCGTAGGCGAGCCAGTAAGGGTCAGGGCCGGCAACAAATCTCGACGACCGGTTGCCTCCCAGCTCCAACCAGAGCCCCCTGCCCGCCTTCACCTTCCCGATTTCACTTGACTTGATGCCCGCCTCGGCCAGCTTGCGTTGCACCTCTCCGACCGCGGTGGGATTGCAGGAGATGATGAGAGACCCTTCGCCCATGGTCGTCAGCGGGTCGATGCCGAAGGCGCCACAAACCCCTCGGGCCTCAGGCGAGATAGGGACCGAACCAGGGTCTACGAGGAAGCGCTTGTCTGCTGCCGCGGCCATTTCCTCAAGCGCGCCCAGGACGCCGCCTTCCGTGGCGTCGTGCATCGAGGTAACTCCGCTTCGGCCGAGCCCGGCCCGCCTCGCCGCACGCGCATCCTTGACCGTGGTGCATTCGCGCGCAGAGCCCCTGGCCTTCCTCGCCAGGCGCGAACCAACGCTGCGCTCGACGAACGCTGGGAACGAAAGTGCTAGCGAGACCGTCGCTTCTATGGCAGCTTCCTTGGTCATCAGTATCACGTCACCCTCTCTCGCCATCGACGGGTCGACGTATGCGCTTTTGGAGGCGAAACCCATCATAGCCCCCGCCCCTATGACCGTGAAGTCCGCGCCCGGGTAGGCTCCCGTGTGGCCAGCGGCAATCGACACTCCAATCTCTTTGCACGCGCCTCCTATGGCACGGACGTACGCTTCTCTATCCACCCTGCCCATCCCGTTTGGAAAATTGTAGCTGAAGGCTGCAAACTCTGGGTCCGCGCCAGATGTGGTGTAGTCCGAGGCAATCAGGTGGACGCTGAGCCATGCCGATAAGCCCATCCCGAACGAAGGGATCGCGGACACCGGGTCGACGGTAAGTATCATCACCCTCCCTCGTCCCGCGGAGATCACGCTGTTGTCGAAGCCCTTCCCCGGCCGGACCAGTAGCCTTCGAGAAGAAGAACCAAGGTTCCTGTAGACGACATCTTCCATGAACTCCGGTCCTTCTTTCCCTGGTGCGACCATGGCAGGTCTATAGGAAGCCCAGTCTCCTAAACGCCGGCCGTGCGGCCTTGATGAGGATAAGCGCCACGGGGATGAACGCGAGGTCGAGCATGGTCAGTAGATCTGTACCAGCGTCAATAAACCCCTGGGCCCAGGTGGTCGCGCTGCCGTACCCGAACAGCCCATAGGTGTAGAAGAAGGAGTCCGGGAAGAAGAACATCACTGTCTCGAACCCAGTTGCGAGCACCATTGTCGCGACCATCGCCTTGACCCCTCTCTTCCTTGCCCATCCGATTATGAGGGCCTCGGGAGCTCTCGCCCAGACAATACCGGGCGCATAGATGGCGGGCCAACCGAGATAGGCGATGTTTAACGTCTCACCAATGAAAGATCCGACGGCGGTAGCGGTGAAGCTGGTCCATGGGTCGACGAGTATGCTCAGCGCCATGTAGACGGGCGGCGCCCAGGTTATCTCCCCGAGCGGGACCGGGAGCTTGATCGAGAGGAAGGTGCCGAGTGCAATCAGGGCCGAGAAGACGATCACCACAGCCAACTTCACGGACGCGCTGACGCGCCCGGCCTGCCCGGCGGAGACCTCGGCCCCTGCCATTGTGACCGCTTTGCGTCATGGCCTTATAAACAGGTAAATAAGTCGCTTATACCTGATGCAGCCCCCCGACGAGCTGATGGCCGGACTCTTCCTCCCCGCGATGCGCCAACTGGTGGCGGCTGAGCTGAGGTCGAGGGGGCTATCACAAACCCGTATCGCTTCCCTCCTAGGGGTGACCCAGGCTTCGGTCAGCCAATATCTGAACTCAGACAGGACTAGGGCCTACGGTATGCTGGCCGAGCTAAGGGTCGCTCGGGCAGCGGCGGACCAGACCTCGAGGGAGCTCGCCGATTCCCTCCAGTCGGATCCGGTCGAAGGCGTGAGGGCCTTGAACCGCATTTGGACCGGCCTCCTCGGCGCAGGCTCCGTCTGTCCCGCACACAGGGCGATGTACCCGTCACTCGGGGACTGCGAGTTCTGCATCGAAGAGTACGGGAAGCGGCCGCAGGAGGTTTCGGATGCCATTTCCGAGGTCGCGGCCGCTGCAAGGCTATTGGAGCGGTCCCCCGAGTTCATCCAGGTTATCCCTGAGGTCTCCGTGAACGTCGCGTGCATCGCCGGGGACGCAACGACCCCTGCAGAGGTGGTCGCGATTCCCGGACGCATCGTCAAAGTGAAGGACCGGGCCAAGGCCATGCTCCCCCCGGAAGCAGGCGCCTCCGTGCACATGTCGAAGATCCTGTTACTCGTCCGCAAACGGAGGAAGGAGTTCAGGGCGGTGATTAACCTGCGCTACGATCATAAGATGGCCTCCGTTCTGGGCGCCTCAGGCCGCAGGGCCCTGCGCATAGGTGAGCGAGCTCGGCGCGAGGGAGAGGACCCAACAGCAAGAGCCCTGGAGCTCGCGCTGAGGAAGAACCCTGGCCCGTTCGATGTCGTTGTCGACGTGGGGGGGAGCGGCATCGAGCCCAACGTCTACGTCTTCGCCGGTGGGGCGAGGGAAGCGGCCCGTCTGGCGATAAGACTGGCCAAGTCCTATTCAGCGGCTTAGGGGCCTAATCTTCTCGGGCCGTCGGGAGGCCTCGACCGCCCTCTTCACGCAGGCTTCGACAAAGGCGACATACACAGGTTCCGGCCTTTCTGGCCTGCTGATGTATTCGGGGTGGTACTGGGTCCCCATGTAGAACGGGTGCCCCTCGAGTTCCAGTATCTCGGCCCGCCTCCCGCCGTCGCTGAAGGCCGTGTACCTCATGCCCTTCTCTTCGAACTTCTCGAGGTACTTCTGGTTCAGTTCGAACCTGTGCCTGTGCCTCTCCCTTATCTTGTCAGTCTTGTAGATGTCGTAAGCTCTGCTCGGCCTTGCGATATGGATGTCGTGCCCGCCCAGCCTCATGGTGCCGCCCAGGTCCGTCACTTCCCTCTGTTCCGGGAGCAGGTCTATGATGGGATGAGGTGCGGCCGGGTCGGCTTCAGTCGTGTTCGCACCGCTCAGGCCGAGCACGTGTCTCGCGAAGGACACGCTCGCCAGCTGGAACCCGTAGCACAGCCCAAGAAACGGGATCCTAGATACCCGCGCCCTGTTTGCGGCGGCTATTTTTCCTTCTATCCCTCTGCTTCCGAAACCCTGCGGGAGGACCACCCCGTCATATCCATCCATCAGGTCGAGTTTGGATTCGTCCTTCTCTATCTCCTCTGATTCTATCCAGGTGATCCTCGTGTTCGCCCCGTTTACAGCCCCGGCGTGGGAGAGCGCTTGATTGACGCTGACATAGCTGTCCGCCAGATTGGCGTACTTCCCCACCATGGCGATCCTGACCGTGAATTCATGGTCGACGAACCTGTCTGCCACCGCATTCCACCCCGCAATGCTTAGCCTGGAGCGGACACCTAGCTGCTTCTGGATTGGTTTCAGAATCCCTTCTCGCTCCAGGAGCCTCGGCACCTGGTAGATGGTCTCGACGTCGGGATCCGAAATTACGCTTCCAAGCGGGACGCTGGTAAAGAGCGAGATCTTCTCCTTCGCTTCAGCAGGGAGGACCCTGCTCCCCCGGATGACGATGATGTCGGGCTGGATCCCAATTCTCCTCATTTCCTGTACGCTGTGCTGCGTCGGTTTCGTCTTCATCTCCCCTACGACGGAGAGCTCCGGAGCGAGGCTGACGTGGAGGAAGAGGGTCCGCGAAGGGCCCTCCTCCATCCTCATTTGCCGGAACGCTTCAAGGAACGGGAGGCTTTCGATGTCCCCCACCGTTCCGCCGCACTCGACTACCAGGATGTCCACCTTCTCCCTTTCGCCTATCTCCCGTATACGCCGCTTGATCTCATCGGTCACATGAGGTATGATCTGTACTGACTTTCCGAGAAATCGTCCCCTCCTCTCGTCATCTATGACCTTCTTGTAGATCTGGCCGGTAGTGATGTTGTTTGCCTTGGTCATGTTCATGTTCAGGAACCGCTCGTAATTTCCAAGGTCCATGTCTGTCTCCCCTCCATCGTCGGTCACGAAAACCTCCCCGTGGGTGTAGGGGTTCATGGTCCCGGCGTCGAAGTTGAGGTAAGGGTCAATCTTCAGACAGGTGACCTTCACCCCCGACAGTTGCAGCAGCTTGGCGACCGACGATGTCGTGATGCCCTTGCCGAGCCCCGACATGACTCCGCCGGTGACGAAGAGATACTTCGGCATCAGCTTACCAACCTCGACGAGTCCGTCTTGACAGAAACTTGGCCCGGACAAAATCGTCCTAGAACGTGGTGCGAGAGCAAGTCAGTCCCATTGCAGCGTTGGCGTATAAGGATTGAGGCTGCGCCTGCAGGAATCATCCGAGTTGCACGTACACGGCTGCTGACCTTGGCTATGAAACCTGTTTTGTGAACACGGCCAGGTCCGACACATCCACGAGAAGCTTGCTCACCCTTTCCAAGGATGCCAGGATCTCCGCGGTCGCGGCCCCATCCCCTATTGGGAATTCGGCGATCCCCCCGAGTTTCTGGGTTACCTCCTGCGCCAGAGAGGTCACCTGCTTGTTGATCGTCCTCTGCCTCCCGGCCCTCCTCGAGATAAAGCCCTGGGTCGCTAGGTCATTCATCGTCACCAGTTTCAGCACACACGATGAGTAATCCTTCGCCAGCTGCTTTCCCGCCTTGCCGGGAAACTTGCTGGACAGGTCGGTGATGGCATCGCCGATGCTCTCGAGGAAGCTTGCGAGGACGCGGTAGTCGAGGAGGTCGACCTGCGAGAGCCCGTACCTCTCGGCGACTTCGGGTCTGACTATGGCCGCCCTGGTCGCCCTCACCAGCAGAAAGTAAAGCCTG
>Ga0187772_10001538_pt1 | contig 11024 bp, 8 predicted proteins | sample 0116_SJ02_MP15_2_FD_133137 | JGI IMG/M metagenome (GOLD analysis project Ga0187772, IMG submission 133137) | Tropical peat soil microbial communities from peatlands in Department of Meta, Colombia - 0116_SJ02_MP15_20_MG | ecosystem: Environmental > Terrestrial > Soil > Wetlands > Peat | place... | reverse complement strand
GTAACTGGAACGCGCTCGCTAGGCTTCAGGACAAACGTGTTGCCGCAGGCCACCGCGTACGGCAAAAACCAGAACGGAATCATCGCAGGAAAGTTGAACGGGACGATTGCGGCAACCACGCCCAGCGGCTGGCGAATCAGCGTTTCATCCACGCCTGGAGTAATATCTTCGAGGTTGTAGCCCTGCATCATCATCGGAATGCCGCAGGCCACTTCCACGTTTTCTATGCCACGCCGCATTTCGGCTTTGGCTTCCGCAAAGGTCTTCCCGTTTTCGATGGTGATCAGCCGCGAAAGCTCATCGATGTGATCTTCGAGCAGGTTCTTCAGCTTAAAGAGGTATTGAATGCGCTCTCCGGCAGGCGTTCGCCGCCAGGCAGGAAACGCCTCGGCGGCGGATTGCACTACGGCATCTACTTCGGCTTTGGATGAGAGCGGGGTCCGCGCGATTAATTCACCAGTGGCGGGATTGGTGACGTTCACAAATTCCGTGGCGGCGGAATTTCGCCAGGCTCCGCACAAGTAATTAAGAATTTCGCTGACGGGGGTGGTAGCTGTACTGCTCATGCAAGGGCTCCATGCCTCCACCCGGTCGGAAGCGAGTGGCAGGGCTTGCCATATGAAGGATGGCGATCCAAGGGATCGCAATTCAGAGCAGTCAGTTTACCAAAAACAGGCAAGCGCGGCAGTCTGATTGCAGGGGAGGGGACTACTTGATGCTGGCGTAGGCCTCGTAAGCTGCCCCGATCAATGGAGCCGATTCGTTCAGCACGACTGACACGGGAACATCGGAGAGCATCTTTTCGAAATGCCACTTGTCCTTGAACGATTTGAAGAAGGTGCCGTCTTTCATTTTCGGCAGGATTTTCACGGCAATGCCGCCAGCAACATAGACGCCACCGAGCGCCAACACCTTGAGCGCCAGATTACCGGCCTCCGCTCCATAGATGTTCGTCCAAAGGTCCAAGGTTTCCACACATATGGGGCAAGTGTGATCCAGCCCGCTCTTGGTGATGAATGGCGCGGGGTCGGCGTCCGGATCCTCGAAAATAGGATGCTTCACGCTAGGCGCCATGAATTCATGCAGTGTGCGGAATCCGCGGCCGGAAAGAATAAGCTCCCAGCTCACCTGGGGATAGCGGTGGCGCATGAACTTCAAGAGTTCAATCTGCTGATCGGAACGCGGGGAGAAATCGGAATGGCCGCCCTCGCTGGGGACCACCTTATAGCGCTTGCCTTCCCAGAAAAGAATGCCCTCGCCGAGTCCCGTGCCTGCGGCCAATAGCGCCCGCGAAGCGCCAGGGAGCGGCGTGCCTTCATTTAAAACGCAGAAATCTTCGGGAGGGAGATGCCCCAGGCTGTGGCCCGTAGCTCCCAGGTCGTTCAGCAGCACCACGGAATCGACGCCGACTTCGTGAGCGAGGATGTCTGCATCGACAATCCATGGCAGATTCGTGGCATGAATCCGATTGTTGATGACCGGCCCGGCCACCCCAAAACCCGCAGCGTGGATCTTGTCCTGACCGAGGTATGGCACGGCCCGGCGGGAAAACTCTCGAATAATGAGATCGAACTGAGCGAATTCCTTGCTGGCGAAGCGTTCCCGAAATACAAATTCGAGCTTGCCGTTCTTTTCCGCGAAAAGTGCCAGATTACATTTGGTGCCGCCAACGTCGCCTGCGAGAATCACCGTGCCTCCCGGCCAGAACCCACCAACCCTTATATTAAACCGTTTTAAGGGTTATACCACTGTCTGGTGTCTCTTTCGAGTAGCTGGTCCGATTCTTTTGGCCCCCAGCTTCCAGAAGGGTACTCTGGCACGGTGGCGGTCTTTGCTGCACTCCATACATCCAGAATAGGTTCGACCAGGGACCATGCGGCCTCCACGGAATCGCCCCGGTCGAACAGGGTCGCGTCTCCCCGCAGGCAGTCATTCAAGAGCGTGGCATAAGCGCTTCGCGATCCGTTGCCAAACGCCTTGATGTAATTGAAGTCCATGGCCACGTTTCCAATGCTCATTTCTGTTCCGGGCCGCTTGGCTCCGAACGAGATGCAGATACCCTCCGTCGGTTGAATGTTCAGCACCAGGCGGTTGGCTTGAACGTCCTTATCGCGGAACACGATATGCGGTGCGCGCTTAAACTGGATCATGATTTCCGTCGTGCGCTTGGCCAGGCGCTTCCCAGTCCGCAAGTAGAATGGCACCCCGGCCCAGCGCCAGTTATCGATAAGCACCCGCATGGAGACAAACGTTTCCGTGCGCGAGCTCTTGCTTACATGAGGCTCGTCTCGGTAACCGGCCACAGTCTGATTCCCAAATTTCCCTGGTGAATACTGGCCGCGCACAACGGACTGCGCCACCATCTCCAGGTTGAAGGGACGAATGGACTGCAGAACTTTGAGCTTCTCGTTGCGGACGGCGTTTGCGTCAAAGGAGGCAGGAGGTTCAACGGCCACGAGCGAGGTCAATTGCAGAACGTGGCTCTGAATCATATCGCGCAACGCCCCCGCTGTTTCATAGAAGCCACCCCGCCGCTCTACGCCTAGCGTTTCCGATGCGGTGATCTGCACGTGATCGACGTAATTGCGGTTCCAGAGCGGCTCGAAGATCCCGTTACCGAAGCGCAGCACCAGCAGGTTCTGTACCGTGTCCTTTCCCAGGTAATGGTCGATGCGGTAGACCTGCTTCTCTTCGAACACGTTCAGGACGATCTTGTTCAGCTCCTTCGCCGACACCAGGTCGCGCCCAAACGGCTTTTCAATAATAATGCGCACCCAGGAATCCGGAGAGGAAGGACGCGCCAGGCCGGCGCGTCCTAGATGCTCCACAATGTCCGGATAGACTTCCGGCGGAGTCGACAGATAGAAGAGCCGGTTCCCGCCCAGTTTCTTTTCCGCGTCGATTTCCGCCAGGCGCTTGGCCAGTTGCGCGTAGGAGTTCTGATCTGCATAGTCGCCGGGACAATAGAAAAGGTTGGAAGCAAAAGCATCCCATTTTGCGGGATCAATCGGGCCAACCTCGGAGATCGTCTTTGCCGCCTCGCCCACGGTGCCCCGGAAAGAGTCGTCGGTCATGGGCGTGCGCGCGAATCCGAGGATGGCGTAGCGTTCCCCCAATGAATTGTTCTGCGCCAGGTCGTACATGGCCGGGATCACCTTGCGCTTTGCCAGATCTCCGGAGGCGCCAAATAGAACGATGGTGCAAGGTTCCGCGGTTCCCCCGTACATAGATGCACTTCGTGCTTCTTCCATTGCGTTCCTCCGGGGATTTCATAACAGCAATTGGATGCCAAGGCGCTAGAGAACTATACCTCAATCCCGAAGGCTTTCAGGTCTTCTCGAAGCTGCTTCGCGTTCTGGTGATGAATCACGTGCATGCCCAGCCGCCGGGGATTTTCGAGGTTTAGAGTCCGGTCGTCGACAAAGACGGAGTTTTCCGGAGGACGCTGCGTCACCTCCAGAGCGATACGGTAAATCAACTCCTCCGGCTTGCGCGCGTTCAGGTAACAGGAGCTGAAGAAGGCCTGGAACTCCCTGCGCAAGCCGAACGCTTCAATCCGGTAGTCATTCAATTCCTTGGGCTCATTGTTTATAGAGGCAACATAATACTTGCCACTCCGCGCCACGTCCGATAGCACCGCGCGCGTTTCCGCGTATTCCTTGGATTGCGCAAACATGAACGCTGTGAATTCTTCGCGAGAGAAGGACCGCGGCCGGTAGAAGATGGTGCGATCCAGGTACTGGTTAATTGTGATCTGTCCTGCGTCGAAAGCGGGAAAAGACAAATCGTGGCGCTCGCGATATTCCTCCCAATCCAGGCCGAATATCTGGACTGCCTCCATGCGCGAACTGTGGTCCCAGCCGTTCGTCAGGATGACGCCGCCAATGTCCCAAAAAACTGTGGTAATTTCTGCCACGGAAGACCTCCCCGGAAGCCACCGAGGAATATCAGATTAGGGCGTACGACGAAAGGAAAAAACGTTGAAAATCGAGAATACAAACGGTTCGGGGCTTCCCTGAATGTCGTCTATGTTTCGGCCTGTTTTCCCGTGCTCATCCTTGGGACGCTCTGTTGCAAGCAAATGACGGGTGTCGCACAATGAATATTTCCTTGGAGGACAGCATGGCCAACGATTCATGTGGACCCACGCCACCGCCCAGCGAACCCGTAAAGCCGGGGACGCGCATGGTGCATTGCGTAAAATTCGGAAAAGAGCTTCCTGGGCTGGATCGGGTTCCTTGGAAGGGTGAACTCGGCAAGCGCGTCTATGAAAATGTATCCAAGGACGCGTGGAAGCTCTGGCTGGAACACTCGAAGATGGTCATGAATGAGTATCGGCTCAACCCACTGGATCCAAACTCCCAGAAGATTATGGAAGAGCAAATGGAGCAGTTCTTCTTCGGCGAAGGCGCAAGGCTGCCGGACGGTTATGTGCCGCCGAAGGCGAAAGGATAGTAGAAGATCACAGTTCGAAGTTCTTAGTTTTGAGTTTTTGGATTTGAAGCGCTTTCGAACTCTTGGCCAACCGCAACAACTCTTGCACCCAGTTTTGACTTACAACTTTTTGCTAGGCCCTTCCGGCCCGCTCCGCCGGCGAGACTTTATGGCTTACGGGATGCTCGACGGGCAAACGCGGGCTTAGTGTGAAGCGCAGCTTGCCGTGCGCAAGACGCAGCGCATTTTCGGCCCCAGCCGGTTCGGTGGCGCGGGCAAATAAGAAACCCAGATAACTCGACCCCTCGGGCCATGCGGCAATAAAATCCTGCAGCCGCGCGGTGATCTCGAGATTTGTGATCCCCGGTATGGCGCTTGCCTCTTCTTGTCCCTCCACTTTTTCCAGGATTCCGCTATGGGGCACGGGAATCATCATGACGCCGGAGGCTTCGGCTTCGCGCGGCGCATCCGCACCCGGCAATTCCAGCGCATGTCGCAGAAGAAGCTCTTCGAGGCCGATGCATTCCTTCTCACCCGGGATCGTGAATCGTAACGCCTGTGCGCAAAGCCCCCCAATCGGCCGGGGAGCAATCTCAATCGGCCAGACGCCCTCCGCGTTAAGCCGAAATTCGCCGTGGATGGAACCGTGAGAGAGCCCAAGAGCCCGCACGGCACTTATCAGAGATTTTTCGATGGCCTGTTGGTCCCCCGCCGCAAGGCGCGACGGCGTCACGTAAATCGATTCTTCGAAATGTGGCCCTTCGAGGGGATCGGGCTTGTCGAAAATAGCCAGCACGCGCAGTTCCCCGTTGGTGAGCAGCGCTTCGACCGCCACTTCCCTGCCCTCCAGGTAGCCTTCCACCAGCATTTGATCAAGGTGTGGCTCGCGCGTGGCACGAATCTCCGGCGAATCGAGGAGGCGCTTCAGTCGGGCAGCTCCGGCCAGAAACTCATCATGGTTATTCACTCGAACCACGCCCTGGCTGGCGGAAAGCGACAGCGGTTTCAGCACGCAAGGATATTGAATCCCGAGCAGCGACGGTTCTGGAAGAGGATCCAGTTTCACGCTAAGAAACCAGGGCACTGGCACTCCTGCGTTGCGCAACACTTCCCTGGCCCACAGTTTGCTACGGCAGGCTTCGACACTTGCGGGATGGTTGTGCGGAAGGCCCAACCCACGTGCTACGTGTGACGCAGCAACGGTCGGACGGTCGCCGACAACCAATACTCCATCCACGGGAAGGCCCCGCTGCGCTTTTAGCACGCCCTCTGCCGCGCTTTCAGGCAGTTCGAAGTGTACAGGCAGCGCATGATCGTTCCACGGATCGTCCAGGTGGTTGCACCGGTCGGTCACATACGTCAGTTCCACACTGAGTTTGTCCGCGGCAGCCCGGAACGACCGGGTTTGATAGCCAAGCTTCGTCGCAAACAATAAGACTCTTTTTCTTTGTATCATTGCGTCCGTCACAGAATTGCTACAGGAATGCCTCCGCCTGGCGCACAGCTTCTTTTGCTTTGGCTATGAGGACCAACTGGTCCCGTGTGGGTTCTGCTCAACAGAACCACGGTTCGTTGAGATAGGGCACCGTTGCACGCGAAGCCAAGACAGGCCGCGGACTGAACTGCAGATGCTGGTTCGTGGCCCGGCTTACGACTTGCCACATTTTCTCAAAAGTGGCCGAACGGCTGCGTTTCAGTTTTTCGCTCGTGGCCACCAGGTCCTGCAACTCCTGTCCCAGTTGATCCATGGCTGGATTCGAGTGTTTCCACGGGTAGACGAGTGCTCTCGCGTCGAAGGGACTAATGATCTGCCGCACTTCTTCCAACTCTAGTAGTCGCGATCCAGAGGGAATCAGCAGGCGAATGGCGAGCTGGACGGGCGCCACCGCTTCCACCAAATCGAGGCCATACAGTTGCTCAAACAAGTCCAGAATCTGTTCGAAGGTGGCCCAGGGCGTGAAGGGAATGAAGGTTGGCTGCAGGTTGATCCCCGCTCGATGGCAGAGCTCGACCGCACGGAAAAAATCAGCTCTAGTGTGACTTTTGTCTAGCTTCTGCAGCACAACATCATCGAGCGATTCGACTGCCGAGACGAGAAAAAGGCAGCCCGTAGAACGAAGCGTGTCGAGCAGCTCCGCATTCTGCAGAAGGTGCTCCACCTTGATTGTTACGTCGTAAGTCAGTTCCGGAAATTCCCTATGGAGAGCTTCCACCAACGGAATCGCGTGACCAACTCCGTTAAAGAAATCGGGATCGCCGAAGGTAATGTGCCGCGCTCCAGCGGCTACCTGCTGCCTTATATCGGCAAGAACGACCTCTCGATCCACGATGCGAAATACGCCTCTATACACGGGCACTACCGGACAGTGCCGGCAAACGTGCTTGCAGCCACGGCTTGCTTCCGTGTAGCCGACAACGCGATGCGCCCCTGAAGGAAGCACGAGATGCGCATAGGAACGCAGAGGTGGCAAGCCAGACCTGTCCGGCACCTGGAAACGCAGTCGGCTCAGGGATACGTTCGAATCCAGAGGATGAATTTGTGGCAATGCCGAAAGCCCAGAAAGGTGCTCGGCGAGATCCACAAGCGCTTGCTCAAATTCCCCGCCCAGTAGGCTGCCGATTCCTTGCGCGCGCAGAATATCAGCAGAGAGCGAAGCATAGAGTCCATACGCACATAGATGCGCCTTCGGGTTTATGTGGCGGATTGGCTCAAGCAATCCGAGAGTTAGCCGCGTAGCCGTATGCATTGGCACATAAAACCCGATCAAGCCGGCCTCACGAATGGCCTGCTCATTCAGCGCCTCTCGCGACAAATCGAGACACGTCACCGCATGCCCACGCTTGCGCAACCACGCCGCAGGCGAGGCCAACCCGAACGGCTGGCGGCCGAGTTCATAGGTAGAGATCAGGACAATACGCACAATGCCTCATTATAGCCGCCTCTGCTCACACCCACGATTTCGGTTATCATAGAAGTCCATTCAAATTTTGAAAGGAAGTGAGCATGCCCATTTCCGCAGCAAACTCCTTCAATACCCGCGATAAGCTGAGCGTCGGCGCGCAACCCTTTGAGATTTATCGACTTGAGAAGCTGGAAGAACAAGGCCTGGGCACCATTGGCAATCTGCCCTTTTCTCTCCGCGTCCTCCTTGAAAATCTGCTTCGCTGTGAAGACGGCCGCTTCGTGCATGTAGAGGATATTCGCGCTCTGGCCAAGTGGACGCCGAACGGCCCGCAGAAAGAAACCGCTTTCATGCCTGCCCGCGTGCTGTTGCAGGACTTCACCGGCGTGCCCGCTGTGGTCGACCTCGCCACCATGCGCGAAGCCATGCAGAAGCTCGGCGGAAATCCCAAGCGTATCAACCCGCTCTTTCCTGCAGAGTTGGTCATCGACCACTCCGTGCAGGTGGACAGCTTTGGCAAGATCGATTCGTTCGGTTTGAACGCGGCACTGGAGTTCCAGCGCAACATCGAGCGCTATCAATTTCTGCGTTGGGGACAGAACGCTTTCCGTAATTTTAAGGTTGTGCCGCCAGACACCGGGATCTGCCATCAGGTGAACATCGAATATCTGGCGCGCGTGGTTTGCTCTGTGCCGAACGGCAATCAATTGGAGGCCTTCCCGGATTCGCTGGTCGGCACCGATTCGCACACCACCATGGTGAACGCGTTGGGCGTGTTCGGATGGGGCGTCGGCGGAATCGAGGCAGAGGCGGCGATGCTCGGCCAGCCCCTATCCATGCTGGTTCCTGAAGTCGTGGGATTCAAGCTGCACGGGCGGTTGCCCGAGGGGTCGACAGCCACGGACCTGGTGCTCACTGTCACGGAGATGCTGCGCAAGAAGGGCGTTGTCGGAAAGTTCGTGGAATTTTACGGCTCCGGACTTTCCAGCTTGAGCGTGCCCGACCGCGCCACGATCGCCAACATGGCGCCGGAATACGGCGCCACGATGGGCTTCTTCCCTGTCGACAACGAAACTCTGGCTTATTTGCGCTTCACAGCGCGTAGTCACGAACAGATCGCGCTTGTGGAAGCGTATTGCAAAGAGCAGGCGCTTTTCCGCACCGATGCGACCCGGGATCCGCAGTTCAGCGACAAGCTGGAACTGGATCTCGGCAGCGTTGAGCCAACTGTCGCGGGGCCGAAGCGGCCGCAAGATCGCGTGACGCTGAAGAACGCGAAGTCTTCGTTTACCAAGGTGGTAGAGGGCGTGCCGGCGAAGGAAGTGGCGGTGAAGAATAACGGCGACGCTTTCCCACTTTCGAGCGGCGCGGTGGTCATCGCCGCGATCACAAGCTGCACGAACACTTCGAATCCTTCCCTAATGTTGGGCGCGGGATTGCTGGCGAAGAAAGCGGTTGAGCGTGGTCTTCAAGTAAAGCCTTGGGTGAAGACCAGCCTCGCACCGGGATCGAAGGTGGTGACTGATTATTTAGCCGCCTCCGGCCTGATGTCCTATCTCGAAAAACTGAAGTTCCACCTGGTGGGTTATGGCTGCACGACCTGTATCGGCAACAGTGGCCCGCTTCCAGAGCCGATTGGCGCGGCCATCAAGGAAAACAATATGGTCGCCGTGGCTGTACTGAGCGGCAACCGCAATTTCGAAGGACGTGTGCATCCGTTGGTGCGCGCGAACTATCTGGCTTCGCCGCCCCTGGTAGTGGCATATGCTCTTGCTGGGCGGATGGATCTCGATCTCACCAGTGAATCGATTGGGACGGATTCAGCGGGAAAGCCGGTTTATCTGCGCGAAATCTGGCCCACTCCTCAGGAAGTGGAAGCCACGGTGCGCGCCGCGGTAACCACCGAACAATACCGCAAGGAATACAGCGAAGTGTTTGAAGGCGATGCCCACTGGAAGGGCATGCAAGTCCCCGAAGGCGATTTGTATAAGTGGGACCCCAGCTCCAGCTATATCAAGTTGCCTCCATACTTCGAAAACATGCCGAAGACTCCGCCCGCACTCGTGGATATTTCCGGCGCGCGCGTTCTCGCGGTGCTCGGCGACAGCGTCACCACCGACCACATCTCTCCCGCTGGCTCCATCGCCGTGGAATCGCCGGCTGGGAAATACCTAATCGCACATGGCGTGAAGCCGCACGAATTCAATTCCTATGGCGCGCGTCGGGGCAATCATGAAGTGATGATGCGCGGCACGTTTGCCAACATTCGCTTGCGCAACCAACTCGCTCCGGGAACCGAAGGCAGTTGGACGCAGCATTTGCCCGACGGAGAGAAAATGTTCATCTACGACGCGGCCTTGAAGTACCGCGAAGAAGGCGTACCTCTCTTGGTCATCGCGGGCAAGGAATATGGCTCAGGCTCATCGCGCGACTGGGCAGCCAAAGGCACGCGGTTGCTCGGCATTCGCGTCGTCCTTGCGGAAAGCTTTGAGCGCATTCATCGGAGCAATCTCGTCGGCATGGGCGTGCTGCCTTTGGAATTTATGCCGGGAGAAAATCGCGAATCGCTCGGGTTGAATGGTCATGAAGTCTTCAGCATCGAAGGCATTGCCACGTTAGCACCTCGGAAGGAAGCAACGGTTCATGCGAAGACTCCGGATGGCAAGGTGAAAACCTTTAAGGCGCGCATCCGCGTCGATACCCCCGAAGAAGCGTCCTACTACCGGCACGGCGGCATTTTGCAATACGTCCTCCGCCAAATGCTGGAGTAGAACGCTCAATTCCTCAAGGCAGAAAGCAGACTCTTGGCTCTGTTCAGAGCAAGCAGCGGCCGTTACACAACCCTGCACAGTTTTCTGGCTTACTTGCTGCTCTCGGTTTTCAAGCGCTTTTCTCTCTTGACATACAGCAGGAGTACAGCTCCAGCGAAGATGGAGGCGAGGCTAGCGACTTGTGCGTTGGACATGCCAAAGATCCACGGTGGGTTAATTCGGATAATCTCTACTAGAAAGCGCGCGGTGCCAGTCAAGATCAGATAAGCACAAAAGATTAGGCCGTTGGCCTTAGGGCTCTGCAGTACTTTCTTGCCCAAGTGCCATAAAAGAGTACCGATGGCGCACCACAGAATGAACTCATAGAGCGGCGCGGGGTGCACTCTGCAGTCCGCTGGCGCTCCCCATAGGACACATGACTCCGTAGTCGGCACGGTGCCATTCGGAAAGCTCATGCCCCAAGGCAGTAAAGTCGGCTTGCCGTAATCTCCATCGCCCGAAAGAAAGCAACCGATGCGGCCAATGCCGTAGCCAAACGCGGCTGCCGGCGAACACGCATCCAGAAACTGCAACAGCGGCAGTTTCGCGCGCCAGCCGAGCAGCAACATCGCGCCAAAGCCACCAAGAAAACCGCCAAACCACGCGAAGCCGTAGCGGCTAAACAACAAGTCCCACGGTTGGTCAAAAAACAATCCGCGATTTTCAGGTTCCAGCAGGTGATACAGCTTGGCACCCAATATTCCCGCCAGTCCTGCAACCGTGATCATGAAGAACGCGTCCGCCTTCATGCCGCGCCGGTCGAAATCGGCCTGCAGGATGTACGCCGCGCTGATCAAGGCCAGCGCGACCATCAATCCGAAAGTGGGTAAGGAGAGTGGCCCCAGGTGGAGGTAAGGAATCATTCGTCAGTGTACGC
>Ga0187772_10001537_pt1 | contig 11025 bp, 10 predicted proteins | sample 0116_SJ02_MP15_2_FD_133137 | JGI IMG/M metagenome (GOLD analysis project Ga0187772, IMG submission 133137) | Tropical peat soil microbial communities from peatlands in Department of Meta, Colombia - 0116_SJ02_MP15_20_MG | ecosystem: Environmental > Terrestrial > Soil > Wetlands > Peat | place... | reverse complement strand
TACTCAAATAATAAGGCAAATGTCTTGCAGAGGTGATATTTGTTCATGACAAATTGATTTGTACTTTGACAAGCTTCGATATATATCGGTTCGTCAAATTCTACCTCCGATAAGTGATAGCGTACTTGCGCGATTAGGAAGCCGACAAGGTCGAATATAAGTCTCTTCATATAGCCATTTCAATGAAACGTTAAGTTAAATGCGTTATTAATGACATCGCAAGTTGTCCAACCACGTTCGAGTTTGCGATTATCGTGACATTTTCTGGTAAAGAAAATTGCAACATGGTTTCACTACAAAGCTAAAGGCGCATATGCAAACCTCAAGGATAGCCAACTTTGCTGTGATTACCTATCGTGCATCTATGCAATAGTTGCAAGTAATGGTTATGCATCTATGCAATAGTTGCAAGTAATGGTTATGCAGAATGCGGAATGATTTTTATCTCCTCCAATTTGTGGTAATTTTGTTAATGACGATTCAGGATGGCTCCTACGTTTTGCTTTTTCACACATCTAGGAAAAAATGGCTGACACGGGTTGCCCGAGAAAAGAAAGTGCATACCCATATCGGAGTCATTGATGTTTCATCGATTATTGGATGTGAATATGGTACGATCGTTAAGACCAGCGAAGGGAAAATTATCCACCTGTTAGAACCAACTATTCACGATTTTATAATGAAGTCTGAAAGAAGGACACAGATTATATATCCAAAAGATTTGGGATATATAGTAGCTCGTACAGGATTGAAGAGCGGATCGCAGGTACTGGAGATCGGAACTGGGAGTGGTGGTCTGACTACCTTTCTCGCAAGCATTGTAAAAACCACAGGGCATATCTACACTTACGACATAAATCCTGATTTTTTAGAGATTGCCAAGCGTAATCTGGAAAAGGCTGAGATGACACCATATGTCACTACGTATCTACATGATCCACATGAAGGTATTGACATAAAAGATGTTGACGTAGCTATAGTCGATCTTGGTGACCCTTGGACGATGATCGACCAGGTTTATCATGCATTGAAACCAAGTGGTGCATTCGTTGCCATTTGTCCTACAATGAATCAGTTGGAAAAGTCAGCAACCGAGCTTAAACAGAATAATTTCATAGACCTACACTGTGTGGAATTGCTTATTCGGGATATAGAGGCCAGGGAAGGGATGAGCAGACCTGCCATGAGGATGGTAGGACATACAACTTATCTAATATTCGCTAGGAAGACCAGCTATATCTAACCGCATCCAGAAAGAACTATCTTGCACATACTAGGGGCCACGGAGGAGTAGATCTATCGCGGGTTATAGCAATAACAGAAAAATATGGTACCTCTGTTACGATATGCTAAGTGAATTTATGAAGATACTTGTAACTGGCGGAGCCGGTTTTATAGGCTCTAATATTGCAAATACCTTGAGCAGAGACAAAAATAATACTGTCATTGCATTCGATGATTTATCCTTGGGAAGACCAACAAATCTCTCTCGAAACGTAAAATTTGTGAAGGGTTCAATTATGGATTACGAATTAATTTTAGAAGTAGGAAGAGGATGCGATTACATTTTCCATTCTGCCGCAAAAAGCTCCTCTCCAATGTTTAAAGATGACCCGAGAACAGGAGTCGATATAAATGTTCTAGGATTTATGAACGTGGTGGAATCTGCTAAACGGAACCTTGTTAAAAAAGTAATTTTTGCTTCATCCAGTTCCTTGTATAATGGTCTGCCCATTCCATTTAAGGAATCTCACATCATCACACCGAAGACATTCTATGAGGCCTCCTTTTACTGTAGAGAAATTTTAGCAAAGACATACTATTGGGAGAACGGATTGAATTTAGTTGGTTTAAGATATTTCAGCGTTTATGGTCCCAATGAAGAGCATAAAGGAAAGTTCGCAAATAATATTTCTCAGTTTCTGTGGAGTATGACAAACGGACAAAGCCCAGTGATATACGGCGATGGAACCCAGACTAGGGATTTTACATTTGTAGATGATGTGGTCCAAGCAAATATTTTGGCACTCCAGGCAGAAGAGATGGAATTTGGAATTTACAATATCGGCACTGGTATCGAAACTTCGTTTTCTAGGTTAGTGGAAATAATCAACCGACATCTTGGAACTAATATACAAGCTACTTATGTAGATAATCCGATCAAAAACTATGTGCAGAAAACTAAGGCCGACATAACGCTTGCTAAGTTGGAACTTGGATATGAGCCCAAGTTCAACCTTGATGACGGTATACCGGCACTGATAGGAAAAAAGTGCTAATACTGGTCATAACATTATTACCAATATGCAGAACCGTATCTGTCTACAAGGTGGAGCTTGACCCTACAAAGTGCAAATGCATTTGTGTGCCTATTCGTACGTTATGTCTTTGTGAAAAACCTGCCGATGTTTCTAGCACATATAGAGAATCCTTGTCAGGTGAGTAACCAGGACAATCGCCTCGTATTGGACAGGGTTGCAAATTTGGAACTATGTAGACGACCGAACGATTCGCATCTAGCCAAATTATATCAATTGGAAATTTCATACCCTTCATCCAGAAAGATTGTCTAGATGGATGTTGAAAAACAAACAACATTCCTTGACTTTCATTTACGTGGTTTCTAATTGTCAAACCCTTAATTTGTTGATCTTGGGTCAGTGCTAAATCTGCAATCAGCTTGAAGCCATTGACTGACACAGCCGCCTTTAGGTATCTGTCAGAAGGGATCGAAATTCCTTTGAGAAAATTGGGTGAGTCCTGGTGAGTGGCAGAAGAGTTACCTAGTATAAATAAGGATATCCCAGCGACGGACGCTATTATCGCTCCGATTATTGCAATTAGCGCTATGGACATGTTCATTCCTGTTCTTGACAGCTAATATTAACGTCGGTCTTTTCTACAAATTCCATTACAATCCGTGAATTAATTAAAAACGATTGACTGTCAAGTGCAGATTAATGAAATAGCATTATCAAGATGGCCATTGCGCCCAAACCGCCAAATAAGACTATAGTAGCCTTCCATAGGCCTTTGCTCGCGGTTTCGCTGATATCCCACATTCCACCGCCAATAGTTCCGTTTCTGCTTCTTCGCTTGATCTGCGAATAACTGTATATTCGTTCAAAGTCAGCTGATGGTGTCCATGGGCGTGCATAAACATGATCATGCATGCCATGATTTGTATTAATATCGTAATCCCTTCTAGATGTTTCGTCGGAAAGAACTTCGTAAGCTTCGATAATCAACATGAACTTGTGCTTAGAATCTTCTGAATTCTTATTTTTGTCAGGATGGTATCTCATGGCTAGTGCCCGGAAAGATTGTTTTATTTCGGCTTGAGAGGCATGGTTATCAACACCTAATATCTCATAATAATTTGGCACCACTACTAATAGGTTGGTCGGTTAAATATGTCTATTCGGCTGGAAATAGGCTTATTAGAACACTGATAAACAATAAATCTGTCTCTCTCGATTGGCGGCAGCATGCGCTCCATTGAAGCAATGGAAAAAGAAATCGGTTACCAACTAGCGTACCTACAAAAATTAGAATTACCACGTCCAGAAGCTAAGTTTCATGACTGTGTCATTACCGGTTCCGGAGACTCGTACGTAGCGTCATTGGTTACGAAATACATGTCTGGTTATAATGTGGTATGTTGTCACCCTATGGATATCGTCTTTGATCCAGCTATTGTGAGGAATCGGAAGGTATATCTTGTATCAATTTCTGGGCGTACGAGGGCCACGATCTGTGCTGCTAGAGTGGCAAAAAAGAACGCACTCAGAACGATTGCAGTAACGACAAGACCGGACAGTCCTCTGGCAAAATGCTCTGACGATATCATTTCGATCCGATACAATAGCACCAAAATTCCAACCTCCGGTACCATAGGGTTCACCGCTTCCATGTTGTATTGTCTCTCTTTGGTGAGTAAGGTGGATTATTTGAGCAATCTCAAGCACATATATAAGCAGTCCATTGTTCAGGCCGATTACCTAAGCAATTATAAATTAAAAAGTTCTGCTTCACACATATTTCTTGGGAATGGTATATTCTTTCCTGCTGCCCTATACGGGTCATTGAAGATGAATGAAGTCTTTGGCGTACGCTCCTTTGCCTACTCATTGGATGAATTTTGTCATTCTCCAATTTTCAGTATCAAGAACAAAGATAGGATCATCATAGTAGGAAGCGACAAACGTGACTTAAATGTAAGCAAGAAGATCACGAATCAGATATCTGAAATAAACATCGTGACTTTCTACATCGATTGCAGAAACGGGGGCATGATAGAGAGCTTATTAAAGTCGATTTTTTTCTTGCAACTATATGTTGTTAAATTAGCTGTTAAAAATATGGTAAAGGATTGTTATTTCTTGAGAAATCAAAGGTTATTACTCTTAGTTCTCAGCTTATCTACGGCTCACGCCGATTATCCTAGACGTGTTGCAATATATTTGCAAACTTTCACCCTTCAATTTGATCCAACAAGATTGTCTCGAATAAATCTCGTAATATTTTCGTGGATACGAACTGATTAGAAGTAGATGGCATTTGATGACATTTTAGGTTCACAGAAAGTTCATTTCCAATGTTCTAAAGCTATACACCAAAAATTTGATATTCTTATAAAAGTATGGTTACTTATCTATCGAAGATGACAAAAATACTAATCGTGGATGATGATACTGATATTACATTAGCTTTCAAAAAAGGTTTGGAAAACGATGGCTTCAAAGTCGACGTGTTTAACGATCCTCTAGAGGCGCTATCGAATTTTGAAGCTTCTAAATACGACTTATTGCTCCTGGACATCAGAATGCCAAAAATGAATGGCTTCGAGCTATATAGGGAAATGGATAAGATCGATAAAAACGTTAAAGTATGCTTTATTACCGCATTTGAAGTATATTACGAGGCACTGAGAGAAGTCTTTCCATCCATGGAGGTGGAATGTTTTATTCGAAAACCAATCGAGATAGGAAATTTAGTAAAGAGGATAAAAAACGAATTGCATTTGTCTAATTCGTAGTTAATTTCTCCTTGCTTCCTGAAGGGTTACACATCTGACGGGAATCTGATTTTATATGGCTATTTTGTCAAATCACCTGAAACGACAGACTATGTGGATTTATTGTGACAGATGCAACTGAGTGATATCATATTAAGACAATTTGTGACCCTTTTTGATATTTGTTGTAATATGCTTGATAACCGTCGACAAGGGAGTTCCAGGCCCAAAGTTCCCTGTAATTCCTTCACCTTCTAATGACTTTTTATCACTCTCAGGAATTATTCCCCCTCCTACGAGTAGAATGTCGTTTATGCCTTTTTCCCTCAAGAGTCTTGCAACCTTTGGAAAAAGAACAAGATGTGCTCCGTTTAATAGGCTCATGGCAATTGCGTCAACATCCTCGTCTATGGCAGTATTGGCGACACGCTCAGGAGTACAAAATAACCCAGAGTAGATTACTTCCATTCCAGCGTCTCTCAGTGCTCTGCAAATGACAAGGGCTCCCCTGTCGTGACCGTCTAGTCCAAGCTTGGATACAAGCACTCTGATCCTCTTGTGTTGTTGCAGCTGGCTTTGCTCTGGTTCTTGCATTCATGAAACATTAAAGAGCAAGACTTTAAAACTTACCGCTGCTTGCGCAACCATTGCTGATATGTAACTACCATTTTTAGAAGTGTTTAATATTGGTATGCACTATATCGGACATATTATGCATCCTTTAGTGGAGGGTCTTTTCCTAGGCGACCGTCGTTCGCTCGCTAGAGCAATTTCAATCGTCGACGACGATGAACCCGATTCCCGTATGATTCTACGTCAAATATTTAGTAAAACAGGGAACGCCAAGACCGTGGGATTCACAGGAGCTGCGGGTGTTGGGAAAAGTTCTCTTATAGAAAAATTAGTTCCGCTATTTCAGAATCTAGGATATAAAATAGCTATTCTTGCTGTTGATCCAACAAGTCCTATTACCGGTGGAGCCATCCTAGGAGATCGCGTAAGGATGCAGACTACTATGGATGATCAGAACGTTTTTGTGAGGAGCTTGGCTTCTAGGGGCGCATTAGGAGGAATCTCTAGATCGATTCGAAATGTAATACGCATTCTGGATGCAGCAGGCTATAGTTTGATAATAGTGGAAAGTGTAGGTGCAGGACAGGTGGAGGTACAAATTTCAAACGTCGTCAACATAACCGCGGTTGTGTTTAGTCCACAAACCGGTGACAGTATACAAGCTATAAAGGCTGGCCTAACTGAAATTGGAGACCTCTATATTATTAACAAAGGAGAACTTGACGGTTCCACGAGTCTATACAACTCTATCAGAGATCTGATAGGTGACACACCTAGGAAGCCTTTGGTAATAAAAACATCAGCTAAAATTGGAAATGGACTCAAAGACGTTGCTCTTAATATCGATAGATTATTACGGATTAAGACAGATAATAGAGATCTGGAAAAAAGAATGCTAGAATTCGAGTTGAGAGATATGGTTTTAAACATGGTTGAAGAAAAAGTTTCTGCTATGTTTAGAGAAGATAGTAGGTATCGTGAGTTTATTGAGAAAATAGTAAAGAAAGAACTTGATCCTTATCTGGCGGCTGAACAGTTGGCTTCGGTAGTATTAAGGTGACCCAAACTTGACAAATACTATCAAAACAGATTCTGACATACCCGTAAGAAGAGTCTATGACAAAAATTCACTACGGAAACATACTCTGCCTAAAGAGCCAGGTAAATTTCCGTACTTGAGAGGAATCTATCCTGACATGTACCGGGAACGTTTATGGACGATGCGACAATACAGCGGCTTTGGAAGTGCTGAAGAGACCAATAATAGATTCAAATTCCTGCTTTCTCACGGTCAAACAGGCCTTTCTTTAGCGTTCGATCTTCCTACGCAGACAGGTCGTGATTCGGATGATTCGCAGTCGGAAGGAGAGGTAGGAAGAACTGGAGTCGCTATCAGCTCCCTGAAGGATATGGTGACGTGTTTTGATGGTATCCCTATGGATAAAGTCAGCACATCTATGACAATTAATTCAACGGCATCGACCCTGCTATCCCTGTATATTAGCGTAGCTGACTTACAGGGATTTTCTCCAGAAAAGTTAAGGGGCACTACACAAAATGATATTTTGAAAGAGTACATTGCTAGGAATACTTATATCTATCCTCCGAAACCGTCTATAAGGCTCATAGGTGACACTATAGAGTATTGTTCGAAGCATGTTACTCAATGGTATCCGATCAGCATATCTGGATATCATATGAGAGAAGCAGGATGCACTGCTATTCAAGAATTAGCCTTCACTTTCGCTAACGCAATTGAATACATCTCTACATGTGTAGATAGAGGGATTAAAATCGATGACTTTGCGCAGAGATTATCACTTTTCTTTTGCTGTACTATGGAATTCTTCGAGGAGATAGCAAAATTTAGAGCCGCCAGGGAAATATATGCCAAGATTATGAAGGACATCTTTCACGCGAAGGACGCGAAATCACTCCATCTACGATTTCATGTACAAACGAGCGGCGAATCATTAACCGCTCAACAGGTTGATAATAATATCGTTAGGGTCACAACACAAGCTTTGGCGGCAGTGCTAGGTGGATGCCAATCATTGCATACAAACTCTCGTGACGAAGCTCTCGCCCTGCCAACAGAAGATTCTGTCAAAGTGGCACTTAGGACACAACAGATTCTAGCCGCAGAAACTGGAGTTACCAAAACAGTGGATCCAATGGGTGGTTCTTACTACCTCGAAAGCCTCACCCAAACCATCGAAGAAGAGGTCGAAAAATATTTGAAAAAAATTCATCGGATGGGTGGCGCATTGGCAGCTGTAGAAAAAGGATTTTTTCAAGATGAGATTAGGAAGAATGCATACAGGTTGAAGAAGGAAGTAGATTCTGCTGAGCGCATTATCGTCGGCGTGAACAAATTCCAAGATAAAGAAGACGTCGAACCAAAAATAAGTGTATTAGATAATAAAATTGAAATAAGACAAGTTGAAAGACTCAGAGATTTCAAGAAAAAGCGTGATACTATAAAAACTTCCGCAGCCTTAAGCAGCCTCCAGAAAGCTGCCGACGATCCTGATGAAAATTTGATGCCCCATATCATCAATGCGGTTAAAAGCAACGTTACGTTGGGTGAAATAAGTAGCGTCTTTAAAGAAGTGTTTGGTATCTTCGAACCAAAGATAACCTTTTAAATTCCTATATCTTGTGGCGATCATGTGAGCAAACAACAAAGCAAGATATTATTACCTAATATCCTAGTATGAACTGTACTATCATTGTCTAGCAAGATTGCCGATATTGGGCTGGCTAAGCAGGGCCAAATGTCATACACATGGGCAAGGACTCATATGACAATATTAGAGAAGATCAAGATGAGCAACCAAAGTAAGAAGCCGTTGTCAGGTTATAAATTAGGATTCTGCTTGCACATCACAAAAGAAACGTCGGTACTAATAATTACTGCAAAAATTTTAGGCGCAGACATCGCAATATGTTCTGCAAATCCCTTGTCCACACAAAATGATATCGCCGCATTTCTGTCTTCAGAAGGGATAAAAGTTTTCGCATGGAGAGAACAATCGGAAAGCCAATACCGTGAATGCATTCAAAATGTTCTCCAATTTCAACCAGATATCCTGACAGACGATGGTGGTGATTTACATATGGCGGCTCATAAATTAGAAGCTCGTTTTTCTGGAGGAACTGAGGAAACTACCACTGGCGTGAAGAGGCTAGAGGTATTACAGTCACGGAAAGGCCTGAAATATCCTGTAATAGCTGTCAATAATGCCTATACAAAACATTTATTCGATAACCGATATGGGACAGGGCAAAGCACGATTGATGGGATCTTGAGGACGACTGGATTGTTTTTGTCGGGAAAACAAGTAATAGTTTGTGGTTACGGCTGGGTAGGAAAAGGTGTTTCTGTCAGAGCAAGAGGAATGGGGGCAATTGTCACGATAACAGAAATTGATCCCATAAAGGCACTTGAAGCCCATATGGACGGTTTCAATGTTCAACAACTATCTCGTGTCTCGTATCTAGGCGACATATTCATAACATGTACCGGTCACCGTCGTATCATTAGAGAAGAACATTTGGAAAAAATGAAGGATGGCGCAATACTCGCAAACGCAGGGCATTTTGACGTAGAAATAGATGTTGATTATCTTTATTCTCAGGATAAGGATCCGATCTCAGTGAGACCTAACGTAGAGTGCTTTAAGTGTCGTGATAAAAAATTGTATCTATTAGCAAAAGGAAGAGTCATCAACCTAGTTGGCGCCGAAGGCCATCCTCCTGAAGTGATGGCCTTATCATTTGCCAACCAATTATTATCCATTTTATTTCTTTCAAAGAATTATCATTCATTGGAAAACAAGGTATACGATGTTCCGCATGAGATCGACCAAAAGGTAGCTCATTACGCTATCGAAGCAGAAAATTTGAGAATTGATGACAGCTGAATGTTCTAGCATCGATTCTGCAATTTTTGTGATACAGGGGATAGCTTAAAATCTGATACAAAGCAACAAATTTTTCTGTGTCAAGTGAGGAGATCAGGAGTGCCGTAGTTACGAGCGCTCTACCTTATGCTAACGGCGAAATTCATCTAGGTCATGTTGCTTCTACTTACCTGCCAGCAGATGTATTTACACGGTATTCACGGCTAAACGGCAGGAAAATTTATCATATTAGCGCGTCGGATGATTTTGGAACTCCTGTGCTGATTAAAGCAGAAAAGGAAAAGAAGACCCCTGGCGATTATGTCGCTTTTTGGAATAAGCGAGATTATGACGATTTCAGGATTTTGGGAATTTCTTTTGACTCCTTCTATAGGACTAGTTCAAAAGAAAATTGTCAGTTTGTACAATATGTTTTCAAGAGACTTTTCAAAAACGGTCATATATATGATCGAAACGTAATACAGTTTTATTGCCAATTCGACAACAAATTTTTACCTGATAGGTACGTGCTAGGGAAATGTCCGTATTGTGGAGCGGAAGATCAGTATTCTGATCTATGCGAAAATTGTGGGCGTGTCCCTGATGAGATTCTAGATCCAAGATGTGGAATATGTGGAAATAAACCAATCAAGAAACAAAGCAAGCACTACTTCTTCAACCTCTCTAGTTTCTCAAATCGACTTAAGATTTGGCTAAATACTAATAATAATCTCCAATCAGATGTCAAGAATTATGTCATTAACTGGATAAATGACGGACTACGAGACTGGGACATAACCCGAGATTTATCTTGGGGCATACCTGTACCGTTGCCAGAGGCCAAGGGCAAAGTCTTCTATGGTTGGTTCGATAATCATCTCTGCTATATCTCTACCCTGATTTCCTACCTTCAGCAATCTGGGATGGACGGTAAAGCATTCTGGAATAGCTCTGAAATCTATCATTTTATCGGCAAGGACATTGTGTATCATCATTACCTACTACTTCCTGCAATGCGGATGGGTTTAGACGTAGAGTACAAACTGCCGGATTATATACCAACCAGAGGCCATCTTCTGCTTCACAATCAAAAGCTCTCCAAGAGCCGAAACAGGTATATCGGTCTTAGGGATTTTACCACAACTTTCGTTCCCGATTATTTACGATTTTACCTTTCATCTATCACGCCTTACTCCCAGGCGGACATTAACTTTGATTGGGACGTATTTTCTGAAAAGATTAACAATGAGCTAATTGCAAATATTGGGAACTTTATAAACCGGGCACTGTCTTTTACTCACAAAACATTCTCAGGTAAGGTTCCAGAACCCGCAGAATATGACTCAGATGATAACTTTAGCCTATCGGAGATTGGAGCAATAGCAAGAGAGGTAGGTTGCTTGTTGTCGCAGCTTGAAATCGACAAATCATTAAAAAGAATCCTACGATTCAGTTCTCATTTCAATCAGTACTTTCAGATAAAGCAACCCTGGGCGCATAGACAAACCGCGAACACAACTTTGTTTATTG
>Ga0187772_10001536_pt1 | contig 11035 bp, 11 predicted proteins | sample 0116_SJ02_MP15_2_FD_133137 | JGI IMG/M metagenome (GOLD analysis project Ga0187772, IMG submission 133137) | Tropical peat soil microbial communities from peatlands in Department of Meta, Colombia - 0116_SJ02_MP15_20_MG | ecosystem: Environmental > Terrestrial > Soil > Wetlands > Peat | place... | reverse complement strand
CAAGGTTTCCCTTCGCCAGATGGGTTGCAGCAGACTTGTCGTCCAGGTCAGACGCCTTCGAGATGAGGCGGTCGGCCTTCTCGAAGCATTCGCCCACCGGGAGGACGTCCCCTGCCAGCGCCACATAGAGGTTCCCCAGCGCTGCATAAGCAGGGGCGAAGACCGGATCCAGTCTGATGGCATCTTCGAAATGGGTTACGGCGTCTGTGTGGTAGGCGTATTCCCCGGTGTTGAACCCCTTGTTCATCAGGAAGAGGCCTCTTAAGTAGCTCTCATGGGCTGACATGTTCCTCGTCGGCACCGTGGCCACCACGGTCCGTTCGTCCTCCATCAGCCTCACCCTCATCGATTCGGCCACGCGCTGGGCAATGTCGCTCTGGACCTCGAACACGTCGTCCAGGTTCCTGTCGTAGCTTGAAGACCAAAGGTGTCCCTCGGTGTTGGTGTTGATCAGTTGGGCTGTCACCCTTATCCTGTTCCCTGCCTTCCGGACGCTCCCCTCCACCAGACTCCCGGCGCTCAGTTCCTTCCCTATCTGGGACGCGTTCTTCTCTTTCTTCTTGTAGTTCATAACCGAGGTTCTGGAGATGACCTCTAGCTCTCGCAGTTGAGAGAGGCGGTCAATCAGCTCTTCCGTCAACCCGTCTGCGAAGTATTCATCATTGGGGTCGGGGCTCATGTTGGCGAACGGAAGGACTGCCACCCGACGTTTGTCAAGCCCCGCAGACGACAGCATCGTCTCCTTCTCCCACGGCATGGACATCTTATAGATCTCCAGAGACTCAGCCACGTTCTTCAACGGCTTAATGCCCATGCTGAGGAGCGGGATGTCCACTTTGTTCTTCACAAGATCATACACCTGACGCGTCACGCAGACCCCGCCGTCCTCCGCGAGTGGCTCTATCCTGGACGCAACGTTAACGGCGTCTCCCGATATGTCCCCTTGGGACTCAACCACCTCCCCCGTGTGCAACCCGACCCTCAGGTGGATCCTTTTGTCCGATTCAAGTGACAGGTTAAACTCCCTAATCGCGCGTTGGATGTCGTAGGCGCATCGGACCGCTTCGACCGCATTCGGGAATTCTACCAAGAACGCATCCCCAATGGTCTTGACCTCCCTCCCGTCGTGCCTAATCAGAATCGGCCGAATGACCTTCCTTTGCTCTTCGACAAGGGCTAGAGACAGAGTCTCGTTCCTCTGTCCCAGGGCAGTATATCCGACCATGTCAGTGAACATGATGGCTGCAAGTCTGCGGCCGTTGCCTGCCAATGGGGCCTTCGGCAGATAGAGGCTCATTCAAAAACCCGACGATAGGAAGGTTGAGTGGCTCCAATTTTGTCGGATCCTTTTCTACGGAAAAAGCCGCGGGCTCAAATTGATGACGGATTTGACAGCGATATTTCAATAGACCCTTATGGCTTCCTGCACCGCAGGGTGGATTGCAGGTATCCTGTATATCCTCTGGATCGAGTAGGCGAGGTTCTCCGTCTTGCGCTTCTCCCCGTGGTTCACCAGCACGAGCTGCAGCTTCGGCCTGACCTTGCCCACGAAGCGTATGATTTGGTTGTAGTCGCTGTGGCCGCTGAACCCCTCGATCTTCTGGACGGACGCTTTGACGTCGACTATCTTGATTTTCCCGTTCGTGTCCATTAGGCTCGCCTGGCTCCCTCCGTCGAGGACCCTGCGGCCTATGGTCCCCTGGACCTGGTAGGAGACGAAAAGTATCTTGTTCTTCTCGGAGGGGGCGAGGTGTTCGAAGTAGTCCAGGACCGGTCCCCCTTCAAGCATCCCCGAAGTCGCCATGATGATGGCAGGTCCTTCCCGGTAGGCCTCCTCCCTGTCGGTCGGGTGCTCCACTTCGGTGAAGTATTCCGACTTGAACGGGTTAATGCCTTCGTCAAGGATCTTGGTCCTCAGCTCCCTTGACAGGTAATCGGCGTATGAGACGTGTATCGCCGTGGCTTCGGATATCATCCCTTCGGTGAACACGGGGGCCTCCACGAGCACCTTGTTCCTCATGTACTGGTCGATGACTAGGAGTATCTCCTGCGCCCTTCCCACGGCAGGGATGGGGATCAGCACCTTTCCTCCGTTCTTCAGTGTGCCGTTGATGGCGTTTACGAAGTTCATCTCGACCTCTTCTCTTACAGGCATTATGTCCTCCTTCGCCCCATAGGTGCTCTCAGTGATCAGGGTTTCGACCCTCGGGTAGTTCCAGGTGGCCGAATCGAAGAGCTGAGTCCTCCCATACTTGTAGTCGCCGGTGTAGACGATGTTGTGCGCCCCCTCTCCTATGTGAAGGTGGACCGTGGCCGAGCCCAGGATGTGACCTGCGTTGTTGAACACTAGCTTGATGTCAGGGGAGATGTCCGTGACCATTCCGTAGGGAAGGGTTATGGCGTGCTGTATGACGTCGCGGATGTCCTTCTGATCGTAGATGAGCCTGCCACCCTCGATCTGCGCTATCTTCACGAAGTCGTTCTGCAGCAGAGTCATGAGAGGAAGCGTTGGTTCCGTGCAGTATACTGGCCCATCGTAGCCGTACTTGTACATGGCCGGGAGGAAGCCCATGTGGTCAAGGTGAGAATGACTGATGACGATGGCGTCCAGGTCCCTCGGAGATATGTCGGCCCAGTCGAGGCGCGGGTAGGCGTCCCAGGTGTTCCTCGATCCAGGATGGATACCGCAGTCGAGCATCACCTTGCTCTCGGCCGTTTCTACGAGGATGCATGACCTTCCCACTTCCTGGAACGAGCCGAGGGTCTTTATGGTGACGTGCTCTTCTGAGGCCATCCTAGGCCTGAATATTGCCTCCCCCAGCTCCCGGAGGAACTTCTCCCTGGCTTCGCTCCCTGCCTTGAGGGCGTAGTACACGTTCTGAATCGCCGTTGATTTTATGTGCGGGGCCTTTCTGACCTTGATTTTCCAGCCCGTCTGATCCATCGCCGTCCCGAGGTCGAAACCTGCCTCCTGCGAGAGGAGCCTAGGGTTCTCCGCCTCGACCGTTATCTCGCCCAGGGCGTCGTCGAAGAAGTAGTTTGAGACCCCCGCTTCCGGTGGGAAAACCTTCTCGAGGTTCTGCCTCGCTTCATTCTCCGGCTTGCGTATTGACTTCTCAGTCCTTGTGACGACGCGCTTCTTCAGCGAGTTGACGATTTCAGAGATTACGTAGCTGTTCTTGTGGAGGAAGGCAGGGTTCTTGGTGTAGAGCGCTATCCTGGGCCCTTCATACTCTATCCTGGTGATTTGAGCCTCCGCTGGGATATTGTTCAGAATTGCGCCCATCAGGCTCGCGCCGGTCGCTTTCTGTTCCAAGATTAATTTTCAGTAGTAAACTGAGCTAGGAGCTTGTCCTTCTCCTGCTCAGATATTTCCCTGAACCCTTCTTTGTCCAGGATGGCCACATCGAAATGGTCCCCCGTGGCCACGTTGCGTCTGGTCGCAGCGATGATCGCCTTCGCCGCCAGCGGGTAAGCCTTAGCGGCCGTCAAGCCTTCCTTGAATTGGTCCTCTAGGATGCCGTAGGCCACCGGGGACCCGCTCCCAGTTGCAATCACCTTCTCCTTGTTTATGGACCCGAAGAAGTCTACGTTGAAAAGCGACCCTCCTGTAGTGTCCACGCCACCCACCAGGACATCAGCAATGAACGGATAGAGCCTCGACGAAAACAGCATGTTCGAGACCACCTGAGCCGCAGCCTTAACGGGCATAGGCCGCCCCTTCTCAATCCTGTACAGGTTGGTGTAATACTTCAGAGTGTCGACGACGTTCTGGGCGTCTGCCACACCTCCCGAAATTGTCATTGCGATGTTGTCGTCTATCCTTAGAAGCTTCTTCCCTCTCTTGTGCGCGATGAAGCCCCCCGCAGTGACCCTGGTGTCGGTGGCTAGGACGACGCCATCTGAGCAGACCAGCCCCACCGTCGTCGTGCCGTGGTAGACCGCCGAGCCCACTGTCTTCCCGCCTACTTGATTGAAATCTCTTGACATTTTCGTCCACAAACCTCTTGAGAACGGACAAAACCGCGGTGAGCCCGTTGCCTATTTAATCTTTCGAAGAACAATCAGGCAAAATCGATTTCCCTGAGAGGATCAGAAATCGCGTCGTCCTTAAATTACGACGAGAGGCCTCGAGCAGCATGGATTCCGACTATCACCTGATGGAGCTCCCAACAAGGGTGCTGATCGGGGACGGCGTGATCTCCAAGCTGGGCGACTTCCTCGAGGAATCAAGGGGGGAGGGGCATGTAGTAATCGCCGCGGGTTCGAACGTGACCTTCAAGGTAAGGAGGGCCGTGGAGTCGGCCCTCCCCGACCTTCCTGTCTGGGTCGAGGTGGCGGCCGCCGACATACAGAACGTGGACAAGGTGATTGCCTCCTCCTCGGGTTCGGGGTGCATAGTGGGCGTAGGTGGAGGCAAGAGCGTCGACGTAGGGAAGCTTGCTGCGTTCAGGATGCATCTTCCCTTCTTCTCAGTTCCCACGAGTGCCTCCCATGACGGAATCTCTAGCCCCTTCGCATCCCTCAGGGGCCTCGATAGGCCATACTCCGTAATGGCGAAGCCTCCCGTGGGCATCCTTGCGGACATAGATGTGATAGCGTCGGCACCAAGGCGACTGCTGGCATCGGGCTGTGGGGACTTGGTTTCGAAGCTCACGGCGGTGAAGGATTGGGAGCTGGCGCACAGGGTCACTGGCGAATACTATGGCAGCTACTCGGCCAGCCTGGCGCTGATGAGCGCCAACGTCGTATTGAACCGGTCCAAAATGCTGGGGAGGTTCGGAAAGGACAGCGTAAGGGAGCTAGTAGAGGCGCTGATAAGCACGGGGGTCGCAGCAGGGATAGCGGGCAGCTCCCGTCCGTGCTCGGGGTCTGAGCACCTGTTCAGCCATTATCTAGACATTCTCGCCCCCGAATCAGGTCTTCATGGCGAAAAATGTGGCATAGGAACCATCATGATGGCGAAGCTGCATAGGATAGATTGGAGACGAGTCAGGTCAGCCCTGAGGAACGTTGGTGCTCCGACAGAAGCCTCACAAATCGGCGTGGGGGACTCGAAGGTCATCGAGTCTTTGATGAAAGCAAGCTCGATACGACCTGACAGATACACCATCCTCTCAGGGAAGAGGCTCACGCGGGAGACCGCTGGCGCGCTTGCGAAGTCTACGGGCGTGATCTAGGCGGTCCGCGGAGCGGCTGCAGCTTTCTTACGTCTAGGTTTCGGCGCCTGAACGGGTTCCTGCCCCGACTCCGTGGGCTTTGGTTCCTCCTTCTTCGGCTGGGGCTTCGGGTTGTTGAACTTCTCCAGGAAAGTGAGGACTGTCAGGCTAGGAACGAACTTGAAAACGTCGTTTGCAATCCCTCTCTTGATTATCTGCAGCCCCTCCACAAGGAAAAGGTCCTCGGGAATTGTCACCACGAGTGTGCCGTTGGCGAGCTCAAGAGTAGTCTTGCTCCCCTCCCCCGCGAGCCTCCTGTCGACCAGGGCCCTCACCTTGTCTTCGTCTCCGTCCACTGTCCTCAAGACCTCAAAGTCGTAGATGATCGACTTCCCGGCAAGCCTGTGGTTGAAGTCCACCTGTGCTCTCCCCGAACCGATGAACCTCACTGTCCCAACGCGGTTGTCGATCTCAACCGAGTCCCCGACCGACAACTCGTGCTCCCTCTCCCCGAACTTTCGAAGCGGGATCATGCGTACCTGGGTGGGGTCTCTGACGCCGAACGCCTTCTCAGGGAGGAGCTCGATTTCCTTCTTGTCCCCGACTGATAGCTTTGCGACCTCCGCGTCTAGCCCCGATATCAGCCAGCCTTCTCCGACCGCCACGAGCCTGGGCTCGTACTTCCTCGACTCCTCGTAGATCTTCAGCTTCTTTGCCTCCTCCTCCATCGTGGACTCGATTCCTTCCCCTGTGTCCTTCACTCGTGCGGTGTAATTCGCGAATACCAGCGTCCCCTTCTCGAAAGCCAACGGAACCGACCAGCCCCTGTGTTGGGTTAATAGGCTTTCAACCGCGGAAGGTGGCCATCGTTTCGTCGATAGCCTTCAGGGTCGTCTGCACCAGGCCCTCGTTGATCTGCCCCATGCACCCGACCCTGAACACCTTCCCTGCGAAGGGACCGAAGCCCCCCGCTATCACCACCCCCTTGTCGTGGGCTAGCGCCTTTCTGAACTTGGCGTCTTCAACCCCCGGTGGATAGAAGGAGGCGACCACGGTCTTTGACCGGACGGACTTTTCGGCCACTGCTTTCAGCCCCTGGCTCGCAAGTCCGTCGTACAGGAGTGCGGACATCCTGTCGTGCCTTTCCACCCTATTTGACAGGCCTTCTTCGAGGAGCTCTCTAAGCGCCTCGTCGAGGGCGTAGATGAGAGGGAGCGCCGGGGTGAAGGGCGTCTCCCCTCGGGCTCCGTACTCCAGGTACCTGGGTATCTCGAAGTATCTGGTCTTGGGCGGGGACCCCTTCATGAATTCCACCGCCCTCCGACTCACGGAGAGGAGGGCCAGCCCGGGAGGCGCCGCGATGCACTTCTGGCTCCCCGTGATGCACATGTCTACCCCCCATTTGTCAACCGGAATCGCGTACCCTCCCAAGCTAGAGATTGCGTCGATGACCGCGAACCCCCCATGGTCCCTCGCGAGCTTCGTCGCCTCCTCCACATAGGGAGCGGCAACGCCGGTGCTCGTCTCGTTGTGGACCAGGAAGAGCGCCCTGAACTGTCCCTGTCCCTCCATTGCGGCTTTCAGCTGTTCGAAGGGAGGGACCTTCCCGAATTCTGAGTTGACCCTCACGGCCTTTCCACCAGCCATCTCGACGGTCTCTGCGAGGCGTGTGCTAAACTCCCCGAACACGGGGACGATGGCTACGTCTCCGGGCCTGATCATGTTCCACACAGCGGCCTCGACCCCACCCGTCCCCGAGGAGGAGAGCACCACCACTTCCCCTTCAGTCTGGAAGAGGTGTCTGGTCTTCTCTAGGACTCCTTTGTAGAGTTCCCTGAAGCTGTCCCCCCTGTGGTTGATGATGGGGCTCAGCATCGCCCGCATCACCCGGTCAGAAACGTTGGTCGGCCCCGGAAGCATGATGAGCTTCTTTTGACTATCCATGCTCTCCCCCCTTCAAGTCCTTACGCATAAGGGCTCTGACTCTTTCCACGCCCCCGAACTTCTTCACGAGCTTCGCCACCTGAGGCGGAACAAGGCTCTCCCAGTTCTTTCTTTCGAGTATCCTGTCCCGCACGTTTGTCGCCGAGTATCTGCTCCTGTCCAGGTATGGAACCGCTTTGACCTGGGTCACTTCTTCCTTGAAGAGCAGATACGTGAGCGCGTCATTGGTGAATACTACGTCGAATTTCGGCACCATGGACTCGACGGTTGAGACCCAAAGCGAATGGGAATCAGCATCTGCTATTGGTATGGCCATCCACTTTGAGGGATCGACCCCGTTCCCGTCGAGCGCGCTCTTGATCATCATGATCCGTTCTGCGGCCGTGAAGGGGTTGTCTCTCTCGTGGCTCCTCTGGGCGGAACCAACGACGACATAGAGGTAATCGACCTGACCGAGAGCATACTTGACAGCCCCGAGGTGGCCAAGATGGAATGGCTGGAAACGGCCCACAAGAAGACCGATCCGCATGCCGTTCTCGGGTCGCGGCCTTGATGGGCCTATTTAAGAAAACACGCCTCACCGCTTATTCAAGCCCATATCAAACGCCTGCCGTGGAGCTAATCGAAGTCGACGGTTCCAGGGGAGAGGGAGGGGGTCAGATACTTCGAACTGCCGTCGCATTCTCCGTGATAGAGGGTAAAGCCGTGAAGGTCCGTAAAATCAGGGCAGGAAGGGACCCGCCTGGTCTGAAGAGGCAGCACGTCTCCGTTCTTCAGGTGCTCGCAAAGGTGTTCGGAGGGGAGTTGACCGGCGCCACCGAAGGCTCAGGCACTGTCACATTCGTCCCCGGGAGGGGAGGGTCGCGGATAGTTTCTGTCGATATGGGCACCGCGGCGAGCATCACCCTCGTGCTCCAGGCTGTGGTGCCGGCGGTTGCGCTCACCCGCTCTAGCCTCGAGCTGCATCTGGTTGGAGGGACTGACGTTCCCTGGAGCCCGACCTACGACTACTTCGACCGTGTCGTGCGCGAGGCCTACCAGTCTATCGGGATCCGATTCGAGACCGCGGCTGCGCGAAGAGGGTATTACCCTCAGGGAGGGGGAAGGGTGTCGGCCTCGATCGAACCGACCGAATCCGTTTCGCCAATGGATTTGACGACCCGAATAGAGATTCCGGGGGTCAGATTGCTTAGCCGATGCGCGAGGTTGCCGAGGCACGTTGCGGAGCGCCAAGTATCATCAGCTGCCGATGTCCTGGAAAAATCGGGCTTGAAGATACTTGAAGCAAGTGCGAAGGAAGAGGAGGCGGATTCCCCCGGCTCGTCCATCCTTGTCTACAGCACGGGCGCGGGCGCGTTCCTCGGGGCCGACAGCATAGGTTCGCGGGGAAAGCGCGCCGAGGAGGTAGGTGCTGATGCCGCCGAGAGGTTCGCAACAGGAGCCCGATCGGGGGCGGTCCTCGATGCCAACCTTGCCGACATGGTTCTCCCACTTCTCGCATTTGCTCCGAGTCCATCGAAGTTAGTGGTCCCTGCCGTAACCTCCCACCTGAGGTCAGGGCTGGAACTGGCCGTCCAGTTCACGGGGTGCAGTTGGTCAGCCGAGAGCCGGGACGAAGCTGTAGTGGTGAACATCAACCCCAGAGGGGATGGGTGAAAGCATTTCGGGCATAATGTCTAAAAGGACGGCCCCGCGCGGCCAATCCGAATTCCGATGTCCTACGAACAGTACATGCCAGGAGCCACCGCGGTGGGCGTCGCATTCAAGGACGGGGTGGTACTTGGGGCTGAACGGAGAATCACACTCGGCAGCTTCGTTAGAAGCAAGACGGGCAAGAAGGTGTTCAGGGTTACAGACAGCGTCGGAGCGGTCTGTGCGGGGATGGTGGCCGACATGCAGAACCTTGTGAAAGAAGTAGGCGTGTACTCGAAGCTCAAGGAGCTAGAGTCCAGGAAGTCCCTGAAGCCCAATTCGGTGGCAAAGCTGATGTCGACCCTGATGTTCCAGAACAGGTACGCCCCTCTTCTTACGCAGGTCATTCTAGGAGGCATGGGGGACAAGCCGGTGGTTTACGTACTCGATCCGCTCGGTAGCGTAATCTCAGACCAGTACGCAACCGTGGGTACGGGGGAAGAGACGGCCATCGGGGTTGTCGAAGCTGGCTACAGCCCAACCATGACTCAAGAGGAGGCCCGTGACCTCGTTGTGTCTGCCATAAAGGCGGCAATCGCAAGAGACGCGATGAGCGGAAACGGCATCGACATCCTCACAATAGACAAGACAGGGATCCGGGAAGAAGGAATCGACCTTTAGGAGGACCCAGGGTTTGTGGACATACAAGGGAGTCGAAGTCCACTGGCTTGGGCATGATTCTTTCGTCCTCCAGGGCTCGAAGACGGTGATTCTGGACCCGTTCAAAGCGAAGGGGGATTACAAGGCCGACCTGCTCCTGATTTCTCACGAGCACTTCGACCACCTAAGCGATGACGACATCAAGCGTTTCGCGAACTCTTCTACCACCATTGTCGCGCCAAAGATCTGCGAAGAAGCCCTCCGCAAACACTCACAGGAAAAGAGGTTTGTAGTGCCTGGGTCCAAGATTGAGCTCAAGGGTGTGGGGATTGAAGCCATCCCCGCCTACAATCTCAACAAATTCAGGGAGCCCGGTAAGGTCTTCCACCCGAAGGCGGACGGAAAGGTGGGATACGTTGTAACCCTTGATGGCGTGAGGTTCTATCACGCCGGCGACAGCGACGCGATACCAGAGATGAAGGTCCTTGATGTTGACGTAGCACTTCTCCCCGTTTCAGGGACCTATGTGATGACTGCAGAGGAGGCGGCAGGGGCGGCAAGAGAGATGAAGGCAAAAGTCGTGATCCCGATGCACTTTGGAAAGATCGTGGGAGACAGGCGCGACGCCGAGCGGTTCAAGAAACTTCTCTATGGCGAAAGAACAGTAGAGATACTCGAAGCCGAATAGCCCTACTCGGGCACGCTATCCGAGCGCAGCTTGCCGTTTTCCAGCTTGACGAAGAGGTATCTGTTGTCCGCGAAGACGAGCGTGAGCTCATTCTCCTTCTCTTCAACTGTCAACAGAGCCTTCCCCACGATGCCGTCGAATTTTGCCATGCTCGGACTGAGCCTACCCGCATTCGTATTTCTGTGTTGCCGCTTCAGTCCTCCAGGTACTTCGTAAGCTCTTCGGCCTTCGAGTCTCTCCGGACGGGTTCTACCGATGAACCGGTGGACTCCCTGATCATTTCACGGATCACCTGGTCGATACTTTGACTCCTTCGTCTTGCTTTCAGAAGCTTCAGGGCGCTGTGCGTGTCGTCGTGGACTTTCACAGACTTCGCCATCAGCTGCATCGCGGCTCTGGCCTATCTAAACCTAGAACAGCCCCACCTAGACCTGTGACTTGCCGCAGCTAGGGCACCATATCGCGCCAGGAGCCTTTGACGCGCCGCAGAACCTGCACGTAGTGCTAGAGCTCGATTCAGGCACCCCGGAGGCCTGGTCGCTCTTGACGACCACGTGGTCAGAAATCCCTGTCACTTTGGCGACAGTCACCTGCGACACCGCCCCATCAGTCCCCTGCACCACGAGTGTGATCGTACCTCCTAGGTCGAACGTCACGTCGACCACCTTCCCCTTGACCGTCCCTGTGGTCTCAATCACTGTTTTCCCAACGACGTCCTCCTTTCTGAAGGTCTTCATGTCGAGCCGTGTTACCCCCTTTGGTTGCATAAGCCTAGTCCCTAAAAGGGCTGGTCTGACTCAGCTTCGTCGCGAGTTCATCATCTGCCCGGGAGCTTACTCCGGGCTATGACTGGGACGGCGTTCATAATACGTATACGCTGTTTCTACTGTATGGTTAGAGTAGTTCGTTTCATCTTGGAATCGCTTTTCCTTATGCGTTTGGTATTTGCCGT
>Ga0187772_10001535_pt1 | contig 11039 bp, 10 predicted proteins | sample 0116_SJ02_MP15_2_FD_133137 | JGI IMG/M metagenome (GOLD analysis project Ga0187772, IMG submission 133137) | Tropical peat soil microbial communities from peatlands in Department of Meta, Colombia - 0116_SJ02_MP15_20_MG | ecosystem: Environmental > Terrestrial > Soil > Wetlands > Peat | place... | reverse complement strand
TTTGGGCAGCGCCAAGCTCATCACCTCGGCCTTCTCCATGAAGCAGGGAGATCTCGGCGGCCCGGTCCACATGGGTGTTTCCTGGGTTGCTTATCAAATTGCCGAAAAGGTCGAAGCGAATCCGGCCGACTTTGAGACACAGAAGGCAAAAATCACTGATACTCTCCTCCAGCAGAAGCGCAACATGGCCTTTGACGCCTTCCGCCTCGCCTTGGAAGACCGCTTGAAGCAGGAAGGAAAGCTCAAGCTCATGCCAGAGAAACTGCGCAGCTTCGGCGACTTTGGCAACCCTAACTCATAGAAAATAAATATCGTATATTTATCCACACCCCCCTCTTGCCCTGTTCCTCGCGAACCGCTAGCCTATTTGTGTCTGGTTTGGGCCTCTCGAAAGGAATTTCTTAGTTGTTCGGCTTCCTCTCCGGAAGTTCTTTCGAGTCCTTGGGCTCTTCCAGTCCACACTTTCTTCATTAGGAATCGATCATGGGCAAATCGCTGCCAAGCCGTACCAACAACCATATCCGCAATGACTACCGCTGCAGCATCGAATTGAACCAGTCCGGCAAGTACTGTGTCCGGATCCGTGTTCAATACCCTCGCCATGCCTGGGGCCTCGGCGTTTTCTTCCTGGCATCGTCCTTTGATCGCTCGATGAAGAAGCTGGAGGAGTCTCTCCGCTTCCTCCAGCGCAATGAAGAGAAGCTCTGGTTCTGGGGCGTCGATCGCGCCGAAGACATTGCCTTTTCCGCCGAATTTCTCCATGAGGCTGGCCTCTTGCTGGACCGGCGCCTCGAATTTCCCCGGAAGGCTTCAAACCTCTCTCTCGAGCCCGAGCGCGACGTCCCTGCTTTCGTCCTCGGCCCAGTTCGCCGCGGCCTCGCCGAATCCGTCGAATCCGGTCGCGTCCGCCTCGCCGGCGACTAAAGTTCGCTTGGCGCTGGCTTCTGCTGTAGCGCCTTTCGCCGTCCCGATTCTTCCTTGACAACCCTTTCTTTCTCTTTCATCATTCGCCCAATCCCACGGGGAAGTCCCGCGAGAAGTTGATTCTCGCCTCCTGCTTTCCGCCCGAAATGCACACAAGCCAAGTGTGCCAGCCAGGTGACGGGAACGCCTCCGGGCGAAAGGAACTCTCCAACATGATTCGTTCTCGCAAGCCCGTTTTTCTTGCCCTGGTCTCGGCCCTGATGCTCTTCGCAGGCAACATTACCCTGCGTGCTGCTTCCAAGCCGCAGGACGCTCAATCCACAGACCAGAGCGATACCGCCAAGTCGAAGAAAAAGAAGAAGAGCACCACAGACGACACCACGGCCGACGCTTCCGCCACAAAGAAGTCTAAGAAATCCACCACCTCAGATTCATCCACGGCTGCCAGCGACACCTCCACGAAGTCGACTTCCAAGTCCAAGAAGTCCACAACGGCCGATTCTGGCGCGGCTGCCAGCGACACCTCGGCCTCTACTAAGTCGTCCAAGTCAAAAAAGTCCGATACGGCGGAGGCTTCAACAGCCTCGACCGATTCCACCGCGGCGAAGTCTTCGAAGTCTAAGAAGACCGGAACGGCGGACACTTCAACGGCCTCAACGGACTCCACAGCTACCAAGAAATCCTCCAAGTCCAAGAAGTCCACGGCGGCTGCTGACAGTTCTGCGCCTGCCGCCCCGACGACGACTACTCCCGCCGCGACCAAGTCCACGCCTCCCCCGGCCGCTACACCGGCGCCAGCGGCCACGACGCCAGCCCCCGCAACAAAGACAGCTTCAACTCCAGCCGCCACGACTGCTCCAGCTGCCTCCACAGCTTCCACCAAAGCTGCTCCTGCGCAACAGACGCCGCCGGCCAATAGCAATGGAATGGTTTGGGTCAACACCGATTCCGGCATTTACCACAAGCCTGGTTCTCGCTACTACGGCAAGACCAAGCAAGGGAAGTACATGACCGAGGCCGACGCCATTAAGGCGGGCTATCGTGCCTCCGAAAAGAATTAGCTTTCCCCAGTCCGTCTTTGTACGGCCCGTTGCAAACTGCGTTACACACAAGGAGAACCGCATGAAGAGAAATTCAGTCCGAATGTTGCTTGTCGCTTTCGTCCTCATTTTGGGCGTCAGCGTTGCTTTCTCTCAGCCCCAAACCAGCTCCACTCCCAGTAAACAGACCGCCACCGCTGCCGCAAAACAGCTCGTCGATATCAACAGCGCCAGCAAGGAAGAGCTGGACGCGCTTCCAGGCATCGGCTCTGCCTACGCACAGAAGATCATCGACGGCCGTCCTTACGCTAAGAAGACCGACCTCGTGAACAAGAAGGTCATTCCGCAGGCCACCTACAACAAAATCAAGGATCTGATCATCGCCAAACAGAAGTAGCTGTTTTTGGTTTTTCAGGAGCGGTCGTCCGCCCGGCCGCTCCTTTCATTTCGCTCAAAGGAGACTCTATGGGACTGATCGATGAAGTACTCGCAATGGCGGGAACTACCGGGGCGCAGCAGGAGCAGCACAGCACCGCGCTCGGGGCGATTATGAATTACATCAACAGCCCGCAAGTCGGCGGCATCGCCGGTTTGCAGCAGATGTTCCAGCAGGGTGGCCTCGGAAACATTATCAGCTCCTGGATCGGCTCCGGCCCGAACCAGTCGGTTTCCGCCGGCCAGCTGCAGAATGTGCTGCATAGCGGCGCACTCCAGCAAGCGGCGCAGCAGGCCGGCCTGGATCCGTCTCAGCTCACCAACATAATGAGCACTCTCCTGCCGCACCTCGTGAATCATCTGACGCCGAACGGCCAGATCCCCGACGCCAGCTCCCTCGAGCAAATGCTGAAGGGCTTCGCCGCCGGCCGCTCCGCCTGACTGCCAGGCAGGCCAACTCTGCCCCATCGCGCGGATTTCGCGGGATGAATCTCCGTATTGGCGTGTGCAGTGGCCGAACGTAGGACCGGCCTTTTGGGGTGCGGCGGCTTGCCGCCGCTCTTCGAGCGTAACCCTCACCGCCAGCTGGCGCGCCACACGCGGGTTTTGCATTTAGGCTGTTGCGTTTTCTTTGCTAGTGCGGAAATGGCTGTACGCCCTAGCGGGTTTGTTCCTTAACTCCTCACAATCACTTCGCCGCGTCCTACCATCTGTTCGTTCAACCACAACCGGTACTTGTAACTCCCGCTCTTCGTCCCCGGAGCAACCGGGCCGCTCAACAATCGCATTCCCACCGGCGCCTGGAAAATGTTCGAGGCAAACGGGCAGCGATTGGCATCAAACTCCACCTTCAAATTTCCCGCGTCGGAAATCCAGCTCACCTGATCTCCCGGATCGAGCACCACTGCCTGGGGGATCAATCCTACCAATACCGGTCGTTCTGCCATTCGCTCTCCTTTGTCCTCGCACGATAGCACATCCACCCCTTTCCTCCTATAACTCGCCCTTATGGAACACCTCTGTCGCATATCGCTTGACGGGTACCGGAACGACCCGTACACTGGTCGAAGTGGTCCGTTGCACGGAGCTCGCTCAACCCTCTGCGCGCTACCACGGAATATATTTCTCCGCGCAGGAGTTTCACTGAATGGCTTCGATCGCACGGCCACTGTCTATCCCTTTGCCCAACGGGGCTCGTCTTCAGCTTATTTCTTCTCTTCCTTTTGTTCTAATCCACCTCGCCGCACTTAGCATCTTCTTCTTTCCGTTCAAATGGTATTACCCGGTGGTCTGCTTCCTCGCCTACGAAGTTCGCATGTTCTTCGTCACTGCGGGCTACCATCGCTATTTCTCTCACCGCTCTTTCAAGACCAGCCGCTGGTTCCAGTTCGTCATCGCCTGGATGGCCATGTCTTCCTCGCAAAAGGGCATTCTCTGGTGGGCCGCACATCATCGCCATCATCATCGCTATTCGGACCAGGAAGACGACCTGCACTCGCCCACGCTTTTCGGCTTCTGGTGGTCGCATGTCGGCTGGATTCTTTCCGACAAGTACAACGAGACCCGTTTCGACTACATCGGCGACTTCGCCAGGTTCCCGGAACTACGCTGGCTGAATAAGTACCACCTGGGGCCTCCTGCGGTCTTGGCCGTGGTCATGTTCCTTATCGGCGGTTTCCCTCTGCTTGCCTGGGGATTCTTCCTTAGCACCGTATTGCTGTGGCACGGCACATTCACGATCAATTCGCTTTCGCACATTTTCGGCAAGCGCCGTTTTCCCACCACGGACACCAGCAAGAACAACTGGCTGCTCGCCCTTGTCACCCTCGGCGAAGGCTGGCACAACAATCATCACTACTATATGGCCAGCGCCCGCCAGGGCTTCTACTGGTGGGAGGTCGACATCACCTACTACACGCTGAAGGTGCTGTCTTGGTTCCACGTAATCCGCGAACTCCGCCGCGTCCCTCAAAGAATCCTCGCCGAAGGCCAAGCGCTCGACTCCGCTTCCGCCTAGTGCGATGCCGACACGCGCGAAGTGCTGCGCGCAGACTTTTAGCCGTGTAGACTGACCGAGGCAGAGCTGGGAACACTCAGAGCTTGACTCCTCCCAAGGCTGAGAGTACGGTTTGCCCTGACAGCGGGCCAATCGACAGGTAATCTGAACGGGAGGGATGCAGATGGAAAAGCAACTCTCGGCCTTGGGCTATTGGCTAGGACTCGTCTGCGTGGTTCTGGCGATGATCCTTCGCTTGCTTGTTTTCTTTGGTGTGGTTCCGATCCACATGGGACCTGCCGGTGGCACCGGCATTTCCTACATGACGTTCCTTCATGGCGCTGGCCTTTTCCTCGTACTGACCATTGCAAGCTGGTGCCGGACAACAAGAACCTAGCTCTTAAGGTCGTCCCGCCCCCCAAGTGTGGCGCCAGGAAAGCGGGAAAAGGTGTGTACGGGGGGACTCAGGCTTCAAGTCTGAGAGTCTTGTCCGGCCAAATTGACCGTTGCGGATGCCCCCCCGTGGGGCGAAACTAGACCTTCCCCCGGTACTCTTGCGCTTCCCCGAGTACGCCATGGCGGGACGTCCGACCGGTCCGTTTCTTGGACCCCGGAAAGGAAATTCCCATGACCCAACCAATTGGTGAGCTTAACCCCCCAACACGCTTGATGATGACTCCTGGGCCGTGCTCAATCGACCCACGGGTGTATCGCGCTCTTGCCACGCCCATTGTCGGCCACCTGGACCCCTGGTTCCGCGGCTGCATGGAGGAGACCCAAGCTCTAATGCGGCAGGTCTTTCAGACGGAGAATCGCATCACGTTCCCGCTGTCGGCGTCGGGCTCGGGCGGCATCGAAGCTTCCGTGCTGAACTCGCTCGAAGCGGGCGACGAGGCCATCTGTTGCGTGAACGGTATGTTCTCTGAACGTATGCACGTCATCGCGACGCACACCCCGGCCAAGGCGCACCTTGTCGAAGCGCCACTGGGCAAGCCGGTGGACCCGGAAGACGTGCGCAAGGTCGCTAAGGGCCGCAAGATCAAGATGATCGGCCTGGCGCAGGGCGAAACCTCCACGGGCGTGGTGACCGAGATCGATCCCTTCCGCAAGGTGGCCGACGAGTGCGGCGCTTTGCTGGTGGTCGATACGGTGGCTTCGCTGGCCGCAGTTCCTGTACACGTGGACAAGCAGAGAATCGACATCTGCTTCAGCGGGTCGCAAAAAGCAATTAGCGCGCCGCCGGGAATGTCGCCGATCACGGTGAGCCCGCGCGCGGAAGAGCTGTTCCGCAGCCGCAAGAGCAAGGTGCAGAGCTGGTATTTCGATCTGTCGACGGCGATGAATTATTGGGGCAAAGACCGCCTGTATCATCACACGCCTCCGATCTCATTGATTTATGCGCTGCGCGAGGCGATGCGCATTCTGCTCGAGGAAGGGCTGGAAGCGCGCTGGGAACGCCATCGTGTGAATCAGTTGGCGCTGGTGGCCGGCTGCGAAGCAATGGGCCTGCAGATGTTCGTGGAGAAGCCGGAGGATCGGCTCGTAACGGTAACAGCGGTGAAGATTCCTGCGGGCATCGACGACTTGAAAGTGCGCAACCAGCTTCTGGATGAGTTCAACATTGAAATTGCCGGTGGCATTGGTGCTACCAAGGGACAGATCTGGCGGCTTGGCACGATGGGCTATTGCAGCCAGAAGCCATTCATTCTGGAATTGCTCAGTGCGCTCGACAAAGTGCTGATCGATCAGGGACACCGCCACCCGCCGGGAGCCGGCGTGGGCGGCGCGATCAAGAGCTACGAGCAAGCTGCGGTACCGGCTGCCGCGGCACGGTAGAAAAGAAAACCGTCATTCCGAGCGAAGCTAGGAACCCCTCTGGCGTGCTAGGCACTCAAGAGGTGGCGGTTGACTTTTGCTCGCCGGCGACGAGTTTTAGGAATTCGGGATCGTCGTGGAGGACGGCCAGGTCCGGGTCCTGCGTGGCCCAGCGGGCGTTGTGGTAGCCGGCGTGGACGCAGCGGCGGAAGGTATCGAGGGCCTCTTTTTTCATCTTCAATACGCCGTAGGTGCAGGCGGCGTTGTACAGAATGTTTGCGTCGGTCGGGCGCATGGCGACGGCAATCTTGACATGCTGAACGGACTCGTCCTGCTGACCTAGAATCGCCAGGTCGCAGGCTAGCAGGATGCGCGCCCGGACATCATCCGGGAAGCGCTGCAGCTGTTCCACAAGAACTTCGCGTTCCCGCGTACGCAGGCGCTCCGCATCGGCGATCCGGCCCAAAATCTCTAGGCTGTTAATCAGGGGAATCAGCGCGTTGTAGTCGTTGCCAACGATCTCCATGGCGCTTTCGGCGAGTTGCGCGGCTTCGGCATGGCGTCCGGAAGCAAAATACGAGCGCGCCAGAACATCGTGCGCACCTTCGGAATCCGATTGGCGTTCGATGGCTCGTTTGGCCAGACGGATCGCGTCGTCAAAGTGCTGCTGTGCGTAGTGAATGCGCGCCCGCGCAGAGATCACTTCTGGAAGATCGGGCGCCAGGTTGCTGGCCTGCGCACAAGCCTCCAGGCCCTTCTCGATGTACGCGGGATTCGGCGTGCGGAATTCATGCATGCCGCCCCAGACATGCGCCATACCGGCGTAGGCCAAAGCAAATTTGGAGTCCAGTTTTACGGCCTCTTCATACATGGCCAAAGAATATTCGAACTGGCGCTGGCGAAGATAATTTCGGCCTCGAAGGAAAAAGTCGTAAGCTTGCGGGTTGTCCGTTGGTTTGCTGGCAATGACGCGTTCTTCCTGCGGCGAAAGCGTGATCTCGAGGGCCTTCGCAATGCTGAGAGAGATTTCTTCCTGCACGGCGAAGACATCTTCCATCTGGCGGTCATAGCGTTCGGCCCAGACAGAGTGGCGCGTGCTGCTCTCGACGAGTTGCGTGGTGATGCGCAGGCGGTTGCCCGCCCGGCGAATGGAGCCTTCGAGAACGTACATGGCGCCGAGCTTTTCGCCCACTTGCGGGGCGGTCACCTGCTTATCGCGGAAGGCGAGCATCTCCGAGCGCGGGAAAACCTGCAGCCGTCCGATCTTGGAGAGTTCGGTGATGATGTCTTCGGTCATGCCGTCGCGGAAATATTCGTCTTCTTTCGCCCCGCTAAGGTTCTCGAAGTATAAGACGGCGACGGTTTTCTTGACCGCGGGGGCGGCCGCGGCTGGCGAAGCGGTCGATCCCGAAACGTGAACGCGCGCGGATTCGCCGCGGCTGGAAGAATCCAGGTCGCGCTTGAGGCGCTTCAAATCGCCGCGCAGTTCGGAGGCAGTTTGATAGCGCAGGTCGCGATCCTTCTCGAGAGCCTTGAGGATTATGCGGTCGAGTTCTGGCGGAGCTTTGGGATTGGACTTGGTTATTGAAGCAGGTGTGCCGTTAAGGATGCCGTCAAAAATGACCGCCGTGGTGTAACCGGGGAAAGGAACTTTTCCTGTCGCCAATTCATACAGCACGACGCCGAAAGAAAACAGATCGGTGCGTGGGCAAAGTTCTTCACCGCGAGCCTGTTCCGGGCTCATGTAAGCGATGGTTCCGATGGAACTGCCAGGGCTGGTCAATCCGGGTTCGGTGACCCCCGTTTTACCGTGGCCGGGGGCCTCCGCGACCGTTTCCCCTTCACCGTGATGGGGGGACTCCACTTTTGCCAGTCCGAAATCGAGGACCTTGGCTTGGCCGCCATCGGTGAGGAAAATGTTGGCCGGTTTGATATCGCGATGGACTATGCCTTTCGCGTGAGCTGCAGCAAGGGCGTCCGCGACCTGGATGCCAAGATCCAGAAGGAGGCCGATGTCGACTGGCGAGCCATTGACGCCATGTTTCAGAGTTTGCCCTTCCAGCAGTTCCATGGCGATGAAGGGCTGATTGTCCGATTCGCCCACGTCGTATATCGTGCAGATGTTCGGGTGGTTCAGGGCGGAAGCGGCGCGGGCTTCGCGTTGAAAACGATCCAGCGCGAGACGGTCACCGGCCATTTCCGGAGGAAGAAACTTCAGCGCGACGTGGCGGCCCAAACGAGTGTCTTTGGCTTTGTAAACCACGCCCATACCGCCACCGCCCAGTTTTTGAACGATGTGATAGTGAGAGACCGTCTGTCCAAGCATGGGCTGATTGCGGGGCGCGGAGTCATATTAGAGGCGCGATGGGGGGAAGTCAAATCCGACAGGAAGGCTAGCGGGCTTTTTGCGCTGTAACCTTTTCGTGGGAACGCTGGAATTCCTCGTACGTGCCCTTGAAGTCTTCCACTTTGCCGCCGCTAAAATGCCAGATGCGCGTAGCGACTTCGTCGAGCACATCTTCGTCGTGGGTGACGAGCAGTAGTGTCCCGTCGAACTTTTGCAGCGCGATGTTCAGCGCATTGATGGATTCCAGATCCAGGTTGTTGGTCGGCTCGTCCAGCACCAGGAAGTTCGGTTTTTGTACCATCAGCCGGCAGAAAATCAGGCGTGCCTGTTCACCGCCGGAAAGCCCGGAAGTCGGCTTAAAAGCGTCTTCGCCGCTGAAGAGCATCTGCCCGAGGAAGCCGCGAATCTCTTCCTGCGTCGCGTCTGGCTTGTACTGCCAAAGCCAGTCGAGCGCGTTCATACCCTTGCTTTTGTCGATCGTATATGTAAAGTCCTGCGGGAAATATCCGGCGGAAACCTCGTGCCCCCACGCGACTGTGCCGTGGTTGATGGTGAACTCGCGCTCGGAGTCGCCAATGAACTTGCCGGCATTGCGGATCAGAGACTTTAACATGGTGGTCTTGCCAGCCCCGTTACGGCCTGTCAGGGCGATCTTCTCGCCTCGCGTTATGTGCGCCGAAAAATGGTCGAACACCTTTAGATCGCCGTAGGACTTTGCCAGCTTCTTGACTTCGAGCGGCACGCGGCCGGAGGGCGTCTCCACCTGAAAACGGATGTACGGACGCTGAATGTTGGACCTCGCGAGCTCAGAGGTTTGCAGACGCTCCACTTCCTTCTTGCGGGAAGTGGCCTGCGCGGAACGCGTACCGGCGGAGAAGCGGGCGATGAATTCGTTGAGTTGAGCGATCTTCTTTTCGCGGGCGGCGTTGTCTGCCTCTGCGCGGGCGCGGATGGCCGTTTTGGCGAGCACCATGTCGTCGTAGCCGCCGGGATACATGATGATGGTCTGATAGTCGATGTCCGCCGTGTGCGTGCAGACGCTGTTGAGGAAATGCCGATCGTGCGAGATTACGATGAGCACGCCGTGGTATTCGCACAGGTATTCTTTGAGCCAGTGCACGGAATCGAGGTCGAGGTTGTTGGTCGGCTCGTCGAGCAGAAGCGCAGAGGGATTGCCGAAGAGCGCTTGCGCGAGGAGCACACGCACCTTTTGCCCGCCCTGCAGCTCGCCCATCTTGCGCTCGTGGAGCGAGGCGTCGACGCCGAGTCCATCGAGCAAAACTCCGGCATCGGCTTCTGCCGTGTAGCCGTTTTCTTCTCCCACGATACCTTCGAGCTCTCCGAGACGCATACCGTCCTCGTCGGTGAGCGCCTGGTGCGGCTTGGCGTAGAGGGCATCGCGCTCCTCGAGCGCTTTCCACAACGTAGCGTTGCCCATAATGACGGTGTCAATGACACGAAACTTGTCGAAGGCGAACTGGTCCTGGCGGAGAATGCCGATTCGCTTGGGGCGATTGACGTTGCCGCTGGTCGGTTCCTGCTCCCCAGTCAGGATCTTCATGAAAGTGGACTTACCGGCGCCATTAGGTCCGCTGATGGCATAGCGGCGGCCATCAATGAACGTGGTCGTGACATCCTCGAAGAGGATGCGTGCGCCGAAGCGCATAGTGACGTTATCTACAGAGATCATATCCTTAGAATCTTAGCGTACTCGGGCGCGGTCGCGTCAAAGGCACGTTAAATGTGAGGAGCGATATCAAATATCAGTGAACGCGAACAGCGATCGGCGATCGGCGATCAGTGACCAGAAGGCGCAGAGGCGGGAAGTTCGCCTTCCCAGCGAGCGACGACGGCACTGGCCAGGCAGTTGCCGGTGACGTTGACGGATGTGCGGGCCATATCGATCAGGGCGTCTACGCCCAGAATGAGAAAGATCGGTTCCGTGGGAAGATGCAGCGTGCCGGCTGTGGCCAGAAGAACGACCAGAACAGCGCGCGGGACGCCCGCCACGCCTTTGCTGGTGAGCATCAGCGTGAAGACCATGAAGAGTTGTTGCGGCCAGGACATGGCGATTCCAGCGGCTTGCGCAACAAAGATAGAGGCCATCGCGAGATAGAGCGTAGAGCCATCGAGATTGAAGCTATAGCCGGCGGGAATCACGAAAGCGACGATCTCGCGCGGCACCCCGAACGCCTCCATCGATTCCATGGCGAGTGGCAGGGCCGCCTCGGAAGAACTCGTAGCAAAAGCGATGGTCGCGGGTTCAGCGACGGCTTTCAGAAGGCGCGGCACCTGCAACCGCGCGAGCAGGGCGATAGGAAGCAGGACGCAAAGCAGGAAAGCAAAGAGGGCGCCGTATGCGGTCAGCACCAGCTTGCCGAGGGGGAGCAGGATATTGATTCCCAGATGGCCAACAGTGTAGGCCATGGCCGCGCCTACGCCGACGGGCGCCAAGTACATGACGATGTTGGTGAAGCGAAAC
>Ga0187772_10001534_pt1 | contig 11039 bp, 7 predicted proteins | sample 0116_SJ02_MP15_2_FD_133137 | JGI IMG/M metagenome (GOLD analysis project Ga0187772, IMG submission 133137) | Tropical peat soil microbial communities from peatlands in Department of Meta, Colombia - 0116_SJ02_MP15_20_MG | ecosystem: Environmental > Terrestrial > Soil > Wetlands > Peat | place... | reverse complement strand
TCACCACCATTTCATACTGCTGCATTGGAAAATCCTGTCCTCACGCCTTTCATCAGGCCGGGTGAGGCGCTCAGAAGTATCTCGCTCAGGTTACGGCAAGATAAACACGCAGCATGCAAATCACGCTCCCAGGTGACACTCACGCCCTCGGGTCCTGCCATGCTATTGCTTTTGGCCCCCTGCGTCCAACGTCATTTTGACGATTCGGTGAGAATTCAGGAGTGATTGCGAGTGGCTGGACGAACGATCAACCCATGCCGGCGAGTTTGCCGAGGCCCTTCATCTTGGCGCGCGCCGCCAGGGCGCCATACTGCTTCATCATCGTGCGCATCTGCAGGTATTGCTTGATCACCTGATTGACGTCTTGCACCGTGGTGCCGCTGCCCTTGGCGATGCGCTTGCGTCTCTTGCCATCAATGACATTGTGGTCGCGCCGTTCTTCGTTGGTCATGGAATTGATGATGGCTTCCACTTGCTTCAATTTGCCTTCATCCACGGAAGCGTCTTTCGGCAGGTTCTGTAGCGGGCCCACTTTCGGCAGCATGTCCACTAACTGTTCCAGCGGACCCATCTTGCGGATTTGCCGCAACTGGTCGCGGAAGTCCTCCAAGGTAAACTCTTCCTTGCGCAGCTTGCGTTCCAGTTCGAGTGCGGCTTTCTTGTCGAATGCCGATTCCGCCCGCTCGATCAGCGAGAGAATGTCGCCCATACCCAGGATGCGCGACACGATGCGCTCCGGATAGAATCCTTCCAGCGCATCGTACTTCTCGCCCAAACCCACAAACTTCACCGGCGCGCCGGACACTTTGCTGATCGAAAGCGCCGCGCCGCCACGCGCATCGCCGTCGAGTTTGGTCAGGATCACGCCCGTCAGTCCCAGCCGCTTGTGGAATTCGCCCGCCGAGCGCACCGCGTCTTGCCCGATCATGGCGTCGGCAATGAACAGAATTTCTGTCGGCGCCAGTTCCTTCTTCAGCGTGGAAAGCTCGTTCATCAATTCATCGTCGATGTGCAAACGGCCGGCGGTGTCCACAATGATCACGTCGCTGGCGGAAAGCTTCGCTTCCTTGATCGCGCCGCGCACAATTTCCAGCGGCTTGTCCGTGCCGGCGCCGGGCCAAACGGTAATGCCAATCGACTTGGCCACCTGGCTCAACTGTTCGCGCGCCGCCGGGCGGTACACGTCGGTCGACACCACAATCGGCCGGTGCCCATGGTGCGCAAGCCACTTCGCCAATTTGCCGGTGGTGGTGGTCTTACCGGAGCCCTGCAAGCCCACTATCATCCACACCGAGGGCGGGCGTGACGCGAACAGCGGCTTGGCGTGCTTGCCCAGCAAATTCAGCAATTCGTCGCGGACAATCTTCACCACTTGCTGGTCCGGCGAAAGTTGCAGCATCACTTCGCTGCCCAGGGCCTTTTTGCGGATATTCGCCAACAACTCATCCGCCACGCCGACGTTCACGTCGCCTTCCAGCAGCGCTTCGCGAATTTCTCCGAGCGCGATGTCCAAATGCTCTTCGCTGAGCTTGCCCTGTCCGCGCAGGTTCTTAAATGTTCGTTGTAGTCGTTCTGTCAGGTTCTCAAACATGGTCTCTAACGCCCTTTACGCATCCTTTTATTGTACCGCCTCAGGGTCTAAGTGCTCCTACAGCCTTTTGCGCAGGCATACTAAACGTGCTGCAGGTGGGTGTCCTTGAAGAAGGTGGGATATTTCAAGCCGTAGCCCAGCGCGCGATCCATGCCGATAAGCGCCAGCCAGATCAGGGCGTAGGGCAAGTATGGCAACGCATTAAAGGCAAACCCGATTCCGATTAACAGCAAGGGACCAACCAGCGTGTGTACGAGGTTATACACAGGCGCGCTCCACTTGGCGTCTTTCAGATAGCCCAGCATGAACAAATCCGGCGCCAAAAACAGTGCGGCGAACCGCCACCAGGAGAAGTGGCCAGCGTGATAGAAATAAATGGCGGTCACAAAAATAGCGGCGCCTTCCAGGTGCACTATCCAGGGTGGTTTCGTCAGCATGCGTTCGGTAGGCCTTTCTCTCGCCCCATCAGAATGCCAGTTTGATGCCCAATTGCGCCGCGAACGGTATACCCACCGTTGTGCCGGGGCCGAAAAAATCGCCGAACGCACCAGCAGGATAGCGCAATTGGTTCAAGCTGGTGATCGGCTGTTGTTCGGTGCACGCGGGATTCAGGCAAAACGCAGTAGCGTTGGTGAGATTGTTCACTGGCAGCGGCAATGCCGCAAGGTTCGTGATGTAGAATGCGCCGGGATTGTTGCGGTTAAACAGGTTGAAAAATTCCACGAAGGGCATTACCGACCAGCGCTCGCGAATCGTAAACGGCCGCATCACGCGCATATCAAATTGCACATACGGCGTGCCGCGAAATTCATCCAGCGCGGTTTCCACGCCATCAATCACCGCGCGCGTGCCCACCGGCGTGGTCATCGTGAAAGGCCGCGCGCTTTCCGCTTGGCCGAGCAGCGACACTTGAAAGCCTGCCGGCAATTGGAAAGTCCCCGCCACCGCGAACCGGTGTGTCACATCCTCTCCCGACGGCCCGTAATCTCCAGGGCCAAACGCATTATTCGGATTGCAGACGCCATTCACGTAATCGAATAGTTCGCCTAGCGTGCACCCCCACGTCTTTGCCGATGAGAGCGTGTAGTGCGCGGCGAGGTTCACCCGTTTGGAGACGTTGCCTTGCACGCGCAACGACAGTCCGTCGTACGCCGAGCGGTTATTCGAACGGAACACTGATGCTTCCGCGTAATCGTAACGCCGGTAACCGTGCATGCCGGTTTCGCGTGTGTAATCCGCGCTGACCATCCAGTTCGCGTTGAACGCGTGCTGAATGCCCGCGGTCGCGTGCAGCGCGTAGGGCGTGTGGTAGTCCGGATCGATCAGCGAAGGAACCGCTGGGCCCTCCTGCAAGCTGCCCGCATTCACCGATTGAAATGCGGTGACCCAACCGTTCTGCGCCAGGTCGTTGTAATACAGCCCCACGCCCGCACGAATCACCGTGTTTTGCGATGCCCCAAAGGTCTTCGCAACTCCCAAGCGGGGCGCGAACGCTTGGCGGTAATCGTGAGGAATCCCATCCACGAGCCCCGTGCGCAGCGCCGGATTCAGCAACTGGCTATGTCCCGACGCGATGAACAGCCCAAACGTGGTGTCGTAACGCAATCCGTAGTTCACCGTCAGGCTGGGCGTGCCCCGCCAGGAATCTTCCGCATACAGTCCCAGCCGCTGCACATTTTGCGAAAAGCTTCCGTCGTTCCTTGGCGTGAAGACACTGCCCGCTCCGTAATCGATGGGGAACTGCGCGGGATTCGTCAGGTAATAGGTCGGATCCTGCGGAAAGGTGATCAGCGTTTCCGCATTGCCCGTAAGCGCCCCACTCAACACCGGCTCGTGAATGAAGTTCACGCCAAATTGCAGCGTGTGGTGGCCCACGGTATGCGTGACGTCGTAGCGCACTTGATACTTTTCCTGATTGCGCAGCACCGGAAAGTCCGCAATGCCGGTGACGAATTGGTTGTCGCCATACGTCTCGAACCCGCTGATCACGCTAGACGTGCTGGTAAATGGAAACGCCAGCGCAAAGCCCAAGTCAGAGTTGCGCGTTTGGGTCAGGTGCAGCTCGCTGTATTCCAGCACTAGTGAACCAATCCACGTCGGCGAGAACTGCTGCTGCTGGCCGATCACGCCGTTGAAGTAGTTGTTGTGCGACGTGACTCCCGTGGAGGGTAGCGCGCCCTGCTGCACCAGTGCATTTCGCGTGGTGTAGGTGTCCACACCAAAGCGCAAGAACCAACGCGAACGCTCCGATTGCGCCCAGTCGAATCGCAGCGTGCCCAGATAATCGCGAAAGGGCACTGGCTCAATGCTCGGGTAGGTAATTGAACTGACGCCAGGAATTAAACCCATCGCCGCAAGCTGTCCCAGCGCGTTGAACTGCGTTGCGCTGGCGTTGCTGTAGGCGATGCTAGCGTCCTCGTGCACGTATTCCAGCGAGGTGAAGAACCACACTTTGTCTTTCGCAATCGGACCGCTGAGCGTGCCGACATAGTTCTGCCGGGAAAACGGCTGCTTGGGATTGGGCGCGGGATTGTCGATCGGGAAGCGCGCGTTCAGCGCTGCCGCTCGCTCGTATACGGAGAACTCCCCGTGCCAATCGTTCGTACCGCTCCGGGTGGTAATCACCACGGAACCCGCCGTGGTTCGCCCGGTGTCCGCGTTTTCTTGAGCGGTCCGAAACGCGAATTCCTGAATCGCGTCCGGCGAGAAATTCTGCAGGAACCCGCCAATATAATCGTCGGAGTTGTCCCCGCCATCCACAGAAAGCTCGTTGTTCAATCCCGAACTGCCCCCCGTAGACACCGCAGTGATGCGCGCCTTCGTCGGATCCGACGGCTCCACCGGTTCTGTACCCGGCGCCATGTAGGCGATATTGGCGAAGCTTCGCGCGGCCAACGGAATCGTCTCTAAATCCTGGCTAAAGATGATCCCCTGTTGCACCGCGCTCGTTGTGTCTAAGGGCTGTTGGGTGATGGACTGCGTCCCCGCTACCACCACCTTTTGCGTCATCGTTTCTGGCCGCAGGGTCACCAGAACCTGGTTTACTGAGCTCACCGCGACCACCACCTGCGCATGCGCTTCCGCAAATCCGGCCGTGTTCACCGTGATGGTAAACGTACTTGGCGGCAACTCCTCTACGCGGAAGTCACCGCGCTTGTCGCTTTCTGTCTCTCGGGAAATCGACAGCGCTGCACTGCGGACCACGACTTTGGCATTTGCCACACGCGCGCCACTCGTATCCTGAACCGTTCCCCATAACGCGCCTCGCGGATTCTGTGCCGTGGCCAAAGCAGCCGCGCAAAGCAGCAGCGGTGTCACGGCCACAGGCCGTTTTACAGTCCTGGACCGAAGTCGCAGCAGGGCTTCACCTCCCGTTCAGAAGCGAAAGAAACTGAGTATAACGCGGAGCTGTTCGCGGCTACGGGTGTGCGTTGAGCACTGGCCAATAGGGGGAATCCTTGACATCCTGGAGCCAGCACAACCCATTCGAAACAGCACGCCACCAAACAAACAGGAGACCAACTAGGGCGGCAAGATCCCGCGTGTTCCTGTGCATCTTCGCGTATGCCTTGGCCGTAGTCATTCCAAATCCGGGGCAATCTGATTCTGCCGCCCAAAAGACCCTCCCTTCCATCGACCAGATACTCGAAAGGTCCGTTTCTGCCACCGGTGGCCGCGAAGTTTGGTTGAAATTGACCTCCATGAAATCGAAGGGCGAGGTCCCCATGAGCCCACCGGCGCTGAATCAAAGCCCTGAATTTTTGCGCGAAGTGTGACAGGTTTGTTGCTAGGTCGGAAAAATCTCCATCGCGCCGCCGCGGTCGCAGGCGAGTTTTGAGTTAGAATCCACGAAGCGTTTCTGGGGAGACAACCATGCTTGGTCGCCGCGGATTTCTTTCGTCGTTTGCCGGCGTTGCTGCGTTAGCCGGTGGCCCGTTGCCGGAAGTTTGCCAGGACATTTTTTCCCAATCGGCTCTCTCGTTACCCGATCGCGATCTATACAATACCGACGAAGAGGCTTATTGGACGCAAATCCGCAAGCTCTTTCTCATTCCCGAAGACGAGATCTATTTGAATAACGGAACCGTCGGCTCTTCTCCCACGCCCGTGCTCAAGGCCGTCTTCGAGGGCTACCGTGATTCCGAGCGCCTGGCCGAAGCCGACCCCGAGGATTATCCGATCTGGGGCTATGCCGCTTGGAACCAGTTCCGCGATCCTTTGGCGGAGTTCATCGGCTGCAAACGCGATGAGTTAGCCTTGCTACGCAACGCCACCGAAGCCAACAGCTACATCGCCAACGGCCTCGATTTGAAGCCCGGCGATGAAGTTTTGATGACCGATCAGGAGCATCCCGGCGGCGAGAGTCCCTGGAATCTGCGCGCCAAGCGCTACGGAATTGTCGTAAAGAAGGTGACGCTGCCCAGGCCCGTTCCCGATGCGGCTACGGTTTGCAATCTTTTCCAGGACGCCATCACCCCGCGCACCCGCGTCCTCTTTTTCAGCCACATCACCACGGTCACCGGCGTCGTGCTCCCCGCAAAACAACTCTGCGCCCTCGCTCGTTCCAAGGGCATTCTCTCTGCCGTCGATGGCGCGCACGTTCCCGGCATGATGAAGCTCGATGTGCACGACCTTGGCTGCGACATGTATTCCGCGAGCCCGCACAAATGGCTGCAAGCTCCCAAAGGCACCGGCTTCCTTTATGTCCGCGATGAAGTCATCGATCGCATGTGGAGCACCATCGCCACCGAAGGCTGGGAAGAAACCAAGATTCGCGCCGAACGTTTCCAACGCATCGGCAGCTCCAATGTGCCCGCCCTGTGCGGCCTGAAAGCTTCCATTGAATTGGCCAATCAGATCGGCATGGACCGCATCGAAAAGCGCCACCGCAAAATGGCCGATTACATTCTGGAAGAGATGACCGACCTCGGAGCGCACTCCTGGACTTCGCCGGATCCTACCCTGCGCTGCGCCATCGCCACTGTGACCATCGAACCCTACAAAATGCCCGAGCCCGAATTGTGGATGTGGAAGGAGAAGAAAATCCGCGTTCGCGGCGGCCTGCCTTCCAAGCTTCGCCTGTCAACCCCATACTACATACGAAAAAAGGATGTCGATCGCTTTCTGCAAGCCTGCAACGAATATCGCGACGCCCATCCAGCCTGATCCGTTCCGATTGGCGATTCTCCTCTTCGCCGTGCCATACTTTTCCGGCCCACGCCACATCCTTTTCGGCAGTTTAGGACACGGCTTGCACCGAACTATGTTTCGCAAAATCCTTTTCCTTCCCACTCTCTCTGTGTCTCTCCTGAGCTTCCTGGCGACGCCCGGTCTTCGCGCGCAGGACCAAACCACGCAATTTGAGTTCGGCGCGCAATATTCCACAATTCGCGAAGACAATCAGCAGTTTGAGGAAAAAAGTTTCTCCGGCGTAGGCGGCCGTTTCGATTGGAACCTGTCGCGCCGCTTCGCCTTCGAATCTCAGGTCGATTTCTGGCCACCACAAGGCTTGCCGCTCAACCTGGTGCAGGGCGGGCAAACCCTGCAAGCGGTTTTCGGTATGCGCGCCAAGGTTATTCAGACCCGGCGCATTTCCGTCTTTGGTCTGGTGCGTCCGGGCTTGCTGCATTTTTCGGACGTACAAGTGCTTGGCAGCGGTCCCAGCGTCACCTTCGCCACGCAACCCGCCACTTATTTTGTGCTCAATCTCGGCGGCGGAATGGAATACTATCCTTCGCCCCGCTGGGTGCTTCGTTTCGATATCGAAGGCGACCCGTACCGCGTCCCTGCCTTTTTCGCTCCCAACCATTCCACCGTGCTTCCCGGAAAAATTAACGACACCACCCGTCTCAGCTTCGGTGTGGCCTATCGCCCCGGCGCGTTGATCGACAACGAGGAGGAAACCAAAGTCCCCGGCCGGTGGGACTTCGGCCCGCTCTTCAGCGCCCTGATGATTTCCCGCGAAGGTATGCTCAACAACGTGCGCACCGAGCCGGGTTTTGGCGGCTACTTTTCTTACCGCTTGTACGGCGTCTTCTATGCCGATGGCGATTTGCTTTACTTTCCGCAAGGCACCAGCGGCGCTACCCCGCAAGATGGCGGCACTATTTTGCAGGGACTCTTCGGCTTGAAAGGCGGCATTCGTCGCAATCACTTCGGTTTTTTTGGAAAAGTTCGTCCCGGTTTCAATAGCTATTCCGCCGCATTGACCCGCCAGGACACCCTCACCGAACCGCCCACCAGCACCTACGCGCGTTCCACGAATTTCGTTCTCGATCTTGGCGGCATCGTCGAGTTCTATCCCAGCGAACGAAGCACCTTGCGCATCGAAGTCGGCGACACGCACCTCTTTTTTCCTACGCGGGACCTGACCATCGACGGAAGCACCACTTCCGTGCCCGGCGGCAAGATGCAGCACAGCATCCAACTCATGGTGGGCTACGGCTGGCGTTTCTAAAGCGAAGCCCTTCGGCTCAGGAGAAAATTGCATGACCAAAAAACTGTGGACCGCTGTCGATCAATACATCAACGAAATGCTCATCCCCAGCGATCCCGTGTTGGAAACAGCGCTGCGTGCGGCTGCCGAAGCGCGCCTGCCACAAATCCAAGTATCGCCGCCACAGGGGAAATTGCTGCACATTTTGGTTCGTTCCCTGGCGGCCCGGCGCATCCTGGAGATCGGCACGCTCGGCGGCTACAGCACCATTTGGATGGCCCGCGCTCTAGCACCTGGGGGTCACGTGCTGACTCTCGAAGCAGAAGCCAGGCACGCCGAGGTGGCTCGCGCCAATTTTGCCAACGCCGGACTCAGCCACTGCATCGAAGTGCGTTTGGGCCCGGCGCTCGACACCTTGCCCTGCCTGGCTGCGGAAGGCCGCGGTCCCTTCGATTTCATCTTTATCGATGCCAACAAATCCACCATCACCGAATACTTTGCTTGGGCGCTGCGCTTTTCCCGCCACGGCTCGGTCATCCTTGTCGACAACGTGATTCGCGACGGCGAGGTCATTGACGCGGATAGCGACGATCCCGACGTTCAGGGCGTCCGCCGCTTTAACGCCCACCTGGCGCAAGAATCTCGCGTCAGCGCCACCGAAATCCAAACCGTCGGCAGCAAAGGCTACGATGGTTTTGCCATGGCCGTGGTTCTCGAGGATTAAAGCCCCCCCGTCCGCAGATAGGTCGAAATTTCCTTCGGTGGTTCGTCTTTGAGGGTGAAGAAGGGAGATCTACGGCTGGTTCGCGCTAAACGCCAAATTCGCGCGCATCGAATCTCGCTCGATCTTCCCAAAGGAAAGGATTTGGCGGACCGGCTGGATTCCGTGCTCGAAATGATCTACCTGATGTTCAATGAGGGATACGCTGCACAATCTGGCGAAAACCTGGTTCGCCAGGAACTGTGCGGAGAAGCACTGCGGATCGCGCAGCTCCTGGTCGATTCCTCGGTAAGCACGCCACAGGTTCATGCGTTGGTTGCGTTGCTGGCTTTTCAGGCCGCGCGTTTGCCGGCCCGCGTGGATGCGCAGGGCGAAATGGTACTGCTGGAAGATCAGGACCGCACCAAGTGGGACGGCAACTTGGTTGCCTTCGGTTTCCATCACTTCGCGCAATGCGCCGGCGGCTCGCAGATCTCCACCTATCAGCTGCAAGCGGCCATTGCCGCCGAGCATGCCCGCGCGAAATCTCCGCAAAACATCGATTGGAAGTTGATCCTGGAACTCTACGACCAACTGATGGAGCAGGACCCCACACCCGTCGTGGCGTTGAATCGCGTGGTAGCAATTGCCAAACGGAAAGGCCCCCGTCACGCGCTGAAGGAATTATCCGCCTTGGCCAATGAAAAATCGCTTCGCAATTATTATCTTCTGCCCGCCGTGGAAGGGCGCCTGCAACTGGAAGTCGCCAATAAACCGGCGGCCCGGCGCTGTTTTCAACGCGCGCTCAAAATGCCATGTTCAGAGCCGGAAAAGCGATTCCTCCAGCGTAAGCGATCCGAATGCGCAAGAAGTTAGTGCGACTTGCGCGCGTGGGGATGCCGCGCGCCCAGACCAATTTCCACCGGCGCGTCTTTGGGGAGTACCGCTTCGCGGCCCCGGGACAAGAAATTCGTGTAAATCGACGCGCTTGCGCCATAAGCAGAAAACGCAATCGACACCGCGTTCGATTTCGACGCTAATCCGATAATCGTGCCAACCAGTCCGAACCCCGACGCACCCGCGCCCGCGCGCACCGCTGGATCGCTCGTATCATCGACACCCGTTTTCGCTAAATCCGGATGCGCCGCTACGCCCGCCAGCGCCAACGCCACCCCGGTGGCCAAATAGCGCGTCTTGCTGTTCGTGGCGCGCGCTCCACCTTCTTCGTCGAGCCGTAGATGCGCGGCGCGGTCCACCTCGATGCCTTCCAACGTCCCCTGCACTTCCTGCAAGTTGCCACCGGGCATTTCGACGTGCTCAAAAATGACGCGCAATTCGCCGTTGCGCCGCAGCAGCCGGGCCGGCCGCGCTTCCACCACTTGTCCGATCAGCCGGCTACCGCACGGCAGCAGTAACTGGTGATTCGCGGAATAGACCGGCTGCGTCAGTTCGGCAATCACAGGGGTGCCCCGCGTCGCCGTGGCCGAGCTTACCTCCAGCAGCAAGCGCGCATGCAGCACCGTATCTGCCAGCGGCACTGTTCCCAATTGCGAAAGTTGTTCTTGTGACTGTGTTTCGTATCCAAAATCCAATTCCTGCTGCAGCGACGCGCTGAACCGCGTGCCGACTTCGACGTATTGCCGGCGGTAAGGCGATTGCGACACGAAAAACTGCTTTACGCGGTGCCATTTTCCGGGCGCGTGCATCTGTTCCGCTGCTTGGTGCGCTGAATCACTCGCTGCCTGCAACGTCTCTTTCGCGCCTTGTTTGACCGCGTTCGTGGCACGCACAGCGCCGTTTTTTGGCGGGTCGTCCGGCGGGTCATCGGCCGGCTCGGGCTTACTCACCAGGTGCACAACTTCCGCAGCACCGGGTGCGACCTTCGTTTCGATGGTGAGCGCACGGCCATCCGCCAAGAACAAGCGGTCGAAGGTCACTTCGTATTGACGAAACGGCGAAAAATCACCGTTGGCATAGGCCTCGATTCGCTCCAGTTTCGGAACTGGAACAATCTTCGTGACATGGCCGGTTATCAAGGCGCCCACAGGAATGACTGCCTGGTCAAAGGCATAAACCGCATTTACCACGTGTCCTTGGATAGGCTCGCCCACATGCGCGATGCGCGCTCGCTGGTCGATGGCAACGCGCAGAGCCGTGCCTTCCGGCAGCTTCAAAATAATGCGGACGGCCTCTGCCACCGTCGTTCCGTGGTCTTCTGGGTCATCGAACTGGATCTCGGGAAGCGGACATACGAACCTGATGCGGTCTCCACCTGGAGTTTCCGAACAAGTCGTCGATGGCTGCTCGGTTGG
>Ga0187772_10001533_pt1 | contig 11039 bp, 10 predicted proteins | sample 0116_SJ02_MP15_2_FD_133137 | JGI IMG/M metagenome (GOLD analysis project Ga0187772, IMG submission 133137) | Tropical peat soil microbial communities from peatlands in Department of Meta, Colombia - 0116_SJ02_MP15_20_MG | ecosystem: Environmental > Terrestrial > Soil > Wetlands > Peat | place... | reverse complement strand
TCGGTCGGGAATCTTAGCGGTGTGAGCTTGTAGGTCCACCTTCCTTCCTCGAGGACCTTGACCCTCCCGATCAGCCCTCTCCTCTCGAGCCTTATCGCGAGGCGAGAGCCGTCCCTGCTCGTAAGGCCGAGCTCCTTCCAGATCTCGCTCTGCAGGACTCCGTCCTTCCCCCGCTCGACTACCAGCTTGTAGACCCTCGACGTCAGGTCGACCAGTTCTTCCTCGGTCCTCTCGACCGGCTGGGGCGGGCCTTCGGGCTGCTTGGGTTTCGGCTTTGCCTTCTGGGAGGCCTGGGCCTTCTTCGGAGCGGGCTTCGGCTTTGCTGCGGGCGCCTTCGCCTTGGGCTTCGTCATTTCACCGGCATGAACTCCTGTCTGATCACGAAGTTGTCGAGGATCTCCCTGCACCTGTTCCTCACTGTGACCTCAGTCACCTCGGCGAATTCGGCGATCTCTCTCTGGGGTAGGTGCTGGGCGAGCATCACCGAGGAGAGGTAGACGTAGGCAGCGGCCAGCCCGGCCGGAGCCTTGCCGCTGGAGATCTTGGAATCGTTGGTAATCCTAGAGAGGTTGAGCGCGAGGTGCTCGACCTTTGGGTCGATCTTCGCGGTGTTCACTAGCTTGGAGATGTACTTCTCGACAGACGGCGGAGGGACGTAGTCCTTCTCCACGTCCTTCAGCACGAGTCTGAAGTAGCGGGCCACGCTTCCCTTATCCATGCCGGCCGCTCTCGCGACTTCCTTCAGGGTCCTCGAGACTCCGCACTTCCTGCACGCGAGGTAGACCGTGGCTGCGGTCATCCCGAGGATGGACTTGCTCTTCGCCACCTTCATCCTCGCGGAGGTCCTGTAGATCTGGGCGGCGGTCTCGGCCACGTTGTCAGGCAGGTTCAGCGTTTCGCAGAGCTCGTTGATCTTCGAGAGGACGTTTGAGAGCCCGCGCTCCTCGCTCGTGATCGTCCTGATCCTGCTCTGCCACTTCTTCATCTTCTCCACTGTGGCGCGCATTGCGGGATCGAGGTACCTGCCGTGCGAGTCCCGCATGGTGCGGCTGATCTCCGTGGTGAGGCCCATGTCGTGCAGGGCGAGAGTCGTGGGAGAGCCGACCCGCACGCGCTTGTTCTTCTCCTCCATGTCCATGGCCTTCCATTCGGGCCCGAGGTCCGCAGGTGCGATAGTCACGTAGCCGCAGCCGGGGCAGACCTTCTCACCCTTCTCGGAGTCGCCGATCAGAGTGTTGCCGCAGACTGGACAGTAGTTGCTGAAAATCTCGTCGCGCTTCGTTTCCCAGAGGCTCAGGAGCTTCACCCGTTGATGAATGCCCTGTCCGACTTTCGACCGGTTCTGCTGGTCGCTGGTGCGACCGAGGCGTACGGTGACTTCGTGGGCCCTATCAGCTCAACCACGGTCCCGAGTTTCCTTCCCTTATCGTCGAGCACGTACGAGCCGGGCCTGACCGGCTTGGACAGGCTGACAATGAGCCTGCCGCTCTTTGCCTGATGTAGTATAACGCCAATCTCCTTCAAGATTCGGCTAAACTCAACTCCCTATCTTTAAAGTTATCTAAGTTTCAGCTCTTTTTTTCTCGCTTATCGAACAGAAATTCTATTTTTTCTGGGAGCGGGCCCGCACAGTCGAGATTTCCTTGGCTATTTTCAACATCAGGGACTGCTTTGGCTTCTCTTTCCTTATCGAGACGTAGGCGCTCTCCCTGCGGCCCGAACTAGGGTAGGAGCCAGTCTGTAGGACCGGTTGGAGGTTCAGGCGCCTGCAGGCCTCCTGCAGCTCTTCAGGTTTGGGCCCGCGCGTGGCCAGGCTCAGAGGAACCCTCCTGCCTCCGCTGCGCTTCAGCTCCGAGTTGAAGTATTCCAGCCACACGACGTACCTTTCGTAGTCCTTCAATTCTACTTTGTCAGGACCGCATTTACCACGCCGTCGTCCGTGGGCTTTGAAGTGACCTTCGCCTCGCCCGCCTCCGTTTCGATGACAGCTCCCCTCGTGATGACGCCACGCCTGCCGTAGTCCCTGTTCGCTGGGCTCTGCTTCACCCTCAGGATCTTCGACTTCGTGACCTTCCCCTCGCGGTCGGCCACGTTGGCGGTCTCCGCCGAGGACAGTCCGACAGATGGGCGGCCACCCCTGGTCCTTGCGACCCTCTGCAGCGTGGGTCCGACGACGGGCTCGAGCGCGTAGCTGTCCTTCTCGAAGCTCCTCCTCCCGCGGTTCAATCGCCTCTTCCCGCCGGACTGCTTCCGCTTGCGGAGGTTCTCAATGGCCTTGGTCGTTCAACTGCACCTTCGGAGGACGGGCCCTCGGGTCGGGGTGTTAAGCGTTTTGGATTCGATCCCTGCGAGGCCGTCGGAGCGCCAAGCCTTTTCGGCGAGGAGGGGGGGATTGCTTTCTGACGTGCCGTCCGACGAGTCTTGACGACCATTCAGCCAGTCTAACCTCCGGACGAGACTTGACAGAACCCTCCTTGGGCTGTCCAGGACGAATAGGTATCTAGAGCGCGAGGTTGCGCCCGCCTAGTTGCTTCTTCATTATCGCGACGTCGATGCTCAGCCCGAAGTACTCGGCGAACCTCGACGTTGTCTTGTAGGACTTGCTCCTGCCCTGACGCTCACTGGTGATGAAGCCGATTTCCTCGAGCTGCCTGAGGTGCTGATAGACCGCGGACGATCTGCGGAGAACGAGCTCCGAGCCCGATATGGGCTGGAAGTAGGCGATGAACGAAAGAGTCCGCAGCGACGCTTTGGAGAGAAGCGGCCTGGTGGCGAACCTCCTTGCGACCTGGGTGTATTCCGTCTTGAGCTGCATGGCGAACCTCTGGCCAGGGTACTCCACCACTTCGATTGCTCTCAGCGACCCGTTGACCGCCTTCGCGATCTCCCTGGCGATGGAGACAGCCTTCCTCTGAGACTCTGTTCCCGCGGCCCTCGCGAGCTGCTCTGGGTCAAGAGGTCGGCCCGCGGCGTAGAGCGCGGCCTCCACCCTGGCGGTTAGAACGGACTGGGGGGACTCTGCGGCGGGCTCACTCAAGCTGGCCCACCGATACTACCAACGCGTCTACGTCGGCCTCCTCCTGCTCGATAACCACCTCGCCGTTGTGGGCCGCGAAGAGGAGGAGGATGAAGACGCGCGCAGCGTCGACGGGCCTGAGCCCCGCCACGAGCTCGGACAGCAGGACCTTGCCCGTGGGGCGGAGCCTCTCGACCAGAATCCTCCTGAACTCGAAGAGCAGCGACTGGAGGGATATCACGTAGTCCTCCATGTTCGGCGGGGGCAGCTCCTCGATGGGGAGCGGACTCTTCTCCGGTCCGCCTGCCTGCTCGTTCACGATCTGCTCGAGAATCTTCGCGAGCTCGTCGAAGAGCTCCTCGATGTTGGTCGAGTAGACCTCGTACCTGAACGGCATCACTATGAGCTGCGGGGGCTCCGACGCGTCGACGAGCCTCCTCTGGGCCCTCAGCCTCTCGAAGAGGAAGAGGGTCTCCACCTTCAGCCTGTAGATGGTCGCGGAAGAGAGCGCGGCCGTCCCCGCGGCGCGCAGGTCGACGACGTCCGAGGTCACGAACGCCCGCAGGAACATGTCCAGCAGCTCGGACAGGTTGATCTCCCAGGGGCTCTTCCTGCTGGCCAGGCTTGGGTCAATGAGCACGTTGAGCGGCGGCCTGGAGAGTATCGCTGTGTCAGCCACGGTTGACTGGCACCTCCGCAGGCCTGTAGTGCACGAGCCTCGACACCCCGCCCGCCGCGTACACGCCGTAGGTCATGTCGCTCTCGGAGACGAAGATGTCCCTCAGCGTTATGGCGAAGATCTGTGCGGCCGTCGACCTCGTCTTCAGGAACTGGGCCAGGTTGCTTGAGTTCACCGCGTCGAGCGCGGCGTCGATCTCGTCGAAGAGGTAGAACGGGTGGGGCTGCACGCCCTGCATGGCCAGTATGAGCGAGACCCCGGAGACGGCCTTCTCGCCGCCGCTCAGCGAAAGAGACTCCCACGGCGGCTTCGTGCCGAACCTTGCCATCAGCATCACGCCGCCCGTGAAGATCTCGTCGGGCTTCTCGAGCTCGAGCCACGCTTCTCCTCCCGTGAGGCGGCTGAATATCGCCCTGAACTCCTCGTCGATCTTCGCGAAGGCCCCGGTGAAGACCGACTTCTTCTCGGCCTCGACGCTCTCGATGAAGTTTATGATCGCGGTCCTCTCCTTCTCCAGCTCGTTGTTCCGCACGGAGAGCCCCTTGTAGTTGGTGAACATCTCCCTGTACTGCTTGTCGGCGCCCCGGTTCACGGAACCCACGACCTGCTCGTACTCCCTCTGCAGGTCGGAGAGGAGCGACTCGCTCGACTCGAAGACCTCCGGCTCTTCGGCGAACCCGAGGATCCTCAGGCTCCCCAGCGACTCTTCGACCTTCTCCTGTGTGGACGAGATTTGGTTCTGCAACGAGAAGACGTCCCTCTCGTGACTAGAGCGAGAGCGTGAAATGGCGTCCCGCTCCTCCTTCAGCCTCCTTATCCTGCTCTCGAACTCCTCGAGGACCGGCTGGCTCTTGCGGGAGGACTCCTTCACTCTCTCGATCTGCTGAGTGAGGCTCTCCTTCTGCTGGGTGAGCTCGGTTATCCTCTTCGGCGCGTCCCTGACGAAGTCCTTCAGGGCGTTGTAGTCCTCCATGGCGTTGGAGAGGTCGATCCTGTTGTCTTCGAGCGTCCGCATGAGGACGTTCTCCAGGTTCGCCTTCTCCCTCGTCAGCGACAGGTTCACCTCGGCAATCCTGTTCCTGAGGGTGTCGATGTCGGAGGAGAGCGACTGCTTCGCTGCCTCGATTTCGGCCAGCATCCCGTCGAGCCCCAGCGACTGGGTGTTGGTCATCATGTCCCTGAGCGCGGCGGACCCTTTGACGAGTGACTCCTTCTTCTTGGCCGCAGTCTCCAGGCGCAGCTGCAGCCTCTCCACGGCCTTCGCCTGTTTCTGGTACTCGGCGCTCATGTTCTTGAAGACTGCCTGGTACCTGCTGGCCATCCTGGTGATGGTCGACGCCTCCGCCCTGAGGCTGGTCACCGAGACTATCTTCTTGACCCGCTCCTTCATGAGCGAGCGCGAATCGGTGTCAGCCGAGTCGAGCTCGGACTTCCTCCTGTCGATGGCCCCCTTCAGGGCGCCCACGGCGTCCTCGATCTCGCCCATCCCCTCGATGTTCTCTAGCCCCTCGAGAAGGTTGAGGAGTATCTCCTGGTAGCCGAAGGTGAAGGCCTTGCCGCCGGGTTCGAAGATTTCCCCCTCGACGGTGACGGCCCTGACGCCCTCGGACGCCAGGATGTAGCCTATGGCCTCCGTCTCCACGAGGACCGTGTCTCCGACGAGGAAGTTGATCAGGCCAGTGAACCTGCTCTCACACTTGACCACGCCCGCGAGCGGGCCGATTACGCCGGCGGACCGCTCGACCTCCGCGGCCGTGCTGTTCTCGACCTCGCTGAGGGGTATCACAGCGAAGGCCCTGGCCTTCAGGGACTTCGCCGCCTTGATCAGCTGGGTCATCGAGTGGAGGTCCTGGACGATGAACGCGCCCATCCACTTGCCGAGCGCTGCGTTGACAGCGCGGGAGTAGCCCTGAGGGTACCGCAAGACCTGGTTGAGCCTCCCGACGTAGCCGGGGACGCCCCCGCTGTCGCAGAACTCCTGGAGCTTGAGCTGGCCGGTCCTTTCGCCGGCCAGGCTCTCGGATATCTCTCTGAACGCCTGTTCTCGCGACACCTCCGCGCTGGCCTTGTCCAGCACCCTGACCGCGCCCTCTACCGAGGACAGAAGCTTCGACTTCAGCTTCTCCACCCCTGACAGGTTCGACTCGATCGTGTCCAGCTCCTTCGTCGAAGCCTCCTGAAGCTCGTAGAGCTTCTTCGTGTTTGCCTCGAGCCCGCCCAGGACCCCAGCGTAGCCATCAAGCCTGACCTTCAGGTCGTCGAGCCTCTTCTTCTCCGCGTTCAGGTTCGCGTTGACCGCGTTGATGGTGAGCTCTACGGCGTTGAGCTTCTGAGCGAGGTCGGCGAGCTTCACCTGCACCCTTGCCACCAGCTTCCCCTTCTTGTCGATCGTGTCCCTGAGCGTCTCGCCCGCTGCGAAGAGGTCCTTCAGCCTCCCAGCGAGCTCCACGTGGCGCGCGTCGAGCCTCTCCAGCTCGCCGTTCTGCTGCTTTACCAAGGACGTGCTGGCGGACACCTCCTTCTCCTTGGCGGCGACGATCTGCTTCAGCTGCGGAATCGTATCCTGCTCAAGGTCCTGCACGTTCCGCCGAGAGTCCTCCAGGTCGCCCTCCAGGCTCTTGAGCTCGTTCTCCACCTCTGCCAGCTGGAACTGGAGGTCGACGTGGCTTGCGCCTCCGCCCTGGACGACGTCGACGATGAACCGGGTCCTCTCGTTCTCCACCTGGACGATCCTGCCGTCGAAGTCGTTCAGCCTGTCGTTGAGCTCCTGCAGCTTCGCGTTCATCTCCTGCAGGGTGGCCTTCAGGGAGGAGAGGCGCTCCCGCAGATCTGCGATCCTCTTCGAGGTCCTGACGGCCGTGAGCCAGTTGATCTGGCCCTCCAGCTGGTTGAATCTGATCATGTCGTTGCGCTGGACGTCCAGCGACTCCAGCGTGCTCTTCATCTCGCCGATTCGCGCCATCGCGACCTCGAGCCTCTGGTCGGCCTGGCTGAGCTGCCTCTGCGCCTCCGACTTACGCTCGTCGAACTTCGCGATTCCTACGACGTCCTCGATCACGCGCCGCTTCTCCTCGGGAGTGAGGTCTGCGACCCTCGTGGCCGCGCCCTGGGGGACTATGTTGAGGCCGCCTGGCGAGAGGCCGGCAAGGTCGAGCATCTGGGTGAGGGCGAAGCGGGTCGTCCTCTTCGCGTTGAGGTAGTAGACGTTCTCGCCGTCCTCCCTCAGCTCCCTTGTTACTGTGACGGTGTCTGTGTCGATGGGAATCGCGCGGTCGGAGTTGTCGAACTGGATCGTAACCCTGCACCCGTTCGACCTCTGTGCTGACTGGCTGTCGTCCTTCCGCGGATCGTACACGAGGCCCGTGAGCCTGCCGTTGGCCGCCCTCAGAGCCTTGGGCGAGTTCTCCCCGATTGCGAACAGTATGGCGTCGGCGATGTTGGACTTGCCGCTGCCGTTGGGGCCTGTGATTACTGTGAAACCTTTGTCGAAGTTTATCACGACCGGCCGGGGTCCTGAGGACTTGAACCCTCTCAACTCTAGCCGTCGGATGTACGTCACTGCGCGCGCTGCTCCTGATATGGCTCACTTCTACGAACGCATATAAGCGCTTGGTTAGCCGACGAAACCGTTGAGCATTTTCTCGGAAAGAAGGAAGCGGGTGCTGGCGGAGGCCAAGGGGAAGCAGGTTCTGGCGGCCACCGGGCCTAACCTATTCTATCTGACGGACTTTTTTGGCGGAGGAATCGGGGTCGTCAGGCCCGACAAGACCATACTCGTGACCGGCCCGCTGGAGTGCGACAGGGCGGGGGAGGTCGGGCGCGAAGTGGAGGTCGTCAAGGTGAAGAAGCGCGCCGACTACGAAAAGGCAGTGTCCGGATTCCTGGAGAAGGGGAAGGTGGTGGTCGACAGGGACCTGGAGTTCGCCAAGGTCAAGCGGTTCAGGAAGAAGCCTCAGGTCTTCCTCGAGGCGAGGAGGATTAAGGACGCGGAGGAGGTCGAGCGGATAAAGCGCGCCTCGAAGGGGATGGACGCGATATTCGAAAGCCTGCCGGGCGTCATAAGGCCCGGAAAGACGGAGTGGGATGTCGGGGCCGAAATAATGAAGCTGGCCACCCTTAACGAGATGACCCCCTCGTCATCGGACGTCTCCCTGTCACCGGCGATTGTGGGGGCCGGATCGGACGGAGCGCTGCCTCACTGCGAGCTATCGGACCGGAAGGTCAAGGCGGGCGACTTCGTGGTCGTCGACATATTCTTCAGGTACAGGGGCTACCACTCGGACTGCACAAGGACCTTCGCGGTGGGGACTGTGTCGTCGGAGATGAAGAAGGCATACGGAGCGGTGAAGGAGGCGCAGGAGGAAGCGCTGGCGGCCATCCATGAAGGGGGAGTCTGCGGCGACGTCAACGAGGCCGCCGTGGCCGTCCTGCGGAAGCGCAGGCTGGCCAGGTACCTCAACCACAGCATCGGCCACGGGGTCGGAATCGACATACACGAGCTTCCCGCGATTACGAAGGGCAGCAGGGTGAAGCTGATGGCAAACGACGTGGTCACCGACGAGCCCGGGGTCTACTTCAAGGGCAGGTTCGGGGTAAGAATAGAGGACACGGTCGCGGTCGCGAAGAAACCGGTCGTTCTCACGCGCTACACCAAGGACCTCCAAACGGTCGGCTAGGCGTTGGGGTGGCGCTCGCCCGAGCCATCCTCGTTGTTCGCCACTCCACCGACTGTCGGATTAGGGGCTAGGCTAAAATGCGTCTGTGTTCGCGTTCCGCTCCTTCTTGAAGCTCAAAAAGAGCGCAGTCAGCACAGCGGTAGCTGGGATAGTCGTCGTCGTAATAATCGTGATTGCATTCGCCGCATACTATCTCTTCGCCACTCCATCATCGAGCAGCACGAGCGCGAAGAGCTCTGCCCCTCAAACATCTTCGATAGGGACGCCGACCTCGACGACCTCAACGAGCCCGGCGTACTCTTCGACCTCTCCGAGCACGACGACCAGCCAGAGCACCGCCCCGACGCAGACGCCCTCGAGCACCTCTTCGTCGACGTCTGTAGCGACCTCAGCTTCCTCAACATCGTCATTCCCCTCGTCGACCAGTAGCACCACGGCCTTCTCCACCAGCACTACGGTCCCGACAAGCAGCACCTCGGTCGTGTCCACAACTTCGACGACCATCGCCTCGACCGAGACGCTGGCGTGCGACGTGAACACGTCGATTGTCGCAGAAACGCAGACGGTTCTGCAATTCGTGAACGCGTACTCGTCGATGACCCTCAGCATCCAGGGCACCAGAAACGGGGCGCCGCTGAGCACGACGATGTCCTATGACTTGGTGTACGCCAGCTCGACGACGTACAAGGTTAACGTCTCCTACACTGCCAACGGCACCACTACTCCAGCGACGATCTGGTCCCTGAAGGACGGCACGATCCTCGCCCTCTATGCCGACGGCCGGAACTACACCAACGGCGAGAGGGTCACAGAGTACCTGTCCAGCCTCCTCGCGCCGATCGCGATATACCACGGGTTCGGGAACGAGGTGAACAGCTCGTCCCCCTACTTCTACTCCACGGGTTCCTCGACGATGACGATAGGTCCCAACTCGCTCACCGTGACCAACTACACCTCGAACGCACCGAACGTGGCGATTCCTTCCTGCGACGGCTACAGCTACCTCCTGACCACCTACGACATGTCAATCGGGACGCCGGCGGGATCGAACTTCGAGATCATCCCGTACATGGAAATCGCGGGTTCCGATACGAACCCGAACGGGACGGCCACCTTCACCTACGTGATCCAGATTACGGCTTTCACTGTGGGTTAGCGGACGCCTGTAGACTGTTGCTCGGACCGTACATCAAGCTCGGCGCTAGCGTAGGCCCGGTTTGTATATCATGAGGGAGATTCTCCCGGCGAGGCTGAATGAAGGCGGGAACAGATGGGTCTGAGTCCTCCGGAGGCACCTACGTTATCTTCGCCCGAGGGGGCTGGTTGGGAGTGAAGTCGTTAGGATGCAACCTTTTCCGTCATGCCGGTGGGAGTCGAGAAAGTGGCATGTCCACGATGCAGGCGCCTTTGGTGCGGATTCCTGACTTCGGTCCGAGCACTCGGTGAGTGTGGGATTGGTCGAGTACAAGTGGATTGTCCTCTCTAACACCACCCTCGGCGTCCTGATGGCTTCGATAGACGGCACCATCGTGCTGATCGCGCTGCCGGCCATATTCCGGGGAATCCAGCTCAATCCGCTGACGTCTTTCCAGTATCTTCTGTGGATTCTCTTCGGGTACATGATCGTCACGGCGACCCTGCTCGTGTCGTTCGGACGGATATCGGACATGTACGGCAGGGTGAGGCTCTACAACCTCGGCTTCGCAATATTCGCCGGCGGCTCGACGCTCCTGTACTTCACGCCGAGCACGGGCACGGCGGGCGCGCTCGAACTGATCTCGTTCAGGATGATACAGGCTGTGGGGGCAGCTTTCCTCTTCTCCAACAGCGCGGCCCTGATCACGGACGCTTTCTCGCCGAATGAGCGAGGCAAGGCCCTCGGCATTAACCAGGTTGCCCTTCTTGCGGGCTCGTTCATAGGCCTCGTCCTCGGGGGCACTCTCGCCACGATCGACTGGAGGCTGGTCTTCCTGGTCAGCGTCCCCGTGGGAGTCTTCGGCGCGGTTTGGTCCTATTGGAAGCTGAAAGAGCTAGGGACCGTGAGCAGGGGAGAGAAGATAGACGTCTGGGGGAACGTGACCTTCGCTGCCGGCCTCACGCTCCTGCTCGTGTCGCTCACGTACGGACTGCTCCCGTACGGCCGGTCTCCGATGGGGTGGTCGAGCCCATACGTGATCGCCGGCATTGTTACGGGAGCCGCGCTGCTGGTAGCCTTTCCCTTCGTGGAGAGCAGAGTGAAGTACCCCATGTTCAAGCTCAGCCTCTTCAGGGTTAGGACGTTCTCGGCTGGCATATTCGCGGGGTTCCTCGCTGCCGTTGCGAGGGGCGGCGTCATGATCCTGCTCAGCATACTTCTGCAGGGCATCTGGCTCCCCCTGCACGGGATAAGCTACGTAGACACGCCATTCTGGGCAGGGATCTACCTCCTCCCGCTGTCCGCGGGGTTCATCACGATGGGGCCGGTCAGCGGCACTCTCTCAGACAGGTACGGTGCGAGGGGGCTGTCGACCCTCGGCATGGTAATCACAGCAGGCACCTTCCTGGGCCTGGCGGCTCTGCCCTACAACTTCAGCTACATCGAGTTCGCCGCGCTGATTTACGTGCAGGGGCTAGGGATGGGGATGTTCGCGTCGCCGAACACGGCGTCGATAATGAACTCGGTGCCCCC
>Ga0187772_10001532_pt1 | contig 11043 bp, 11 predicted proteins | sample 0116_SJ02_MP15_2_FD_133137 | JGI IMG/M metagenome (GOLD analysis project Ga0187772, IMG submission 133137) | Tropical peat soil microbial communities from peatlands in Department of Meta, Colombia - 0116_SJ02_MP15_20_MG | ecosystem: Environmental > Terrestrial > Soil > Wetlands > Peat | place... | reverse complement strand
TGAATTCGTCGATCTCGAATCAGTCAAGAAGACGGCTTCGTTCTACAAGGAACTCATCAGAACATTGTTTTCATAACGGTCGGTTAATTCGAAGCCTCAGTTACTTTTCAAAATCGAACTGTGTCCCAATTCCCTGGCTCCGGGCTTTTTGGAAAACTAACTTCGCAACCGCAGCGTCCTGAATACCCAAGCCTACTGATTTGAACACCGTTTTCTCTTCCTCCGATGTTCGTCCTCTTTTCCTGCCTGTCACAATCTCTCCAAGCTCCGCCCAGATGTCTTGTCGTTGAATCACGCCCTCCTTTAGCGGGATGAGAATGTCTCCAGCCTCTTCGAGGGCGGCTTCGATGGAATCCACGACGATCTTAGAAGTCGAGACAGTCGTGCTGTCCAGCTCGCGCATAGTGGGCGTGAATGCTCCTATGGCGGAGACATGGGTTCCAGGCCGGAGGACACCCCCATTGAAGACAGGAGTTGATGATGTTGTGGCGGTTATCACGATATCGGAGTTTTGAACCGCTTCGTCAGGATTGTCGGCGACGGAAACAGTTAGGCTACCATCCGCCGAGGCCTGAGCTGCTAGGTTCTTGGCAAGTTCCTTATTGGTGTCATAAACCGCTACTGACGTAATCTTTCTGACCTCCCGGATTGCCTGTAGTTGTTTTCGAGCTTGTACGCCCGCCCCGAACAATCCTACTCGAGTTGCGTCGTGTCTGGCCAGATGTTTCGCGGCGACTCCTGAGACGGCCCCTGTTCTCATGGCGGTAACTTGAGATCCTTCCATCACGGTTTCAACTCGGCCGGTTTCAATGTTGTTTAGGACTATTGCAGCCGATACACTTGGAATATTGTATTTCGTCGCGTTATGTGGGTACACGGTCACTATCTTCGTCGCCAATGACCCTGCATGCGTAAGGAAGGCAGGCATGACTCCGAGCCAGCCATCTTCCACGGGGATCTGTAAGCTTACCCTACGCGGCAGTTTTGCAGTTCCGAATGTGAGCTCGCGAAAACCCTCCTCCACCACATCGATGCATTCTCGCATGGTTAGGAGAGAGTTTACCTCACTCTGTGAGAGGAATAGGACCATAATTGATTCTCTGGGTTGCTAACTGTGCGATTTGGCTTAACTGTTTCCTTGTTAATATTGAACGGATTTCGTCGCTCGTGGAGTCCTTTTCCGGCGTAAATTGAAGATGACGAAAACCACAATCGCTAATCCTACAGCTAACGGAAAGACAAGCCAAGGTTGAGTCCACAGCGCCCTTTCTGGCGGGCAAGGATTGGTTGATGAAGCGCTTTGAGGAGTGTTCACCGAAGTTTGTTGGATATCGGGAGACCATTCCAAGTACGGGATCCAAGATGGCACAACGGCTGCTTGTCCGGGTGAGAATGTGCATTCTTCGCCCAGCATGAAGACGCCGTACAGGTTGACGGTGGATGGGTAAACTGGTGCGCCACCCGAATATGCGTCCATCGCAGGGTACATGAGGTCTTGAATGTATGCGGTGTGGTCGAGCCCTAACACGTGTCCGAGCTCATGGTGCGCAACTTGGATTACATCGCTTGCCGTAGCCAGCCTCCTAAGCACCAAGAGTACGGTTTCGTTTACTATCGGTCCAGATACTGGGACCTCCGTGTTTCCTGTCCAGAATTGGCCTGTGTCATTAACGAATTCAATCCGGAGTTGAGGTTGAGGGTTATTCGTCGACGGCATGAAGTAGAACCCGGCTCCATTCTGCCCCTTGAAATAGGTTTGAATGAACCAAGACTGAGCGTCCTCCCAATCGGTCATGGCGGTCTTCAGAGCGTCGGATGCCCATGCGGGCGAAGCCGGTATGGCTACGGAGATCTCATGAGTGCTCCAGCTTATGCCTAACATGGGTTGCGAGTAGGTCTGCGCATCGGCGAGAGGTACAAGGAGCAAGGCGTAAAGAACTAAAAGGCAAGCGAACTTGCTTGGCCTCTCACAAATCGATGAGCTCACCTTGCAACAGTTGCAAACCATATCCAGTTAGCGAATTCCGCAGTCTCTTTCGCGTCGTCGACTTAGCTCTGCTCTGCGCTTAAGCCGAGATAAAGACGGCCGATGTCTCTGTGTTCAAGTAGGCTCTTGGCAGTTCCTCCGAAGTTTTTGTTGCCGCTCACGAGCAGGTAGGCCTGATCGCCGATCTCCAATGCACGTTTGGCGTTTTGCTCGACGAGCAATAGTGTTAACTGCATAGTGTCAGCGAGCGATGATATCGTCGTCAAGACTTGCGTTGCAATTTTGGGTGCAAGGTTGGCTGTCGGTTCGTCAAACATCATTACTGTTGGCTTGCGCAGAAGCGCCATCGCCATCGCCAGCATCTGTCGTTCCCCGCCACTAAGGTTCACCGCCTTAGTCGCCATGTACCTCTTGAGTTGCGGAAAGGTTTCGAGGATCTCGCTCACACGTTGGTCGATCTGTTCCTGCCCGAGCGTGTAACCCGCCAAGATGATGTTCTCGTGAACCGTCAGGTTTGTGAACACATTCTCTGTCTGCGGTAGGTACGCGACTCCCATTCGGGCAATTACGTGTGGATGAAGCCCCGTGATATCCTTCGACCCGTCGACTTTCACAGAACCCCCGAAGATGGTGGCCAATCCTGAAATGCTCTTCAGAAGCGTACTCTTTCCGGAACCATTTGGCCCGACGATCACGGTTACTTCATTTTGGTTCGCTTGCATCGAGATTCCGTTTAGGACTTGCAGTTTACCGTAGCCAGCAACTAAGTCCGTGACTTGCAGCATGCTAATCCCCTAGGTAAGCCTCAACGACGTTCGCATCAGCAACGACGTGGTTGGGGTGGCCTGAAGCGATAACTTTCCCTAAGGCCATGGCCGTCATGTGGTCCACATATTTCATGGCAATATCCAATCGATGTTCGACGATAAAGAACGATATGCCCGCCTCGTCTCTCAGCTTGATGATTTTGGAGAATATTTCATGGGCTAGTGTCGGATTGACTCCAGAAACGGGTTCATCTAAGAGAAGAAGCTTCGAGTCGCTCATCAACGCGCGACCCATTTCAAGCAACTTCATTTGACCACCGCTCAGAAGATAGGCGGGTGTGTTTGCCTGCCGCATTAACCCTAAGGTTCTAAGTGTCCTAGCCGCCTTCTCGGTTGCTTCCTCTTCCTTTTTCACCCAGAATTTTTTGAAGAGCGCCTTGCCGAACGTTTCGCCGGGGTTCCTTTTTTCGGCGACTAAGAGATTTTCTAGAACCGTTAGCTTCGTGAAAAGCGCAGGTATTTGAAAGGTCCTAGCCAAACCTGCCTTGTAGACTGAGTGCGGCGGCCATCCAGTAATGTCCGTTGAGGCGTATTGCACCTTGCCACTATCGGGTTTATAGAAACCCGAAATTACGTTGATCAGTGTAGTCTTTCCGGAGCCGTTTGGTCCAATTAGAATACTGACGCTCTTCTCGCGAACGTTGAGGGATACTCCATCTAGCGCGGCGAGTCGACCGAATGACTTCTTTAGGTTGGTAACTTCGAGAATGTTAGACAGAATACATCACAAAAAAAGGGAAGGCGGCTGGAGTTTATCCAGTCCGTTTAGGGGCTCATAGTGTAGGCAACTGAGTCTGAGGAAGCACTCCAAGTACCGACGTTCACCCATCCAAAAGAGGTAGCGTTGGTAGCCTGTATTTCCCAGACATCGTAGTCAGCGATTGTCCTGTCTCCGTTAGCGTTGAGATCAGGCCAGCCAGCAACGCCGTAGTAGTTGTTCGCTACGCTGATCAGCACCTTTTGAACTGCGGCTCCGCTGTTCTTACCGACCGCTAGAATCGACAAAGCCGCGACCCATGCAGCATCGTATGCTGAATATGCATATGCGTCTGGTGCGCCGCCGTACTTTGCTACATAAGCGCTCGTGAAAGCCGCATACTTATCTCCTCTGGTAGGGGCGTAGATAGTGCTCAGCGACTTCACACTAGCCGCTGTGCTACCTGCCGTGCTTGCCACTGTAGAGCTTTGTGCGGTTCCATCGGTACCGAACCACACACTCTTTGCAAGAGCCGGATAGCTTGACAGCTGTTGATATATTACTGATAACTCATCGAAAGATACGGCTATAATCCCAACCTTGCTTGCGCCGTACTTTGCTACCGCAGTACTGTAATCACTTTGCATCTGAGTTAGTTGGGCTGAGAAGTCATAAGTGCCGGACGAGACGGGGGTATACTGAATCGAATCGATTATGTTTCCGCCCAGCTGAGTAAATCTCGCCTCGATTGCTGCACTGAGGCCGTCACCCCACGTGTCATGCCGTGCAATGACTATTACGTCTTGTATTCCGTATTGGTAGACTGTGCGAGCTACTGCCTTGCTTTGAGCAAAGTCCGTTGGAACGAATCTGAAGAGGAAAGAGTTTGTTCTGTTACCGAGGTCTGCAGCAGTAGAAGACTGGCTAATCAGCACGAGCTGGTTTGTATCGGCATAGGACAATACGTTTCTGACTTCTGCGCTAGTCATAGGGCCAACGTAGACCTGGATTCCTTGTGCTGCTAGAGTCTGTAGCTTTTGCAGGCAGGTCGCGGGATCGGTGGCGGTATCTTCGTGCGTTACGGCAAACTGTACCGAAGAACCGCTCGAAGCGAGCCATGTGTTGATGTCAGCAATGGCCATGTCAACCGCGTTCTTACTTCGTTGACCGTATGCGGACAAGTCGCCCGTGAGTGCAACTAGGTCTCCGATTGTTATCGTGCCCGATAACCCTGACGCGGCTGCACCTGAGGCGGTCATCGTCACTGTCATTGCTGAGCTCGATGATGAGGTGAGTCCCATCGATGGGGCTGCTGCGTACATTACGACAAGACCAATCAATAGACCGACGACGAAAGTACCAATTGCTATTTTCGAGGATTTCTTGCCTTCTGACATAGAAATTCCCTAAACCAATGAGCGGCGTGAAAAACATATTTAAGACTTGCCACAAAGAGGAGTGCTGGCCCTCACAGCGCCGAGTTGAGTGAACCTATAGTCATTCTACCACCGTTCATGGCGGACGCGCTAGTGTACGGATGCCTTTATGCGTTAATGAGCATGGGGTTGACGCTAACGTATATGACTACAAAAGTCCCGAATTTCGCGCACGGGAGTTTTGTCACGGTTGGAGTATACCTTGCATTTACGCTATATCACTTCGATAACATATCTGCGTACTACTCCATTCCATTCTCCTTCCTGCTCGTTGGGGGAACTGCCGTTGCGATATATCGATTCGTTCTCAAACCGTTGTCGGCCAGAGGAGCCTCGCTCGTATCCTTAATGATCTCAACCCTCGCAATCGACATCGTGTTCATCGGAATATTTGGAATATACTCAGACATGCTCTCGAATACTTACAAAGTCTTCAACAGCAAATTCTTCCTTTTGGCGGACAGCGATATTTCGATCCTAGGTCTGAGAGGATTAACAGTCATAGCCCCGCTTATCCTAGCATTAGTCACGGCGGTCCTCTGGTTGGCATTGAACAAGACGAAGTTCGGAATTGCCATGCGGGCAGCCGTAGAAAACCCAAGCCTTGCGGGCGTTCTGGGCATAAATATCGAAAGGGTCTACATTGCTTCTTGGTTCTTGGCCGGGGGTCTAGCGGGCCTCGCTGGTTCCTTAATGGTGCTCTGGCTTCCCGGAAACCCGCATGTTGGGTCCGATCTCATTGTTGCGATCTTCGCGTCCAGCATTCTAGGGGGCCTCTTCAGCGTATACGGTGCTGTTGCAGGGGGATTAATGGTTGGGGGGTTAACGGTTCTTGTCACTGTTTACGGGAGCCAGCTTCTTGGATCCTGGGTCGACGCGTGGGAGGTGGGCATCCCGATGTTGATTATGGCAGGTTCGCTTCTTATCGTACCTCAAGGCATCACCGCGGTAAATTGGAAACACTTGTTCGCGTCATTTCGGAAACGGTGATCAATTCGTGGCTCTTCCAACCATAACTTTCCTAGGGATCAATGTAGTGCTGTTCGGTCTGGACCTTCTCGCGTTCGTCGCTCTGTACGTAGCTATCAGTTTGACGTTGAATTTGGAGTTTGGTTTCGCCGGTGTGCCCAACTTCGGCAAAGTACTATTCGTAGCCGCAGGTGCCTCGGTGGGCGGTGCCTTCGCGGGCAGGTTCGCCGCATGGGTTCTTAACGTAAGCACAAGAGGGGACTTCATCAGGTTCAACTTCCTGATCATGCCGGTTGTTAATACAGCCTTAGCCGCCAGCATTCCGCTCTCCTTCGGGCTCCTCCTGATATCGGTGGTTGTGGCTGCCGCGAGCGGTGCTCTCCTCGGTTTTCTATTCTCATACCCCGCTATTCGGCTCAGAGAAGATTACTTGGCGATGACGTTACTCGCTATGGCTCAATTCTTCCAAATATTCCTCAACAATTACTATCCGTTGATTGGTGGAAGCTTAGGATTGGAGCTTCCGGACCCGTATGCTTGGGCCGGGAGCGACCGGTACGTCGTGGCTACTGGAGTGCTGGTCGTCTTCGCCGTTCTAGTCTACATTTATTCTGAAACGCTGGCACATTCTCCCTTGGCGAGAACCCTCAGAGCCGTAAGGGATAATGAGGCCGCATCTGAGGCTCTAGGCAAGGATGATGTGGCGATTCGGCGCAATACACTGATGGTTGCGTCAGCTATCAGCGCTATTGCAGGTCTGCTCTATTCGTTCTATACCGTGGACGTGGTCCCAGCCACTTTCGGGAGGGTGGAGTGGACGTTCTGGCCATGGGTCATAGTAATAATGGGAGGAGCCGCGAACAATTTGGGTGTAACCATCGGCGTTTTGGTCTTTTGGGTTATGATCAAAGGTATCGATTCTGGTAAATTCGTGTTCTCGAATTACATCCCGTTTGACGTTACGTGGCTCGAGTATCTGCTCATAGGAGTTGTTCTCATTGCTATTCTGATGGTGAGGCCTCAAGGAATCCTGTCCGAGAAGTCGACTCCTACGCTGCCGAAGTCGCGTCTACGGCGCATTCTAGAAAAGTACACCGATCCCGCGGAGTCGGTGGGCGAGCAAAAGAAACTCTGAGCCCTGTTAACGGTCCCCTCCGTGGCTATTGATTCTTCGTCCACCGTCCACGAATTAGACCATAGCCGCCGAGAAGCAGGAGGCAGGTCGCCAGCAGCAGGAGGAATGGTGCTAGTGGGGCGCATGACCCCGGTGGTGAATTGAATTGGTAATCCATGCACTGTGAGAATGGGAAGGGTTGCGATGGACCGAAAGAAAGTAATGCTACGCCTAAGCCCAAGCCGATTGAGAGAATGGCCGTTAGTGTTGCTTGTAAGGCCAACTTCAACTCCGTGGCACAACCATAACCTTCCTTGTGGTTCCTCGGCCGGTTATTCTTCAAGACTTTCTTTGGATGGTGGTGGGCCTGGCCGGATTCGAACCGGCGACCCCACGATCTCGAAGGAAACCCTATCAGTCGTGTGCTCCAGTTGCACAAACACGTTTAGTGTTTCCATGCTGAGCTACAGGCCCTAACATTTCGACCGGTGTCTCCGCCGGTTTTGTTTAAGGATTTGTGCTATCTGGTCTTGCGCATCCTTGGGGATGCCTCCAATTCGGTGGTCTATTTTCCGAATATAGAAACAATGCGGTAGTATAATTAGCATTTACCCGCACCTGCGGCCTAAATATCCGGAGTTCAATAGCAATGGATGAAGTTAGGTTTCACGGGCGCGCCGGCCAGGGCATTTTGACAGCAAGCCGTCTATTTGCCCAGGCGGCCATTGCCGACGGCAAGTATGCACAGGCATTCCCTGACTTCGGCCCTGAAAGATTAGGAGCGCCTGTTTCGGCGTTCGTTCGCATAGACGGCGAACCCATAGAAATCCGAAGTCAAGTCTACACCCCAAACGCGGTCGCAGTTTTCGAAGAAAGCTTACTCGAAACCGTGCCGATCACTCGAGGCCTTGTCTCAAAGGGGTGTTTGGTCGTCAATTCCGGCGAGAAGACTTCTGCTGCAGTAAAGAAGGTTAGCGACGATGCCAAGGTTACCCCTTACTCAATAGATGCGACGAAAATCGCCATCGAATTGATCGGGACCCCTACAGTCAGCACAATAATGTTAGGCGCTCTGGCGGGTGCTTCAGGATTTGTGACAGTCGAATCCCTGGAATCAGTTGTCAAACAGCGTTTCCATGGACCCATGGGTGAGACGAACGCGAAAATGATTCGGTCCGGCTTCAAGGAGGTCCACCAACTATGAGCACCGCTGAGAAACCAGGATGGAGACAACTCACCCGGGGCGCAGTAATCACAACTCCAGGCTCAGCTAGGGAGTTTCACACAGGTGACTGGCGCACGCAGCGGCCGGTCCTTCAGGAGTCGAAATGCACAAACTGTCTCTTCTGCTGGATCTGGTGCCCCGAGCCAGCAGTACTCAGAGGGCCAAAGAAGATCTCATTCGACTACGACTACTGCAAAGGCTGCGGCATCTGTGCAACCGAATGTCCGGTTAAAGCAATCACAATGATCGAGGAGCACTGAAAATGTTGGAAACGAAAAAGGTCCAACTCGTACCGATGAGCGGATCCGAAGCAATAGCCAAAGCAGCCATACAGTCTAACATCGACTTCGTATCAGCTTATCCCATCACGCCACAAACGATCATAGTCGAACGATTGAGTGATCTAGTAGCGGCTGGTGAGACAAAGGCGAGTTTCGTAAACGTCGAATCCGAGCACTCCGCCATGTCTGCGTGCGTCGGCGCAAGCCTAGCGGGAGGACGGGCGTTCACCGCAACCTCAAGCCAAGGACTCGCATTAATGCATGAAGTTCTCTACCTGGCTTCGGGGTTACGATGTCCGATCGTTATGGCCGTAGCGAACCGGGCCCTTTCCGCCCCAATCAACATTCACGGCGACCATTCGGACATGATGGGGTCAAGAGATTCAGGTTGGATTCAACTCTACGTAGAAAACGCCCAAGAAGCGTACGACTGGGTGCTACAGGCGTACAGGATCGCAGAAGACGAACGCGTCGCCCTGCCATTCGCTGTATGCATGGACGGATACGTAATCACTCACTCGGTCGAACCGATCGCTCTAATCGATCCAGAGATTACGAACAAGTTTCTTCCTCCTAGACATACTTCGCTTAAACTCGACGTCGAGAAACCGATCACAATCGGAACACTAACCTTGCCGGATTACTATAGCGAATTCAAGAGACAGCAAGAGGAAGCGATGCGCAATGTTCCGGAAGTATTCACGGAGGTCACTAAGGAATTTGCAGATACTGTTGGCCGAAGCTACTCTCGATACGTCTCATTCGGGCTTGAAGACGCGAAAGTTGCGATTGTTTCCCTCGGAAGCGCTTCAGGTACAATCAGGTGGGTCGCTAGGAACCTTCGCAAGAAGGGGCTCCCAGTCGGAGCGCTGAAGATAGCAACCTATAGGCCGTTTCCGCACGACGAGGTAGGTCGATTGCTAGAGAATCTAGATGTGGTCATCGTGCTTGAAAGAGCCCTCAGCCTAGGCTCACACACCGGCCCACTAGCGAGTGACCTCGTATGCTCGCTATACAACCGTAGGCAACAACCGAAGGTCTTGGACATAGTTGCGGGGCTGGGTGGTCGCGACCTTTCGCCTGAAAGCATTGAAAAAATCTTCCGGACCGGACTGGAGGCCACGTCAGGGCCTACGGATTTGGAGATGGAGTTTGTGGGGGTGCGAGAGTAGATGCCCAAACTAGCGGAGCTTCAAGTGGAAGAGCTCTTCGGACCAGGGCATCGCATGTGTGCCGGATGCGGAGGAGCCATAACCGCACGAATGACCCTGAAAGCAATGAAACGTCCGACCTACGTCGTACAGTCCACCGGCTGTATGGAAGTCGCAACAACCATCTACCCATTCACGGCCTGGAAAGTACCCTGGGCTCACGGCCTATTCGAAAACGCTCCCGCCGTCGTGAGCGGCATAGAAACGTATCTCAAAACCAGAGAAAACGGTGAAAAGAAAAACTTCGACATCGTAATCTTGGGAGGCGACGGAGGAACGTTCGACATCGGGCTACAAGCACTTTCCGGAGCGTTCGAGAGGCGCCACGACTTCACATACATCTGCTACGACAACGAAGCCTACATGAACACTGGTATACAGCGCTCAAGTGCAACCCCTGAAGGAGCTTGGACAACAACCACTCCGGTCGGCAAAGCATCACCCGGGAAAGTCGGACCGAAGAAGGACCTAGTGGCCATCGCCCTAGCTCATCACGTGGACTATGCGGCGACCGCTTGCTCATCGTACTGGAGCGATTTCATCACGAAAATTCAGAAGGCCGCCGATGTCGAAGGCCCTGCTCTCATACATGCTATCGCCCCATGTCCACTCGGTTGGCGATTCAAGACTGAACAGACAATCCAAATGGGACGCCTAGCGGTGCAAAGCCGCTACTTCCCGCTATACGAAGTAGAGAAAGGAAAATACAAACTCAGCATGAACCCACATGAAACGTCGTTGGAAGACTTTCTGCGAATGCAGGGCAGATTCAGCCACCTATTCAAACCCGAATACCAAGACGAGCTCGATGCATTGAAGAGTGAAGTCCAGCACCGCTGGTTAGCCTTACAGGACCTTTGCCAAGGAAAACATCCCACTTGGTGAACGCGTGAACAGAATCTGCATGAATGGAGGTGAGATGCTTGGGTACGACCGGTAGATGCGCCGAATGCCGTGACACATACGGAGACGATTGTGCGCAATGCACGATCTGCGGAGCCGGACCACACGAAGCCTGCGCTCATTGTCCGCCCAGTCTAATCCTGAGTGGAGATTGACTCTCCGCGAGTGAGCGCAAGCTAAGTACAGCATTAGCCTAGTGTTTTCCAAAAAACCGCCCGACTTTACGTCTGGCTAAGAACCTAAACCGTTTAAGTGTCCGTTCATTTTCTAGCACGCCGGGGGCCGGTAGTTCAGCCTGGTATGCTAGAGCATTTAGCTCGGGCCGAAGAACGTCCGGTTCGCATCGACAGAGAGAAACCGGAAGGCCGCGGGTTCAAATCCCGCCCGGTCCAC
>Ga0187772_10001531_pt1 | contig 11045 bp, 6 predicted proteins | sample 0116_SJ02_MP15_2_FD_133137 | JGI IMG/M metagenome (GOLD analysis project Ga0187772, IMG submission 133137) | Tropical peat soil microbial communities from peatlands in Department of Meta, Colombia - 0116_SJ02_MP15_20_MG | ecosystem: Environmental > Terrestrial > Soil > Wetlands > Peat | place... | reverse complement strand
CTTGGGCAAATGCATGGACCAGCCCTTCCTCTATTTCAGGGATAAATGCGGGAGACACAATTTATATTTCGGGGGGAGTTTTTGGCTCCAGTCAGACCTATGAACTTTCAAGCCCGTGGGCACCACCAGGCGGAAATTCGGGAAATTTAGTTTATTATAAAGTCGGAACTGATTCCCTTCATAATGGAATGGTCATTTTCGATTGCAATAAGGGTTGGAATTATTTTCAACCTGCAAGTTACTCGGATATAAGCGGAAGCGTATCAAACCAAATAAGTATGGCCTTCAGTAATGTTTATGTATGTGATGGAGTAAACCTTTCAACGCTGTGTAGTGCGGGTAGTTTGACCCAAGTCAGATTTCGGTATCTCGATTTTGGCGGTGGATTTGTTATAAATCCAGCTGTACAAGTAGAATTCGACCACTGTAAATGGGAACCAATTAACGGTGATAATCGGCAACTTTTTATTGAAAATTTAAACGTTAGTGATCCAACAGAAAATATTATTCATGATTGTATTTTTCAACCCGTTTATGGCCCTACTGGACAAGGCGGCGACGATGGAATAGCCCCCTATAGTTGCACAATATCAAACTGTTACTTTTTCCCACAGCCTGTAGGAAATTATCTTTATGGGACTTCACAGCACCCGGATATGATTCAGACTTCGGCAGGTCAGGTTTTAGTCTGCAACAATTGGTTTCAGGGAATGAGGAACTATGGCTTTTATGGTGAGTGGGCTTACAGCGGGAGCAACATGCATGTGGTGAATAATGTGTTTATCGCCGGTAACGACCAAGCTATTTCGATCGGTGGTGGCGCTATTACTGCCAGCGACATTTTGGTTGCTAACAATCTGGTTATTGATTGTAGTTTGGGTATCTATGTATGGGGAGGAGCTGTTAACTATGGCTCAACCATATCCAACGTGAGGTGTTACAACAACATGACTATTAATAGCGGTGCTAATCAGATAAATAATTCGGGTACTGTTACCGGGACAATCACAGAAGCCGATGATATTCAAACTTTTCCAACGAGCGGCTTCGTTTCCTATACCGAAGGCGCGGGTACGAACAACAATTTCCACCTGAACTCAACCGCAACAACGGCAATCGGACAAGGTATGAATCAATACGCGTATTTTACATTCGATAGGGACGGCAATCCTCGTCAGGCAACGGGGAACTGGGACATTGGGCCGTACGTGTATGGAAGCATCAGCACTAATCCTGTGCTTTCAGTCCAACCGTCGGCCAGCATGAACTTCGGTTCAGTTTTAACAAACACAACCAGTTATCTCACGAATGCCGTGCAAAACTCGGGTGGTGGCACCCTCGTAGGGACAGCAACATTATCATCGTCGGGTTCGTCACTGTTCAGTATTGTATCGGGTGGAACTTATAGCTTGGGGTCCAACCAAAGCACAAACATGATAGTTCTTTTTTCACCAAATGCAGTTGGATCATTCACCAATACCATCACCTTTACAGTTACCGGCGGCAATGGGACGACCGGAACTTTGTCTGGGGTTGGGGTCGCCACCTATCCTGCCCCACAAGTTTCAGCGGTTAGTCAGTCAGGCTCAGATGTTGATTCGAATACGCCAGGATTGCAGGTTTTTGCAGGCTACAATGAGTCTTATTCCGGTTCCGCGACAGATCCTTCAGGGTTGCCCTTGAGTTGGCAGTGGATTTATACAAATGCAACTACTGGCGTTTCTGGAAGAGTGCTTGGGAGCGGCACGGGTGCCGTGGCCACTGTTTCTTACACATATCCCGCCAGTGCTGCTGGCAGCACGTATGTTTGGAAACTGCGTGTCAGTAATGGCTACTCGACCTCGGAATCAGATCTCACCGTGGGAGTCGAGGCTCCATTGACCATTGGCAGCAGTCTGACCGTTCAACCGTCGGCGGTCAACTTGACCGCCCCGTTTGTCCTCAGCAGCGGTTACATTTCTCAATCAGTCACAACGGGCACCAACGGCGGTCAACTGATTTATTTTTTCCGGACCACTAATTCTAGCATCTACGCAATCGAAGCAATGGTGTACGCTCCCAATACTGCGGAAAACTCGTTTTACGTCGACATTGACGTTCCACCAACAGATCCAACAAATATATGGGATCTTGTTGTAACAACGGTATGGACCAATGAAATCGTTACCTGGCGGGGAAATGGCACCAATGACCAGATGAATATTTATCCACAACAGAATTTTTCACTTAACGCAGGCTTGCATCAATTGATTATAAAGGGTAGAGAGGGTGGCACGGAACTCGGACCAATTACAATTGTGCAACTGCAACCTCCGCCCCAGGCGCCTTTTCTAATTCCCTAGCTTTTGGACGGTTGTCAAGAACACTGAATTTTGATCTGCCCAACGCCCCGGGCTTTATCCTGGCTGTCAATAATGATGCCCTGCGTGAACCACATCCGATTTCGCGCCGCGATATGAATTTTTCTTGCATGGCAGGCGGTATTGCGATTTCAGGCTGATCTACAATACGATGCTTCTCAGGGAGAAGCGATGTACTTGAACCAGATGACACGCGAGCTGAACAGAAACGATTTGAAGGGGAACGCCGGCAAGCTCCGGCTTCTGGTCGTTATTACCAGTTACGGAACAGGCCACCTCAATTATCTCAAGCGGATCATTGAAAATTACAAACGCATGGCGATGGATGTTCATATCATTGTGCTGTCCGAAGCGGCCAAGGACCTTGGTCCCGGGGTTGAAGTCAGGGTTGGCCTGCCTTCAAAAAATCCCTGGTCGCTTCCCTTCGGGCATAAAAAGGTGTTTACCGAGAATGTTGAGCGGTACGACCTATTCGTGTACACGGAAGACGATATCCAGACGACGGAAAAAAATATTCGGGCGTTTCTGCGTTTGACGGCGGAGCTCGAGCAGAATGAAATCGCGGGTTTTCAGCTTTATGAAGTGGATGCGGCGGGAAAAATATCATTGCCGGGTGTCCATGGGCCGTTCCACTGGAAACTCGATTCGGTCCGGCAGCGAGGCAAGCAACTCGTGGCCGAGTTTACTAATGAGCATTCGGCGTTTTACATGGTAACCCAGGTCCAGTTGAAACGCGCGCTGACATCGGGCGGTTTCGTTTGCGAACCCTACAAAGGGCGGTTTGACATGCTGTGCACGGCGGGGACGGACATTTACACCAACTGCGGGTTCACCAAGGTAATGTGCCTTTCGGCAATCGAAGATTTTCTGCTGCATCATTTGCCAAATCGTTACGCCGGCAGGGTCGGCCTTTCACTGGACCTGTTTAAATCACAAATCCAGACACTGATTAATGTCTGGAGCGGCGTGCATCCGGCCAGCACTTTATGTGAGGTGGAGACAAAATTCGACCATCGTCGGTGGGCCAAAATTTATTACCAAGGGCCTGACCGGGAATTATTGGACATGATCCCCGCTAAAGCCAAAACGGTTCTTTCCGTGGGTTGCGGGTGGGGTGCCGTCGAGGAGAAGCTTAAGGAAAGAGGTGCCCGGATCACAGCCCTGCCATTGGACTCGGTCATCGGCGCCATGGCCGCGCGCATCGGCATCGACATGGCTTACCAGAATCTGCGGGAAGGATTAAGCACACTCAGGGGAAGAGAGTTTGATTGCGTTCTCGTTACGGATTTGCTGCATTTGCAGCCTGATCCATGGGACGTGCTCGGAAAATGCGCATGGCTGGTCGCGCCCGGAGGCGCACTCGTAATTCAAAGCCCCAATTTTAATTATTTGCCAATCTGGTTTCGACGGGTTCTCGGCCTGGGAGAGATGCGAAAACTGAAAAGTTTTTCTGAAGGCGGAGTGAGTGACTTTGGCATCTCTGCCGTGGTGCGACAACTAAAAGCTCTGGGGTTTCAAGTCTCAGGGGAACGGTGGTTCAACCGTCCTCATTTTAACAATGCACCGCCACCAAATCATTTTGGAATCCGGAAATTCCTGGGACGCCTTATGGCAGAAGACTGGATAATTCAAGCGAGGAAATACGGACGCAGTGTTCAACCGGAACGTTGCCACGAAATGGTTGGCCGAGTCCCGCTGGAAACTTGAGCGGCGGAGTCCAGACACACGAAGGATTGAAGAAAGTTGAAGGAAAGGTGGATGCAAATCCGGCGTCAAAGCAGACGAAATTTGAAACTGGCCATAAGCCTGTTGGTTTATCTCGTGGATTGTGCGTGGATGTGCCTGCAGCGAGTGAGCGGGAGAAAGTGCGATTCCAGTTTTGTCATTCTTTACTATCACTCGATTCTTCCACAATGCCGTGTGCGGTTTGGCGGTCAGATGGACACTCTTCTCCGCCTTGCAGTGCCCGTTGGTGCCGACGCGAAACCTGACCGGTCCTTAGGCGGACGCTATGTTGCGGTGACATTTGACGACGCGTTTGCGAGCTTGATGGACAACGCCCTGCCCGAACTCCAAAACAGAAATATCCCCTGCACCATATTTGCCGTAAGCGAGACGCTCGGCAAAGCCGCCAATTGGGAGGACATTGGCGAGACTCACGGCAATGAAAAAATCATGACCCTTGACCAGGTTCGCAAGGTATCATCGGCCTTGGTCGGCTTTGGTGCCCACACATTGACTCATCCCGTTTTAACAACCTTGGACGAGCAGGCAGCCAGGAGGGAAATCGTAGAATCCCGTTCAAGGCTTCAAGAACTTGTCGGCCGGGAGATTTCACTTTTCAGTTTTCCGTACGGAGCCTTTGACAATCGTCTGATCTGCTTGTGTCGCGAAGCGGGTTATGAACGCGTTTTTACAACGATACCCGCTCCAGTGTGCGGCCATGAGTTTGTCGTCGGTCGCACTCCAGTAGAGCCAACCGATTCCAAACTCGAATTCCGCCTCAAATTATTCGGTGCTTACCGATGGCTCGGCTTTGCGTCTTCGCTGAAAGCAAGGGCAATGGATCTAGTTAAAGGGATGAGGGTTCTCGGACGGCAGATGGTTGGGACGAGGATGATCGATGAAAAACGTCCTTCTTGAGACTGACAAACTGCGATTTACGAACATCATGGTTCGTACACAGCAAGGAGTCAATTGCGCGCCGAATGGTTCGCGCTACCGCAGCGAAATCGACCGCGTGGTGGAATCAGAGTGGACCGGACTTGTGGACCGTTTTCAGGATGCGAACATTTACCAGACTTGGAGTTATGGGGCTATCCGATGGGGCGAAAAGCACCTCAGCCACCTGGTTCTATGTCGTGATGATGAACCGGTGGCCATCGCGCAGCTTCGGATCATCCGTTTCCCATTTTTCCGAAGTGGGGTGGCCTATCTGCGATGGGGACCCTTGTGCAATGTGCGCGGCAGGGAGTTTGAACCGGAGATCCTCCACCGGATGGTTCTGGCGCTGCACGAAGAATATGTCCGAAAACGGGGTCTGTTCTTGCGCGTTCTGCCCGACGCATTTGCCGGTTCGCAGCGCGCTGAATTTTTCCAGACTGTGTTTTCTCAGCTGGCCAAGGCGCCGAGGAAAATGGGCAGCGTAGAAAGGACATTTCTGTTGGATTTGACACCGTCACTCGATCAATTGCGCAAGAATCTCGACCAGAAGTGGCGAAACCAGTTGAACCGCGCTGAGAAGAACGGCTTGAGCATCCGGGAGGGAACCGAACCGGAAGAATTTCAGGCTTTCAGCAGGATTTACCATTCCATGCTGTCCCGCAAGAAATTCGATACCACGGTTGACATTGATGAGTTTGCCTGCATCCAAAGGAGATTGCCTCAAACGCAACGCATGAAAATCATGAATTGCCTTCAGCAGGGCGCCTTGGTCGCCGGAATAGTCTGTTCGGCCATGGGCGATTCCGCCGTCTACTTGCTTGGGGCTACCGGCCAGAACGGACTGAATGCGAAAGGAACCTATCTTCTGCAATGGACCATGATAAAATGGCTGAAGGAAAACGGATTTCATTATTACGATCTTGGCGGGATTGATCCGGAAGGGAACCCGGGGGTTTACCACTTCAAGCGTGGCCTCGCCGGTCGGGATGTGTCCCGCATCGGTCCACTCAGCTTGTGCGAGAGCTTTGTCAGCTCGGCGCTGATGCAAGCAGGAGACTTTGTGAGACAGCGGCGTCACCGATCCTTGGCCAGCCAGCCAGCACAGGATTTGTTCGGAGTTTCCAGCACGAGGCACGCCGAAATTCCACAATAACCGGGGAAAGCCTTTATGATGTGAAAGTGGATATCTCCATAATAATTCTTTCGTGGAACGACCGGCAGCATTTGGAGGAATGCCTCAAAAGTCTTTTTAACTGTACGAAATCGCGGAGTATTGAAGTCATCGTGGTGGACAATGCCTCGACGGACGGCTCGCCTGAAACTGTGCAAGCCCGGTTCCCGAACGTGAGATTGATTAAGAACAAAGAAAATGTCGGATTTGCCCGAGGCAACAACATGGGAGTCAGGGCCAGCCATGGAAACTATCTCTGCTTGCTCAATTCCGACATCAAAGTCTGTGATGACTGCATTGATGTACTGGCCAATTATCTGGATCAATACCCCGACATCGGAATGATTGGCCCCAGGATTTTGAATGACGACATGACCCATCAGAGCTCGTGCCGCGCCTTTCCAACCTTCTGGAATAATTTTTGTTCGGCCACGGGGTTGGCGAGTGTTTTCCGAAGAGCGAAACTTTTCAGCGGCGAACATATGTTCTATTTCAATGGCGACCGCATTCTGGACGTAGACGTTCTGGTGGGCTGTTTTTGGATGGCCAGATGCGAAGCCATCAATGAATTCGGGCTGCTCGACGAAGGTTTTTTCATGTATGCCGAAGACGTGGATTGGTGCAAGCGTTGTCGGGACGCCGGTTGGCGGGTGGTATTTCTTCCTGAAGCGCGAGCGATCCATTACCGGGGTGGAAGCAGCGCAAAGCAGGATCCCGTCTGGGTGGCGGTAACCCAGCAAGATTCCATCCTGCGCTATTGGCAAAAACATCATGGCGTCGTCGGTTGCTTCAGCATGGCCTGTTTAATTTTCATCCATAAGTTTATCCGCCTTGCGGCGGCTTCGATCAGCCGTCTTGTCCGGCCTTCGAAACGCAAGGAAAATGGCATTCGAATTCGGGTCTTCAAAGCCTGTTTGCGTTCTCTGTTCTCGAGGAAACGCATCGAATGTGTTTAGGAGACGAATTGGAAGTGTGGTGATGGATGCACAACCGCGCAGGAACAATGCATTTGCAGGATTTGGCAAGTCGCGTCGTCGAGTATCAAAGACGCCATGGCGTTTGGTCGGCGCTTAAACGGGCGTTCTTCCCGGTCAGGCGGATGCCGACCGGAAGCAAAATGGTGCTGTTCTACTATGATCTTGGAGCTGGGAAAACCTCCGCCCTGCCCGACGGGCAACGGCTGACTGTCGAGCGGAACACGGTCGCGCAAACGGTGGCCGCTGGGGACTTGCTGCAAATAGTAAATTTCTGGAATCCAAAAATCATGCAGCGCCTGATTTCCGAGCGCTTCGAGCGGGGTGCCACCTTGTGGCTCGCAAAGTCGGGAAATCACCTTGCGGGTTACGGATGGACGCTGAATGGATGCACGATTGAGCCGTATTTTTTTCCTTTGGGAACTGATGATGTCCATCTGTTTGACTTCTTCGTATTCCCAGAGTTTCGCGGCCAGCGCGTTAATCGTTCCTTGGTATTGAAAATCCTGGAAGCGCTCGCGGCGGAGAAGAAAAGCCGCGCGTATATAGAGGTTGCTGCGTGGAACAAGCCGCAATTGAATTCCTTGAGCCGGATGCCGTTTCAAAAACTCGGCCGTGCCCGTAAATTCCGCGTGTTTGGCAGGACGTTCACGATGTGGAGCGAAGAAAGCCCTGCCGGACCGCACTCCAGCTGAAAGGCAATCACCTCGAACTCAAGAATGAAATCCTTGCTTTTGCATTTATGACGCCTGGTAATGCCAAACCGTTGTTGACACTGATGGTCTGCGCCTATAACCAGGAACAGTTCATCCGGGAGGCCGTCGAGGGTGCATTTGCGCAGACGTATTCGCCCTTGGAGATAATTTTGTCCGACGACTGTTCCCAGGACCGGACTTTTACAATCATGCGTGAGATGGCGGAAGGCTATCAGGGTCCGCACCGGCTGATATTAAACCGGAATTCCACCAACTTGGGCTTGGCCGGGCATTCCAATCGTCTGGCGGAGCTTGCTCACGGCCAGTTGTGGGTGGGTGCCGCCGGCGATGACATCTGTTTTCCAAATCGGGTCGAGATCGTGTACCAAGCTTGGGAGCACTCCGGCAGGAGGGCCATGGGAATTCAAGGTGAATTCGTTGACATCGACGAAACGGGGAACATCATCGGCGATCCGGTAAATTGTTCACCGTCGGAATCCGTCGCCTTCAGAGAAGAAAGACCCACTTTGGAAAACTATGTTCGCACTCTGCAACCCGGAATAGTAGGGGGAGCTTTTGCTGGTCATCCGCTTACTTATTCGACTTTTGGGCCCTTGCCAAGCGCCCTGATTCACGACGATAGCGTAGCTGCCTTGCGGGCGATTTGCCTGGGATCATTGGTGTTCGTGAATGCCCCACTTATCAAGCGGCGCATTCATGGAAACAACCTTTTTTCCCGCCGCCACGAGTTGGCCGCCTCTTGGACCGCTGTCAAGCAACAGGAGGAACGGATGATTCGCGATGCCAGGGGCCGCGCCGGGTTGTATGACGCTTTCCTGGGTGATCTACAGGTGGCGAGACAAAAAAAACTGATTAGCGAGCAGCAATGGGCTGACCTTGAAAGTGCCTGCAATTATCATCGTCAGTTGCTGTGTCAGCGGGCAGAGTATGCCAGTGCTGGAATGTTGCAGAAATTCCGGATTCTGTTTTCGCTCTGGCGCGCTCGCGTGGATGGCGCATTGATCAAATGGATGGTTCTTCGCCTGATGCCTGCGCCCGTGTTCCGTTCGATCAAGGTCATGGGGAATTCAACAAGGTTGGCATTGAGAACCAGCCTTCGGATCGATTCTCCTGGCGGCACAACCAGATAAGACCTGTCAAACAGGACAGAAATTCAAAGGAATCATGAAACATTCACCATTAAACAGCATTGCTTGGAGGCCAAACAACCGCCGGCTTATCACATCATCACTCAATTTTGTGTGGCGAATGATAGTTGCTAATCCTTGAATCTGGGCTATTTTTCTATGCGTTTCTACACGATGAAAGCAGCGGTTACGACCTGTTTCTGTATTGTTGGGGTAATGTCCGCAGCTCACGCAACGTTGCCGGTCGTGGCGGTTCACGATTCCGAGTTGACGCGAGCGTTGCAAACCATGCCCGCCACTGGCTCGACGCCCACTGGCCCGGGAACTACCGGCTTTCAGTGGTGGCCGACCAATTGGAATTACTTTGTGATGCCTGATTCGGTCAAGGAAATGCTGCGTTCCGATGGCACAACGTTCACGGTCCTGGGCGATTCGAATATCGTGGCGGGAGTCCTGACCAATGGCGACGGTTCGCCCAAGTACCCCATTGTCATCAGCCTGGCCTCTGAAGCCGTCAGCGACAGCGAAGTTGCACAGTTGACCAACTATGTTGCGGCCGGCGGATTTCTATTCGTCGGCTCATCGTCTTTCACGCGCAACACAAACGGGACGACGCGCGGCGATTTTGCCATTGCCAATGCCATGGGCGTACACATGGTGAACCCCGGCCTGACAAACTGGGGGGGCGATCTGACACTCACCAGAATTGCCAACCACCTTCTGGTTTCTCAACTTCCGACTGGCACACTCTTCTGGCAGATGCCTTCATCGTCTGACGAAATAACCGTTCCGCAGTCCGACCTGCTGACGAGTTTGACACCCGATGAAACGCCGCCGGAAATTCTGCCATATTTGACGTGGCAGGTCCAGGCAAGCAGTGCTGCTCCAATCGCGGAGGGGGATTTGTATCCGAACCTGCTCGTGAACCAATACGGCAAGGGATATGTTATTTATTATTCATCGTTGGAGCCGCTGATTGGCCATGGCGGCTGGGCACCGTCCACCTACGCCTATAGCATATTTCGCAATGCCATCGAATGGGCATTTCAATCCGACAACCTGCCGGTCGTCAAACTCAGCCCCTGGCCCTATCCCTACCAAGCGACGGTGATATTTCGCCACGATCTGGAGGCGATACCGTCCCTGATTGATTCAGTGGAGAGCTCGGCGCAAGCTGAATACACGGATGGCGCAAAAGGCGAGTACTATTTTTGCACCGGCTCATTGCGGGAGGACTACAGCTACACACTTCAGACCAATGAGATTGCCAGCTTGCAACGGGCGATTTCGCTCTACGGCACTACCATCAGCTCTCACAATGGCGGGTTGACTAACATCGATGTGTATGTCCCGCCTTTGGATATAGTTGAACTTCTCTTTGGCCAGGATCCCAATTGGTACACCAGTGTCAACCCCTATGGCTACGACACAAATTTTGGGGATGGTTATGGATTTATGCCAACGGATTATTCCTACTGGCATTGGGGTCCGGATGAAATGCTGGATGCGACCAATCTCCCCCCCGGCTATGCCAATGGTACCGCATATGCATCCGCCTCGATTTCGAATTCTCTTTCGGACCTGGCGGGATGGGGACTGACCAATAGCAGTGGTCTGCGGACCTGGGTGTCACCGAACTTTAACGCGACGCGCGAGGCTTCCTACCAGATCGAGCAGCAGTTGGGCATCAAAACAAGCGGTGAAGAAAAGCTCGGCCCTTTCCCGAGCTGGGTGTTGTCAACCCAAACGCCGGATAAACGTTATCCTTTCATAACACTCCCGCCAAGCGATTGGTTCATCGGCAATCAAATTGGACAGTCCTTGGAAACCGGGCATACCACTTTGACCGTTCAGAATGCCGTGGACTACTATTACAACTTGGGAGCACTGATCAACCTTTACAGTCATAGTTCATCCGCCGGTAATGCCGGCGCAGCCGGTGCGGAGGCAGCGGAGTACCTCGCCTACAGCATGAACTCGAGCCTCCATCCGAGGCTGTGGGCCGCAAACTCGATAGGCATTTATCAATGGTG
>Ga0187772_10001530_pt1 | contig 11049 bp, 9 predicted proteins | sample 0116_SJ02_MP15_2_FD_133137 | JGI IMG/M metagenome (GOLD analysis project Ga0187772, IMG submission 133137) | Tropical peat soil microbial communities from peatlands in Department of Meta, Colombia - 0116_SJ02_MP15_20_MG | ecosystem: Environmental > Terrestrial > Soil > Wetlands > Peat | place... | reverse complement strand
TCCGGCAGAAGACGACTGCGCTTTTCCTGTTCTCCTTCTGCAGGACGTCCAGCAGGAGCTCCAGCTTCTGGTCCCTTTCCACTCGAGCGTAGAACTGCTCCAGGGTCTCCGCCGACGGCTCATTTTGATCGACCATGACCCTCACCGCGTCGGCCATGTACCTCTGGGAGAGTTGCACGATAGACTTGGGCATGGTCGCTGAGAACAAGCTCATCTGCCTTCCAGGAGGGGTCTTGCCGAGGATGTAGTCGACGTCGTCGATGAAGCCCATGTCCAGCATTACGTCAGCTTCGTCTATCACGACGAAACGCACCGCGTCGAGCCTCAACGTCCCGCGCTTGATGTGGTCGATTGTCCTCCCAGGGGTGCCAACGACGACGTGAGCGCCGCGCCTGAGGGCGTCGAGTTGAAGGTTCATCGACTGACCGCCATAGATCGTGACTATCTTCACCCCTGTATAGGAGGCTATCTTCTGCAGTTCTAGGGTGATCTGCACTGCAAGCTCCCTGGTAGGGGCCAGGACGAGCCCCTGGACCCAGGGCTGGTTCTCGTCCATCGCCTGGATCAGCGGGATGCCGAAGGCGAGTGTTTTCCCCGAGCCAGCCTTTGCTTGGCCAATGAGGTTCTTTCCCTCCAGGAGGGGTCCTATGGCCTCTGCTTGGATGGGAAATGGCCTCCTGTAGCCAGCGGCGTCGACTCCCTTCCTTACTGCTGGACTGAGCTTCAGTTCGCCGAAGCTTTCCAGAGTCAAGCCTCCTTGGGCCGGCACCTTCGCCTTTCCCGGATAACCATGTGGATAGGTACGAGGTTCATTCGAATGAACAGACAAGGCGGGCGCCATTTGTGGCGTATTTAAGACGGGGGTAGAGTCGGGTTGTCTCATTCCTTACGGGTCATGGGGCCCTTTGGCATTTCGTCTAGGGCAGACCAGGTCCCGGACCAATGTCACGATAGAGCTGAGTCGTGCATTGAATGCACCCCAACCAAACGACCGAGGCGTTCTTCCATTAACTTCTAACCTGCACTCCCATGGGAGAGCACCCTGGAGCCCCACCCATTCTTCACTTGGGAATCCCCTGTCACGGCGACCTTCTAGTATTCTTCGAAGGGCGCACCGAACGCGCTTTCCATAATTCTACGTTCAGCGCCCCTCAAGATCTCACTCAAAGTCGATGGCTTGACACCGACGAGTTCGGAAAGTCCCGTGAGGTTGATTTTTCTTGGGAACTCGAAGTACCCATGCGACACCGCAGTCGTCATGATTTCCTTCTGCCTACCCGTGAGTGTTGGCTTCGGCTCAAGAGGTGATATATCCTCGATTCGGGTCTGTATTCCCTCTCTTTCCAGCCTAGCGAGGACCAGTCGAATGTCGCTGGCTCTTCTTGCAATGAAACTCCAAGAGGCAGGCTGAACGGCAGAATCTAGCGGGCACCCAAGACAGATGATGGCCGATTCGTTCGAAGCGCGACAGATTGCAGGCCTGTCGAGCACGACGAGAAGTGGTACGGCATCGCCGTCGTCCTCACCTTCGATTGCCTGCCTGACACCGTCAGTTTGCCTGATCGCCGCTACTGCTCCGCGGATTCCCACACCATCTCCCTTCAATTCGAGCAACAGCGTCATCCCGGTCGCGTTGAACGGCTTGCACTCAACAACGCTCAATGCGACGCCATGCTCCTTCGCCACGCTCTGAAGCTTGTTCTCGGCATTGACCTCCAATGAAATGCGTCTGAGCATTCCCTAACGGGTGAGGGCTGTCTGGATATAACGACATGAGGCGATTTCCAATAGTGAGAACGACCCGCTACAGGTTAGGGTACGTCAGCACGTTGTTGAACGAGTCCAGCACGCCGTCTGGCAGGGTTCCGGGTGCTTCATGGCAAGCTTGATGACAAGACGTCTTGAAAGTCCAAGGGATAATGCAAGAACCTTGGTGGCGCCCTGGTCGGGCAAGATCTAGGTAGGCACGCCGAGATAGAAGAGACATAAGGTGAGCAGGTGCATAGGAACCGACCGAAGCAAATGCTCAGCCATTGCGGCCTATGCCCACGCATTGAGGCAGTGAATAAAATGGGGGGTCAGGAATCACCTGCGACCCACAAGCCTGAAGACATCCATCGCCCAGAATAAGCGGACCGAAGCGTTAATGCTGGACTTGCCCCTGAGCCCTTCGCCTGACGAGGCCGTCGTCAATGCGTCGCCACCTGAGTATCTTCCTAAGGATAGTATTGTGACCAGCATACTCGTGGTTGATGTATTCCGTCAGCAGGAAGAAGCTCGTTTCGAACTGCTCCTGGTTGTCGTTTCGGAACTTGAAGAGTGGCAGGTTGTTGCGCGGCTCCTGCCAGACCATGTCGAACGCCTTCAGTGGCGAGAGCTTCCCAGCAGCCTTGGCCCTCTGGTAAAGGACCTTCCTGTCCACATTCATAACCACGACCAGACGCCTGCTGGGGCCGCTGTCGCCCAGCAAGAACTCTCGAGTTGCATGCCTCGGGGCCGTGGAATCGACTATCACCGAGTGATTGCAGCTGAGCGCGAGCTTCCGAAGGTTTGCCAGCGTGTCGTAAACGAGTTCCTCATCGTGGACCGGGACGGCGTCGTTGAAGTACATCAATCGCAGCTCGTCGGGATTTATCCTAACGGAGCCCTCTAGCGTCTTGAGCAGCCGCCGTGCGAGATAGCTCTTCCCCGACGTGGGTGGTCCTGTCACTAGTATCGTCCAGAGATGAGTCATCCTCCTCTAGCGCGCCTGTCGTTTTCAGCGATCCCGACCGAGATAAGGTTTGATGGGACAGGCGTCGTCACAATTGATTCGGACCGACAGCAATCCGCCATCTGGGCGGCAGAAGGCCACAATGGGTAGTTCGAATCAGCCAGGGTTTAATCTCGCGCAGAAATCGCGGCACGACTCTAGTCTCAAAGCAGTCCTTCGCAAATCAGGTCCAGACACCTTTCATCCTAAGTCGGCCAAATCGAAAGGAAAAATCATGGGAAGAGAAGGGAAGAGGAAAGAGAGAGGAGGGTGCAGGCTCAGGCGCGGAGAGGGCGCTCCACGGGCCAACAATCGACACAGGTCCTGCTCCCGCTCCACAATGACTGAATGCGCTTGAATACCAAGTGGCGCCCTGGCCGGGATTTTCGTCGGTGCGATTTCGAACCCGGGTCGCTGCCGTTCTGCCAATCTGTGTCTTGTTGACAGGGCAGCATACTGACCTTTGTACGGGCGTGACCCGCTATACGACCAGGGCACCTGCGAAGCCGGAAGGACTGGGGTGTTTTAAGTATCACATGCGCATGTAGTAATTGTCCTGTCCTGGTGGCAGCGGCCGTGTCTCGTGCCCGTGCGACTTCCCGCAGCGTTCTATGTGACGCCTGTACTTCTTCGGGCTGATCAGTTTCCCGCACTTGGGGCGGGTGGGCACAGATTTTGCGAGGTCCCTTCGAACAGATATGCATTTTTCCTCGGTGGTAGGACCTCCTAGTGCACCAGATGAACGATCTCAAGAGGTGCGGATGGGCGAGCCTTCAGGATTCTCTATACAGAGAGTATCACGACAAAGAATGGGGGGTCCCTGTCCACGACGACAGGGTAATCTTCGAATTCCTGATACTCGAAGGGGCCCAGGCGGGATTGAGCTGGGGGACCATCCTAAGGAAGCGTGAGAACTTCAGACGAGCCTTCAAGGAGTTCGACCCGGTCAAGGTTGCCCGTTTCGACAGCCCTGTTGTCCGAAGACTTCTCGAGAACCCGGGCATCATCAGGAACAGGCTAAAAATCAACTCGGCTGTACAGAACGCGAAGGCCTTCCTCGAAGTGCAAAGGGAATTCGGGAGCTTCGATTCCTACATTTGGGCATTCGTAGGAGGAAGGCCTAGGGTGAACAGGCGGAAAAGTATGAAGGAAATCCCAGCGTCCTCACCGGAATCAGAAGCGATGAGTAAGGACCTAATCCTGCGGGGGTTCAGTTTTGTCGGGCCCACCATCTGTTACGCGCACATGCAAGCCACGGGAATGGTGAACGACCACCTCGTTTCCTGCTTTCGGTACAGAGAACTATCAGGCCTGTAGCCTTAGATAACCCCCATGCCCTTCAGACCCCTAACCGTCCTTTCAGCTTCCGCCCCCTCCAATGGAAGGAACGGAGCCCGGGGAGCCCCGCAGTCTATGCCCCGCTCTCGAAGGATAGCGTAGTAGGCTGCAATTGGGCTTGGTTTGGTGAGTTCCTTCACCTTCAGTATCGTCTTTTGGGCACGTGTAGCCGCCCTGTGGTCCCCCTCCCTTTCCGCCGCAACCATGGACTCGAACAGCTCAGGGAGGGCACTTGCGCCGCCCGAAACAAGGCCATCGGCTCCGGCCATGATCGCGAAGAGGCCATACTCCTCAGTTCCGTTCATCACCACAAAGTCTTCGGGGGCCGCCCCTATCAGGTCCTCCAGTTGCAAGAGGTTCTGGGAGGAGTCCTTGATTCCTTGGATGGTTCCATCCCTCGCCATCAACACGACGATCGCGGGCAGGAGGTTGTTTCCCGTAAACTGAGGGATATTATAGGCGAGTAGGGGAATGCTGACAGCCCCTTTGATTGCCTCGAAGTGCTTGAAGACCGCCTTGTCCCCTGGCTTGTAGTAGAAGGGGGTGAGGCTCGCGACAGCGTCCGCCCCAATCCCCTCGGCGTGCCTCGCCAGCTCGATTGTGGACTCGGTGTCGGCGCACCCTACTTGAACCACCACAGGCACCTTCCCCCGGGCAGCCTTGACCACAGTCTCTGCTACCAGCTTCCTTTCAGGGAGGCTCAACATGGGGCCCAGGCCGGTGCTACCGCACGGGTAGATTCCCTCCGTTCCTTTGGAAATCTGGAACCGCACGAGCTCAGCAAGGCATTCTGCGTCGACCCGACCCTCGCCGTCAAAGGGGGTGATGAGCGCTGTAAAGAGCCCACCTATCTTGAAAGCTTTCTTCCTGACCAATTCCAGCGACCTCCTTACTGAGAGAGTCTTATCTCTGCCGCTAGGCACTCCCTTGGATCCTGTCGAGGGCCTCCTCGGTAGCCTTCCCTATCCTTGCGCCTAGCTCCTCGAACCTCTTCTCCTCTCCCTCCTTCAGGACTGCACCGATTATTTTGCCGCCACTCTTCCGTGAGGTGACAATCGCCGATTGCCTTGCGGCAATCACGTGCAGCCCTCTGTCATCGAATGCATGTTCGATGTACTTGGCCGCACTTCCGGATATCCTGGAATCTAGCTTCGTGTCGAATGCGAACCCGAACTTCCCCTCCATGTCAACGCCGCCCATGGTATTCAGGAATTCCTTCACCTCCCTCGTTGCCGTGAGCACCTCGGTGGGTCCGCCCAGACAGATGAGGTCATAATCCTGCAGCGACGAGGGGGTGACGTCGCCCGTTCGGGAGCAAACCGTCTCCATCCCAGCCTCTTTCAGCCCGCGTTCGAAGGCCCTGGCCACGACCTCTGTTGTGCCGAACCTGGTTGCGAACAAGACCGCTGCGCTCCCCTTACTTCTGTTACCGGTGGCAGACATCGACCATAACAACAGGGTTCAAAATAAAAGCCGTGGCGACGATTCCCAAATCTGAGAAACTTGGTGGACGGGCGTCGCCCCTACTCCGGCGAGGTGGCCTAGTCTCGGAAAATTGTAATGGCTGCCCACATCTGCTCTCGAGTCTTGATGCAAGCCGCGTTATTCATCGGCCCAGCGGCGCTTGTGGTCGTCCTGGTAATTTATGTCACGACACTGCGCACCAGTCACCGCCATACCTCCATGCTGGCTTGCCCGCACTGTGGACGGACCTTTGCCTACGACTGGGTCCCCTTGGCGTCACTCTCGGCGTTCAGGTTGGGCACGGATCGCCACCTTAGGTGCCCTCTTTGTAGAGAATGGTCGACCTTCGACATGCGGAAGAGAAGGGTCGCGCAGGGGAGCGTGTCAGATCCCATCGCTTGGTCAGTCTCCGGATGAGCCCGACCCTTTCGTACGAGTGGCTTACTCCAGTCACCACTGCTTGCTACGTGAGGCCTGCTTCACAGATTCTACTATCTGCGCGTAGCCGGTGCACCTGCAGATGTTCCCAGAAATCCCCTTCCTGATCTCCTCCTCTGTCGGGTGACGTTTCCCCTTTAGCAGGGCATAGGCGGACATCAGCATCCCTGGGGTGCAGAAGCCGCACTGTAGCCCATGCTTGGCGAGGAAGGCCTTCTGAACTGGATGCAACCTGCCTTCCCTGGACAGACCCTCCACTGTTAGTACTTCCCTGTCATTCGCCTGGACTGCGAGGACTGTGCATGCCTTTACCACCTTCCCGTCCATCAGGACCGCGCAGGCGCTACAGTTCGAAGTGTCGCAGCCGACATGGGTGCCAGTTAGCCCCAGGTTCTCCCTGATGTAATGGACAAGTAGTAGACGTGGCTCTACGTTAGCCTTCTTCTTTACGCCGTTCACTGTCACCTCAATCGGGATTTCGCCAGCCAACCTAAGTGGCACCTCGGGCCCTCTCGCACGCCCTCGTGAACGCCCTGCTCACGAGAACGGAGACCACCTCCTTCTTGTAGTCAGACGTGCCGCGAAGGTCAGTCGAAGGATCCGACTCCTCAGCGGATAGCCGGGCGAATTCCCGAACTGCCGCACCCTCCCCCGGCGTCTTCCCCCTCATCCATCCCTCGGCCTTCCTAGCCTTGATGGCAGTCGGGCCGACCGCCGTAAGGCCGACCCCCACTTCCTCGCATTCGTCTCCTTTGTCAAGCCGGACTTGAACTGCCGCGCCGGCAGTTGCGAAATCAGCCACCTTCTGCTCCAGCTTGAGGTAGCAGCCGCCGGTTCTCGGCCGGCGCCTGGGAACACGAAGTTCTGTTAGAATCTCGTCGTGTTTGAGCGCCACCGTGAAAGTGTCCAAGAAGAAGTCTCCCGCTTTTATCGTCCTCTCGCCGGCCGGCCCGGTGGCTACGAATTCTGCGCCGAGTGCGAGCATGACAGCAGGCATGTCGTTGTTCGGGTCGCCATGGGAGACGTTCCCGCCCACTGTGCCCAGATTCCTGACCAGTGGGTCTCCGATGACCTCGGAGGCGTCGTGTATGGCGGGGTAGCGCTCCCTGATGATCGCCGACGCTTCGACCTCGGCAATGCGCGTCAACGCTCCAATTCTAAGGAAGTCTCCTGACTCTGCAACATGGTTCAGTCCGGGTATCCTGTTAATGTCGACGAGCAAGGAAGGGGAAGCAAGCCTCAGCTTCAGGAGTGGGATGAGGCTCTGGCCTCCTGCGATCACTCTGACCCCTTCACCACGATTGGCAATCAGGTCAATGGCCTCTGACAGGCTCCTCGGGGAAGCGTACTCGAAAGAGGACGGCAACAACGGCGCGCGATATTCCTTGTGTCTTGGTTTATATTATTGTGGAGGCCCATCGTTGCAAAATGCATTTCGAAGGACTGTTTGACACTCGCGCCACAGAATCACGCGTCTACGCCCTCGTCACCGACCCCAAGGAGGTCGCAGGCTGCATGCCTGGCCTGCAGAAGGTCGACGTCAAGTCCCCTGACGAGTTCGAAGTGGTGGTGAGGGTGGGGGTGTCCGTGATCAGGGGCGACTTCACATTGCGTTTCAGGTCAATCGAGAAGGAACAGGCGTCAGGCGCCAAATTTGCAGTCCATGGGACCGGGCTGGGGAGTGCAGTGGACATGGAGATCTCCCTGGCGATTCTCGCTGGCAAGGATGGGGGAGCCTCGATGAGGTGGCAGGCGGACGCCAAGGTGAACGGGAAAGTTGCCTCTCTGGGGCAACGGCTTATGGAGGCCCAGGCAGAGAGGATCATCAGGGAGTTCTTCGACTGCTTCCGGCAGAAGCTCGAACGGCCCTAGTTGGCGCCGTGAGCCAGGGGAACCGCCCAGAGCTGCTCGCTTTCGATGGGTAGGTCGGCGAGCCTCTTCCCCAGGGCAAGCTCGAGGGCTCGGACTGCCGCCGGTGGGACACCGATGGTCGGGCTCTCTCCCACTCCCTTCGCCCCGTGCGGAAGTGGGGACCTGTGGTTCGCTGTCTTAACAACGAACCTCGGCATCTCGGTCGAGTGAGGGACCCCGGAGTCTGCGAGAGTGGCGGTCAGGAGCTGCCCATCTTCGCTGTAGACCGCCCTCTCGTAGAGAACCTCTCCGAGGGCCTGGGCCGACCCGCCAATGATTTGGCTTCTCACCATGCTCGGATTCAGCACCCTCCCCACGTCGTAGTAGGAAACGACTTCGTCAATGTACGCCATTCCCATCTCGTTGACCTTTGCCGTGACCAAGTTGGCGCCAAAGGAGTTCAGCAGTTCCTTCGTCTCGAAGTGGACCTCGGCCTCGTACTCTCCCCTTAGAAGGGCCGCCGTCGAGTAGCCGCGGCCGAGCATCTTCTTCGCTCGGGCCTTCAATTTCCTGCATGCTTCGACTATCGCTCCTCCCCCGAGCATCGCTGTCCTGCTCCCCCAGCTTCCTACGCCTTCAGAGAGTGTGGCAGTGTCCGCGTGCTCATAGTCGATGAGGCCTTCGTTCACGCCAAGTACCCCGTTGACCAAGTGCTTAGCGAACACGTCGTGCCCCTGGCCCTGGGGGTTGCCGCCCACCCAGACCTTAACCCTCCCTCCTCGGACGGCCACCTTCGCTGACTCCCCGCCTTCGGCCGCTGGAATCAAAACGAAACATGATAGTCCGACTTTCTCCTTCCTTCTTCTCTTGGAGTATCCAAGGGCGGAGAACGCTTCCTTCAGGAAAGGCTTCGATGCGGGGATCCTTAGACCGAATGGGGACCTGTTGAGGTGAGTCGCTGCGTTCCTGAGCCTGACTTCAGCCAGGTCTAAGCTGGTTTCGTCAGCGAGCCTGTCCATCATTCTCTCCACGTAGTATGCTGCTTCCGGCCTCCCGGCACCCCTGTAGGGGCCCATGATGACCTTGTTCGTCAGGACGCCTCTGGCGACGGCGTGAGCTTTGGGGATGGCGTAGGCACCGGTGAGCTGGTACGCTATCCACCGGGGGGACCACATGGCACCCCCTATCGGGTAGGCTCCCCCGTCTACGAGGAGGTCGGCCTTTAGCCCCTTGACCCTCCCCTGACGGTCGGCGTAGAGTTTCATCTTCGCGCGAGAGCCGCGTCCCTGATCGGAAGCCATCAGGTGCTCGTATCGACTTTCTGTCCACTTGACGGGGCGCTTCGTCTTCATCGCAGCATACGCGGCGACCAGATACTCTGGATAGATGCCTCCCTTCGATCCGAAGGCGCCCCCGGTGTCCATCTGTATGACCCTCACCTGGTCCCTCTTCAAGCCAAGTGACTGTTCGAACCCCTCCTTCCAGGAGAACACGGACTGAGTGGAGGCATACACGGTCAGGACTGAGCCGTCGTAGGCTGCCACCAGTCCCCTCGTTTCGAGAGGATTGGGGACTACACGCGCCATGCTGAACTTCTCTTCGATTTCGATGGGGGTCCTGACTGTGAAATCCTTACCGAGGGTGCTCTCTGAACAGACATTGCTTGACATGGTCCGATGGATGGGCTCCGCCCTGAGTGCTCGCTCGGGATCCATCACTGGCTTCAGTGGCTCGTACTGGACGTCAACCTCCTCTGCCTTGTCTTCAGCCTCGTACCTATCCTTCCCTAGGACGGCTGCCACAGGCTGCCCTACGTAATTCACGGATTCAGTTGCAAGGGCTGGAAACGGGACCGTCGACTCCCCTCCTGCGTCTTCGCCGACCGCAGCCATGTCGGCCCTGAACTCCCGCCCCGTTATGCCTCCACTTACAGAGAGGACTCTAGCCCGGGCGTATGGGCTCCTGACGACATGGAGGTGCAGCATCCCCTCCATCTTGATGTCGTCAGCGTACCTTCCGGCTCCGAGGACAAAACGCCTGTCCTGGCCCGTATCTCGACTCAGGCCTGTCTTTGTGGCCATGGAGGAAGTTCAAAGGGTGAGCGACGTCTCCAAAATAAGCATTCGATGGGCAAAGAGTTGACATGGCTTGGCTCGTTCCGGCCATAGGCATGGAGGAAAGAAATTCGCTGCCGCGCAGCTTCCTAGATGATAACGGCGCGGCATGCGCATGACATATCTAGTCTCGGACAGCCACTTAGGATTGAGATGGCATCAGAAGAGCTGATTGGGAGGCTTACGTCGAGTGTGGATGGCGGCGCACAGGCAATCCAGGACTTCTTTGTCCGAATGCTGAGAATCAACGCTGTGAACCCGAGAATGGGCGGACCAGGTGAAAGGGAAAGGGCCGACTTCCTGGAGAGCTTCCTGAAGGAAAACGGATTGGCGGTAACGAGGGTAGACGTTGAGGATTCGGGGGCACCGGGAGGCATACGGCCGAACTTGTCTGCGAAACTTGAAGGCAAGGATGGGAAGCGCAATCTCTGGTACATCTCCCATATGGACACAGTCCCTGAAGGAAGCAGGGACCTCTGGAAGACAGACCCATTCGAGCCCACGATCAGGGACGGGAAGATTTTCGCCAGGGGTGCCGAGGATGACGGTCAGTCGCTTGTTGCCTCCCTCTTTGCACTTCTGATGCTTAAGAAGCTCGAAGTGCCTCTTCCATACAGTGTCGGTATCTGGCTAGTGGCAGACGAGGAGTTCGCCAGTAATTATGGAATCAAACAGTTGCTGAAACGCCACCTCTTCAAGGAAAGCGACCTCATCGTTGTGCCGGACTCAGGCTCGCCACGAGGGACTGACATCGAGATAGCAGAGAAGAGCCTGCTCTGGATGAAGTTCACGACGAAGGGGAAGCAGGTACACGCGAGCCTGCCAAGGAAGGGGCTCAACGCCCACAGGGTTGGTATGCGGCTGGCCACAGAGCTGGACGATACGCTCAACGCCAAATACAGGAGGAGGAACAGGCTCTTCGACTATCCGGTTTCTTCCTTCGAGCCGACGAAGAAGGAGGCGAACGTGGGGAATGTGAACACGATTCCAGGAATGGACGTTTTCTATTTCGACTGCAGGGTGCTGCCTGTGTACAACCTAGGCGAGGTAGAGAATGATATCAAGAAGAAGATTAAACAGTTCGAAAAGAGG